>Ga0247736_10000558_pt1 | contig 12492 bp, 10 predicted proteins | sample UWRJL193509B2_FD_180935 | JGI IMG/M metagenome (GOLD analysis project Ga0247736, IMG submission 180935) | Plant litter microbial communities from Arlington Agricultural Research Station in Wisconsin, United States - UWRJ-L193-509B-2 | ecosystem: Environmental > Terrestrial > Plant litter >...
AAACCTGGATTCAGCCAACGGCATCGAAGACGATTCTGTGGAAGAAGCTCCATTGGGCGATGAAGCTCTAGATGAGGAGGGAGCGGTTGAGGACGATGTTATAGACGGCGAATTAAATCCGGATGAAAGCGAAGCAGTAGATAAAATTGTGGAAGATACTAACACAACCGATTCGGCGGGAACTCCCGACGCTGTTAAATAATGTGAATCTGTTTTGCATCAAATAAAGCAGCTTAGTGCTGCTTTATTTTTTTAGAAGATCAATCAAATAAATTTAACAAACTGTTCAATGTTTCCGCGCCCTGAGCTGTGTTTTTTTCGACGTTATGTTCGCCAAAACCTTCGTATTCAACATCTTCTTTGGGCAGTTCATCTAAAAAGCGGCTGGGCGTGGTGGCGCTGTGTTCCCCAAATTGTTTGCGCTTTCCAGCTAACGTCATTGTTAAGGTTTTTTTGGCGCGGGTAATACCCACATAAGTGAGTCTGCGTTCTTCTTCAATATTATTTTCATCAATGCTATTGCGATGAGGTAACAAATCTTCCTCCATACCCACCATAAACACGTGCGGAAATTCCAAACCTTTAGATGCATGTAGTGTCATGAGTTGCACTTGGTCGCTCTCATCCTCTTCTTCCTGGCGCTCCAATAAATCCCGCAACACTAATTTTGCAATAGCATCTTGAATGCGTTTTTCATCGTCTTCATCATCGTCCGCAGTTTTATCCAAACTTTTTTGAAGCGACTCCACTAAATAAAAAACATTTTCGATGCGTTTTTCTGCGGCTTTACTGCTTGGCGAGTTTTGATGCATCCAGCCCACATAATCTATATCGTCAATCATTTCGCGAACCGAAATTATGGGATCGCTACTCGCACAATTTTTTGCAACCTGACGCATCCAATGTGAAAACCGAACCAGGCGCTCCAGATTTTTTTCCGGAATATGGCTTTGTAGACCGACTTCATCCAGGGCAGCAAATAAACTGATTTGGCGTTGACTGGCGTAGCTGCCTAAGGCTTCCAATGTGCTGGTACCAATATGACGTCGCGGAGTATTAATGATGCGCAAAAATGCGTTGTCATCATCAGGGTTAACAAGTAAACGCAAATACGCCATCACATCTTTAATTTCAGTTTTTGCAAAAAAAGATGAGCCGCCGCTGATTTTATAGGGAATCTGATGATGCTGTAACTTCATCTCTAGAAGGCGTGCCTGATGATTGCCTCGGTAGAGAATTGCATAGTCACGAAATTTATTTTGTTTGCGCAAACGTTGCGTCAGAATTTCGGTAGCAACACGCTCGGCCTCGGCATCTTCGTGTGCACAACGTAAAACACGAATGTGATCACCAAGCCCCATCTCACTCCACAGGGCTTTATCAAATTCATGGGGATTATTTGCAATTAAATGGTTCGCAACTCGCAATATGCGGCTGGTTGAGCGATAATTCTGTTCCAGTTTAATGACTCGTAGTTGCGGGTAATCTACTTTAAGCTGCACCATATTTTCAGGGCGCGCACCACGCCAAGCATAAATGGATTGATCATCATCACCCACCACCGTCAGTGAACCACGGTTGCCTACTAATAATTGCACCAGCAAATATTGGCTTGAGTTGGTGTCCTGATATTCATCAACTAATAAGTAGCGAATTTTTTTTTGCCAGCGTATTAAAATATCATTGTGTTGTTGAAATAAATCGACGGGAATTAAAATTAAATCGTCAAAATCTACCGCATTGTAAGCGCGCAGTGCTTGATTATATTGCTGGTAAATTAGCGCTATAGTTTGTTCGCCCGGACTTTGAGCTGATTCAAGTGCACGCTTGGGTGTAATTAAATCATTTTTCCAATTTGATATTTTATTTTGCACCAAATTTAAATGATCGCTGTCGAGATCGCTATCTTTTAACATTAACTCTTTTAATAAGGAGCGCGCGTCTTCTGCATCAAAAATTGAAAAGCCCGGCTTAAATCCCAAACTTCTATATTCACGACGAATGATGTTAAGCCCGAGATTATGGAAGGTGGATACGGTTAAACCTTTTGCAGCACTTCCACGTACCAAGTTGCTCACGCGTTCTTTCATTTCGCGAGCGGCTTTATTTGTGAAGGTGAGCGCAGCAATGTGGCGTGCCGGAACATCACATGTTTGAATCAGGTAGGCAATTTTGCGGGTTATTACACTGGTTTTGCCGCTGCCCGCACCTGCAAGAACGAGACATGGGCCGTCAATATAAAGCACGGCTTCTTTTTGGCGAGCATTTAACTGAGTCACGAAATTTTGGATATCTGGATATAATGGGTGCTCATTGTAACAAGCGTGCGTTGCTATGCAATTATTCGTTTTTTTATAACCTTAAATTTTAAAAATGGTTTAAGCGTCTTTGTTTGTTATATGCGAACAAATCTTATTTATTCCAGCTTTAGCAGGGTGTATCGTTGGCTAAGGGTTGAAATCAATTACAACTGGGGCTAGCTTTTAATTGAGCGGAATTCAATTAAAAGAAATGTGAGGCTATGGAAAGAACCATAAAAATTTTATTTATTGATCGGGAATACGGCGAATATCTGCTGATTGCAGACATTTTGTCGCAGGTTCGTAATGTGACTTATGAACTCGTTTGGTGCGATCAACTTGAGACCGCTGCTGCTAAAATATTATCCAACGAATTCGATGTAGTGTTGCTTGATTTTTATTGGGGCGATATCAGCGCGCGCGATTTACTCAATAGTATAAAAGTTCAGGCGAATAAAACACCTGTTGTCATTATGACTGATGAAATGGAAATGGAAGTTGACCGCGATGTTATTCGTACCGGTGCTTCCGACTATCTTATTAAAGGTCAAATTGATGTTCAGCTATTAGAGCGAACCTTGCGTTATGCGATAGAGCGAAAGCAAACAGAAATTCATTTGGCTCGCCTCGCGCATTATGATCAATTAACGGATATTCCTAACCGAATTTTATTTCGTGATCGTTTGGAGCACGTTATACATTTGGCGAATCGCGACAAAACATCTTTTGCATTATTGTTTATTGACCTCAATGGCTTTAAACAAGTTAACGATAATTTCGGACACGATGCTGGTGATGCAATTATTCGCATTTGCGCTGATCGACTCAATACCTGCATGCGTCGAAGTGATTCGGTAGCGCGCATGGGTGGCGATGAATTTACCTTGTTGTTATCGCATATTGAAAGTCAAACTGACATTGCACATTTCGCTGAAAAAATTATCGCGCTTATTTCAACGCCTGCAGAAATTAATGGTTATGAAATTGTAGTTGGTTGCAGTATTGGTGTTGCTGTATACCCGCATGCAGGTCGTGATGCAGAAAGTTTATTAAAAAATGCTGACATGGCAATGTACAAAGCCAAACAAGAAGAGGGTAGCAGTTTTTGTTTTTTTACTGACGCCATGAATAAAAATGTGCGACGTCAGTTGCGAATGGAATCCAGCTTACGTAAGGCGCTCAAAAAAAATCAATTTTTTCTGCAATATCAACCTCGCGTTGATGTGGAGACTCAAAAAATTGTCGCTGTGGAATCTTTGTTGCGCTGGGATAATCCCGATTTGGGTGTGTTAAGTGCGAGTGAGTTTATTGCAACAGCGGAAGACACAGGTTTAATTATCGCCATAGGTTACTGGGCGATTCGTCAGGCTTGTAGCGATCTAAAAGTTATTCAATCGCGCTTCGGCAGCGGTATAACTATGTCTATTAATCTCTCCATGCGCCAATTCAAAGATGAGCATTTGGTGCATGAAATAGCGAGTATTTTCGAAGATTATAATATCCAGGCTGGCGATATTGAATTTGAACTTACCGAATCATCATTTATGGAAAATATTGAATTGGTCAGTTTGTGCATGCGGCCGCTCGCATTTTTTGGAATTAATTTCGCGCTGGATAATTTTGGAACCGGCAGCTCATCATTTTTACATTTGCAACGATTACCGATTAGCTCGGTAAAATTAGCGTCACGGTTATTGCTTGAGTTGCAACGCAATGCAAGCGATCGTCGCTTGGTGGCCGCAATGATAAATCTTGCACATAATCTTGGAAAAATTGTTGTTGCTGAAGGCGTAGAAACTATCGAGCAGCGACGTTGGTTGTATGAGTCGGGGTGCAAGCAAATGCAAGGCTTTCATTTTGCACCACCGCAATTACTCGACGATTTGTGTAACACATTGCAAACATATGAGACCGGTGTTATTGACGATCCAGCGTGCGGTAGCTCAGCGCTTCGCTGATATTTTCAGTATCTGGGTGATTTTTTTCTTGCATATCAGCCAAGGTTCGCGCCACTTTCAATACGCGATGATAAGCGCGGGTGGATAACCCCATTTTTGTTATTGCGTGTTCCAAAAGTGCTTTATCGCCATCACTTAATTGGCAATGTTTTTCCAGCTCGGGCGCCGTTAATAAATTATTTGCTTTGCCTTGGCGATTAATTTGACGCGCACGTGTAATTTCAACGCGCTCGCGAATGTGTGCACTACTTTCACCTTCACTTTTGCTGTGCAATTCACCTTGTCGTAATGCGCGAACTGGAACATGCATGTCGATCCTGTCCAGCATAGGTCCAGAAATTCGATCGCGATAACGACGCACTTGATCGACAGTGCAGCGGCAGCGATCATCATTATTTCCATGGTACCCGCAGGGGCATGGATTCATTGCAGCGATTAATTGAAAGCGCGCGGGAAAAGTTGCCTGTGTTTTTGCGCGTGAAATTCTTACCTCGCCACTTTCCAAAGGTTCACGCAAAACTTCTAACACTTGCCTGTGAAATTCGGGCAGCTCATCAAGAAATAAAACGCCGCAATGCGCGAGCGAAATTTCACCCGGCTTTGGATTGCTTCCTCCGCCTACTAATGCAATTGCAGAAGCAGTGTGATGTGGTGCTCGAAATGGGCGCGTTCGCCATGAGCGATTGGGCGTTTGCGATGCTACTGAATATACCGCAGCAACTTCTAACATTTCGCGTTCGCTGAGTCGCGGCAAAATAGCTGGCAATCGACTCGCCAACATTGTCTTGCCCGTGCCTGGTGGGCCAAAGAATAAAAGATTGTGCCCTCCGCTCGCTGCTATCTCCAGCGCGCGTTTGGCCTGTGCTTGGCCTTTAACGTCGTGCATCTCCATTAGGTGATCGCAATTGAGTGCTTCAGGTGCCGTGGCTTGAAATAAGTGTTCGCGGTCATGCAGATGCGCGCAAACCTGCAATAAGGTCTTGGCCCCAAATACGCGCGATCCAGTACTAAGCGCTGCTTCACCGGCGCTGTAATCAGAAATAATTAATTCACGTTGGCTATCCGCGCATGCAAGCGCGGCGGGCAATGCTCCGCTTACAGATCGCAATTCGCCTGAAAGTGCAAGTTCACCTAAAAATTCGTATTGAGAAAGTATAGGAATGGGGATTTGCCCGGAGGCGGCAAGAATTCCCAAGGCGATTGCAAGATCAAAACGACCTCCTTCTTTTGGCAGGTCTGCGGGCGCAAGGTTGACTGTTATTCGTCGTGCCGGGAATTCGAGATAGCTGTTGAGAATGGCGCTGCGAACCCGATCTTTACTTTCCTTAACAGCGGCTTCTGGTAATCCGACAATCGACAAACTGGGCAAGCCAGCAGAAAGATGTACTTCAACAGTGACGAGTGGTGCGTTAACTCCGAGCTTTGCACGGGTGTAAACGATGGCGAGTGACATAAGTGTTCCTTACTTATTTGGCTTGATTGATGACGAGATCCTTGTCGCCTGTTGCTATGTGCAATCAGGCGGATGAAATATACCAACTTGCAGCACAAAATAACACTGATAGCGTTTAATCAGACTTCTGATTGAGGCTTTGCTCTATTTCGGCGCAGCGTAATTCCAGTGCTTCGAGTTTTTGTCGAGTGCGTTGAAGAACGGCAGCTTGAGCATCAAATTCCTCGCGTGTGACCAAATTTAACTTGGCAAGACTGGATTGCAGCGCTAGTTGAAGCTCGCGTTTAGGTATGAGGTTGTTAATTGAAGGCAGAATATCCTGTAATTCCTGACTAAGACGTTGAGCAAATTGGCTTATCATGAGAACTCCTCGATGTGCTTTGGTGCAGTTTAACGCTTACGATACTTTCAGGTCACCTTATTCTACTGCATCTAACAAAAGCGCCTTTCCTATCTCCAATTCTATAGAGATTTAAGCGCCTTAGTGTTCGTCTCAAATTACGCAAAATGGCGTTTTTTAGCACCGTAAATCTATGTTGGTGCTATTGCCCGCACTTGAGCTCTAATATGGTGCATATTAACTTTCTGCGGCTAAGTTAAAGCTTGGCGGCCAAATCCAGTTATCGCTTAGGTTATTGAAATTCAACAGTAAATTTTAATTGGCCTGCAAAATGCTAAATCCCAAGAGAATTAAAGCATATTTCAAGTAGCGGTCAACGAGGCTTGTAAGTGTGGCTTTTGTGATTTCCATCTTGAATAAAGTGGTATTTCCGGTGCTTCCTTCACCACCGAGTGCAGGATTTTTTGAGGAGTACAAGCATGAAGTTAGTAACAGCAGTTATCAAGCCATTCAAGCTCGACGCAGTGCGTGAAGCTTTGTCTGAAATTGGGGTGCATGGGATGACCGTAACCGAAGTTAAAGGTTTTGGCCGTCAAAAGGGACATTCCGAACTGTATCGCGGTGCGGAGTATGTTGTGGATTTCTTACCTAAAACCAAGGTGGAAATTGCAGTTGCAGCAGCGGAGGTTGATCGTGTTGTAGAAGCTATTACCAAGGCTGCAAACAGTAGCAAAATTGGGGATGGAAAAATCTTTGTATCTAGCCTGGAACAAGTGGTGCGTATTCGCACTGGCGAGACTGGCGAAGAAGCGCTGTAAACCAATAACAAGTACAAAATTGAGTGAGTTCGTTTTGTGCGTTAGATAAAATCACTTAGGAGTATTCCCCGTGAAGAAATTTGTCGAAATGAGCCGCAAGCTCGTGTTGATAGCTGGTATGACAGCGTTATTAATAGGTGCGGGTAGTGTTTTCGCACAAGATACGGCAGCCCCCGCTGCTGAGGCTAGTTCTGTTGCAGCTGAAGTCGTGGCTGATGTCGCCGCTCCGGCACCTGAAGCGGCCGCACCTGCTGAAGCCGCTGCTCCCGCAGCTGCAGCACCAGAATTTAATAAAGGCGATATCGCCTGGATGCTAACCAGTACGTTACTAGTATTGTTTATGGTGTTGCCCGGCCTGGCGCTGTTTTACGGCGGTATGGTGCGAGCTAAAAACATACTCTCATTGTCCATGCAAATTTTTGTGACCTTCTGCCTGATCAGTATTCTCTGGTCAATCTACGGTTACTCGCTTGCATTTACTCAGGGAAGCACGCCATTTTTCGGCGGGTTAGATCGCCTCTTCCTGAAAGACATGCTGGATGCAGCTGGCAACTTGACTCCCGCTGCAACGTTTAGCAAAGGTATATACATTCCCGAATATCTTTACGCAGCATTCCAAATGACGTTCGCCGCATTGACTCCTTGCTTGATAGTCGGTGCATTTGCTGAACGTATGAAGTTCTCTGCCGTGCTTATATTCATGGTGATATGGTTCACCTTCGCTTACTTGCCAATCGCACACATGGTGTGGTTCTGGTCAGGTCCTGATGCATATACAACTAAAGAAGCGGCGGATGCTGCAACTGCAGGCGCTGGTTATATCTTCCAAATGGGTGCGCTGGATTTCGCAGGCGGTACCGTAGTACACATCAACGCAGGTATTGCAGGTTTGGTAGGTTGTTTGTTGATCGGTAAGCGTAAAGGTTTTGGTACCCAGTCTCTAGCTCCGCACAATGTTCCTTTCACAATGGTTGGTGCAGCTTTACTGTGGGTAGGTTGGTTCGGGTTCAATGTAGGTTCTAACCTCGAAGCTAACGCTTTCGCGGCACAAGTTTTCATCAATACCTTCCTGGCGACAGCTGCCGCAGTATTGGCTTGGACCTTCGGTGAGTGGGCGATTCGCGGGAAGCCAACTATGTTAGGTGCTGCATCAGGTGCTGTTGCAGGCCTGGTTGCCATTACCCCTGCATGTGGATGGGTAGGGCCAATGGGCAGTATCGTTATTGGCGTTGCCGGTGGCCTGATCTGTATGTTGGCGGTTGTAAAACTGAAATCCATTTTGGGTTATGACGATAGTTTGGACGTGTTCGGTGTTCACTGTATCGGCGGTATCGTCGGTGCACTCTTGACTGGCGTGTTCAATAGCCCGGATCTTGGTGGTACAGGCGTATATGACTATGTTGCTGGTACTTGGGGCTTCTCTGGTATAGGTGCGCAAGTCTGGATCCAGGCTAAAGCGGTTGGCGTTACGATTTTGTGGTCGGGCCTGGTTTCTCTGGTAGCTTTCAAGTTGATTGACGTAGTCATAGGCTTGCGTGTTAGCGAAGAGCTTGAGACTGAAGGTTTGGATACCGCTGAACATGGCGAGCGTGCTTACCACTCGTAATCGTTGAATTGAACTAGATGCAATATAAAAGCTCCTTGTCTTAAGCAAGGGGCTTTTTTAATCTTCAAGTCATCGTTGATTGCCAGGTTTCGTAAAGCTTTAGACATTCGTCAACGAGACCGTCCCGATAGTAAAATTGAGAGGACAGGTGATTTTCACACAGCTAACGTGTATCTTAGGTTTTTGATTTTGTTGAAAATACAATTGAGCGTTCTTTTTAATAATACGCTTCACTGAATGAGACCATAAACAAAGGAACAAACAATGAAACTGATTACTGCTGTTGTTAAACCTTTCAAATTAGATGATGTACGTACAGCACTTTCAGAAGTGGGTGTTACGGGTATGACTGTGACTGAAGTGAAAGGCTTTGGTCGTCAAAAAGGTCATACAGAATTGTACCGTGGCGCGGAATACGTGGTTGATTTTCTACCTAAAGTAAAACTCGAATTGGCAGTTGACGATTCAATGGTGGAGCAAGCGGTGGAAGCAATCAGCAAAGCGGCGCACACAGGTAAAATTGGTGACGGTAAAATTTTTATTGCACCCCTGGAAGAAATTATTCGTATTCGCACTGGCGAAACAGGGCCAGAAGCAATTTAGAAATATCTTTCTGTTAAAAGGCGCACGCTCAGTGCGCTTTTTTTTGTCTGTCTGTTTGTGCCTGAGCGCCTGAAGACGTATGTTTTGGTAACGCTCTTGGATGAAAATTGAGCGCCGCCTACAGGAATCTGTGCTTTTTATTTTAATTTGATACTTCTGCGTAAATTTTATTATTCTACGATTGCGCTTGATGTGCGTAACAGTAAAATGCGACTAAAATTTCTCAATGATTAGTAGCTGCCATAGTGCGGTTGAACTTAAGAGAAAAAAAAGACTAAAAACTTAGTGCAGAACCCATGACGTTTACACAAGTCTGAGCTATATAGTTAATCGAATATGGTAAAGCAAACATAGTTAAAAAATGCAGAGAGTAAAAATTAGCACGTACACGTTAGATAAATAAGAGACGCGACAATCGTTAATTAAGTAGGTGACCCTGTTGCCTATCAATTGAAATAATTTTGTCCGATATAACAGTAAATGAAATGCAGGTGAAAGTATGAGCGACGATCTCATTAACGAAGAAGACGAAATCGAAGAGCCCATTGAAGATGGGGAAGTTGAGGATGCTGATGAGGAAGCTTTGGACAGCGATGAAGTCGGCTACACTCCGAGCACCAAAGCGGCAGCTGTAGTTGAAGCTCTGGAAGATTTCAGCATTGCTTCACGTCAAAAAATTCGAGATGAATTAGAAGATCAAGTGGCCGCGTTTTTGGCGCGTGGCGGCACCATTAGTGAAGTGCCTCCTAACGTCACCGCTGATCCACCAAAAAAACCGAGCCCGGATTACGGTGGTCGTCCCATTTAATTGATTTAGCTAATGCTCGATTAATTAATAAGCCTGACCTCAATGAGTGGGTCAGGTTTTGGATATTTAAGTCTGCTCTCCAAAACTATTAACACTTCATCACGTTGGCGCGTGTTTTGCGTTCTCTTGCTGGATTTTTATCGCCCTGTGTGAGTAAAATGCGGCGTCTTTTGGTTCATCCAGAGTTCCATTTTGTATCTTCCAGTTGCCCTATGTATGCAGGGCGAAACAGGTTGTGCGCGAATACTAATTAAATTACAGATGCTGAGTCATGGCTAAATAGTGGTCATGGAATAGATGCTGCGGTATCCAATTTTTTTGAGGCACTTGAATAGGTTCCAAGTGTTTGGTTTGGGCTGTGCTGTGCAAAGACCGTTTGAATTTTATTTCCAATAATGAATTGCCTTTAATAGTGCGTGTGATTTATGCAACAGCGCTGTTATGTAGCTACCAGAGGAGCCTAACTAGGTGACTGAAGCGCGCCCCTTACTTGTTTTAACAGGCCTGTCCAAAGCCTACGGCAATAACGTGGTTTTGAACAAGTTTGATCTTACTATTTACGATGGTGAATTTTTTACGTTGCTCGGCCCATCAGGTTGTGGCAAGACCACTGTGCTGAGGATGATTGCCGGGCTGGAAACTGCAGACGTTGGTGAAATACATTTGGCCGGGCAGGAAATAAGTTCTCTTCCCGCTGAAAAACGTCCGGTGAATACAGTATTCCAAAGTTACGCGTTATTTCCGCACATGACTGTATTTGAAAACGTTGCGTTTGGTTTGAAAATGAGTGGCGTAGCTAAAGATGAAATTAAACCGCGCGTTATTGAAGCGCTGGAGATGGTGCGACTGGGCGAATTTGCAGATCGCAAACCATCGCAGCTTTCAGGAGGTCAGCAACAACGTGTTGCTATCGCTCGCGCAGTTGTGAATCGCCCCAAATTATTATTGCTTGATGAATCTTTATCTGCACTTGATTACAAATTGCGTCAACAAATGCAAATTGAATTAAAACGTTTGCAACGCAAGCTCGGTATTACTTTCGTATTTGTTACCCATGATCAGGACGAAGCGCTATCCATGTCTGATCGTGTTGTGGTCATGCACAAAGGCGTAGTGCAACAATTGGGTACGCCGCGTGAAATTTATGAGAATCCTGCTAATTTATTTGTCGCAAAATTTATCGGCGAAATTAATGAATTGGATGGCGAAATAGTTGCCGTCGATGGCAATAAAGAATACGAAGTTAAAGTAGAAGGTTTGCAATGGACCTTGCATGCTGAGCACAACTTTAAAGTGGGTGACAAAGTAAACGTGTTATTGCGCCCTGAAGATTTGCGGGTGGAATATATTGATGATCCGCATATCACTCAAGTGTTAGCCGGAACAATTGTTGAACGCAATTATAAAGGTAAAACACTGGATTCCATTATTCGTTTGCCATCCGGCGCCGAATTAATTGTGAGTGAATTTTTCGATGAAGATGATCCGTCGTTTGATTACAGTCTCAATCAATCCGTAGCTGTCAAATGGGTTCCTGGTTGGGAAGTTGTGATGCCTTACGAGGCACACTGACTATTATGAAGCAATTAAATCAATTCCGTTTTTGGGCAATTGGACTGGTGAGCGTATGGCTCACTTGTTTTGTTTTTATGCCCAATTTGTTAGTGGTATTTTCCAGCTTTTTAACACGCGATCCGGTATCCACCGTTGCACTACCGGTTACTGCTGATAATTATATGCGCACACTTGATGTGCTCTATCTTCAAGTATTGTGGGACTCCCTGCGCATGTCGTTAAAAGCCATGCTGGTGTGTTTATTAGTTGGCTATCCTTTCGCAATGTGTATCGCCAGGCTTCCAAAAAAATGGCAGCCTCTCGTATTATTTTTAGTTATTCTTCCCTTCTGGACAAACTCTCTGGTGCGAACATATGCCTTGCAATTTTTATTAGGCAATGAGGGTGTATTCAATAATATTTTGCTGGCATTACATATCGTAAAAGAGCCCGTGCAAATGCTCTATACCGAATTTGCCGTCATTATGGGCTTAAGTTACATCCTTCTGCCTTTTATGGTGTTGCCATTATTTTCTGCAATTGAAAAATTGGATTTACGTTTGCATCAAGCTGCGCAGGATTTAGGAGCAGGTGTGTGGAGCCGCTTCTGGCATATTACGATTCCACTTACATCACCCGGAATTATTGCAGGCTGTTTGATGGTGCTCTTACCTGCAATGGGTATGTTTTTTGTTTCTGATTTATTAGGCGGCGCAAAAAATTTGTTGCTCGGCAATGTTATCAAAACGCAATTTTTAGTTACACGTGATTGGCCGTTCGGCTCTGCATTAAGTGTGTTGTTAATTGCATTGCTCGGTTTCATGTTGTGGCTATATTACAAAGCAGCAAGCTTTGTAAATAAGCAAGGAGGCATCAATGGCTCAGACTTCTAAATCTGCCCGTTGGCTAAGCTGGAGCTATTTGATCGGTATTTTGGTGGTGCTTTATCTACCGATTGCTGTGCTCGTTATTAATTCATTCAATGCTTCAAAATATGGCAATCATTGGACCGGATTTACTTTTAAATGGTATGAAAAATTATTTTCTAACGA
>Ga0247736_10000560_pt1 | contig 12470 bp, 9 predicted proteins | sample UWRJL193509B2_FD_180935 | JGI IMG/M metagenome (GOLD analysis project Ga0247736, IMG submission 180935) | Plant litter microbial communities from Arlington Agricultural Research Station in Wisconsin, United States - UWRJ-L193-509B-2 | ecosystem: Environmental > Terrestrial > Plant litter >...
GGCCAACTCCGGGCTCACCGACCGCTGCCGAGGGGCCGCGGAGACCTTCACCGGCACGGTCGAAGAATTCAACGTTGATGGTGCGCTCGCCGACCTCAACGGTGCGCAGGCGAAGATTCGAGCCGCACTGCAGGCCGACTCGAGCATCGACGGGGTGTTTGGCCTCAACGCCGATGTGACCACGGGCGCCATTCTTCCCGCGGTTGAGGCCGTGGGCAGCGAGATCACGGTGGGAACGGTGGACCTCTCCGGCGACGCGCTCACCGCGATCACCGACGGAACACTGGCGTTCGCGGTTGACCAGCAGCAGTACGCGCAGGGCTACCTCGCCGTGCAACTGCTGTACCTGGCGGTGAAAGACGCCATCGAACTCGGCGGCGGTCTCCCGATGTACACCGGTCCGGCGTTTGTGACGTCGGAGAACGTCGAAGCCGTTCAGGCATCCGTCGATGCGGGAACGCGCTAATTAGTCACCCGGGGGCGGCACTGCTGGGCGCCGCCCCTCGAGGTAAGGACGCATGATGACTTTTCTGACGCCAACCGGCAACATCAACCTCGCGGAAGACGACCGTGTCGCGAAAACACCGTGGTACGTGGGAGTGCTCCGCAGACCAGAACTCGGAGCATTGCTCGGCGCCGTGGTGATTTTTGTGGTGTTCACCGCCGCCGACACCACCGGGCAATTCGCGACCCTCTCGGGGGCGGCGGGCTGGACGGACTTTGCCGCCCCGGTCGGGATCGTGGCCGTTTTTGTGGCCCTGCTGATGATCAGTGGGGAGTTCGACCTTTCGGCGGGGGTGATGGTGGGCACCTCGGGGTTGTTTGCCGGTCTCCTCATCAGTGAACTCGGCTGGGGAGTGTGGCCCACAATCTTTGCGACCCTGGCGATGGCCGCCGTGGTGGGGTTTATTAACGGGCTGCTGGTGGTGCGCACAGCGCTGCCCTCGTTCATCGTCACTCTCGGCACATTTTTTGTACTGAAGGGTGCCAACCTCGCGATCACCAAGGGCCTCACCGGCACAGTCCGTGTCTCCGGGGTGGACCAGGCGGAGGGGTTCGATTCCGCCCGGGTGCTGTTCGCCTCCGAAGTGCCGATCGCCGGTGCCAGTTTTCAGATCACGATTCTCTGGTGGATCGCCCTGACGGTGCTGGCGACGATTCTCCTCACCCGCACGGTGTTTGGCAACTGGATTTTTGCGTCCGGCGGTGACGCGAACGCCGCACGCAACGCCGGGGTGCCCGTCAACCGCACCAAGGTCATCCTGTTTGTGCTGACCTCCATGTCGGCCGCCCTGGTCGGAGTGATGTTTTTGCTGCGGCTTCGGGGGATGCAGGCCGGCCAGGGGGTCGGCCAGGAGTTTTACTACATCATCGCCGCGGCGGTTGGGGGCTGCCTTCTTACGGGAGGGGCGGGCTCGGCCATCGGAGCATCCATCGGAGCGCTCATTATGGGATTCGCGGCAGTCGGTATCCCCTACGCGCTCTGGGACCAGGACTGGGTGTCCACCTTCCTCGGGGTGATCCTGTTCTCGGCCGTGCTCATCAACATCACGATCTCGCGGCGTGCCCAGGGAGGGCGAAGAAAATGAGCAAAAAAGATGTGACCCCGCTCGTCGAGGCGGCGGCCGGAACCGAACCGGCGCCCGCGCGCGCAGCGGTGCCCGCCCTCGAGCTGGCGGATGTGGGCAAAACCTTTGGCAGTGTGATCGCGCTGCGGGACGTCAGCCTGACCGTCGACCCCGGCACCGTGACGTGTGTGCTCGGCGACAATGGTGCCGGCAAGTCAACGCTGATCAAGATCCTCAGCGGTGTGCACAAACCCAGCTCGGGAGTTTTCAGTGTGGACGGCAACCCCGTCGAGTTCGCCTCGCCACGAGACGCCCTCTCGCGCGGGATTGCGACCGTGTTTCAGGACCTCGCCACCGTTCCGCTGATGTCGATCTGGCGCAACTTCTTTTTGGGCAACGAACCCGTGGTCGGCCCTGCGGCCTTCGGGTTTATGGCGACGAGGTCGGCGCAGAAGATCACCAAGGCCGCGCTGCTCGAAATGGGCATCGACCTGCGCGACACCAACCAGCCGATCGGAACGCTCTCGGGCGGGGAGCGCCAGGCGGTAGCGATTGCGCGCGCGGTGCACTTCGGAGCGAAGGTGCTGATCCTCGACGAACCCACCAGCGCGCTCGGTGTTCGCCAGTCGGGGATTGTGCTGAAGTACGTGCTCGCGGCGCGCGAGCGCGGTGTGGCCGTGGTGTTTATCACCCACAATCCGCACCACGCGATTATGGTCGGCGACCGGTTCTACCTGCTCAATCGGGGGCGGATGATCGCCGAATTCGTCCGGGGCAAGGTGCAATTGGAAGACCTTATCCAGGCGATGGCCGGAGGTGCGGAACTCGAGTCGCTGGCGCACGAGATCCAGTCGATCCGCAGCTGACGACTCGAGCGCGCATTGTTACTGCGTAATAAAGATGACCCCGCGGTAGCCGGTGTCGCCCCAGGCGAGCATCCGGTCGAGGTCCGGAAGGGCCACCGGCAGTTCCTGCGCATCGACCCAGGTTTCGCCCCAGGACGCCGAGATCCACGGGTCGGTGAGATATACCGTCTCGTTGTCGGCCGCATGGGCGAGTACCCAGTGCGGCACCGCGAACCCAAACATGGGGTCGAGGTCGATGAGGAGAAGTGCCAGTTCACCGGCCTGAATCCGCGCGGCGATCTCAGAGACGGACACCCGCTCGCGACGCACGCCAATGTCGGAGGCCAGGGCGCGGCGCAGCGAATTCGCTTGTAACTCTTCGCGGAACGACCGGTCGAACCGCTCGGTGTAAACCTCGAGCAGAACCGGGTTTTCGGAATCGAGGAACACCTCCACGGGCGAGGTTCCCGCGGCGTCGTCGAGCGATTCGCGAAGAGCCACGGCGAGACCGATCGGTTCGCAACTGGGGAAGTTGCTGGCCTGGCGCCAGAAGTCCAGCTCCTGGTCGCGGGTGTTGCGGGAGGTGTCGAAGCCCCCGGTTCCCCGGATCTCCGACGCGAGAAGAGCGGTGACCGCCCCACAGGTAAAGGAACTCGTCTGCGCGTAATACGGACGATCGATGTGAGTCGTTGGGCGGAGCCAGCGAATAAATCCGTCGACGCCCTCCGTGCCCGCCGCGGAGGGATAGGGCGATCGCATCCGAGTGAATCCTGACCGCTCGGGCGAGATGGAGTGAGAGGACGCGGTGTCAGCGAGCACGGAGTCGTCCGAACTCTGCCACTTGACGGCGACATCACCGCGCGTGCGGGCGTCGGCGATGACGGCCTCGATGAGGTCGAGCAGCGGAGCATCCGACCCCATGGCCCCATTCGCGAGCCAGACGTGCGCAATTTTCGTCGCTTGCGTCGCCGGTCGTCGGGTGGTGAGCACGGCCGCAATCGGAACGCCGTCCACACGATCGACCCACACCGCAATGGGTTGCGGGCCGCGCGCACGCCGCCATTCGGACGCCACATCGGCACCGAGCACGGCCGCGAGGTCGTCGTCAACCTGGCCGACGGGGGAGAGGGAAGAAGTCATCTGACTGATCAGTATGCGCGATGGGATGCTCTGGGCATTAGCCGCGTGGGGTGTGCGACCGCTCTCCGGCGGCAGTGCTGGTGCGGATGTCATCAAATTGTTGTCAGAGTTGTCGACCCCGATAGACCATCCCGCTAGGGTAGGTAAGCCTTACATAACTCGGCCATCTACCTAAGGAATAGCTTGAGCTACCTACGTACCCTCGGCTTCGTCGCCGTTGCCTCTGTTGCCCTCTCCCTCACGGCCTGCTCGACAGCCGCCGACGAGGCAGACACCGCCGCCGGTGATGGTGTCTTCCCCATCACTATCGAGCACGTCTACGGCACCACAACGATTGAGGCGCAGCCGGAGCGCATCGCGACGGTCGCGTGGTCGAACCACGAGGTGCCCCTCGCTCTCGGTGTTGTTCCCGTGGGTATGAGCAAGGTCACCTGGGGCGACGACGACGACAACGGTGTGCTGCCGTGGGTCGAAGACAAGCTCGAGGAGCTCGGCGCCGAGACGCCCGTGCTGTTCGATGAGACCGATGGAATCGACTTCGAGGCCGTCGCCGACACCACCCCCGACCTCATCCTCGCCTCCTACTCGGGCATCACGCAGGAGGAGTACGACACCCTCTCGAAGATTGCCCCGGTTGTTGCGTACCCCGAGGTCGCCTGGGGAACGTCGCTGGACGACATGATCCTGATGAACTCGAAGGCCATTGGCCTCGAGGAAGAGGGCAAGGACCTTCTCGCCGAACTCGAGACCGAGATCGACGCCGCACTCGAGACGAACTCCGCGCTCGAGGGCAAAAAGGTGCTCTTCTCCTACCTCGACCCGGCCGACTTCAGCCAGATCGGTTTCTACACCTCCAACGACACGCGTCCCGGATTCCTTGCTGACCACGGCCTCCCCATGCCGACCGTTGTTGACGAAGAGTCCGCCACGACCGACGAGTTCTACGTCACCGTCAGCGCCGAAGAAGCCGACCGCTTCGACGACGTCGACGTGTTTGTGACCTACGGCGACCCGGATGGCGAGCTCATCGCCCAGATGCAGGCCGACCCGCTTCTCTCGCAGATCCCCGCCATCGCAAGCGGATCGATTGTCATCCTCGAAGACGCCACTCCGCTGGCCGCGTCGGCGAACCCGTCGCCGCTCTCCATCGGATGGGGCGTGGACGACTACTTCGCTCTCCTCGCCTCGACGCTCTAACCCGTCGGTTGAGTTCGTCGCAGCCGAAAGTACTGCCGTCGAACGTCGCTAGTCTGCGACGTTCGACGGCAGTTCGACTGACGTGGCTCGGAGTGGGCCTCGCGGTACTCGCGCTGCTTTTTGTGATTTCCGTCGCCTTTGGGACGCGGGCGGTCACGGTGTCTGACGTCTTCGCCGCCCTCGGCGGCGACACGGACGGGTTCGCCCAGGCCGCCGTCATCAAACGTGTGCCGCGCACCGTGCTCGCGCTGCTGGTTGGTGCGGCCCTCGCGCTCTCGGGCACCACCATGCAGGCGGTCACGCGCAACCCGCTCGCCGATCCCGGCATTCTCGGCGTCTCGAGTGGGGCCGCGCTCGCGGTGGTTGCGGGCATCACCTTTTTTGGGATGTCCAGCCCCATCGCCTACATCTGGGTGGCCATCGGTGGCGCGGCCGTCGCCGCCGCGTTTGTGTACACCGTGGGGTCCCTGGGTCGGGATGGCGCGACGCCGCTCAAACTCGCGCTCGCGGGGGCTGCCATCTCCGCGACGTTCGGATCACTGGTCAGTGCCATCATTTTGCCGCGCGCTGACGTGATGACCACCTTCCGGTTCTGGCAGATCGGTGGTGTCGGGGGAGCAACCTGGGACCGCATCAGTCTGCTGGTGCCGTTTGTTGTTGTCGGCGCCGCCATCTGCTTTTTCTCCGCCCGCGGAATGAACATGCTCGCGCTCGGCGACGACCTGGCCGCGGGCCTCGGGGAGAACGTTCTTCGTGCCCGGCTCATCGCTGCGGCTGGTGCCGTTCTGCTCTGTGGTGTCGCGACTGCGCTCGCTGGGCCCATCGGGTTTGTAGGACTCGTTGTTCCCCATCTCTGTCGGCTGCTGGTCGGCACCGACCTTCGCTGGCTCCTTCCCTTCTCGGCGGTTGTGGGTGCTGCGCTGCTCGTCGCCGCCGACGTGGTGGGCCGCGTTGTTGCGCGTCCCCAGGAGATCGAAGTTGGCATCATCACCGCCCTCATCGGTGCCCCGTTCTTTATTTGGATCGTCCGCCGCCAGAAAGTACGTGAACTGTGAGCGCCGCCACCCTGATCGCCGGACGCACAGCGAGACTGCGGCAGCGCGCGTTGCTCACCGGCGGCCTGGCCGCGGCCGTACTCGTTGTTTTTGTCGTCAGCCTGATGGTTGGCCAGACGTTTTACGGACTCGACAAGGTCGTCCGGGTCATCCTCGGCGAGACCGTGCCCGGGGCGTCGTTTACGGTCGGTGAACTCCGCCTGCCGCGGGCATCCCTGGGGCTCGTCACCGGCATCTGCTTTGGTATCGCCGGGGTGACCTTCCAGACGATGCTCCGCAATCCGCTCGCTTCCCCCGACATCATCGGCATCAGCTCGGGCGCGAGTGCTGCCGCCGTGATCGGCATTGTGGTCTTTAAGCTCAGCGAGACCGCCGTCTCCTTTGTCGCTCTGATCGCCGCGCTCGTCACCGCGGCCACGATCTACCTGCTCGCCAACCGGCGGGGCTTCGCGGGCACCCGGCTGATCCTCATCGGGATCGGTGTCGCGGCCATGCTCGACAGTGTCGTCACCTACGTGCTCTCGCGGGCCGCGTCGTGGGACCTCCAGATGGCCATGCAGTGGCTCACCGGCAGTCTCAATGGTGCCACCTGGTCGAGTGTTGCCCCCGTCGCGATCGCCTGCGCGGTGCTGGTGCCCGTGCTGCTGCTCAACGAACGCCACCTCAGCGTGCTGCGCTTCGGGGACGACTCGGCAGCTGCGCTCGGGGTGCACGTGCAGCGCACCCGGATCCTGCTCATCGTCGCGGCCGTCGCCCTTCTCGCCTTCGCGACTGCCGCCGCCGGCCCCATCGCCTTTGTCGCGTTTATGGCCGGGCCTATCGCCGCGCGGATTGTGGGGCCCGGGGCATCCCTCGCCATACCGTCCGGTCTGATCGGCGCACTCCTGGTGCTTGTCGCCGACCTCGCTGGTCAGTTTTTATTCGAGAACCGCTACCCGGTCGGTGTGATCACCGGCGTTCTCGGCGCCCCCTACCTTGTGTACTTGCTCATTCGATCGAACCGCTCTGGAGGCTCGATATGACCACCACCCACCAACTCTCCGCCGAGCAGATCACACTCGCGTACGGCGATCGGATTGTGGTCGAGAGCCTCGATCTCGCCATCGCGCCGGGCAAAATCACGGTGATTGTGGGCGCCAACGGATGCGGCAAGTCGACCCTGCTTCGCGCGCTGGCCCGCCTCATTCCGCCCCGCGACGGTCGGGTGATGCTCGACGGCCAGTCGCTGCAGCACCAGCCGTCCCGAGAGGTCGCCCGCACGTTGGGGCTCCTTCCGCAGCGCCCCGTCGCGCCGGAGGGTATTGCCGTCGCCGACTTGGTGGGCCGCGGTCGTCACCCCCATCAGCGGATGCTCGCGCGGTGGAGTGCGCGGGATTATGAGGCGGTGGCGGATGCTCTGGCGGCCACCGGAATCTCGGACCTCGAAGATCGCTCCGTCGACGAATTGTCGGGCGGGCAGCAGCAGAGAGTCTGGATCGCGATGGCCCTCGCGCAGGAGACGGACATCCTCCTGCTCGACGAGCCCACCACCTTTCTCGACGTCGCCCACCAGATCGAAGTTCTCGACCTGCTCACCGACCTCAACCGCAAGCGCGGCACCACAATTGTGATGGTGCTGCACGACCTCAACCTCGCCGCGCGCTATGCCGACGAACTTGTCGCTGTGCTCGACGGGCGCATTCGGGCCATCGGTGGGCCCGACGAAGTCATCACCGAGGCCCTCGTCAAAGAGGTGTTCGGGCTCGATAACCGCGTTATCGCCGACCCGCTGAGCGGCAAACCCCTGGTGCTGCCGAGCGGGCGGCACCACGTTCTCTGACTCCTCCCGCACTGCGGGCGAGCAACACTGTGTGGCACCTCGCGACGAGGGTCGGCCCCGCGCCGCCGACGAGTGCAGCTCGTCGGCGGCGGAGGTCACCGTGGGACAACGCCCTGCAGGCCGAACCGGAACACGAGCGGCTCCTCGGTCGCGAGCCGGAACTCGGGATGTGTGCGCGAGCCCCACGAATCGTCGCCGGCCACCCCACGACGTTGGAGCGCGGGTCGCAGCACGGTGCGGTTCACCGGCGGCAACTCGTTGGGGTGCTGGGCGTTCTCGATCTCGTAGGGCGTCCACGGCAGTGCCGAGAATTCCATCCCCGTGTCGCTATCGAGGCGAAGACCCCATCCCTCGTCATCCGTGACGGACGCCCAACGAATGCCGGTTCGGCTACCCGCTTCCTGAGGCTTCAAGTAAGGAGTCAGTTCGGTGGTCACCTCGCTCTCGAAGACGTCGAGCCGTGCTCCGAGCCGACGGTCGATGTAGCACTCGTCCGGCCCGTCGCCGTACCAGCGGAGGCGGTGCGCGTCGGCGCTGGTGGTCAGCTGCATCCCGAACTCGGGGAGGTCGGGCAACCCCTCGGGAACATCCATGGTCAGCGTCACTTCGATGCGTCCGTCTCCCTTTACTCGGTAGTCGACGTCACAGGATGACCGTGGGGTGGTGGGGAGTTCGTAGGTGAATCCCACCGTCACGGAATCCTCGTGCAGGTCGACCCGGGCAATCCGGAGCGGTGAGCCCGCCGCGCGCGCATACCTGCTCGCGAGAAGCCACTGTCCGTCTTCGAAGGGAGCGCCCCACCCGCGTTCGTTCGAGGTGGGCGCGTGCCAGAAGCTCGGCATGGGAATGGAGGTGAGTAGGTCGCGACCCGCGTCGCCCTTTCCACCAAAGCGATACGACAGCAGACCGCCGTGCAGCTGCGAGAACAGCACGCTGAAGTTGTCCCCGTGCACACCCACGTTGTGGATGCCGTGGACCACGCGGGGGCGAGGCAGCAGCGCCGTTGCCTCGGTGACCTCCGCGCCAGCCACGGTGAACACGTGCTGCGCTCGCGCGAAGACATGTCCCGCCTCCGCCCAGCGGGTCGAGGCGCGCAGCCGCAGCTCCACGTCGAGGGTGTATTCGCCCGGTTGTTCCGGCAGAGCCACCGGGTTGGGGTAGGTCGCGGTCTCGCCCGGAGCGACGCTCGTCGCGAGGGGGCTCGACGCCAGGATGATTCCCTCCTGACGCAACGTCACACTGCCCTCGTAGGTGGACGACGAGGTGAAAAGAAGACGGTTCTCGACCGTGATCTCGCTGGTGCCGACGGTGATGCGGAACGGCTGGTAGAGGAAGGCGACCTCCTCCAGCTTGGGCGTCGGTGTGTGGTCGGCGAAGAGGATGCCGTTGCCGCTGAAGTCGCCGTCGTGGGGTGCTTCGCCATTGTCTCCGCCGTATCCGAAGTACTCGCGGCCGTGACGATCGACCATCGCGATTGCCTGGTCGGCGAAGTCCCAGATGAAGCCACCCTGGAACAGCGGTTCGCGATAGGCCAGATCGATGTACCGGTCCACCGCGCCGAAGGAGTTACCCATCGCGTGGGCGTACTCGCACAACATAAACGGCTTGTCGCGGTGCTCGGCGAGGTACGCCTCGACGTCTGCGGCGGCTGTGTACATCTGGCTGACCACGTCGGTGGTCTCGGGGTAGCGCGGGTCCCAGTGCACTCCCTCGTAGTGGACGGGACGGTTGTCCACTTCGCGGAAGTAGTCGGCGATGTCCCGGATGACGGTTCCACCGAAGGATTCGTTGCCGCACGACCACATCACGACACTGGGGTGGTTTTTGTCCCTCTCGAAGAGACTCTGGGCGCGATCCTGCAGGGCAGGCATCCACACCGCATTGTCGCCAGGAATGGCCTCGCTGTCTGGCAGGTCGAGGTAGCGGAGGCGGTCCCAGAGCCCGTGCGTTTCGAGGTTCATCTCGTCGATGACCAGGAATCCATACTCGTCTGCCAGCTCGTAGAAGAAGGAGTTGTTGGGGTAGTGGCTGGTGCGGATGGCGTTGACACCCGCACGCTTCAGTATCTGCAGGTCGGTCTCGGTCTGCTCCCGCGTCATCACGCGTCCCTGAAGACCAAATTCGTGTCGGTTGACACCAAAAAACACCACCCGCTGGCCGTTCAAGCGGAGGACGCCCTCCTCGACGGCAAACCGGCGAAGACCAACCTGCTGCGGGATGATTTCGGTCACAGACCCGTCGCTGGTGTGCGCGCGCACAATCAGTTGGTAGAGCTGGGGGTCTTCCGTGCTCCACAGCCGGGGGTCGGCAACACGAATGCGAAAACGTCCGTCCGCGTCCTGGTGCAGTGGCCCAACGCCGGTGAGATCAACCGTCGCCGTTCCGTCGCCCTCGAGGTTCAGCTCAACGGTGATCTCGGCCGCGTCGCCCCCAGTGTCTGTGCGGACAACATCCGTGGTGACGTGAAGATCCTCCACGTGCACGGCCGGACGCCGGAGAAGAACAACGTCGCGGAAGATGCCGGAGAAGCGGAAGAAGTCCTGGTCTTCCAGCCAGGAGGCGCTGCTCCATTTAAAGACCTGCGCAGCCAGGCGGTTCTCCCCGTCAACGAGCGCCGCGGTGAGATCGAACTCGGCGGGGGAGAAGGTATCGGTCGCGTACCCGATGTAGGTGCCATTCAGCCAGAGCGCGATTGCGCTTTCCGCCCCGCGTACGTCGACCGAGACCCGTTCGCCCGGGGAGAGTGGCTCACCGAGAGTGAACGTGGTGACGTATGACGCGACTGGGTTGAACTCCGTCGGTGCCTGCCCCGGCTCGATCTGTTCATTGCCGTCCCAGGGGTACTGGGTATTCACATACTGCGGGCGGTCGTAGCCGTGGAGCTGAATGTGCGCCGGAACGGGGATGTCGTCCCATCCGGTGACATCGAATTCGGGATGCTCGAAGCCAGCCACCGTGCCCTCGGGGCTCGGTGCGTAGTGGAACTTCCACAACCCATTCAGGGATTGCTCGAACCCGCTGACACCGCGCTCCACCTCGGCGTCCGACCGGAACCAGCGGTGATCGGAGTGCGCGGCGCGGCGGTTCTCGAAAACAAAACCCGGATCCGAGAGGCGCGCGAGGTCGAAAGCCACCCGCGTGACCTCGGGGCTCACTTGATGGCCCCGGTGATGCCGTTGGCGAAGGAGCGTTGCAGGATCAAAAACACAATCATTGTGGGCAGCGATGCCAGAAGAACAGCGAGCATAAGCACTCCGTAGTCGGTGACGTATCCGGCGCTGAGGTTTGAGATCAGCATCGGCATTGTTTGGAAGTCGTTGTTAACAAGGATGACCTTGGGCCAGAGGAAGTTGTTCCACGCGGTCATAAAGGTGATGACTGCGGCAGCGGAGTAGGTCGAACGCATCGTGGGCACGTAGATCCGCGCGAAGATTCCGAGCTCGCTGACACCATCGATGCGCGCAGCCTCGATGATCTCGTGGGGAAATGATCGGGATGCCTGCCGGAAGAGCAGGATGAGGAACGGTGTCGAAATGCCCGGGATGATGACGGCCGCGAGTGAATTGACGAGGCCGATCTCCGCGAAGACCTGGAAGAGAGGAACCATCACGGCCGCGAACGGGATCATGATGGCGATCAGCAGGATCGCCATCACAAAGTCCTTCGCCCGGGAATGGAACACCTCAAACCCGTAGCCGGCGATGGAGCAGATCAACAAGGCGAGGACGGTGGTGCCGACCGCGACGGTGAGCGAGTTCCACATCGCGGAACCCAGGTTCTGCAGGTCGATGAGTTTCGCGAAGTTGTCGAACAGCGCAGTACCGGGAATCATCCGCGAGTCGAGCACATCGGTGCTCGAGTTGGTCGCGGAGACGGCCATAAAGTACAGCGGGAATATTGAGAACACCGCGAAGATCGAGAGGAACACGTACTTAGGCGCGTGGCGCAGCCGACTAATCACGCTTGTCACCGACTTTCAGCTGAGCGAACGCCAGAACGGCGACGAGGATAAGGATCACGTAGGAGAGGGCAGACGCGTAGCCGAAGTTGGGGTTCTTCAGGAACGACACTTCGTAGAGGTAGTGCGACATCGACATCGTTGTATACGCCGGTCCTCCCCGGGTGAGTGCCCAGGACTCGTCGAACAGTTGCAACGTACCGTTGGTCGACATAATCGCCGTGAGCAGGATGATCGGCTTGAGTTGCGGAACGGTGACGTGCCAGAAAGTCTGGAAGGCGTTGGCGCCGTCCATCTTTGCTGCCTCGATGCTGGAGTAGTCGATGTTCTGGAGAGCGGCCAGGTAGAAGATCATGTTGTACCCGGTCCAGCGCCACAACAGACCGAGGATGATCACAAAACGACCGGTGTCTTGGTTGCCCAGCCAGTTGACCGGCAGGTCGATCAGGTTGAGCGCGAGGAGCGCGTCGTTCACAAAACCGTCGTTGGCGAAGATGGTGCGGAAGACCAGGGAGTAGGCGACGAGGGAGACCGCGCAGGGCAGAAAGATCGCGGTGCGCCAGAAGGTTTTGCCCTTGAGGTTGCGGTCGTTCAGCACGCTCGCGAGCACCAGCGCCATGATCAGCATGATCGGCACCTGGATAATCAGGTAGATAAACGTGTTCTGCAGGGTGAGTTTGAAGATCTCGTCCTGGAGCAGCCGCTCGTAGTTCACCCACAGTGGGTCTCCAAAGGACAGGTTCGATCCCCGTCCCGTCTGCAGCGACAGGAAAAACGCCTGGATCATCGGGATGAAGCTCACAAGCAGAATGAGCAGCGACGCCGGCAGGAGGAACGCCCAGCCCGTCAGGCTGCGTCGACGTGCGTTCGAGAATCGGGGTCGAGTAC
>Ga0247736_10000562_pt1 | contig 12453 bp, 16 predicted proteins | sample UWRJL193509B2_FD_180935 | JGI IMG/M metagenome (GOLD analysis project Ga0247736, IMG submission 180935) | Plant litter microbial communities from Arlington Agricultural Research Station in Wisconsin, United States - UWRJ-L193-509B-2 | ecosystem: Environmental > Terrestrial > Plant litter >...
CCGAGGCGCGTTGCTCCCCCGCGGGTTCCGCCCTCGAGAATCTCGAGCGTGAATTCAAGCGAACCGATATTGGATGTCGCGATGCGCAGCCGTTCGAGCGGCTCGAGCGCCTCGATCTCACCCCTCGTGTTCGCGAGGTAGGTCGGGCCTATCCACTCGAGGTCGTAGACGCCGCCCTCGCGCGCGTCGATTGTCGCATCAGCGAGCCAGCCGATCACGAGGTCGGGGTCAACGAGGGCATCCCAGACGATCTCTACGGGGAGGTCGTAGTCGCGCGTGAAAGAGAGAATCGAACCGCTCACGAACCCCAGCCTAGGCGCGCCGGGCACGAACGGACAGCGGCTCTTCGCGCCCTAAACTAGCCCGATGAGCAAGTCGCCAGCAGCGTCGCCGCAACCCGCCCCGAAGCGCAACCCCGCACTCGTCGCCCTCGACCTCTCGGCGGGATTTATTCTCGGGGTCATTGCGCTGTTCATCGGCCTTGCAATCGTCGGCGTCACCGGCAGCTACTCCGGCATTCTCAAGGCGTGCGGCGCTGGCCCGTACGAAGGAATGGTGTGCAACGAGGGTTACCTCTCGACGGTCGTGTTTATCATTACGGCGATCGCGATCTTCGCCTTCGCCATCCCCGCCGGAATGTTCGTTGTCAACGCGATTCGTAAGCGCACCGCTTGGTACTGGCCGCTCATCGGCATCGTTATCTCCGTCGTCGCGTTCTACGCGGGAACCTACTTCGCGAGCCTCGCGGCTCCCACCCTCTAGGCAGCAACTACCAGCTAGGAATGCACGTGAACACTCGCCTCGCTCTCGCCGTTGACTTCGGCGGCACAAAGGTTGAAGCCGGCTTTGTCGATGACTCCGGCGTTGTGCTTCAGGCAACACGCTTCCGCCGGCCAACGGGTGGAACCTCGACCTCTGAAGAGCTCGCCGCCGCCGTACGCGGTGTTGTTATCGACGCTCTCGCGACCCAGCCAGAGGGCACGGAGCTCGTCGGTGTCGGCATCGGCTCCGCCGGACCGATCGAGGTTCGCGCCGGGCTCACCTCACCCCTCAACGTTCCCGCCTGGCGCGGCTACGCGATCCGCGACCTCGTCGCGGCGACCGTTCCCGGCGTTCCCGTGCGCTACCGCATGGACGGCCTGTGCATCGCTCTCGCCGAGCACTGGGTCGGCGCCGGCCGCGGCTACGACAACATCATGGGAATGATCGTCTCGACAGGAGTGGGCGGCGGCATCATCACCCAGGGTCGCGCGATCGAAGGTCCGACGGGCAACGCCGGGCACATCGGCCACGTCGAGGTCGGCGGCTTCGACGTGATCTGCAAGTGCGGCGGCATCGGCTGTGTCGAAGCAATCGCCTCGGGCCCAAAGAGCGTCGAGTGGGCAGTCTCAGAGGGCTGGACCGGTGCGACCGGCGAAGACCTCGCCGCTGCCTACGCGGCCGGGGATCCCATCGCGCGCGCAGCAGTCGAGCGTGCCGGGCGTGCCATCGGCCAATCGATCGCGTCGGCGACCGCTCTCGTCGACCTCGAACTCGTTGCGATTGGCGGCGGCTTCTCGCGCGTCACGCCCGACCTCTTCGACTTCATTCGCGAGGCCATCGCGAAGCGCGTTCAGTTCGGTTTCGTGACGAAGGTCAAGGTTGTGCCGTCCGGGTTATCAGATGCCGGCCCACTCATCGGTGCGGCGGCTCTTGTGCACCAGGCAGAGCTGATCAGCGACTACTAGCGGTTGCTGGCTGCCAGCTCGTCTTCGACGTAGCCGTGGCGCCCGAGAATGAACCCGGCAACGAGCCCAACAAGGCTCACGGCGAGCAGGAAGACCAGCGCCGTTGTCCAGCCGTGGGTTGTGTCGTGCAGAACTCCGACGATGAGTGGCCCGCACGCACCGATCGTGTACGCGCTGGCCTGGGCAAACCCGCTGAGGGCAACCGAACCGGCGTGCCCCCGCGTGCGTGAGTTGATGAGTACGAGCGACACCGGAAACAGGATCTGCCCGCTGCCGATGAACAGCACCCAGAGCCAGATCGGTCCGGTCGCCGCGAAGAGCAGCCCGAGGTAGCCGAGCACAAAAAACGCGACACCGACGTAGATAATGAGGCCGCCGTTTTTGAGCCGAGCGACAACGATCGGCGCAATGATCGAGGCCGGCAGACCGGCAAAACTGAACAGCGCGAGCAGCGACCCCGCTTCGACGGGAGTCACCCCGGCGATATCAACAAGAACCTGCGGAAGCCAGGCGAAACTCGCGTAGGCGTTGATCGCCGAGACGGCCAGCGCGATGGCAATCGCGATCGCCGTGCGCGAGCGCCACAGTCGGGCGACAAGTGCGGGCGGGGCGTCTTCGAGCTCCGGCGTCGGGTCGAGGGCAGCAGCGGCAAGGTGCGCACGGTGCCGCGTGAGAAGCACGATCCACGGGACGATTGCGACCATCGCGAGCGCAGACCAGACGCCGAGCGAGAACCGCCAGCCCACCGAGTCGGCGAGCGGTGCGGCGAGCAACGCGGGAAGCGCGGTGCTGATCGACATAATCGTCGCGTAGCCCGCGGTGATGGCTCCGATGCGGTCGGGAAAGTAACGCTTCACCGCGGGCGGCAGCAGAACGTTGGCGATGCCCATACCCACAAGAGCGAGCGCGCTGCCGATGAGCAGAGCCGCGTACGTGCCCGAGACTGCGCGAACGATGTGCCCGATGATCATGACAACAATCGCGAGAACGAGGGCCCCCTCGAGCCCGAGTCGACGGGCGATGGGCGGTGCAATAAACCCAGAGAGGGCGAAGAAGATCGGCGGCAGCATGCCGATGATTCCGATACCAACACTCGTCAGTTGGATGTCGCGGCCGATCTCCTCGGTGATCGGAGAGATCGCTGCAACTGCCGACCGAAGGCTCAGCGCGATGAGCATAATCGCGAGGAGTGCGGTGGTGCGCCCCGCCCACAGCGGAAGTCTTGGGGTCTCGGGCATCAAGCCAGTCTAGGTGTGGGTCGTACACTCGAATCGTGAATGACATGGCCAGCTACTTTCCGCTCAGCCAACGGCCGCGGCGCGATGAATCAAGCGTCAGCAGCAACTGGGCGCGGCACACGGGAACCGTGCTTCTCGAGCTTGCCGGCCTTCTCGACTCACTGTCGCCAGAGGAGTGGCACGCACCAGCTCTGCGCACCGGGTTTACTGTGCGCGATGTCGTCGCAGAACTGGTCTGGCTGGAATCAACCTCACGCTGGCATCGGCTGACCAGGCAGAGCACTCCGTCGCTCGATGAGCCTGCGTCGCTCGTCGCCGCAGTGCGCGACCTGTCGACAGCGGCGCTCGGCCCGACTGCGAAACGAACGATCAGCCAGCTCAGCCACGCGGTCGTCGCCGCCTACGAGGTTGCGCGTGCCACGCGACATCCACTCGCCGTCGACAGTCTTGCGAGCGGAGCCGTCGCGCTCGCCCGGGGGCTCAGCGGCCCGGTCGGGGCGCGCGCCGTCACGAACGAGCGCACTCTTGTCGCAACCGACGCAGGGTGGAGCGTAGGTCGCGGTCCGGCGATCGAGGGCACCGCAGAAGCGATAGTGCTGTTTCTCTTTCAGCGCGGAACTCTGGCGCCCTAGCTCTCGGCGGACGAGCCCTTGGGCGGGTAGCCGAGCAGCTCGCGGATGCCTTCTTCGTCTTTCGCCATCTGGGCGCTCAGCGCGTCCATTCCGGAGAACTTCTGCATACCCCGGATGAACTTCACAAACGAGACCTCGACGCTCTTGTCGTAGAGATCAAGGCTCGCGTCGAGCACGTGGGCCTCGACCTGCTTGTCGGGCACGCCGTCGAAGGTGGGGTTGTTGCCAATCGACACCGCGGCGCCATACCGCTCGCCGTCGACGGTGAACCACGCGGCGTAGACGCCGTCTGCGGGAATGAATCCCTCGATCGCCGGCGCGAGGTTCGCTGTCGGGTAGCCGAGCTCGCGACCGCGCTGCACACCGTGCACAACAACAGCTCGGATCGTCGGAAGGTGCCCGAGGAGATCGGCTGCTGCCGCGACATCCCCCGTGGAAAGCAGCTCGCGCACCCACGTCGACGACGCGCGTCGCTCTGTCGCCGTTGCGACGACGTCGTCGATGAGTGTTACTTCGAAGCCGTGGCGCGCGCCGAGTTCGCGAAGGGTGTCGACGGTGCCAGCGCCCTTAGCGCCGAAGCGGAAGTCGGAGCCGACGAGCACTACCCGCGCGTTGAGGGCGTCGACGAGAATCGACTCGACGAATGCCTCGGGCGCCTGCTCGCTGAAGGCCTTGTCGAACTCGAGCATCACGGTCGCGTCGAGACCGGTCTCGCTCAGGCGCTCGATCTTCTGGGCATTGCTGAGCAGAGGTTCCGGGCAGAGCTCCGGGCGCAGCAGTGCGAGCGGGTGACGGTCGAAGGTGACTGCGGTCGCGACGAGCCCCTTGCTCTGGGCGACGGTCGTGAGCGCCTCGATCACCCTGCGGTGACCGGCGTGCACGCCATCGAACTTGCCGATCGCGACGGCGCTCGGCCCGAAGTCGTCGGGCACCGCGGCGAGGGAAGCGAAAAACTGCATCAGTTACGCGGCCTTTTGATATAGAGCCAGATCATGCCGACGATGGGCAGCACGAGGGGAACAAAAGCGTATCCGCTGCCGAACGTGCTCCACACGGTCTTCTCGGGAAACAGCTCGGGGTCAACGAGACTCAGCACACCAACCGTGAGCACAAATAGCAGCTCGAAGCTGATGGTGACCCACGCGACGCGGTACCAGGCGTCACCCTTTTTGATCAGGGCGATCGTCGCAAGAATGTAGACGACCGCGGCGAGCGCCGAGAGCGAATAGGCGATGGGAGCGTGCGAGAAATCCGACGCGATCTGAAAGAACGAGCGGCCCGTTGCGGCAAGCGCGAGAAGCGCGTAGGCCGCGATAAGTACGCGCCCGACGCCTGTCGATCGCGAAGAAGTTGTGGAGGTCATCGGATACAGATTACGCGACCTGAACGAACCAGATTTGGTTCATACGCACGACCATCACCGCGACGGCGAAGCAGGCGACGCCGAGCACAACCGTGCTCCAGCGCGAGCGGTCGACGAGCCCGTAGATTATCGCGAGCGGCGGGATAAGAATCGCCGTCACGAGGTAGGTGTAGAACTCGAGAACATTGCCGGTCGGCGTGTTTCCGAACAGCGGGCTGAGTATCGCGATAACCAGCTGAACCACAAGAAGCACACCAACGACTGCCGTCGCGCCCATCGTGAGGTCGGCAGGCTTTTTGCCCGCGAGACCCAGCACTACCGCGAGAAGGCCAACGGCCACGGCCAGGCACGCCTGAACGACGGTGAACCACTCGATCACGCAATCACCTCGTCGGTCGGAAAGTTGACGAGCGGTTTGCCGACGGTCTTCGTTACTGTGAGCAGCCCAACAAGGCGACCATCGGGCGCCACGGCGGCGATCGGCCCACCATCGAGTTCTGTCACAGTGATGCGCTTGCCGTGAACGAGGTCGATGACGTCCTGAGCGCTCGCGTCATAGCGCGGAAAGAGCAACTCGGCCGTCGCAACCGGCGTGCGCAGTTGCGCGGCAGGGTCGAGGTCGTCGAGTGTCGCTGCGTCAGTGATCGAGAACGGACCGATGCGTGTGCGCCTCAGCGCTGTCAGGTGACCACCGACGCCCAAAGTATCGCCGAGGTCGCGGGCGAGAGCGCGGATGTAGGTTCCGCTCGAACACTCAACGCGCACGTCGACGTCGACAAACTCGCCCTCACGCCTGATCTCGAGCACCTCGAACGATGAGATCGTTACCGACCGCGACTTCAACTCGACGGTCTCGCCCTCGCGCACGAGCGTGTATGCGCGCTTGCCATCGACTTTGATCGCGCTCACCGACGACGGCACCTGCTCGATCTCGCCACGCAGCGGAACGATGCCCTCCTCAATCTGCTCGTCGCTGATCGCCGATGCGTCGGTGGATGTCGCGACCTCCCCCTCGGCGTCGTCGGTCGTCGTCGACGCACCCAGCCGAATTGTCGCGAAGTACTCCTTGTCGAGCCCCACGAGGTAGGTCAGCAGTCGCGTTGAGCTGTTGAGCCCCAGAACAAGCAGCCCTGTCGCCATCGGGTCGAGAGTGCCGGCGTGGCCGACCTTGCGCGTTCCGGCGAGCTTGCGCGTGCGCGAGACGACGCCGTGACTCGTGATTCCCTGAGGTTTGTCGACGAGGAGGATCCCGCTCGTTGCTCCCGTGTTCACCGTACGAGTTTAGGCTGTTCCCATGCGGATAGGTGTGCTCGGAGCGGGCGCCGTCGGAGGCGTACTCGCCGCACTCCTCGATCGGGCCGGGCACGAGGTCTCTGTTACGGCGCGCGGAGAACACCTCGCGGCGATCTCTTCTGGCGGGCTGCGGCTCTCGGGTCACTGGGGATCACACCTGGCGCACGTGTCGGCGGCCCCCGTGTTGCCCGCCGGACTCGACCTCGCCCTTGTCACAACGAAGGCCCAGGACGCCGCGACCGCCATCTCGACAAACCGCTCGGTGCTCGACGGCATCCCCGTGCTCGTTGTTCAGAACGGCCTCTCCGGAGTCGCGGTCGCAACCGAGTTGTTGCCGGGCTCCCCCATCGCCGGCGGGCTCGCCCTCTTCGCGGCCTCGTATCTCGCCCCTGGCGCGGTGTCGATCACCAGCCCGGCGCCGGTCTACCTCGGCGGCCCAGCAGCACAGGTCTTCGCCGAACTGCTCGACGGGGTGTTACCCATCGAGGTCGTCGACAACTTCGCCGGCGCGCAATGGACGAAGCTCTTTGTCAACCAGCTCAACGCGCTTCCGGCGATCACCGGGCTCTCCGTGCAACAGTGCATCGCCGATCGCGAGCTGCGTCTCATTCTCACGGCGAGCATGCGCGAACTAGTACGGGTCGCGAAGACTGCGGGCATTCGATTCGAGCCGCTGCAGGGGTTGTCCGATGCGCGGCTCAGCATCTTCGCGCGGCTTCCCCTGTGGGCAGGGCAGGTTCTGCCGCTGCGGTTCGCGCGCTACCTCGGGTCGACACCCAATCCCGGTTCGACGCTGCAGTCGATTCGCCGAGGCCAGCCGACCGAGATCGACTACCTCAACGGCGCGGTCGCAGCAGCGGGCAACGCACCCATCAACGCCGAGCTTGTGCGACTCGTGCACGAGGTCGAAGCTACCGGGCGCTTTTTTACGCCTCAGCAGCTGTCGGCGAATACCCGCCTCGGGTGATTGAAGTCGGAATTATCGATGATCGCCGTCGCGCGACTCGAGGGCTTCTCTTTAGCGTAGAGCTTTTGCCCTCCCGAGTAGCGCTGAGCGACACCGGTCGGGCCATCGCGCTCAAGCAGGCGCTGTTCGGCGACGGCGGGCGCGACATCCAACCAGATTGAGTAGTTCCAGAGCCCACGAAGTTCAGGGCGATTCAAGAAGATGCCGTCGACAACGAGAACCGCGTCGTCGGGAGCCGTGATCCACTTGGGCTCGACCGGGGCGTCGGCGACGTAATCGAAGTTCTCGAGCACAAAGGCACCAGTGCCCGCCTGGCGAAACGGGTCGATGAGGATGCGGCGGAATGTGGCGTAGTCGTACGAGTCTTCGTAGAAGCCGCGCGCCGAGTCTTTGCCCTGCGTGTAGCGCTCGTCGCGCGGGCGGTGAAAGCCGTCGATCGAGGCGTGAACCGCCGCGTGACCGGCCTTCTCGAGCGTCTCAACGAGCGACGCGGCGAAGAGTGACTTGCCCGCGCCATCCACGCCGTCGATTGCGACAATCACGCGCCCACGGCCGTAATTGTGAAGGATGTCTGCGGCGAGGGCCTCGAGAACGTCTTTCTTCTGTGGTGTCCACCGTGTCATGGTGCCCAGTCTAGATTTGAGACGTGAACAATGTCGGGACGCAGCTTGCCGCACCCGTCATCGCGTGGTTCGAGGGCGCCGGTCGCGACCTGCCCTGGCGCCGCGAGGGATTCACCGCCTGGGGCACCCTCGTGAGCGAATTTATGCTTCAGCAGACCCCCGTCGTTCGGGTCATCCCGCGGCTCGCCGAGTGGCTCGAGCGCTGGCCGACCCCGGCGCATCTTGCCGCCGTGCCCTCCGGTGACGCCGTTCGCGCCTGGCAGAGTCTCGGCTATCCGCGCCGCGCCCTCAACCTTCACGCGGCAGCGGTCGCAATTACCGAGCGCCACGGCGGTGTTGTGCCGCACGACATCGACGAGCTTCTCGCCCTGCCCGGCATCGGCGACTACACGGCACGCGCTGTCGCTGTCTTCGCCTACGGAAACCGACACCCCGTTGTCGACGTCAACATCCGTCGCGTTATTGCGCGTGCCGTGCACGGGCAGGGTGAACCCGGGCCGGCAGCGCGCCGCGATCTCGCCGACATGGAAGCCCTGCTGCCCACTCCCCTGCCGGAGGCCCGCGCATTCAACGTCGCGATGATGGAACTCGGGGCGCTCGTCTGCACCGCGCGTTCACCCAAGTGCGACGTCTGCCCCATCGCCGCGCAGTGCACCTGGCGCGCTGCGGGCTATCCCGAATTCGAAGGCAAACGTGCCCCGGTGCAGAAGAAGTTCGCTGGCTCCGACCGCCAGGTGCGCGGGCTCATCCTCAAGGAGCTTCGAGCTTCGGATGTCGCGGTCACCATCGCCGAGATCGACACTGTCTGGCCAGAGCCCGTTCAACGTGCTCGGGCGCTCGCCGGCCTGCTCGCCGATGGCCTCGTCGTCTCGGTCGACGGCGGCTTCGAACTGCCGTCGTAAGGTAGCGCCGTGCCCACCGCCTCGCTCCGCCTCTCGTCGACCCCTGGTGGCGAGCTTGCTGATGCGCTCGCCGGAATATGGCCGCCGCCGGATCCCTCGCCGGCCAGGTCGACAGGCTCGCGGTCGACACCGTCGAGGCGGCTTCCCTGTCGACGCGCGTCGGCGAGGACTTTGACGCGACGGTGATCGCTGCCCGGGCACGGAGCGCGACGATCCAGCTGGTCTCCCCCGCTGTTACCGCAAGCTGCGACGGCATCCTCGTTGCGGGCACCCACATCAGAGCGCGACTGGATGTCGCAGACATCGCATCCGCAACCGTGCGGTTCAGCGTCGCCTAGTCGTGCGGCTTGCGCGTCTCCGGATGGGTCGCGAGCATTATCGAGATCGGTCGTCCGTCGGCATCGGAGGGGCGCTCCTTGAACTCGATGAGCACCGCGTTGAGCTTCTCGTGCAGCTCGCGCTCGCTTTTTTCATTGAGCATCACACCGAGACGCGCAACGTCGAGATCTTCTGCGCGCACGCCTTGAATCTCTTCGAGAAATGTCTGCACGAGAATGGGGCCGATCTGGGGCGCCGGAAAGTCCCACGAGCGTCGCGTCGCGAGGTACGGGATCTCGAGAGCGCCGCGCTTGCCCGTGCGTGCCTCCTGGGCCGCGAGAAAACCTGTGTCGACGAGGGTGCGCACGTGGTGAAGACTCGTTCCCGGGTTGAGGTCGAACTCGCGCGCGATCTCCCTGTTTGTCTGGGCCTCATGCAGGCAGAACCGCAGGATTCGCATGCGCAGCGGGGAGGTGAGGGCGCGTGCCATCGCGCGCTGCGTCGCGTCGTGCTCCTTGTGCATAAAAGCAGCCTATCGGTCAGTGATTGGCTTATCTCAATCACTCATGCATAATTGACCGATGACAACTGCGAGCCTGTGGCGCCACGGTGGATTTCTTCGCCTGTGGGGCGGTGAAACGACGAGCCAGCTCGGTGCCCAGCTGGGCGCGATCGCGATTCCCGTGCTCGCCGTCATTTTGCTCGACGCGACCGAGTTCGAGGTCGGCGTTTTGGGCGCCGCAGGTACTGCCGCATTCCTCGTCGTCGGTCTTCCGGCAGGCGCGCTCATTGACAGAATGCTCAAGCGCAACGTGATGCTTCGCGCCGATTTTGTGCGCGCGGTCGCGATGGGCGTCATCCCCCTGCTGTGGTTTCTCGGGGTGCTCGAGATGTGGCACCTCATAGTGCTCACAACAATCGTGGGCATCGCGAGGGTCTTCTTTGACGTCGCCTATCAGAGCTATATTCCGGTGCTCGTCGAGCGCAACAAGATCTCCGACGCGAACTCCAAGCTCGAGACAACATCGCAGCTTGCTGGCATCGGTGGACCAGCACTCGGCGGCGCGCTGCTCACCGTTGTGCAGGCTCCCGCGATCCTGCTCACAACTGCAGCGACCTACCTCGTCTCCTTTGTGATGCTCTCGACGATCAAAGACACCGAGGTTCCCGCGGCCAAAGAAGATCGACGACCACTCTGGATCGAGATCAAAGAGGGCCTCGCGTTCGTCTGGAACGAGCACCTGCTGAGGCGCATCGTCGCCTGCACCGGCGTCGGAAACCTGTTCTTCTCATTCGCCATGACACTGATGCCGATTCTTGTGCTGCGCGAACTCGGGCTCAGTCCCGCCGTGTTGGGAATTGCAACAGGCGTCGGCGCGGTTGGTGGCCTGCTGGGGGCCGCGGCGTCGGCAAAACTCACCGCGTGGATCGGAGAGGGAACGATCATCGTCTGGTCCGCGGTGGGCTTCGGCGTTGCCGGCATCATCTTCGCGGCCATGACGGTTGTTCCCGCGGCGTTCACCATCCCGGTTTTCATTGCCGCAGAATTTCTCGTGAGCTTTACGGTGCTCGTCTACAACATCGCCCAGGTCAGCTTTCGCCAGCGCATCTGTCCACCGCCACTGCTGGGGCGCATGAACGCCTCGATCAGGTTCGTCGTGTGGGGCGTGATGCCGATCGCTGGCCTTCTCTCCGGCATCGTGTCGACGGCAATCGGGGTTCTGCCCGTCGTCTGGATCGGACTCGTCGGCAGCCTTCTCGCCGCGGGGTTCGTTGTATTCTCGCCGCTCGCGGGCATGCGCAAGCTTCCCGACGCGGTATTCAACGAGGCCAAGGACGCCGCGAGGGCCGTCGAAGAATAGGCGGTCGAGCGGTTGGGCTCAGACCTGAGGTCGGCCGTCGGGCACACGCTCTGCTGCCTCGATGAGAACAACAATCGAGTCAACTATCGCTCGCGAGGTGTGAAGCTCCCCCGGAGCCCACTGAACGGCCTGGCCCTCCTCAAGCACTCGCGAATCCCCCGCACCGGTCACCTCGACGATTCCCGAGAGCAGGTAGAACACCTGCCAGGTGGGCGCCTCGTGTGCACCGAGTCCGCCGTTCGCGGCAATACGAACGGTGTTGATGGATGTCACGGAGGGGCCAAGCAGAAAAGCCATGTCGACCCCGCTCGAGCCAAACGCGCCGATGGCACGAGAGGGAATGCGGTGGTCGAACATGGCTTCTCCTGACGCTTAGTGGCCTATTGCCTACGGACGCGGACCGGCCTCGAAAACGGCGTCGTCATCATCATCGTCGTCGTCTTCGTCTTCTTCTTCAACGTAGACGCGCGGCTTGACGTAGGGGTCTTCGTCACCGGCGTACTGCGCCGACTTTGCGAGCGACTCGACCTCGGTATCGCGGTTACGCGCCTCGGCGAGCAACGACTCGATGAGCGCAGCGTTCTCGGGAATACCGTCGGGGATAAAGGCGATCGACGGGGTGAGTCGCGCCGTGAGGTTCTTACCGACCTCGCTGCGGATCATGCCGGTTGCCGACGCGAGAGCTGCTGCCGTGTCGGCACGCTCTTCGTCAGAACCGTAGACCGTGTAGAAGACCGAGGCCTGCTGTAGGTCACCGGTGACGCGAACGTCGGTGATCGTCACAAAGCCCAGGCGTGGGTCTTTGACTCCACGCTCAAGCACCTTGGCGATGATCACCTTAATGCGGTCCGCCATCTTCGCGGCGCGTGCTGCGTCAGCCATGATTACTCCTTCTTACAAATCTCGGCTTCGCTCGATCTGGTCTCGACGAGCTCGACCACCGGGTCGTGCGTTAAACGTTAGAGGCTGGCGCCGGTATCCAGCTAAGCAGACTCGGGGTAGAGCCCCGTTCTGCATGCTGGATGCCGGCGCCAGCCGACTCCGCGCCAGTTAGACGCGGGGCTTTTCCTTCATTTCAATTGTCTCGATCTCGTCACCGATCTGGATGTCGTTGAACTTGCCAAGACCGATACCAGCCTCGAAGTCCGTACGAACCTCGGTGACGTCATCCTTGAAGCGACGCAGCGAGTCGATGGCGAGGTTGTCGCCGACGACGACGCCGTCGCGGATAACGCGAGCCTTCGCGTTTCGCGTGATGGTTCCCGAGCGCACGATGACACCGGCGATGTTTCCGACCTTGGAGGAACGGAAGATCTCGCGGATTTCGGCGACACCACTCTGAACTTCTTCGTACTCGGGCTTGAGCATTCCCTTGAGGGCGCTTTCGACCTCTTCGAGTGCCGCGTAGATGACCGAGTAGAACCGCACGTCGACGCCTTCGCGCTGCGCACGATCGCGAGCCTTCGGGTCGGGGCGCACGTTGAAGCCGATGATGATCGCGTTGTCGACGGTTGCGAGGTTGACGTCG
>Ga0247736_10000563_pt1 | contig 12439 bp, 10 predicted proteins | sample UWRJL193509B2_FD_180935 | JGI IMG/M metagenome (GOLD analysis project Ga0247736, IMG submission 180935) | Plant litter microbial communities from Arlington Agricultural Research Station in Wisconsin, United States - UWRJ-L193-509B-2 | ecosystem: Environmental > Terrestrial > Plant litter >...
ACCGCCAGGCGCAGCTCACCGTCGGCGAGCCCAGACTGATCGGGGTGGGGCACCGCGCTTGGGTTGCAGAGTGCGCCGCCTTCGACCGCGACCTCCGCGGTGAAGCTCGCGCCGATCAGCAACTGGCGGGCGGCACTGACCTCGCCGGCGTTGCTGATGTGCGCACGAACGGTGGCAGCATGCTTCAGCAACATCTCGGTGTACTGGTAGTGCCGGGTGGTGCCGTGGGCGAGGAGGTCGCCGACGAGAACCTCGACCTCGTCTTCCGGAAGCGCGAGGATTCGCCGGATCACCCCGTCCGAGCGCGAGCGGGTGACCTCGAACTCTTCGCCGGGCAGAAACAGCTGGGGGAGCACACGGGCCGGGTCGGGGTGCAGGGTGGCGTCCACCCGGTGAGCGAGTCCCACATCACGGCGCGGTGCAGCAGAAATTGTCACCAGTACCTCCGGAGAACGTGATTCGGCCGGGAATTGCTAACGAGGTTAACCCCGTCGGCGCGCACCCGCAACGTCGGCGTATCCCGCCCGATGTGTTCAATTCGTATGCTCGCGATGCACCAGACTGGTCGGATGGGTGGAGTACTGGTCGGATTTGCCATTATTGGCACCATCATCGCCGTCGGCTATGTCGTCGCCCGCACGGAAATCCTCGGCGATGACCCGCGTCGTGCGCTCAGCCGCCTGGTCTTTTTTGTGCTGTCGCCCTGCCTGCTGTTCACGGTGCTCGCCGACGCCGACGTGCACACCCTCTTCTCCCGTCTCTTGGCGGTCTCCGCGATCTCGGCCATTTTCACCTGCCTGGTGTTTGTGGCGATCGCGATGTTCGTCTGGCGTCGTGCCACCGCGGATGCCGTGGTCGGCGCGGCATCTTCCGGGTACGTCAACGCGAACAACATCGGAATCCCGGTTGCCGTTTACGTACTCGGCGATCCCGCGCTAACAGCCCCGGTGATCCTGCTGCAGCTCTTGGTGTTGGCCCCGATTGTGCTGACGATTCTCGACATTTCGACGAGCGGCAAAGCATCCATTGGCCGCATTTTGATGCAGCCCGTGCGCAACCCGCTCATTATCGCGTCGGCGCTTGGTGTGGTCGTCTCGGTCACCGGGCTGCAGATTCCCGAGCCGGTGATGGAGCCGTTCCGCATCATCGGTGGTGCGTGTGTGCCGCTGGTGTTGATTTCATTCGGGATGTCCCTGAGCGGTCAACGCATTCTGCAAGCTGGCTCACCGCGACGCGACATTATTCTCGCCTCGGCCCTCAAACTCGTGGTGATGCCGGTCGTTGCCTGGGCAGTGGGACGGTTTATCTTCGACCTCCACGATGACCAGCTCTTCGGAGTGGTGATGCTCGCGGCGCTGCCGACGGCGCAGAACGTGCTCAACTACGCGCAGCGGTATGAACGTGCCGAGACGCTCGCCCGCGACACCATCCTCATTACCACGATCGGCTCGGTGCCGGTGCTGCTGGTCGCGGCCGCGCTGCTCGCATAAAGTCTCGCGCTGCTCGCGTAAGACCTCGGCGCTGCTCGCGTACGAGCTCGGGCGTCTAGAAGATCATCGGACGATCGTCGTCTTCGTCCTCAACGTCGAGGTCAACAACAACCGGCACGTGGTCGCTCGGGGCGTCGCCCTTGCGCTGCTCACGGTCGATGTGGCCGCCGGCGACGATGTCGTTGAAGGCCTTCGAGCCGAGGACGAAGTCGATGTGCATTCCCTCGTTGCGGGGAAAACGCAGCTGCTGGTAGTCCCAGTAGGTGTATCCCTCGATACCGCGCGAGCGCAGCGCGTCGATCAGGCCAACCTCGGTGAACTTCTCGAACGCCGCACGCTCGGCAACACTGACGTGGGTTTTGCCCTCGAAAGCTTTGATGTCCCAGACATCGGTGTCGAGCGGGGCGATGTTGAAGTCGCCCATCAGGGCCAGCGGCTGCGACGGGTTCGCGGCGATCCAACCGCGGGTCTGCTCGGCGAGGTTCGCGAGCCAGCGCAATTTGTAGTCGTAGTGGGGGTCGTCGAGTTCGCGCCCGTTGGGAACGTAGAGGCTCCACAGGCGCACACCCTGCACGGTCACACCGATGGAGCGGGCCTCCTGCGGCGGGTCCGCGAGCTCGGCGGCGACCTTGCTGAAGCCGGGAGCTGTCGGGAACCCGATGGTGACTTCTTCCATGGGCAGGCGACTGGCGAAGGCGACACCGTTCCACTGGCTCAGCCCGTGCAGCTCAACCTCGTAGCCAGCCTCGGTGAAGGCGTCGAAGGGAAACTGGTTGGGCTTGCACTTGATTTCCTGCATAGCGAGAACGTCAACGTCTTCACGGACGAGCCAGTCCACCACCCTGCCGACTCGGGTACGGATCGAGTTGACATTCCAAGTGGCTACGCGCATGGTTCCACGCTAGCGGTGTTTATTGTCCGTTCGGTGTTGCGTCGGCTGCTGCGTCCAGAGATTTGAGCACAGCCTCGACTTCGTCAGCGGTGAGGATGCGCCACGGCACATCATCGACGGACTGCAGGCCCGGAGCATCCCCCTGCGTCCACCATTTCGCCTCGAAGGGCACGTCGTCAACGAGCACACGGTCACCCGACCGGTACGCGATGTCGGCGGCCCAGTCGGTATAGCTGCCCGCGGGCAGCAGAATCGGCACGCGCGGGGTGTCGCCCGGCAGCACCGGTCCGATGAGCGACCAGGGCGTTTCGGACTTCGAGAGCGCCGGGTTGTCGGGAACGTCGCCCTTGGTCCAGTTTTTCGCCTCGTAAACGTTGCCGTGCCAGACGACCTTGGTGCCCTTTTGGAAGATCGAATCAGTCGCCCAGATCTCGTAGGGGCTGGTGGCGGGATCGTCGACGGGAGCGGTGGGCTGCTGCAAACCGCCCTCGCCGGTCACGTCGCTGGTTGTGCTCGGTGTGCTCGGTGTGGCGGAGGGGGACGTGGCGGCCGCGGTCGCTGCGGCCGAGGCGAAGTGGTTGCCGAGCACGGTCGAGAAGAGGGTGTCGTCCTGGTCGACACCACTGCAGGCATCCGATACCCGGGAGAGGTCGGCGTAGTTCGGACCGCACGTGCGGTCGCGGTTGAGGGACCACATCGACATCCGTCCGATGCTTTTCTCCTGCGCAAAGGTGCTGAGCGCGGTGGCATCGGCGAGGGTGAAGATCTCGCCCGCGATATCGTTCTGGCCGACCATCGGAGTCGCGCCGATCTTCGCCCACAGCGCCGCCGAGGTTGGCACATTGGCCCCGCCCTTGGTGGCCGCGGTGTAGAGCACCCGCAGTTGCTCGTGGGTCGCGGTGAGCGCCTTGATCGCGGCGTCGCCCATGGACTCGTCCGCGTCGCGACTGGCTCCGTAGTTCATGGTCATGGCGTTGACGCCGGTGAGGTCGACGCCCGCCTCCAGCATCTGCGCCACGGCCGTTGTGCCCTCGGCGGTCATCCCAAAAGTCGCGGTGGGCAGCGTCAGCCAGACATCGAGGGGTGTGCCCGCGGCGAGGCGCTCGTCTTGCACCGTGCGGATGGCGGATGCTCTGCGCGCACCCGCGTCGGTGTTGGTGAGGTTCTCGCCCTCGACATCCAGGTCGATGGCGGTGAGGTTGTAGCGATCCACGACCTCGGCGTAGGCGTCGGCAAGGGCGGACTCATCGGTGCAGACGGTTGCGAGCTCATTGTTGAGGAACCCACCGAAGGACACCGTTGCTGTGCCGCCCAGTTGCTCTAGTCGAGCGATCCGACGGTCGAGGTCGAGGGAATCGGCGGCGTCGTCGAGGCTGTAATACGTGCCCCAGCTCGGTGTGCAGGGATCGTCGGTACTGGCCACCACAAACGACAGCACCACGTTTTTCTGTTCCAGTGTCTCCGGCGCCTCGAATGCGTACGAGGGTGTCGCGGTCACATCGACGTATCCGGCGAACCAGGGGGTGTGGGCGGCGATGGCACGGGTGGAGTTCCACCACTGCCATCCGCCATATCCGCCCGTGGTGAGTACCCCCACGATGACCAGCGCGAGAAGAACCCGCCAGACCGAGAGGCGTCGGGTGGACTTCGGTCGTGGTGGCGCGGGGCTCACTGCTGCGACCGGCGAGCTGGCCGGGGTTGTGGGGATTGTTGGGATTGTCGGGGTCTCGAGGTGAGGAGCGTTGCTCAGGGCATCCGGCGCATCGAGGGCATTTGGATCCTCGCGGGAATCGGGAACGTCCACGACATCGGACGCCTCGGGGGCGATCGAGGTGGTCGAGTTATCTGGGGCGGCTGGACTGTTTTGAGAGTCTGCGGTGTCTGCGGTATCCGACGTTTCAGGGGAGGCCGACGTATCGGACTCGTCCGCGTTCTCTTCTGCGGGAGCGTTGTCGATGGTCATCAGTCGTCGGAGTTGTGTGACTGCAGGCGATGTGACTGCTGATGGGATGAGGACGCGTCCGGCTCCGGCGCGGTGATTGGCGATGGTGAACCGGACGGGGCGGTGCTGTCTGCTGAGGCAGTGCTGCCGGCAGCGACGCTGGCCGACGCGGTGAGGCTGGCCGACGCAACCACGCTGGCCGACGCGGTGACGCTGGCCGACGCAATGATCTCGGACTCCGTGCGGGTGCCGATCGAGGGAAGGGGACGGCTGAACAGACGGCGGCGCGATGCTCGTGTTGATGAGGTGCGCTTCGACCTGCTGGTGCGGGCGGGCTGCGGGTCGCTCGGGTCGGAGAAAGCCGGCATCGGTGTACTGGCGCTGCCGTTGTAGAGAACGAGCTGCCAGTCGAGAACCGGCGCGACGGGTGCCGTCTGGGGTTCGGTCGCCGCCGGAGTGGGCTCTTTGCGGTCGACCCACATCCAGTCGGTGAGGCCGAGCCAGATGTCGACGACGGAATGCCAGAAACCGACGTATTGCGCGATGGCAATCGTGGCCATCAAGGCGTTGAATCCCGCGAAAATCGCGGTGCCCCAGTTGTTGTCGAGCACACACTGCCACACCGTGTAGAGCGAGAATCCGATGATCAGGTATGGGGACACCACAAACAACAGCGGTGCCGCTGTACGGTTCTGCACCTTCGGAGTGCGGGCGAACGGGATCTTTTTACCCGTGACCGCCTGCTGCAGTGATTTGAGTACCCCGGCCAGGTTGACGGGGAGCAGGATCAGGTTGAATCCGTAGATGCGGAAGATGTCGGAGAACTTGTATCCGGTGTCGCGGAGGTCGCTGCCCATCGCGAGAAAGTACGGGGCACAGGCGAGCAGCACGATGGGGCTGAGCAGCCGGCTGTCGTAGGGGAACGCGAGCAGGAAGAGCAGTCCGAAGCTGGCCCAGGCGATCGAGGCGATGTAGTTGAGGCGCAGCGCCATCTCCGTGAAGGGGATGGGGTTTCCCTGCTGTCGTTGGTCGCGGATCTGTTTGAGGAACTTGGGGAGGATTAGCAACCCACCATTGGCCCAGCGCCGGCGCTGGACGATCAGCGATCCGAAGTCGGGAGGGGTCGCGCTGTAACTGAGGCGCTCGGGGTAGTTGACCAGTGTCCAGCCGTGGCTGCCGAGGTCGATGCTCGACTCCGTGTCTTCGATGACCGTGCGGTCCTGCACGTAGCGGCGCACCTCGAAGCCGCCGACGGTCTCCACCTCAACGATGTCTTCGAGGGCACGCTTGCGAATCACCGCGTTCGCCCCGACCCAGAAGGCTGCACCGTGGTGGGACATTCCCTGGTGGAGCACGTGTTGGATGTCGGTGGTTGCGCCAGCGAGCCGCTCGATGCGCGTGGGCGCTCCGCGGAACGAGGAGTACGGCGTCTGCGTCACGGCAACGCGGTCGTTTTCCCACTGCTCGAGGAAGTAGACCAGGCGGAGGCAGTAGTCGCGCAGTAGTAGCGAGTCGGCATCGAGGGTGAGCAGGTACTCGGAGTCCTGCACAAAGTAGTTGGATTCCTCCAGCGAGCCCACCGGCCACAGGATGTCGCCATCGGCGCTGGTCTCGTGCCGGTAAAGGCCTCCCATCAACCCGATGTAAGCGTTGAGGTTCATGGCCTTGTTCGCTTCGTGGGACAACGACTTGAACTTCTTGCGCTCGAAGGTGTCGAGGTCGGCCGAGAAAATGCGGAGCAGCCTGCGGTGCAACTCGATCATGCGCTGCGGGGACGGCGCGTGGTTCTCCCACGACGCAGCCTCGAGCGCGGTGGCGGTGAGGGTGAGGTCCTCCGCCAGGCCGCGCAACACCTGGTCGGCGAAAAACGATTCCACGTGGTCGCCATCGATCTCGGCATACGCCATGGTCTGCAGCCAGCGAGCGGCCCAGCGGTAGTTGGAGGCAAGGCGTCGAACGGAATCGCCGGTAACCACCGCAGCATCCGTCAGCTCCAGCTCGCAGAGCAGCATCGCCTCGCTGAACCGTTCCTGCGGCTCGGCCAACGCCTCGGCGATATCGGACGTCAGACGGCGGGAAAGCTCGAGCTGGCGCGCGACCTCGGGATCGGTCGGGTTCGGCGGATCGTCGAGGAGCAGCACAACGCGGATCGACGGGTACTCCTGCAGCGCGGCGGACCAGAGGGTCATCCGCACCACGGACGGCTCTTCGGCGTAGGACGGCACCAGCACAGTGATGGTGCCGTGCCCGTCGGAGAAGTGATTGTCGAGGGCAGCGCGCGGCACACGCTGGTGGTCGCGGAACCGGCGGAGGGCTCCCTGGCGGGCCATCAAGTACATCACCGCGGAGAACAGAAGGGTGCTGACGATGATGACGTAGGAGATGGCCTCGGTGGTGAAGCGGAACCCGCTCAGGCCACTGTCGAGGAACTGTCGGCCGATTGTGTAGATCACGTAGGCGGCCCAGAACACCACGGTGGACAGGATGGCGAGCCTGCCGAGGATCAGTTTGGTGTCGCTCGGCGCCGTGTGGACGGTGGGCAGAGGGAGGGTAGAGCGCTCGGCGCCAAGCTGCCGGCGACGGACGCGCTGATCTGGTTTTTTCGACACAACGAACTCTCCTGTGCAGCCGTGTTTGTCACCATGGGGAGGAACTTGGTGCTCCGATGCACTGTGCTCGCTACGTCGGTACGGATCTGGGCTACAGAGGCTCCGCCTTCGTTTCAAAGTAGGGGAGTTGGTCCCGCGGCGCTGGGGTCGCGCAGGCGATCGTGCCCCCATTTCGGGGCAAACGGCCAAAATTGTCCCCCGTGCGCGAAAGTTCTTGTACCCCGAATGGTCGGCATTTAGGAGGTCAGGTCGAAGTCGGGGAATAGGGACTCGGGGCCTCCCTAGATATTGTGGTGAGTGTGAATACCACCAAACAGCAGTTGATCGACCACATTTCCGCCGGTGCCGTGTTCCACGGAGACTTCACCCTCACCAGTGGTCGCAAGGCGACGTACTACATCGACATGCGCAAGGTCAGCCTCGACTACCGTGTCGCGCCGCTCATCGGACAGGTGATGGTTGACCTCATTTCTGAGATCCCCGACGTCTACGCGGTCGGCGGACTCACCATGGGCGCTGACCCGATTGCCTCCGCCGTGCTGCACCAGGGTGTTGCGCTCGGCAAGGAATACCACGCGTTTGTGGTGCGCAAGGAGCCGAAGGACCACGGCCGCGGCCGCCAGGTTGAGGGACCCGACCTCGAGGGCAAGCGCGTTGTTGTGCTGGAAGACACCTCGACCACGGGTGGTTCTCCGCTCGCCGCGATCGAAGCGCTCAAAAAGGTCGGCGCCGAGGTAGTGGGTGTCGCTGTTGTTGTTGACCGCAACACCGGGGCGAAGGAAATCATCGAAGCCGCCGGCTACCCGTACTACTACGCCATCGGCCTTGACGACCTGGGACTGCCGCAGAGTGAGTGACACCGAGGATACCGGCACGGGCGAGGGCGTTACGCCTCCCGCGTCGGAGGTTCCTGCGCCACTGCCCGCCGCGGAGACTCCCGCTCCGGCGCTTCGTCCCCGGGGCAGTAACCGCCATGAAGCACCCGAGATTGTGCTCAACGAGAGCGGCGAGGTCGAGCCCGAAGTTGCCGATGAGCTGGTTGAGCCGACCGAGTCGGTAAGCCCCGCAGCATCCGGCCCCCACACCAACGACGACGGTCCCGCCACCGAGGCGATGTCCCTGCGCGATATTGCCGACATGGATAACGACGGCTCCGCCAACGACGACCTCGCGAACGACGGCCCCGCGACCGAAGACAACGCCGACGACGGCCCCGCGACCGAAGCTATGTCGCTGCAAGATATTGCCGACGTGGACGATGACAGCCCGGCAACCGAGGCGATGTCGGTGCAGGACGTCGCGGATGTTGAGGATGACGACGGGCAGTCGACCCAGGCCATGTCGATCGCCGAGGTCCGGGCGGCGAAGGCCGTTAAAGAGCCGCTGACCGAGGTATTTCCGCGCGGAGGACCCGTGCCACGAAGCGGAGACGCGACGGACACCGGCACTTCGTCCGACGGCACTGGTGCTGACGGCACTGCCTCAGACGGCGCTGCCGATGGTTCTGCGCTGGACGCACTCTTTCGCGACGATCAGTTTCAGGAGCACAACGACCAGGGACTGATGCCCCTGCTGCCGGTCGCCAAGCCTGGCGCCCGCAAGCCGTCGCCGAATTCGACCCGCACACCACTCACGCAGGCGCAGAAAACCATGATCTGGGTTGCCGGCGGACTTGTGGTGGTGCTGTTTCTTATCGCGCTGTACCTGCTCAGTTTTCGAGTCGGCGAGCAGACGGCCACACGCGAGGCCGCGGAGAGTGTGCCCACCACAACGAGCCAGCCCGTTGCCCCGGTGGACGCTGTGGGCCCGGTCGACCCCGGTACCCACGCGTGGAACGAACTCCTCGGCGGCGAGTGCATCGACCCGTTCGACTCCGCGTGGGACACCGAGTTCACAGTGGTGGAGTGCGACGACGAGCATGCCGCCCAGATGCTGGTGCGCGCCGAGATCGAGGCTGACACCCCGTTTCCCGGTGTTGAACCCCTAGCCTCGCAGGTCAACACCCTCTGTTCGGCGCCCGAGGTGCTCAACTTCGAGGTCGCCGGTGTTGTCTCCGACATCCAGCTGACGGCGAGTTTTCCCGCGGATTCTGCGGAATGGGATGCCGGTGACCGCACCTATTACTGCTTCGTTGAACGTGCCTCGGGCGAGCCTCTGCCCGGTGACTTGGCGCTGTCGGCCTGAGGGCTAGAGCTTAGAGCTCGCTCTCGATGGGCTCGGTCGACAGCAGGTCGGCGACACTGTTGAGGATCTCGTTCGGACGGAACGGGTAGCGGTCGATTTCCGCCTGGTCGCTGATGCCGGTGAGAACCAGAACCGTGTGCAGACCGGCCTCGATGCCCGCGATGATGTCGGTGTCCATTCGGTCACCGATCATTCCGGTGTTCTCGGAGTGCGCACCGATTTTGTTCATGGCGGAGCGGAACATCATCGGGTTCGGCTTACCCACAATGTAGGGCTCGCGGCCCGTGGCCTTGGTGATGAGCGCGGCGATCGCGCCGGTTGCCGGGAGGGGACCCTCGGGGCTGGGGCCGGTCGCATCGGGGTTGGTGACGATAAACCGTGACCCGGCACCGATGAGGCGGATGGCCTTGGTGATGGCGTCGAACGAGTAGTTGCGCGTCTCGCCGACAACCACAAAGTCAGGTGCCGTCTCGGTCATGATAAAACCGGCCTCGTGCATGGCCGTGGTGAGTCCGACCTCGCCCACAACAAAGGCGGTGCCGCCGGGCATCTGCGATGCGCAGAAGTCGGCGGTCGCGAGCGCCGAGGTCCAGATGGCTTCTTCGGGAACGTGCAGGCCGGATGCGCGAAGGCGGGCACTGAGGTCGCGGGGCGTGAAGATCGAGTTGTTGGTCAGAACCAGGTAGGGCTTGCCTTCATCCCGCCACTGCTGAAGCAACTCCGACGCACCCGGAACCGGTCGGTTTTCGTGCACCAGCACGCCGTCCATGTCGGTAAGCCAGCATTCGATTTCGCTGCGATCACTCATTCGGCAATAGTACCGAGCGCACCTGTTCTCCCAGTCGCTTCTGCATGATTGTGATGGCATCGGGATTCTGGTCGATCACGACAAACCGGCGGCCGAGCTTCTGGGAGACCGCAGCAGTAGTGCCACTGCCAGCGAAGAAGTCGAGCACCCAGTCACCCTCGGCGCTCGACGCCTGAATCACCCGACGCAGGATGCCCTCGGGCTTCTGCGTGGCGTACCCGGTTTTCTCTTTCCCGGTCGGCGAGACGATGGTGTGCCACCAGACGTCGGTGGGCAGTTTGCCGAGCGCCACCTTTTCGGGGGTCACGAGGCCCGGGGCCATGTAGGGCTCGCGGTCGACCTCGGTGCTGTTGAAGTAGTACGTTTTGGGGTTTTTGACGTAGACGAGAATCGTGTCGTGCTTCGACGGCCAGCGGCTCTTCGAGCGGGCGCCGTAGTCATACGCCCAGATGATCTCGTTGAGAAAGTTCTCCCGACCGAACAGCGCGTCAAGCACCACTTTGGCGTAGTGCACCTCACGCCAGTCGAGGTGTAGGTAAAGCGTGCCGGTGTCGTTCAGTAGGCGCCAGGCCTCTTCGAGCCGCGGCTCGAGAAACTCCCAGTAGTCCGCGAAGGCATCGTCGTAGGAGTAGAGCAAGCCCTTCACACTGGAGTAGGTGTTGCCGCCGAAACCCACACGGGTGCCGTCGACGTCCCGTACCGTTTTGATGCTGGTGCGCGCCTGGGTGCGACCGGTGTTAAACGGCGGGTCGATGTACACCAGCTGGAACGAGGCGTCGGGCAGCTGCGCGAGCGCCTTGACGTTGTCTCCGTGCACAAGCAGGTTGGGGCCGGTGGGGTCCCAGCTGAGTTGTGTCATGTTCGAAGATTAACAGCCCGGGCGAGAGGCCTCGCCCAAGTGGAGGAGGATTGAGGGGTGACTGACCTGCCGACCCTTCCCGCTTCCGATGGTGGTGCCCCCGCGGCATCCGCCATTCCACCCGGGGCCACCACCCACGAACTGACCACCTACGGGGTCGGCCCCTGGGACGGCGAGCTGCCCACCGAGGAGCACTACGACCCCGACCTGCTGGAGCGCGGCGACACTCGCAACGTGATCGACCGCTACCGGTACTGGACCATGGAGGCGATCGTCGCCGACCTGGACGAGCACCGGCACCCCTTCTCCGTCGCCATCGAGAACTGGCAGCACGACATGAACATCGGGTCGATTGTGCGCACGGCCAACGCCTTCGCCGCCGACACCGTGCACATCATTGGGCGCCGCCGCTGGAACAAGCGCGGCGCGATGGTGACCGATCGCTACCAGCACGTTCTGCACCACGACACCGTGGCGACGTTTGCCGAGTGGGCGCGCTCCGAGTCGCTGCCGATCATCGCGATCGACAACGTGCCCGGCAGTGTCATCATCGAGACTTTTGCTTTTCCGGAGCGGTGTGTGTTGCTGTTCGGGCAGGAGGGGCCGGGGCTCAGCGCCGAGGCGATTGAGGCCGCGGATGCCGTGGTGGAGATCAGCCAATTTGGGTCCACCCGCAGCATCAATGCATCAGCGGCGGCGGCGGTGGCGATGCACAACTGGATCACCCAGCACGTCTCGTTTGTGAAGTAGCGGCCGAGGCGCTCGCCGCCGTGCGGGAGCTGGCCCAGGGCATCCGACCCCCGCAGCCAATCCCCTCGGGTACCGTGGACGAATGACCACAAACTTGCTCGGCCCCGCTGAAACCCTTCTCGCCGAAGATCCTGACGTGCTCGCGTCGATCGCGAACCCCGAGATGGCGGCGTCTGATGCGGTTATTGCGCACCCGACTTCGTCTCTCGCCTGGGCGCTTCTCGCCGATGAGGCCTGGGCTGCGGGCAAGACCCTTGAGTCGTACGCGTTTGCGCGCGTCGGTTACCACCGTGGACTCGACGCGCTGCGCAAGGGCGGCTGGAAGGGCCAGGGTCCCGTGCCGTGGTCGCACGAGCCGAACCGCGGAGTGCTTCGTGCCCTGTTCGCGCTGCGCCGTGCCGCCGATGCCATTGGCGAAGAGGGCGAAGTGGAGCGTCTGGATGCTTTTCTGCTCGACGCCGATCCGGCGGCGGCTCCCGCGATTGAGGCAGAGACCGCTCCGACCGCCGAGCGGTTCGACGCGTAACGAGTTGGTTCGGCGGAGTCAGCCCGCGTAGTCCGCAATCAGCCGGGTCGAGGTCTCGTCAATGTCGGCGACGCGATCCTCCGGGATGCGCACGAGTCGCAGGCAGCCGCGTGCAATCGACTGCGCGTAGGCATGACGTGCGGCGCCTTCGCCCCAGTCGCGCTGCACCAGGATGCTTTCAACGAGCCCAAACACGAGGTCGAGGTCGTGCGCGACTCCGTCGGGGTCGCTGCCGTCGGCCGCTGCCCGCTCGGCGAACCGGCGGTAGTGCTCCTGGAGCGCGGCCTGCATGGCTCGGCCGTTCTCCTTTTTGACGTCGGGGAGGCGGTAGAGCACGTGCAGGTTCCAGCGGTCTTGCAGGATGACATCGAGGTCGAAT
>Ga0247736_10000565_pt1 | contig 12425 bp, 13 predicted proteins | sample UWRJL193509B2_FD_180935 | JGI IMG/M metagenome (GOLD analysis project Ga0247736, IMG submission 180935) | Plant litter microbial communities from Arlington Agricultural Research Station in Wisconsin, United States - UWRJ-L193-509B-2 | ecosystem: Environmental > Terrestrial > Plant litter >...
TAGCACCTATGGTTTTTAAGCCCTGTGCACTGGCATCAGCCGTAATAAGAAATTTTACGGTCATCTTTTCATCGGACGGAATAGAAGTCCAGATAATTTTTGCCACGTTATCAGAAAATGTAAAGTCTCCCGATTTGCTGTCGCCATCTTTTACTGTAAAGCCATTTGGCACTTCCAGCTGAAGTTTTGCAAATCCGCTGATATTACTTTTATCAATAGTAATTTCAGCGCTAAACTCGGTTCCTGCAGCGGCATTTTTTGGAAAATTGCCTGTTAAAGTTACCGGAGAATCTCCGAAGAAAAAGCTGAATAAAAATACAGAGATTGTATTGAAAAGAAAAATGAATGGTTTTATCATAGCCTTGTGTTACTGTTCAAAGAAAAAGTCGATGAGTTTGTTTATGGTTTCTACGTTAAATGTATTGGCGCCGTCAAAGAAAGAATCAATGGTTTCTTTAATTTCCCTGGCGGAAATATAACCATCTTTATTCATATCAGCAGATGCCAGTTCCGCCGGTATTTTAACAGCGTTTCTGCCTTTATTTTCTTTTGATTTATTTTCTATCTTTTCAAGGTAAGTAAGACTTGGAGCGTTGTTAAATCCTTCGCTTCTTTCTACTGATAAACTATCCCACTGCAACTGACGTCTAGCCATTAACTCTTCGTCAATCGTTACACCATTGGCATCCACTTTAGCATCTTTTTTAGAATTAGGTTCTTTATCCATGTAATCAAATACACCATCACCATCTTTATCATCCGGACAACCTTTTGAATCTACACGAAGTCCTCTTGGTGTACCCTGGCATTTATCCACTACATCTTTTACACCGTCACCATCAGTATCGGCATTATCCAGATCTTTAAAGTTTACATTACTGAAAGCATCCTTAGGTTTTTTACCAAAGTGAATGTTGAGGCCAATGTTGGCAGAAGCCCAGCTATCATTACCGCCCGTTTTGTGATTATCAATATAATCACTCATGCAAAGATTGTAAGTAACCCCCACTCTTAAGCTTGTGCGGAAGCCCATGTTAAACTTGGCACCAATACCAATAGGAATATAAAAAGTATTACGGGCGTAGTTGGAAGCGCTGTCTTTTAATTGCGTTTCGTAAGTATAATCTCTTTTAATGATCATAGATACAGGATCATTAATGGCAGACTCCGATAAATTTCTGATGGAGCCATCTGCCCAGTAATTATATTTTGTACCGTTTTTATTTCTAAGGTCTCCGTAAGGATCAAACATCAGGTAGCCGAAGCCCGCATGGATAAAGGGAGATACTTCTTTTGTCTGGTCGCCCAGTTTATCAAAAAAAGCGTAGAGGTTTAAAGCACCACCCATCACCTGAGATTCAAAATTAAGGTGTGATGAGCTTGAGTTATCAGTACCGGCAAGCTTTCCATACATACCGTCCACGCCAATTCCAAGTACTTTACCAATACGGTATTCTATCCCGAGATTGTAGCCCAAACGCATATCGCTAAAAAAATTAGCGTTATTTTTTTGTCCTACATCACCTAAAAACTTTAGGCTACTTACTTGCCCTGTAATAGACAATTGAGCATGAGCTGTGTTAAAAACAACTAAACTGATTATTAAAACAGATAATTTTGTAAACATTTTATTCATATGTCCTCAATTAAATATTCGATTAAAGTACTTGTTTTTTCGCTAAAAACAAAACTAAAGCAAAAAAAACGTTAATTTAACGTCTAAAAATCAATTTTTGGACAAAAAAAGACTAATTCATAAGTATCAGCCATTAAAAAAGACATTTCTTCCTGATTTCTTTCCCTTTTCTGAGTTTAAAGGCATGTGCTAAACCCGGAACATCTGTATGGGTAGTTTTAAGAATAAAGGCAATTATCACTATTTCTGTTTGCACAACTAACCCATACCAAAAAGTGATGTTAAATCCGTAAGTAGAAATACCGTTTAAGGTCATCTCAATAAAAAACCACAAAAGAATAAGTGCCCAGAGTTTGGATAAAAAAGTATGGTACGAAATACGTTCATGAAATTTGATATACCCAATGGCAATAATAAAGAATTCGGTAAATACCAAAATACCGACCTGAAGAACCTGTGTTTTTAAAAACCCGGAATGTTTCATACAAATGAAAAACAAACAACTGAACCAGAAAACAGTATCAATTTTTGTGTCTTCCCTTCGCATTTCAGGGCTTGAGACATGCAGTGCCCTCGCAATGATGCCATCAAAAATATCACTGATAATCGCATATACTACTAATGCCACAATAAGTGAAGGCGGTGTTTGCACAAAAGAGAATACAATAATTAAAACAGCTACTACGAGGCGAGAGTAGAGTAATGCATAAGGAATTTTAGTGAGGTATGGATTTGTCATCATTAATTTTATTTAGTTATGCTGATCCCGGTATCAGGATCAGCATAACGGTTATGTTACTTGTTCTTTGCATTGAACCCAAGTGAAGCACCTATTCGGAAGCCATCTTTGTTTGGTATTACATAGGCATTAACCGGCAGGTTAAGTTTCCCTGATTTAAAGGTTCTCCCAAAGGCAATCACAAATCCTGTTTGTATGGCGTAATCACCACGGCTGTCTAAGCGTTCTTTAATCGTAAAAGGATTTTTCACATTCACATTGTTTGTGTCATTTGTCCAGTCCTGCTCTCGGTGCCATGTATTTGTAGCATCATAATAGCCATTGGATTTAGGAGATAAATTAATAGTTGGCCCCAGTGCAAATTCCCAGCCATTCACATTACTTCTTAATCCGTGAAGTAAAGAGAAGCCCGGTATAAAATAGCCCTGGTCAACACCGGTAATCATTGGCACAAATTCAAACAAAGCCTGGATCTTTCCTTCGTTCAGGTATTGCTTTTCAAACTGGTATCCAAACTGGAACATTACAGGGAACGCTTCAAACCCGCCTTTGGATTTATCGGCCTGTATAATGTTGGACAGATTTCCTGTGTAAGTCACAAACCCTAAACGCGGCCCGTCAAGCCTCAGCCGGTCTTTTTTAGGATTATTGGTGGCATTGTCAAACCCGTTTCTTTGCGTTAGTTTAGTGAGCAGGTTGGCATCAATAGGTTTATTGAACATGGTTCTTACAATTACCGTAGTAAAAGCCTGAAGTTCTTCAGGTAAATTCAGGTATTCCATCACTGTTGTTTTTTCGATGGTTTTTGATTTTACATCAATTAAACGCAATGTGTATATAATAGATTTGGGATAGAACTCAATACTCCCGCTCAGCATTTTATCAGAATGGATGGTTTCGCCAATTTCTGTAAGGCAGAGTTTACCAAAACAGTTGTTAATGCTTAATTTATTTTTCTCTACCATGTAAGCAACGTCGTACCTGTCCATTACTTCAAATGTATCAAGCTTTTCGAGTTCCGTTCTTACCAGGTTCCCCATTTGCTGAGGTTCGCTTTTCAAAGCATTGATGTCAATAGATAAGACGGTTAATGTCGGTTTTACTTTTTTAGCGGTTTGAGCATTGATGGTATTCATACTTAAGTAGGATGCACCGATCAATAGAATGGATTTAAAAAATGATTTCATAATTTTTAGAATTAAAGGTTAGAGGTTAGTAACAGGTTATTGAATGACTTCAAAAAGATAAGTAAGCCCACTGCTAGCAGGTTCAAGACTAAAGCTGTACTTAATATCCTTTACGATGCTTTTTACACTGATAGGGGTTACAATTAGCAAAACACTTACTAACGCCAGATTAAAGACTGTTTTTAATGGAGTTGTTTTCATATCTTTTAAGTTGATCATTTACGACACAAAATTAGGTTGAATGAAAAGGCAGATGAAACGGACTATCGCATGCTTCGCGCCTATTTTTTAGGAAAAACACGAATGCGACTCGGGGATAAATTAAAATATGGCACTTAATGCAAAAACGGCAGGACTTCAATAAGCGATTTGCGTTTTTTGCAAAAAACAATTACATTTATTTGCAAAAAATACTACAGAATGAAGGGTAAAAAATCGGGTTTTGAAATGCAGGAAGTATTTGTGAAACATTTAAAAGAAATTACCCCCTCAAATATATCATTGGTAGATAATCTTGCCGATCTTTTAAATATCAGTGTAGATAGTGTTTACAGGCGGTTGCGAAACGAAACAGAATTGAGCCTTGATGAAACCTATAAAATCTGCAAGCATTACCGTATTTCGGCAGATGGACTGTTTTCGTCACAGGTAAATGCCGTAACATGTAATTACATTAAGCTAACGCATCCGGAACGTAATCTTGAAAAATACCTTGAAGGCATTTTGGTAAGTTTAAAACAAGTTGCCAAAAGTGATAATGCCAAACTGATCTATGCTGCCGAAGAGGTTCCGGTATTTCATTCATTTTATTCCGAAAAACTCTCTACGTTTAAATTATTTTATTGGCAGCGCTCTGTATTGAACATTCCGGAATACCAATCTGAGAAATTTGCCTGGGGTATTATCCCCGAAAAACAATTGAAACTGGCAGCCGATATTTACAAAACCTATAAGCACACAAATAGCATTGAGATCTGGACCACAGATACCATTCAAACCAATATTAAACAAATTGAATATTATTTTGAATTAGGGGTGTTTAAACAAAAAGAAGATGCCATTGAATTATTAATTGATCTGAAAGCCATGGTAGAAGCTATTAGCGTGGCAGCTGAGAGAGAGAACAAAACTGACAAAGCCAATACTGTCATGCCTTTTAGTTTGTATAAAAGTGATTTAGTAATTGGTACAAACTGTATCTATGTCACCATCGATGAAATGGCTTATTCGTATATTTCTTTTAATTCACTTAATTCTTTAACTACTTATAATACGGAGTTTTGCGAAGAAATAGAACACTGGATGAGAAACCTCATTAAAAAATCAACCTTGATCAGTGGTATTGCTGAAAAACAGCGTTTCCAGTTTTTTAACCGGATCCAGAAAGATATTGACGCATCCATTGAGAAAATTAAAAATTATTAAAGCAAGAGGTTTGAAACTTACATGAATTGCGCATTAAATAATTTTCAGTCATTAAATAAAATCCTATTATACTCCCATAGATAACACAATAAACACATCATGAATCATTCACAGTATAATGTCATTATTGTTGCTGGCGGAACCGGGAGCCGTATGCAGGCCAGTGTTCCAAAGCAATTTATTGAGATAAAGGGTAAGCCGGTTTTAATACATACCATCGAAAAATTTATAGACTTTGATGAGTACATTAATATCATTGTATGTGTGCATAAGGACTATATAACCGACGCTAACTTTATGCTGGCGGAATATTTTCCCGACAAAAATATTCAAACGGTTATTGGTGGTGAAGCCCGTTTTCATTCAGTAAAAAATGGCCTGGCCTGCATTTCCAATAAAAATGATATTGTGGGAATACATGATGCAGCAAGGCCTTTTGTGAGTGTGGAAACCATTAAGCGTTGTTTTGAAACCGCCGCTATTCATGGAAATGCCATTCCGGTAGCGCCTGTAAATGAAAGTTTGCGGTTGGTTACCAATGGTATCAATAAGGCGGTGAGCCGTGAAGATTATAAAGTGGTACAAACACCACAATGTTTTGTAGTATCTAAAATAAAAGAAGCGTTTGAACAAAAGTATTCTCCCTTTTTTACAGATGATGCTACGGTGCTTGAAGGGATGGATGAGCGCATTTACCTTGTAGAAGGAAACAGCGAAAATATTAAGATCACAAATCCTTATGATTTAAAATTTGCAGAATTGTATTTATGATGGCAACGGAAGACATAGCGGATGCATTAGAACTTACCGCAAAATTAATGGAGCTTCACAACGAAAATCCGTTTAAGGTAAAAGCTATTAGCAGCGCAGCGTATAAGCTGGGTAAAACACGGATAGATCTGAATGATCAAACGGTGGAAGAGCTGATGAAAATAGAAGGCATCAGTAAAAGCCTTGCCGAAAAAATAGTAGAATTCACTACTACCGGTTCCAGTAGAGAACTAAAAGAACTTATGGCCAAAACACCGGTTGGTGTGATTGATATGCTGGGTATAAAAGGACTTGGACCAAAGAAAGTCAGGCAGTTGTGGATAGAACTGGAGCTGGAAAGTGTAACCGATCTGTTGTATGCCTGTCATGAAAATCGCTTGGTTGAGCTCAAAGGTTTTGGTGAAAAAACACAGAATACCATTATTCAGAATATTGAATTCAAATTAAATAATACTGGTAAATACCATTTTGCTTATGCTGAAAAAATAGCTGCTCCTGTACTCGATTCCCTTCTGAAACAGACAGACCTTGTAAGCCTTACCGGGGCCATGTACCGTAAATGTGAAATCATTGAGGAAATTGATATCTTGGTTGGTGATGAAAGTATAGACCTTGATGAGTATGGTTCAGATACAGTGCCTATTAATTTTATACAGGTAAACGAAGCGGTGTTTTACAGGACCTTAGTGGAAACATCCTCAACAACAGTGCACCTCGAAGCCATTGATTTTAATAAACTGGAAATAAAAAAATACACGAACGAAGAAGCGGTTTATGCTAATTTAAATATCCAGTATTGCGAGCCCGAATTACGTGAAGGACTGTTTGAAATCGAAAAAGCCAAATCGCATCAACTCCCTGAACTGATAAGGTACACAGACCTTAAAGGCATTTTGCATAATCACTCTACGTATAGCGATGGGATGAATACCCTCGAAGAAATGGCGGTTTACTGTAAACAGTTAGGATATCAATATTTGGGAATCTGCGATCACTCGCAAACAGCGGTGTATGCTGATGGATTGAAAGTTGAGGCTGTCATGTTACAACATCAGGAAATCGAAAAGCTGAATAAAGAATTGTTTCCCTTTAAAATTTTTAAAGGCATAGAAAGCGATATTTTGGGAAACGGTGATTTGGATTATCCGGAAGATGTATTAAAAACCTTTGATTTCATTGTAGCATCTGTGCATGCGAATTTAAAAATGGATGAAGAGAAAGCAACAACGCGTTTACTGAAAGCCATTGAAAATCCATATACTACTATTTTAGGACATCCTACAGGACGCTTATTACTTGGGCGTCCTGGTTATCCATTGGATCATAAAAAAATAATTGACGCCTGCGCGGCTAATAAAGTAGTGATTGAATTAAATGCACATCCGTACCGTTTGGATATTGACTGGCGTTGGATTCCTTATTGCCTCGAAAAAGGAGTGATGATTTCCATTAATCCTGATGCACATCAGCTCAAAGGTTATCATGACATGCAGTATGGCGTGAATGTAGCGCGTAAAGGACTTTTAACAAAAGATAACTGTTTGAATTCAATGGATTTAAATAGTTTTGAAAATTATCTTTCATCTAAAAAATAGCTGCTTTAAATTTCTTCTGACAGGTGTTGGCTACTTTTTAGTAGCTTCCTCTTTTGCTCAAACGGAAGTAGTTGACACACTTGCTTTTTTTGATAACCACCCTATCTTTCCCTATTACCATCCTAATCAGCCGGTGAATGCAAAAGATTTTCGCATTCTTAAAAAAGAATTTGCTGCTGCCATTACTGCACACACTGATTTCGATGGAATCATTACGATTATATTTATCATTAACTATAAAGGCGAAACCGGTTTTTATAAAACACAATTGACCGATTTGAACTATCAGCCTTTAGAGCAAAATAGCGCTCATCAGGACTTATGTGGCCAGTTGCTAAAAGCAGTTAAAGTATGTGGTCCGTGGAAACCAGCCAGGGATGAAGCTCAGCACGAAATTAATTCACGTAAATTTTATTCATTCAAATTTGTAAAAGGCAGGCTCATTGAAATACTTCCTAAATAAATATATCATTGTCATAGCGGTAGGTTTTATGCAGATTGCGGTAGTTGCACAATCTGATACGCTGACCTTAAATTATAAACTGGAACGTTACTTAAAGATATGTGACCCGCAGCGACTCTATGATTTTTTAAATGAAACTAACTATACTACAAAGGATATTCTTTCAGTAGGTAAATATATGAGTTATCATAGCCATGATGCCTGTGGTAATGCCCTCCAAAAGATCTGTTTCACGAAAATGGATACTATTAGCGCTGGTGATTATCATGAGTACTCTGTGCAAAATACAAAAAATGGAAATTATGCAGAAGCCTTTGATGCGCTCGAAAAAGCAGTGGTGCTAGAAGCGCAGGATATAGAAGGTTATTATGGTTGGGTACTGTTATACTACTACAGGGATTATGAAAGATCATTGAAGCACCTGGATCATTATGATCAGTTAAAGCCAAATGAAATGAAAGCTCCTGTTGGTGAGAATATTCATTTTTTAAAAGGGCTGTGTTACTATCAAATGAGAGACTTTAATAAGGCAATCTCAGAGTTTACATTAAATCTGTCTTTTGAGACAGAAAAATTCGGAATTGAAAATGCCAATGCCTATATCTTTTTTTACCTGGGTAGGTGTTATGATCAACTGGGAGATCTCAGGAAAGCAAGCTCCTATTATGAAAAGGCCATTAGGTATACATTATTTCCAACAGAGGCACATTATTATTTAGGGCTGCTTAGCCGGCAGGAAAAGAAGTTTTCGATAGCGCGAAAGCACCTGGAGGCTTCACTTTCATTAATAAAATCAGGATACAAGCAACAGGATATCTATGTTGAATTGTTTGATGAAGTGTACCAATCGCAAATAGAAGAAGCTTTGATCATCAAATAATTTTATATTTTTACAGTATGCCCATTCTTAATTCCATAGCGTCCTGGTTGATGAAAAAACGGATGCACCAGATTGAACTGTTTATGAAATATCCCCATGATGTTCAGGAGGAATGGATGCATAACCTCCTGATATCTGCTAGGGATACAGAATTTGGGAAATCACATGATTTTAAATCTATTAAAAATTACGAGCAGTTTAAACAACAAATTCCTGTTCAGGATTATGAAAGCCTTAAACCCCTTATAGAACGTACCCGCCGTGGAGAGCAGAACCTGTTATGGAATTCAGATATTAAATGGTTTGCCAAAAGCAGCGGCACAACCGATAAAAGTAAATTCATTCCGGTGAGTAAAGAATTCCTGGATGGCTGTCATTATAATGGAGGCCGTGATATGATTACATTTCAGTGTATCAACAACGCAGAAACGAAATTATTTACCGGTAAAAACCTGGCCCTTGGAGGGAGTTTTAAAACAGATCATTTTGGAGATCATCATTCCTTTCACGGTGATGTAAGTGCCATCATCATTCAGAATTTGCCGATGTGGGCAGAGTATTTCAGGGCGCCTGATGTCAACATTGCTTTAATGGAAAACTGGGAAGAGAAGCTCGAACAAATGGCAACTACCATGGCTAACGAAAATGTAACCAGTCTGGCAGGAGTACCAAGCTGGATGCTGATACTGATGAAGCGTATTTTAGAATTGAAGAACGCTGACAGCTTAAAAGATATCTGGCCTAATTTAGAAGTGTATTTTCATGGAGGTGTAAGTTTTACACCCTATAAAGAGTTGTTTGAACGGTTATTCAGCAATGATAACATTGCCTATATGCAGTTGTACAGCGCGTCAGAAGGCTTTTTTGGTATACAGGATGAGCGCGTTAGTAACGAAATGCTGCTAATGCTCGACTATGGTATTTTTTATGAATTTATCCCGGTGTCGGAATTAAATAAAGAAAACCCCAGGGTGTATAATCTTTCGGAAGTACAGAAAGGAAAAGATTATGCGATGCTGATCACTACTAATGCAGGGTTATGGCGTTACCAGGTTGGTGATACTATTCGCTTTACCAATTTAAGTCCTTACCGTTTTATGATCACGGGCCGGACTAAGCAACATATTAATGTATTTGGTGAAGAGCTAATGATCCATAATGCTGAACTTGCTCTAAAAACAGCCTGCGAAAAAACCCGTGCGCATATCATTGATTTTACCGTAGCACCTGTGTTTATGAATGAGAATACGGGAGCACATCAATGGCTTATTGAGTTTGAGCAGGAGCCTAATAACTTCGATTTTTTTAAAAGTGTTCTGGACGATACCCTGAAGCATATCAATTCAGATTACGAAGCCAAGCGCTTTAATAATTATATCCTGCAGTTTCCGTTGGTAAATGTACTTCCTAAAGGGACATTTTATAACTGGCTAAAATCCAACAATAAATTGGGCGGACAGTTTAAGGTGCCGCGCTTAAGCAACGATAGGAAGGTGGTTGAGGAATTATTAAGTAGTTTAGGAAACCCGATTTAATGTTGTTTTACAAATTTTGTTTTGTAATGAGAGTCTTTATTTTTGATTATTATGATATAGATTCCGTCTTCTAACATTGATATATCCACTGTGTTATTAAACTCAGATAGATATTTATTCTCTCCAAGCAGATTGCTTATTTCAATTAGAGAACCTTCGCTTCTAAAACCGGGTATGACAAGGGCTATTGTTTCTGTTGCCGGATTAGGAAAAAGATGAATGGCGGTCATTGCTTCAGGTTCGTTTATTCCAACAGGAGTAATATTCTTCCATGTTTCTTTTACGCGTGCGGTAGCAGAAACCCCTGTTGTATAATAAAATGTATTGTGTATCGAAAAAGCCATGCCTCCTTTTCTTCCAAAGGTTGGTAGGCCTGCTGTAGTAGTTACTGTACTATCCAATGGATTAAAAACCAGAAGTTCATTGGTAATGTTCCCCAATGAATCCTGTCCGCCATATAAACAGCCTTTGTTGTTACAAACAGCTGTTCCTACATAACGTTTTGCAGGTAGTGAAAGGTTGGTGATTTTTTGCCAGCTATCCGTTGTATGAGTATATTTATAGAGGCTATGGTTAAATGCCTGGTTGCTATGCATTCCAAAACAAATGTAACCTGTAGTATCTATGGCAAAGGCTGCGCCCCTCCACATGCCAGTTACAGGCATATTATTTTTTTGTGTCCATAGGGAAGTTGTAAAATTATATTCCCATACGTCATTTAGTATGGTGCCGTTTGTGAGCTTTCCTCCGGTTACATATACCTTATCCTTAATAATGAAATGACTCATTCCCTGTCTTGCAGTCCCTGGAAATGCTGGTAGATTAAGCCATGCATCCATTAAAGGATCATATCTCCAGAAATCGTTCAGGCAAACATTACTACAATTTATTCCACCTAAAATATATCCGTAGCTGTTATAGGAAAATGCGGTTGCATATTGTCTTTCATTGCCAACTGGCATAGAAGCCATAGCTGACCAGCTTTCGGAGCCTGAATCAAAAATGAAACCGTTGGAAGTACAACTAAATCCAAGATCTAAACCGCTTAAGCAATAAGCCTTTTCCTGGATCACAAATGCAGCACCATCATCTCTTTCAGTTCCCGGAAAATCACTTAGCTGAGTCCAGGACTGAGCGTGTAACTGCACGGTAAATAAGATTGATAGTAAAACTAATTTCATTGCTATAGTAACGAGTAGGCACGTACAATATTGTACACATATTTTTGGTTTTGATCTTTATCAGGAATTAATAAAAAATATCCGGTGAACTATACAGATTCAGGAATAAGGCTGGTTTCCTAACCTTTTGATTTTTTCTATACAGGTACTGGTTACCGGTAGTATCGATCATAGGAATGTATAAATTCTGGGCTTTATTCCATTTCTTTGGAATAAATGGCATATCATGTATAAAGCGGTTTTGCACAGCATTCCTTATTTGTTCAGCATCTACACCTGCATTTGCCTGCAGGTATTGTCCGCAACCGTTAGTGTATTTTACCTGTGCGCTTAATAAGCCGTGAGAGGTGTTACTGTATAAACCATTGTGTGTATTTAAATACCCCCTTTGCGGGAACAAGGAATCATTCCTGACAGAAGAACCCATCTGGCCTGTCCATAGTGTGCAATTAAGCGCGTATTGAAACTGTTGATCCTGGTATTGTATCAAAAAAGCACCCGTTCTGAACCGATCGAGCATGGGTTTTGCCAACAGGTCATTTTCTATGATAACAGAAATGCGATCAAATTGAAAGGCTACAGTGCCTGTTACCTGTGTGGTGTTTAATTTATTGTACCAGAAATTATAACAATAGGAAATAGCATTTTTATATCCTGTTTGATTTCCGATAGAACTGATAAAGGGATTTTTTTCGGAATGTGTTTTACCATAACCCAAACATAATCCAAGAGAGGTGTTCAGTTCAGTGTGTTCGCCTTTGGGGCCAAGGTTTTTCAGGTTATCGTAAATTCTTACTGATGCATTGAGCTGCGCAAAGTCGTAAACATAATAGCCCTGCACTACAAATCCGAAACGTTGTACATGCGTGCCAATAGCGCCAACAAAACCAATATTAAATCCATACGTATGAGTTGCTTCCAGTTGAGAAAAGAGAGAAAAATGAACTGCCGTTACAAATAAAAATATAAGGAGTTTTTGTTTCATATCTAACTCTAAAGATACTGTTTGTTAA
>Ga0247736_10000566_pt1 | contig 12412 bp, 11 predicted proteins | sample UWRJL193509B2_FD_180935 | JGI IMG/M metagenome (GOLD analysis project Ga0247736, IMG submission 180935) | Plant litter microbial communities from Arlington Agricultural Research Station in Wisconsin, United States - UWRJ-L193-509B-2 | ecosystem: Environmental > Terrestrial > Plant litter >...
CTCTCCGACAGGGTTCCCCTGCCAGCCCGAACCCTGCCAGCCCGGATCCGATCGCCACGACCCGCGTTCGACGCGCAGCACTGGCTGCGGCGAGCGCAGCCACCGTTGCGCTCGGTCTTGCAGTGCACTTTCGCGGGGAGGGCGCGGCGGCTGACCCCGCCGCCGACGCCCTCTACGCGGTGCTGATCTACTTGCTGGTGGCGCTACTGCGTCCCCGCCTGCACTCGGTGCTGGTCGGTGCTCTCGCGCTGGCGTTCTGTGTGGCGATTGAGCTGTTCCAGCTGACGGGTGTGCCCCAGATGCTCTCGGACATCACGCCGCTCGCCCGCCTGGTGTTCGGCACCACGTTTGTGCCGGCCGACCTCTTGTCGTACGCAGCCGGTGTGGTGGTGATTGCGTCGATTGACCAGGCGTTCCGACGCAACTTGCGGCACGGGCTGGATTCGTAGCGGTCGCGGACGGCAAACCAGTACGACGGAGGGCAAAGCCATGCGTGACGGATCCCGAAGCCATACCGCGGAGGGTGTAGTCGTCTCTCGCGGAAACCGTAACCTCACGCCGGACATAGTCGTCGTCTCTCGCGGAGTCCGTAACCTCACGCCGGATGAAGTAACCATCGCTCGCGGAGACCGTAACCTGCTCGCGGAGGGGGTCATTTCTCTCCCGGAACCCTTTGAGCGCTCCCGGATGGTGTCGTTTCCCTATCCGGCGACGTTTTACGCCTCCGGACAAATGCGCTGGTGGAGGTTTCGAGGTCCGCGGGCGGGTAACAGGATCCGCGAGCAGAAAACAAGCTCCGCGAGCAGGTACGGGTTCCGCGGGTGAAAAACGAGCTCCGCCCGCGGACAGCCGCCTACTGGAGGTACTGCTGAAGCGACGCCTGCACGGCAGCGGAGATCACCGTGGTGCCACCCAGAACAACAATGCGGCTCGGGTTGAGTCGATCGAGTTCGGCGGCGACGGCCGACGGGATCTCGTTCTGGTGGACGAGAAGCACGGGGGCGTCCTTGGATCCTGCCGCGGCGGCGCCGGCGAGGGCGTCCGGGTAGTTGGACCCCGACGACACGTAGACAACCGAGGCGCCCTTCGGGAAGGTGTTGGCCGACACCTGGGCGGCGGTCTCGAAGCGAGTTGCCCCACCGAGGCGGGAGGTCGGTGCGATGGTGCTGTTTAGCGTCGACTGCACTGCCGAGGAGACGGCGGTTGCCCCACCGAGCACAACAATGCGCTGTGGCTTGAGGCGAGCCAGTTCAGCGGTGACGGCAGCCGGGATCTCGTTCTGGTGGACGAGGAGCACGGGTCCACCCTTCGAGCCAGCAGCCGCGGCACCGGCGAGGGCATCGGGGTAGTTGGATCCTGACGCGATGTACGCAACGGGAACGCCCGCAGCGAAGGTCCTCTGCGAGACCAGTGCTGCGGTCTCAAACCGCGTCGCGCCCCCAATACGTGTGGTTGTTGCGTAGCGGGAGAGAACGGATTGGACCGAGTTCGAGATGACCGAGGTTCCACCGATAACAACAAGGCGAGTCGGGTTGAGACGAGCCAGCTCGGTCAGCGTTGCCTGCGGCACCTCATCCTTCTGGACGAGAAGTACGGGGCCGTCGGTGTATCCGGCGGCTGCAGCAGCGGCGAGAGCGTCGGGGTAGTTCGAGGCGCTGGCGATGTAGGCAACGGGCGAGTTCGCCGGGAACGTCGACGACACCAGAGCCGCTGTCTCGAATCGTGTGGCGCCACCTTCGCGAACAACGACGGGAGTCGGGGAGACAACGGGAGGAGTGGTCGCCACAGGAGCAGTTGTCTCCTTAGGCGTGGCGACAGGAGCGGGAGTCGTTGTCGCTACTGGGGCGGGCGTCGCGACCGGGGCCGGCGTCGCTACCGGAGCCGGCGTTGTTGACGCCACGGGAGCAGGCGTTGCTACCGGCGCAGGCACTGCGACGGGAGCCGGTTTCGACGTGACAGGCGCCGGTTCCGCCGAGGCGACGGGCTCAGGCGTCACGACCGGAGTGGGAGCAGGCGTCGTCGCCTTGACATACCCCACACCCTTCGGGAATCCGCCGAACTCCTGAACCCACATCTTGGTGGACGGGTCCCAGGCGATTCCGATGTGCGTGAAGCTCGCGCGCAGAATGTTCGCTTTGTGACCCGGGGAGTTCATCCAGCCGTCCATCACGTCTTTGCCCGTCGGGAAGCCCCGTGCGATGTTCTCGCCGATGATGTTCCAGCCGGTCGGAAACTCTGCACGCATCCAGGTGGTAGTGGAGTGCACCATACCGACGGAGTTCATCTCGGTCACCCACTTCGCGGCGACGGCGTCGAGTTCCGTGCTGCGCTGAAGCGGAGCGATTCCGGCTTCCGCTCGGTACTCGTTGACCAGAGTCAAGACGTTGTCAGGCTCTGTGGGTACTGCCGCCTGTGCGGTGGCGACTCCGGTGAGGGACAGCATCAATGCCGTGACGACTATGCCGAGCGAGGCTCGAAACTTGTTCAATTGGGGGTTCCTCTTAGTTGGTTGCGTGGCCTCCTGAAATGCAAAACGGACGGGAAAATCCCGTCCGCGAAATACTTCAAAGTTGAAACACGGTGAGTGCGAAACAATACAGTGTGTATTACTGAGAAGCCCTAGGTAGTTCTCAGGAATACTTAGATTTCTCCCGTATTCCTCGGTTATTACGCTGAGAGCGTTCAAAGAAGCCGCATCAACGGCTATAAGCAGCGCGCTGCGCAACGTCCGCACCAGAAAGGTCGCGGCGGTTGGCAATGGTGTCGGCGTCGATAAGGATCGGCGCGGGATGCTCTGGGCTTAGCCCTCTAACCGCGGCACGTCCTCCTGCCGATAGTGGTGAGAATGAATCCGCTTGCCGAACCCCAGCCCCTGGTTCCTGAGCGCACGCGTGCCGCAGATGTCACAGTCGCTGCAGATGCCGCGGATGCCGACCACGTGCCCCGCCCCCACAGCGATCGGATGCTGGACGTTCGCCGCGCAGCGCTGGTCGCGGCGAGCGCCGCCACCGTCGCCATGGGACTCGCCATGAGTTTTCGCGGTGCGGGCGGGCTCGCCGACCCCACCGCCCATGCCCTCTACGCAGTTCTGATCTATCTTCTGGTCGCGCTGATTAGTCCCCGCAGCCGCCCCTGGAAAACGGCCGCGGTCGCCGCCGGATTCTGCCTGGCGGTCGAGCTGTTCCAGCTCACGGGCATCCCCATCGCCCTCACGGAGATCACACCCGTCAGCCGCCTGATGTTCGGCACCACGTTCTCCGCGGGCGACCTCATCGTCTCCGCGTTCGCCATCGCCGCAGTCGCCGCCATTGACGCCGCCGTGCGTCGGCACCTCAACTAGAACACGCAGCGGTTCGTCGCACCCCGACTAACGAGCGCCGTGCACGTAATGGTCAGTGCACGGCGCCGATAGTGTGTGTCCCGATGCCTACTCATAGCGCCACCACACGTGTTCGCCGCTCCCTCGGCATCGCCGCCGTCACTGTCGTTATGTTCGCGACAACGGCGTGCCAGCAGGACGACGAGCAGCACCCCGCCGTAGTCGCCGCCACCGCATACATGGAGGCGATCGCCGATGGTGATGCTGGCGCTGCGAACGCGCTCTCCACGGTGGACTCCGAGTACCCGTTGCCAGCGGACGACTCACTCGACGGGGTGGAGACCATCACTGATATCCAGGTCGGCGATGTTCCCGACGATGCGGAGTATCTCGTCGACGTCCCCGTCTCCTACTCCCTGGGCTCCGAGCGTTACGACGATTCGATCTCACTCACCTACGAGATCACCCCCGACGAAAATGACGTCGAGCCTTACCGTGTTTCGAGTGGTCTCGACCACCGTGGATCAGTGAACTGGACCGGCTTCGCTCGTATGGAGGCGCCGTGGCGGAGCATCTCCGTATTACAGGCTGGTTCGAACATGATCGAGAAGTACCCCGGCAACACGTTTCTCTACCCGGGCATCTACGACGTCACTGCCGATCTCGGGCCCTATGCGGAGCTCGTCACCACCACAGTGGCCGTTACACCGTTCGAGGTGTCGTCCGGCCTGATCGAAGCGCAACTCGAGGTCGAGGTCGCACCCACCGAGCAACTTTTCGCCGAGTCCGGAGCAGTGTTCACCGCGAGCCTCGAATCGATAGTGTCCAACGCCAATGAGTACGCGGGGCAGGGCAGAGGCAACTGGGTTGCAGTGCACCCGACCAGTACGGGCGCCATGGAGTCAGAGGAGAGCGAGTTCATCGATTCTCTGGGAATTGCGAACATCGAGTGGAGCATGCTCGAACCGGTCACGGTCGCCTGGGAGCAGCCGGGCGACTACACAGTGAGGGCCACTGCGGTTCTGCGTGCGACCTGGTCCAATGACACCGGGGCGGGGATCGTCGACGTGCCCGTGTGGAACACCAGCTGGGCCTACCCGGAGGGCGACGGCCTGAACGTGTTGGGGCCGTCCTGGACCCAGGGCGAGTAAAACATCGTCGACAATGGATGAATGACTTCCGCAGGCAGTGGTGACAGACGCCACGAGAGCGAGACGCCCGAGCCGATCACATCGCCCGCGCTGGTAACTCCGACGGAACCCGTCGCGCCCACGCGCCGCTCCCCTGCGGTAAGGGTCGCCGCGGCGATCGCGATCCTGGTGATTCTCGCTGCTCTGTGGATTCTCACCTGGGCCGTGGTCAGCGGAGCACTCACCTCCGACGATGGCCCATTCCGCGACGACCCCGCGCGCAACGGCACAGTCAGCGGAGCGCCCGTCAGCACCGCCCCGTGACGTAGCCAACTCCGCTACGACATGCCCCTAAGGCGTTCACGCAACCCCCAGCGAGCACTCAGACTTCGCTTCTACGCTAGAAGCCTTAGTTCACTTATCGGAAGGGAGCGGTCATGGGATTCCTTGACAACGCGAAAGATGCAGCCGAGGCAGCAGGCACGAAGATCGGGCGGGCCGTTGATGACGCTAAGGAGCGCATCTCTGACAAGTCCGACGAGGTCAAGGCTGACGCTGAAGTGAAGAAGGCCGAAGCCGACGTCAAAGCCGCTGAGCGCAACCGCGAGGCGACCGAAGCCAAAAACGACTTCAAAGAAGACCTGCGCAACTAGTTCTCGCGCTTCACCTTCCACGTAACTGATGGGTCCGACAGAGATGTCGGGCCCATCAGTGTGTGCAGAGGGCTAATCGGATACTCGTGTAAAGAGTTCGTTACCCCACGAGTCATCGTCCGCCTGAAAAAACAGCGCCTCCGATGCGTCGTCGGTCGTTGCGTAGATGTCGTAATCCCACACGTTGCTCTCGGCCACGGTCAGTGTGTCGTCCTCGAGTTCCCACGTTGTTGTGCCGTGCTCGTCGGGTCGCTGCTTGAGCCCTTCCTGGGTTATCTCAACAGTGCCGTCCTTTTTCAGCTCGAGCGTCGTCCTGCCGGAGTCTCCGGTGTAGATGCCGGCGTAGTCATCCATCCCGCCGCCACTGCAGGCCGACAGCGCGAACACGAGGGCGGCCGCGCCGACGAAAGCAACGGTCCGTTGCGCGAGGACGGCTCTGCGGCCCGTTCCGTGAGATTTCTGCGTCAAATTCATTGTTACCAGCACTTTCGTTGGGGCGCAGGTGGCGCCGCCAGAAAGACTATCGTCAGGGTGCGAGGTCTCGTCAGCTTTTCCTCGTCGGCACTCCGTAACCAGAAAAACCTCGACTCAACGCCCGTTTTACTCCGACAGCGAACCCCGCCCAAACTTCAGGGCTGGGGCATTTGAGGCCCGTACACTCGACCAAATGCATACGGAACTCCCCTCGACCAGCACTTCTGCCAGTTCCCCCAGCAACCGCGGCGACGGCTTTGTCCGCGTCCGCGGCGCCCGCGAGAACAACCTGCAGAATGTCGACGTCGACATTCCCCGCGATGCGATCGTGGCGTTCACGGGCGTCTCCGGGTCGGGCAAGTCGTCCCTCGCATTTGGGACGGTCTTCGCAGAAGCGCAGCGCCGCTTCCTCGAGTCCGTCGCACCCTACGCCCGCCGACTGATCCAGCAGGGCAACACCCCACACGTCGACGAGATCACCGGGCTGCCTCCCGCCGTAGCCCTCCAGCAGCGCCGCGGAACCCCGAGCTCGCGTTCGTCCGTCGGCACACTGACAACGCTGTCCAACTCGACACGCATGCTGTACTCCCGCGCCGGAACCTACCCGGAGGGCGCGCCTCGCCTCGACTCCGACTCGTTCTCGTCCAATACGGCCACGGGCGCCTGCCCGGTCTGCCACGGACTCGGCGTCGCGCACACCGTCAGCGAAGAAACCCTCGTCCCCGACACGAGCCTGAGCATCCGCGACGGCGCCATCGCGGCCTGGCCGGGAGCGTGGCAGGGCAAAAACCTCCGCGACATCACGGTCGAGCTCGGCTACAACATCGAGATCCCGTGGCGCGAACTCCCCCAGAAGGATCGCGACTGGCTCCTCTTCACCGAGGAACAGCCGACCGTGATGGTCACCCCGCAGCGCGACCGTGTGGCCAAGCCCTACAGCGGCCGCTTTTGGAGCGCGAAGAGCTATGTGCTCCACACCCTCGCGGACTCGAAGAGCCAGCCCATGCGGGACCGGGTTCTTGCGTACATGACATCCGGACGCTGCCCCACCTGCGGCGGCAGCGGACTCACCCCCGACGCTCTGGCCGTGACGGTCGCCGGCATCAACATTGCCGCGCTGACGGCGCTCCCCCTGACCGAACTTGTCGCGACCCTGCGCCCCCTCGCCGAGGCGAAGGTCGACACAGACGCCGGTGTCAAACCCGAGATCGCCGCGACCATCTCGCGTGACCTCATCCAACGTGTGGAGGTGTTGCTCGACCTGGGCCTCGGCTACCTCAGCCTGAACCGCTCAACCGTGACCCTCTCCCCCGGCGAGATGCAGCGTCTGCGTATCGCGACGCAGCTGCGGTCTGGGCTCTTTGGCGTAATTTATGTTCTCGACGAGCCGTCCGCCGGCCTCCATCCCGCTGACGCCGAGCCGTTGCTCGCCGTGCTCGAGCAGTTGAAGGCGAGTGGCAACTCCGTCTACGTGGTCGAACACAACATGGACGTCGTCCGTCGCGCCGACTGGCTCATTGATGTGGGCCCGCGTGCGGGTGAGGCGGGTGGGTGCATCCTCTATAGCGGTCCTGTCGCCGGGCTCGCTGAGGTGAATGACTCAGTCACGCGTCCGTATCTCTTCGACGACCACTTCGCGGGACGCACTGTCGGGCAGGCGTTACGAGCGCCGTCCGAATGGCTGCGGCTCAGCGGCATCCACCATCACAATCTCACCAACCTCGACGCCGAGGTGCCCGTGGGTGTTTTGACTGCGGTGACGGGGGTGTCGGGATCCGGCAAGTCGACCCTCGTCAGCCAGGTGCTCGCCGAGGTGGTCGGCCGTGCCGTGCGCTCGTCGGGTGGGGATGCCCTGGGCGGCAGCGATTCCGCTCTGGAGAGTACTGACAGCAACAGCCGCGCCGGCGAGGGCAGCGAGGGCGAGCTGGCAGACGTGGATGCATCGCGTGTGAGTGTGCGCGGCACAACCGGAACCGAGCACATCGACCGACTGGTGCGGGTGGACCAGAAGGCGATCGGACGCACCCCCCGATCGAACCTCGCGACCTACACCGGGCTCTTCGACGCCGTCCGCAAGGTCTACGCGGCGACCGACGAGGCCCGATCCCGCGGGTATGGCGCCGGACGCTTCTCCTTCAACGTCGCTGGCGGACGCTGCGAGACCTGCCAGGGCGAGGGGTTCATCGCGGTCGAGCTGCTGTTTTTGCCCGGCACCTACGGACCCTGCCCGACCTGCCACGGCTCGCGCTACAACGCAGAGACCCTCGAGGTCACGTATCGCGACAAGTCCGTCGCGGATGTGTTGGGAATGACGGTTGAAGTGGCCGCCACCTTCCTCGCGGATGTTCCCGCCGCGGCGCGCAGCCTCGACACCCTCAAGGAGGTCGGCCTCGGCTACCTGCGCCTCGGCCAGCCCGCCACCGAGCTCTCGGGTGGGGAAGCGCAGCGCATCAAACTGGCGACCGAGCTGCAGCGGGCTCGTCGCGGTCACACCCTCTATCTACTCGACGAGCCCACAACGGGGTTGCACCCATCCGATGTGCAGTTGCTTCTAACGCAGCTAAACCGCCTCGTGGATGCCGGCAACACTGTTGTTGTTGTCGAGCACAACATGGACGTTGTCGCCGCGGCCGACTGGGTCATCGACCTCGGTCCGTCCGGTGGAGATGAGGGTGGACAGATTGTGGCTGCCGGAACTCCTGCCGAGGTTGCCACGAACGGTGCAAGTAAAACGGCGCCGTACTTGGCGCGCAAGCTCGGTGCGGCGTAAGCATCCATCCGCATTAACGACGCCCCGTAAACCACCACTGTTAAACCACCAGCGTTAATCCCCAAACGCCGAGCCCGACGAGTCGGGCCCGGCGTTCCGGTCTAACTAGCGCTACTCGCGGATCAGGCGAATTCGAAGATGAACTCGACCTCAACAGGCGAGTCCAGCGGCAGAACCGCGATGCCCACGGCGCTGCGGGCGTGAATGCCGGCTTCACCGAAGATTTCGCCAAGTAGGTCTGATGCGCCGTTGATGACGCCGGGCTGACCGGTGAAGCTGGGGGCGGATGCGACAAACCCCACCACCTTCACAACGCGAGTGATGCGATCGAGGGAGCCGATGACACCCTTGACGGCGGCGAGAGCGTTCAAAACACAGGTGCGGGCGAGATCGTTGGCGGATGCGGCGGAAACCGTGCCACCGACCTTTCCCGTTTCCGGGAGTTCGCCGTCAATAAACGGCAGCTGACCCGAAGTAAAAACAAGGTTTCCGCTGGTCACAGCGGGAACATAGGAGGCTACAGGCTTCGCGATGCCGGGCAGCTCGAGTCCGAGGTCGGCAATACGCGCTTCAACGCGGGAAACAGTGGACATATCAGGCATCCGCCTTCTTTTCGCGCTTCATGTAGGCGACGAGTCCACCCTCGGGTCCCGTGACGATCTGAACGAGTTCCCACCCGTCCGAACCCCAGTTATTGAGGATTGCCGCAGTGTTGTGGATCATCAGCGGGGTGGTGAGGTACTCCCATGTGGGCATTTATCGGCTTCCGTTCAGCTTCGATTTTGCGTGAGTCACGTACCCTGATTCTATGTCTGCCCAAAAACCTCGGCCCGGAAGTGTGCTCAGCGCAGTTCTCGGCACGCTCGGCTTCAGCGCCCTCGCCGGGCTCCTGGTCGCCGTTCTGGTAACCCCTTTTATTGCCGTCGCTGGTGCCACCGTGAATAACACCGTGGGAATCTTCGACAGCCTGCCCAATTTTATCGAAATTGACCAGCAGCCGCAGCAGAACCGAATCTTCGCCAGCCAAGATGGTGCGCAGGTTCAGATCGCAACGATTTTCTCGCAAAACCGCGAAGAAGTCACCTGGGATCAGGTGTCTGACTTTGTGAAGGACGCCGCTGTCAGCGGTGAAGACCGCCGCTTCTACGAGCACGGCGGAGTGGACCTCCCGGGTATCGCCCGCGCGGCCCTCAAAAACATTGCCGGAGGAAAGATCTCCGAGGGTGCCTCCACCATCACCCAGCAGTACGTAAAAAACACGTTCATTCAGGCCGCGCTGGAGCTGCCCGAGGACGAGCAGGAGGCCGCCTACGAGGCCGCCATCGACGACTCCTTCGAGCGCAAGCTCAAGGAGATGAAGCTCGCGATCACCCTGGAGAAGCAGTACAGCAAGCAGGACATCCTGCTCGCCTACCTCAATATCGCCAACTTTGGTGGCACCACCTACGGCATCGAGGCCGCAGCGAAGCGTTACTACAACACCACCGCGGCAGACCTCACCCCGGCGCAGGCCGCGAGCCTGGTGGCCACGGTGCAGTCCCCCACCGCACTCCGGGTCGACAACCCCGACAACTACGAGGCCAACAAGGCCCGTCGTGACGTGATCCTCAACGCCATGCTCGCGGAGGGCAACATCACCGCGGAGCAGAACGCCGAGGCCATCGCGACCCCGATCGATGCGACCACGGTCACCCTGACGGAGCCGTCCAACGGTTGTATGGTCGCCAACGACCACGCCCGGTTCTTCTGCGACTACATCCGCAACCTCGTCAAAGACATCCCCGCGCTGGGCGCCAACGCTGAAGAGCGTGAGGCCGCCTTCCGCCGTGGTGGGTATGACATCTACACGACCCTCGACATGAACCTGCAGACGGTTGCTCAGGATGCCGTGTGGGCCAATGCCCCGAATGACGCCACGGCGTTGCAGCTCGGTAGTGCTGCGGTATCCGTTGAGGTGGGCACGGGTCGAATTCTGACCATGGCGCAGAACAAGGACTTCAACAACACCCAGGAGGGTGGAGGCGACACCGCCACTGCGGTCAACTTCAACACCGACCGGGCCTACGGCGGATCGAGCGGGTTCCAGCCCGGCTCGACCTACAAGGTCTTCACCCTGCTCAACTGGCTGCAGAATGGCCACGGGATCAACGAGATCGTCAACGGGTCCCCACGAACCGTTCCGCAGAGCCAGTTCACCAACTCCTGCACCGGCACTCCCGTTGGCGAGCCGTACAAGTTCAAAAACGATGACGGCTCGGGCGGTCGAATGACCGTCGCCACCGCCACCCAGAAATCGGTGAACGGCGCGTTTGTGTCGATGGCTCTGGAGCTCGACCTCTGCAAGATCGCGGAGACTGCTTCCTCCATCGGTGTTCACCGCGCTGACGGAGCCGCACTCGAAACCAACCCGTCGTCCGTGCTCGGAACCAACACGATCGCCCCGCTGACCATGGCCGCCGCCTACGCGAGCATCGCCTCCGGCGGAACGTACTGCGCCCCCATCGCGATCGACCGCCTGGTTGAGCCCGACGGCACCGAGGTTGACGGCCAGAGCCGCGACTGCACGCAGCAGCTCGAGACGGACGTCGCCAACACCGCAGCCTTCGCGATGTCGAAGGTCATGCTCGGCGGCGGTACCGCGACGCGATCCAACCCGAACGACGGCGTGGAGTACATCGGTAAGACCGGTACCACCGACAGCTCGAACCAGACCTGGGTTGTGGGCGCATCGACTCGCGTCGCGACCGCTGTCTGGGTCGGTAACATCTCAGGAACCTACGCGATCCGTAGTTACAAAAACACCAAAGGTGTGAACGGCAGCAGCATCCGCCACGACATCTTTAAGTCGATTGCCACGGCGGTTGACGATATTCCGGTGTACCGGGGTACCGACTTCCCCGACGCGGCGACAGAGCTGCTGAACGGATCGGGCAAAACCGTTCCGGAGATCTCCGGCCAGACCGTCGAGGCCGCCACCGCGCTGCTCGAGGCGAACGGCTTCACCGTGACCAACGGCGGCCCGATCGACTCCGAGATTCCCGAGGGTCGTGCGGTGAGCACCGATCCCGCCACGGGCACGCTCCTGTCGAAGGACGGCGAGATCACGCTGTACACCAGCAACGGCGCACTCGGCTCGATGCCGAACCTCGTTGGCAACGGATACACGACCGCGTCTGATGCCAAACAGCAGCTGCGGGATGCCGGGTTCAGCAACGTCACCGAACAGTGCTCCGTTCTCCCCGACGACCAGGAAGACCGCGAAGACATGGTGATCAGCACGGCACCCGCGGCCGGCGCATCGCTCAAGCAGTCCGACGCCGTCACCCTCGCTATCGGAAAGCTGGAATGCTAATGGCGCATCCCGTCAAAGTCACCGCCACCTCGCTGGGCGTTGTCGCCGCGGCAGGTCTCGCGACGTTCGCCTATGGCGCGCTGGTGGAGCGTACGCGCTACCAGGTGCGTCAGGAGACCCTGCCGATCCTTGAGCCCGGTGCGCGCTCGCTGACCGTGCTGCATCTCTCCGACCTGCACATGGCGCCGTGGCAGACGGACAAGCAGGACTGGGTGCGGTCCCTCAAGGTGTTCGAACCCGACCTGGTGATCAACACGGGCGACAACATGGGTCATGAAAATGGCCTGTCGGGTGTTGCGTATGCGCTGGAGCCCTTCCGGGGCATCCCGGGCGTCTTCGTCAACGGCTCGAACGACTACTACGGACCCACCCCAAAGAACCCGCTGCGGTATTTCTCGGGTCCGAGTTCGCACAAACACACACAGACCGAGCTCGACGTCACGAAGATGGAGCGCTTCTTCGAAGACGAGTTGGGCTGGCTCAGCCTGAACAACACGGCGCGGGCGATGTCCATTCGTGGCAGCCGCATCGAATTCTTCGGCGTCAATGACGCACACCGCAATTGGGATCGCCTCGACAAGCTCACCGGCGCAATCGACACCGAGCGTGAAAACGTGGAGTGGGCGGATGCTCCGGGGCCAGAAGTGGTGTCGGTCGGCGTCACCCATGCCCCCTACCGTCGTGTTCTCGATGCGTTTGTCACCCACGGTGCAG
>Ga0247736_10000567_pt1 | contig 12396 bp, 10 predicted proteins | sample UWRJL193509B2_FD_180935 | JGI IMG/M metagenome (GOLD analysis project Ga0247736, IMG submission 180935) | Plant litter microbial communities from Arlington Agricultural Research Station in Wisconsin, United States - UWRJ-L193-509B-2 | ecosystem: Environmental > Terrestrial > Plant litter >...
TCCCCGGTTTAAATCGTGCGCTGGATGCACACCGTCAAATTGGTTCTTTAATGAAACCTTTTGTGTATTTGACAGCGCTGGATCAACCCCAAACTTACAATTTGGGAACTTTGGTGAGTGATGATCCCGTCAGCATTAAAGGTGGCGATGGAAAATTGTGGGAGCCAAAAAATGCGGATAATTTAAGTCACGGAAATATGCCGCTTTATCTCGCGCTCGCGAATTCCGAGAATCAGGCAACTGTGCGTTTAGGTATGCAACTCACTGTTAAAGCCGTTGCTAAAACGGTTAAGGCTGCCGGTTATGATGGTGAGCTTCAACAAGTTCCATCGATGTTGATCGGTGCGGTTGATATGTCACCGATTGAAGTGACTAATATGTATCACACAATTGCAGCGGAAGGCGTGCATACATCTTTGCATGCTATTCGCGAAGTGTTGAATGCAGAAGGTCAGCCACTCAAACGTTATCCTATAGAGTTGGATCAGCGCTTCTCACCGCAAAGTACTTTCGAATTGCAGCACGCATTACAAGCCGTATTGCGCGAAGGAACAGGGCGTAGCGTTTACAATTCATTTCCACAATCGCTACCCTTGGCAGGAAAAACCGGCACCACTAATGATCAACGCGATAGTTGGTTTGCCGGTTTTAGCGGTGAACATTTAGCGGTAGTGTGGGTCGGTAAAGATGACAACTCTAAAACTCCTTTAAGTGGAGCAAGCGGAGCATTACAAGTGTGGGCCGATTTAATGCGGCAGCTACCTACCCAAGGTGTAAACCAACAAGCGCCGGAAGGTGTAAGCTACGATTGGATAGATACCGCAACCGGACTATTGAGTGCAGAACAATGCGAGGGCGCTATGTGGTTACCCTTGCATAACGATTACAAGCCTAAGGAATCCGCTGAATGTAAAATCAAAACAGGCAGCGAAGAACATTGGTGGCAGAAAATATTCCGCTAACATTTAAAAAATAGCCATAGCGGAAATTGTTTATCAACAATTTAAATTAACAGGATCAATCGTGAAAAGAATTTTTCTATCGGCAAGTTTAATTTTTATCATTACGCAACTGGTTGGTTGTGCTGGCCATGTAAGACCTGAAGCCGAACCACCCATAGTTGGAAGTTCAGTACCGATTCCAAGACCTGAAGATAAATTACCTGAAAAACCAATCGAACCCGTTGCTCCACCGGCAGCTACGCCACACACTCAAGCACCCGCTGCCCCAGCTGCATCGAGCAATGCAACCGCAAGTTTGGTAAGCCAGGCACGCGCGCAGTATCAAGCAAAAAATTATCAAGGTGCCGTAGCAACCGCTGAGCGTGCATTAAGAATTGATAGGCGCTCGCCAGAAGTTTATCTCGTACTAGCGCAAAGCTATATCCAGCTAGCTAATACTCAATTAGCAATGCAATTTGCACAACAGGGAATTCGTTATTCACAAGCGGGAACGGAGCTAGCTAAAACCTTGACGCAGGTTCGCGATTCGTTAGCGAAATAATTACTTTTTGAAGTTCTCTGGCGAATACAATTAAACTATTGTTTTCGCCAGAAGAATCTGAAGTTATATAATTCAGTAGGTGTTACCAATTCTTTTTACCACTTAAAATATTCTTTGAAAAAAATTATTTCTTGTCTGTCTTATATGAATAAAATATCAGTAAAAAAACACCTGCCATTATTGCCATATCGGCTACATTAAAAATTCCGGTGCGTAAACCGCCAATTCCCATATTCATAAAATCGACTACGCCGCCGTTATTGGTGATGCGATCATAGAGATTGCTGAATCCGCCGCTTAATATTAATCCGCACGCGAAATGTTGCAGGCCATTCATTGTTTTATCGCGTAGGGCATAAATGCTGAAGCCAATTAAAAATAACCCCACCAAACCACTGAAAATTAAATTGCGAATTCCTTCAGGAAGACTATTTCCCAATCCTAAAAAAGCACCGTGATTGATAGAGTAGGTCAATACAAAAAAATCATTCCACCAGCTTAATTGTTCATGCATAAATAGATATTTTGTAGCAAGGTATTTGGTGAATTGATCTAACGCTATTGAAATAATCGACGTTACACCAATAAGTAAAAATTTATTATTCATTAAGCTTTTCCTGAAAGCGCCATAAAAATTGCAGCGATAATTAAAACAAGACCTGACACGGTGTTGAACCAAATTTGATGCTTGGGTGATTTAAGCCAGCGCATAATGTTGCTACCGGCGATAGCGTAAGCAAACATCCAAATTAAATCTATTAATAAAAAAATAACGGTTAATATTAAAAATTGGGAACCTATCGGCTTTTCATAAGAAATAAATTGCGGGAAAAGTGCGCCGAAATAAATTAGGCCTTTGGGATTACTTATCGCGATTAAAAATGAATTCAAAAATACTGATTTTGTCGACGTTATTTTAGTCACGTCGAGTTGCTCATGAACTACAGGTTTTCTAATAATCTGAATACCTAAAAACGCTAGATAACCCGCACCCGCCCATTTCACCACATTAAATAAAACATCGTTTTGACTCACGATAAGCCCGAGGCCTAACGCGGATAAACCGAGTAATAGCAAATTACCACCGCAGGCTCCGATCATTCCTATTACAGCTTTGCGCATGCCAAGGCGTCCACCGTTAGCCATACACGAAAGCATGACCGGCCCCGGGCTGGCAGACACTATTAAGGTGATTGATAGAAACAAGCTGAAGTTTGTAATAGGCATTCGCGAGGTCTCAAACAAGGCGGCTATATTAGTCGAGGCCTAGGGCGCGAGCTAGTACAAGTTGTGCCATAGGACAGCATTATGGCGCGTCCTGCGTGTTTGCGATTCTCTTCTATACTCAAGTCATGAAATTCCGAGATGACGGCTTGCCAATTGATTTATGCGCGGCGATTTAAATGTCCATTAGTTCTGTTACAGGTGAGATATGAGCAACGACAGTATTGCGCAAGCGGTAAAAGTTCTGGAGGGATTATCAGCCGGGCTTGATGAGGCTTATTGGGAGGCAAGCACTATTGAACGCAAGGATTTCTTTTACGACATCATTAGTGCTGTGAATTCGGAATTATCGGAGATCGGTAAGCTTAGTGTGTTAGATCATGATTTGGTTTATGAGCCTATTACCGTGGAGTTCCGCGCAGCTCGTACCAAATTGAGTAAGTTACGCAAAGTGTTGGATGAGTTTGTGGTTCGCTCTGCTACAGCTTCGCGTCTGGAATCGCTAATAAATGATGCTGTTTCTCTACCGCTTCGTTGATATTGGTTGCAATAATGAGTTTTTATAGCTTTTTCAAATGATTTTTAACGCTTTATCTCAAATCAATGTAAAAAATGCTCTTTCAAAACTGGCAATTTTTTAATCAGCGCCAATACTTAAGGTACTGATGGATGCATTGAGTTGCACGCTGGCATCAGGTGGGTTTTATCGTTGCCCTGTTGGAATTCCCTTTTATTTGTACTCTAGTATGGTCTTGGCCGGTGCTGTTATCAGTACCGGCTTTTTTATGTTTGTCGTTTGAAAAAATTAGAGGGATTTTAAAACACCAGTTTAGATGACACGTTGGGTTAAAAAAATCAATTAAAACTATTTTCTTCGCAAGGAAATATTCCCGCCTTTACATCTGCGACATATTTTTGCATAGCGCCAGGAATATCATTAGTTTCCAATAAAAAGTTTTTAGAGAATTTTGGTGGCTGTTCGGTGAGTCCCAAAATATCGTTAATAACCAATACTTGCGCATCAGTATTTTTACCGGCGCCTATACCAATAGTTGGGATACTAATTTCCTTAGTGATTTTCGTAGCAAGTGGAGCGGGAATACATTCCATCAATAATAAATCTGCGCCGGACTGTTCCAGCAATTTTGCATCCGCAAGTAATTTATCAGCCTGCGCCTGATCGCGACCTTGAACGCGGAATCCGCCAAATTTGTTCACTGATTGCGGCGTTAAACCTATGTGAGCACATACAGGTATACCGCGGTCGGACAACATGCGAATAGTTTCTGCCAACCATTCACCGCCTTCCAGTTTTACCATATGCGCGCCTGCTTGCATGATGCGCGCACAATTACGTAACGCGTCCTCAGGAGTTGCGTAAGTCATAAAAGGAAGATCACCCATAATCAATGATTTTTTATTGCCGCGAGCTACAGCTTCTACATGATAAATCATGTGCTCCATGGTGACTGGAATGGTGCTGTCGTAACCTAAGACTGTCATTCCTAACGAATCGCCCACCAATACAACTTCCACACCGCAACGTTGCGCCATATTTGCCATGTGCGCGTCGTAAAGAGAGATCACTACAAATTTTTCACCGCTGCGTTTTAATTTATGTAACGTATTAATAGTTACAGCTTTGGTAAGCGCGCTATTGTCGGTAGAGGTGCTATGAGAAGCTGATCCGCTGTGATTAATTGTTCCGTAGGGCATGGTGAATTCATCTTTTAGAAAGAAAAAAATAAATGCTAAAAGTAAATTTAAAACTTAAAGCAAATGAAAAAGTTAGAGCACGGGAGTTGGATTGTAGTAATGGCGCCCACTTTTAATTGTGAGTATATATTCAACCAACTGTTTAAAGTGTTCGCGATTTTGCGCGAGGTTTAAATCTTTTGCGTTAACGATGAGTAGCGGTGCACCGTCGTAATAATGAAAAAATTCGGTGTAAGCATCATTGAGTGCTTTGAGATATTCCGTGCTGATATGTTGCTCGCTGGAAATTCCGCGTTGACGAATACGATCGGCAAGCACATCTAATGGCGCTTGCAAATAAATGACTAGATCCGGGCGCGGTGCATCAATTAAAAGTTTTGCGTAAACCTGGCGATAAATATTTAACTCATCGTCATCGAGCGTTACTCGTGCAAACAATTGATCTTTTTCAATCAAAAAATCTGCGATGCGCACTGGCTCAAACATATCGTTTTGACGAAGACTCTGAAGTTGATTTGCGCGCTGAAATAAAAAGAATAGTTGCGTGGGCAGGGCGGTGGATTTCGGATCTTTATAAAAGCGTTCCAGAAAAGGATTTTCCTCAGGCTGTTCAAGCAACATATCGTAATTAAATAAATTCGCGATATTGCGAGCGAGCGTGGTCTTACCAACGCCGATACAACCCTCTACCGCTATATAACGCGGCAGGGTGATGTTACTTAAATCCAATGACAAATCTTCAAAAACAGCGTTCACAGTGGACTCCGGTTCATTAGGTGCAGGCTTCAGTGCTCTAGTTTTTCAAGCCCATCGCGCGGGCATTTGGCAATCAGCGTGTGTAAGGATGTGCCGTCTGGTAGTTTTAGTTCGGGCTCAATATCTACCAGAGGATAAAGTACAAAGCTGCGTTGGGCTAGAAAAGGATGCGGTACTTTTAAGCGCTCACTCGCTATTGTTTGGTTATCGAGCAGCAATATATCAAGGTCGAGCGTGCGCGGGCCCCAATGCTCGATGCGGACGCGGTTATGGAGCTGTTCAATGGTTTGTAACGCATCCAGTAGGGCGAGTGGTGTCAGGTTCGTTTCTAGCAGGGCTGCGGCGTTAATGTAGTCAGGTTGGTCACCAGGGCCCACAGCTCGGCTGCGGTAGATGGCTGATCGTTTAAGCAGGCTTGTCGTGGGGATTTTTGCGAGCTCGGTAAGAGCTCGGGTTACCTGCGCATAAGGATCGTCTAAATTACTGCCAATACCAATGTAGGCTAACATGTTTAGTCTACGCTGGGAGCTGCGTCTGTTGGTTTGCGAGGGCGTCGACGACGTGGTCGGCTGGATGTATTTTGTTTGCCAAGATTTTTCACCATAAGTTCGCGATCTTCGTCATTGGCAGTTTGAAACGTTGTCCACCAGCTTCCCAAACCATTCAATTTTTCGCCAGCATCTTCCCGCATCAGCAAGAAATCATACGCTGCTCTGAAGCGTGGATGATCGAGCAAACGCAATGCCCTCATACCTTGACGACCGGGTAAACGATGTTGTAAATCCCAAATTTCACGCATGGGGATTAAAAAACGTTTAGGGATAGATGTGCGTGCTAGCTGCTGACTGATGACGTTTTGACAAGCCTCAAGATAAGCTGCTTGCGGTGGCAGCTTTTCTGCTAATCGTTGTTGTTCTTGCTGTAAAGCAGGCCACAATAATGCGGCGTAAATAAACGCCGGTGTGACGGTTTTTTCTGCACGAATGCGTTTATCGGTATTTATCATTGAGCGCTCTATAAGTGCAGCGCCCAGTTCATCGCCAGCTTTGATGGCAGCATCCGCACCGGGGAAGAGCTGCTTCAAAAGGTCATATTCGCGCAACAAATGGTAAGTCGCTGTGGCAGAGCCTCCCAGAAATAACTTAAGTACTTCTTCAAACAAACGAGCTTCTGAAATATTGCCCAGCAAACTGCTCAACTCAAGAATAGGTTTAGCGGTATTAGGCTCTATTTTGAACCCGAGCTTGCCTGCAAAACGCACTGCACGCAGCATGCGCACGGGGTCTTCTTTATAGCGGGTCGCAGGGTCGCCAATAATTCGCAAAGTGCGATTTTTGATATCTTCAAGGCCATTACAGTAGTCGTGTACAGAAAAGTCGCGAAGGGTGTAATACAACGCATTCACTGTGAAGTCGCGTCGCGCTGCATCAGTCTCAATAGTACCGTAAACATTGTCACGCAGAAGCATGCCTTCATCAGTTTTGGATTTTGCATGAGCGACATCTTCGTGATGACCACGAAAGGTGGTCACTTCAAAAATTTCGCGTCCAATTCGCACATGAACTATCTGAAAGCGACGACCAATAATTCTTGCACTGCGAAAAATACGTTTCACTTCTTCTGGCTTGGCATCGGTTGCTATATCAAAATCTTTGGGATGGTTGCCAAGGAGTAAATCGCGTACTCCTCCACCCACGAGATAGGCGTTAAAACCGGCATCCTCGATTTGCTTAATGAGCTTTATAGCAGCGGGGCTTATATTTTTGCGCGAGATATTGTGCTGATCACGTGGTATTACCAGAGGTCCGCCAGATTTAGGTGCGGAGTGGCGTGAAGAAATAAAGTCGAACAAACGTTTCAGCATAATATCTATTTGGCAGAGAAATGGTGGACTGGATGAAGATTAGAATCCAGCCGTATTAGTGGGCGCGAGTGTAGCAGAAGCAGTCTAGCAGGGGAAATTGGGGTGCTGAGTGGTCATTAAGGCGCGAGCTTGGCCCAAATATTCAATGTGTTGAAAGGTAGGTGCAAATCTAAGATGTGATTTTGGTAAGAGGGATAAAGCAAAACGGGAAAGCTTTTGGCTTTCCCGTCGGGAGGGTAGCACAACGTAGGTGCTCATTAAGGCAATTAATGGGTGCTTCCGTGCCCATCTCCAACTTGCTTGCTATCCCATCCTCTGCCTAATTGGTCTTCCGCTTTATTCTAGTATCTTATTGCTTTTGTCTTCTAGCGCTGGTCTTGCTCAATCTGTCTTTCTATTTGTCGAGCTCGTTATTTTTATGTTTCTGCTTATTATTGTTTTTTGTTTTTATTAATATTTCAGTTTCTTATTGTTTCTTGTTGTTATTAGAAATCTTCTGCTTTTTATTATTTATTGTTGTTATTTTAATTTGAGTATTTTTATTATTATTTATTGTTTTTAGTGTTCGACATAGAGCACTTCCTGTGCCAATAAAAAAAAATCGTTATAGATTAGCGGGTTAATGTTTTTTGGGTTCTTTTTATAACTTTTTGTTATTTCTAAGGGTTACAAAATTCTGTAATTTTGTTACCAGTTCGTGGGGGAGGTAACACTTTTGGCTTCGGTAACAGTTTCGTGACTAGGGGTAACGGAGTGGCATGCTAGTCAACGGGTTTGTCGAAAAACATGTAAATCAGTAACGCAAGCTTCTTATGTTCGCTATCGCACAGAGTTATTTTTCGAATACCAGATTGGAAAATGCGAGTTTAAATCCTCAATTATTGTACGAATTTTGTAATTATTTTTATTTCGCGAGGCTGGAAGCACTATTTTTTGTGCGCGGTATTCCAAGCCGTTGGCGTCGCTCCCACAGGCATTTTCTACTAACGCCAAGTTTGCGTGCCAATTCTGTCTCACTCATTGAGTCTTGATGTTCTATGACGAAACGCTGGAAATAATCTTCAAGAGATAAATCTTCTGACGCGTCTTTCGATGAACGCTGCGCTGCGCCAAGCGTACGAGGTTGTCCAAAGATGCCATTGCCGTTATCCAAAGTCTCATGAGGTGTCGGTGAATCCGTATCTATAGAAAGCAAAAGCGAACTGATTTCATTGCTATCTTCGCAGAGGATAACGGCGCGCTGCATTGCATTTTCAAGTTCGCGTACATTGCCTGGCCAAGCGTAAGACGTAATGGCGTCTACCGCATCGGTAGATAACCTTAATTGGGACTTACCGAATTGCGTGCAGTAACGCTGTAGTAAAGATTCCGCAATATTAATGATGTCTTTGCCTCGTTCGCGTAACGGGGGAAGGGTAAGTTGTACCACGTTGATACGGAAATAAAGGTCTTCGCGGAATTTACCTTCTTTAGCAAGTTTACGTAGATCGCGATGAGTCGCCGCTACCAAACGTACATCTACTTTACGTGATTCAACCGAACCGAGTGGACGCACCTCACCTTCTTGAAGCACACGTAGAAGGCGAGCTTGAGCTTCTAAAGGCAACTCACCGATTTCGTCGAGAAACAGAGTTCCACCATCCGCTGCAGCCACAAGACCTTCGCGATTGCTAGCGGCGCCGGTAAAAGCCCCTTTTTCATGACCAAAAAGCTCGGACTCAATAAGCGTGTCGGGAATGGCGGCGCAGTTTACTGAGATCATCAAGTGATTGTTGCGTTGACTCTCTTCATGAAGGGCGCGAGCAACTAATTCTTTACCAGTCCCCGTTTCGCCGTGAATTAACACGGTTGCTGCAGTAGGGGCGACTTTGTGAATACGGTTGTAGAGGTCTTGCATAACGTCGCTACTGCCGATCATTCCGGCGATAGCTTTACTGGCAGTGAGGCCTTGGGCCGCAACTTTGTTTGCAGCTTTGGCTTTTCCAATCACACGTTTTACCGCGTTAACCATTTCATCATGATCAAATGGTTTGGCGACATAATCGACCGCTCCCATGCGCATGGAATCTACGGCTGAACGTAGGCTCGCATAACTGGTCATGATTAATACCGGAGTGTCGCCAGAGAGTTTGATGAGGTCAGTGCCAGGAGCGCCTGGCAGTCGCAGGTCGCTAATAATGAGGTCGAAATCTTTGAGGTTAAACTTGGATGTTGCTTCCTTCACCGAAGGAGCTTCATTGACTTCATACTGATTGCGCTCAAGCAATTTGCGCAACGCATTGCGAATGATGGTTTCATCTTCAACAATCAGAATCTTACTCATAGCGATCGACTTGTCTAAACAGTTGTCAGTAGACTTAGCTCGATTGATGGGTCTAAACAAATCAATCGAGCTAAAAAGTTGGTTGGCTATCCTACCTTAAATATCGGCTAAAGAATCAACATGGCGCGGTAATTTGACGATGAATTGTGCTCCGCGATTACGTACCGTATCCACAGGGCTGACAATATCTAATAAGCCGCCATGATCTTCCACAATGCTGTAAACCATAGCAAGACCAAGCCCCGTTCCTTCGCCTGGCTCCTTGGTTGTGAAAAACGGTTCAAGTATCCGATTTTGAATTTCGGGAGCAATACCGCTGCCCTCATCGGTAACACTAATATCGATAGAATATTCATCTTCGTTGCTGGCGAGCACCACTAAACCATTTTCGGGGCTGGCATCGCGTGCATTGGAGAGCAGGTTGATAAACACCTGAATCATACGCTGAGTATCGCCAGCCACAATGGCATTTTTTGCAATTTCGTTGATAAATCTAACTTGCTGTTTATCTTTCTGCAGGGATAGCAAACTTATAGCTTCATGTGCGCAGTCGCGCAAGATAACGGCTTGAAATTCGCTTTTAGCGGTATGACCGGTATGCGAAAAGCCGACCAGTGACTGCACAATTCGGGTAACACGATCGGTTTGGCTCAAGATTTGTTCTGCGGTTTCGAGCACTTCAGGGTTATCTGAATCGTAGCGTAAATTCTGCGCAAGGCACGCGATACCGGTAATCGGGTTACCGATTTCGTGGGCGACGCCAGCGGCGAGTCTTCCTACAGACGCTAACCGCTCGCTGTGTACCAATTCCTGCTCCAGCAATTGGGTTTCGGTTACGTCTTCTAACATCATTACTTGATCATAAACACCCTCGGTAATGGGGCCTTCAATAGTGGCTTTGTGCAAGCTTACCCAGTGGGGCTGACCTTCAAGTGTGATCTCCTGACGATAATAATGCATATCGCGACTTTTGCTGAAATCTGTGAGTAAGGTACGCCATGGTTCAGCGATATCCTCAACGTACGAACCTGTCACCTCCTCACTAGGAGTGCGAGTAAGGTCAGCCATTGCACGATTCCACATAAGGATTTCGGTATCTGGCCCAAGCGAACATACGGCCATAGGTAATTCTTGCAACGTCTTGCGATGGTAAAGTCGCAAATTATTGAGTTCTGCTGCCATACCGGTCAGGTGGTTTTGGTATTGGGCGAGGCGATTTTCAATAAGGTTGATATCTAGCGTCTCGCGAACTTCTGCCACCTTAAAAGGGAGATTGCCATCCATAATTTCGCTGGCAACGTGAATCCCCATGAGTGCCGATAAATTCCCCTCTAATTGATCGCGCAGGCGCCGCAAAGCGTAGGGGCGCCGCTCGCTAATGCTAAGGTCAAGCTGCTTGAGCGCATTATCGACTTCGCGGCTGGCGGTAACTTTTCCAAGTGGTTTGGCTAGGCGATCTTTAAATTCGGCTGCAGAATGAACGTCTAGTGCTTGGCGCACCGGGTGACTTAACTCATCGGCAGCGCAAAGATCAGCACTGTACTGTTCTTCTTCAGATTGCTGTGTCGCTAAGGAAATGATAATAAAAGCGGCAGTGTTGAGGCCAAGTGAAAACAAGGTGATTCCATTCCAGTATTCATTGCCGACCGGAATGTAAAGCTCTGAAAAAGGTACATGGAGCAACTTGATGCCCGTTAGGATGGGCAACAGCAGACCAACAAACCAGATTGATGTACCCACAATCAGTCCTGCTATTAAACCGCGACGATTACCTGGGCTCCAAAAAATAATCGCAAAAGTTCCAGGCAAAAATTGCAATGTCTCTATAAAAGCCGCGAAGGCAAGATCGGTCAGACTAAAGCGATTGTTAAGCACCCAATAAAATAAATAACCTCCGAAAAAGATGGCTGCAATCAGAATCCGTCGCAGCCAAAGTAACTGACTGTAAAGATCTTTACGCGCTGCCAGTCGTAAGCTTGGCAATAGCCAATGATTCATCACCATGGTGGCCAAGGCAAGCGTGATGATAATCATTGCGCCTGTTGCCGCAGACAAGCCTCCGATAAAGGCAAAAACAGTCAGGGTCGGCGAGTTTAGAAGGATGGGAACGCCCAGGGTAAAATATTGGGGGTCCAAAGGCACGGCGAGTTCTGAACCGGCCCATAGAATAGGGAATATTGGCAGCGCCATCAGCAATAAAAATAATGGAAATGCCCAGGTAACCGTGCGTGAATTGCGCATTAAAGGGTTTTCGGCAAGGCCCAGATGAAATATGTGCGGCATGGTTACAGCGGTGGCGACAAAAACCAGTAGAAGAGTATGCGAAGATCCGTCCTGAATGGGTGTGTGTAAAAGTGCGAAGTTTTCGGGGTGATCGGCAAGCCATTCGTTGAGCCCGTCTATTCCATGAAATACACCGAATACCGACACCACACCCACCGCAAACATAGCGCAAACTTTAAGTAGGCTTTCAAATGCCATAGCGGTGATCAAGCCGCGATGCTGATCGCGATTCGAGCCGAATAAAATAGTAAACAACGCAAGAATCGCGCAGTAGCAAAGTGCCATTACATCTTTAAAGCTCAGACCATCCGCGACTGTCAAAGATGGATTGCCACTGCCACTAACTACCAGTATGTGCATAGTGTCAGCGATAGCCTGAATTTGCAGAGCCATCAACGGCATAATGCCTAATAACATACAAAGTGTTGTTAGCGCGCCGACGGTATTACTGTGATAGCGAAATACCAGCAAATCTGCGAGTGAGTGAACCTGATGCCTGCGCGCAAGTTCCGCTAACGGAGCGAGCGCAATAGGAGCAAATAAAAACAGCGCTCCCGTTCCCAAGTAATAGGCGAGGGCTCCATAACCAAACTGAAATGCGAGATCAATTACTCCGTAGAAAGCCCACGCACTTGCAAAAATTCCTAGCGAAAGGATATAGGTAATCGGATGCGTGGTAATGCTCTCAGGAATCCAGCCGCGCTCCGTGACATAGGCTATTCCGAAG
>Ga0247736_10000570_pt1 | contig 12367 bp, 7 predicted proteins | sample UWRJL193509B2_FD_180935 | JGI IMG/M metagenome (GOLD analysis project Ga0247736, IMG submission 180935) | Plant litter microbial communities from Arlington Agricultural Research Station in Wisconsin, United States - UWRJ-L193-509B-2 | ecosystem: Environmental > Terrestrial > Plant litter >...
TCCATAAAGAAAATTGGATGTCCGTTCATTAAAAACGGTTTATATAATTTACGCATCAATTCTTCTGCTTCAGGTCTGTCAACACCTACAACAATCCTGTCGGGTTTCATAAAATCTTCAATAGCTGCTCCTTCTTTCAGGAATTCAGGATTAGAAGCTACATAAAAATCGAGTTTGGAACCACGTTTGTCCAGTTGCTCCTGCAAAGCCTTTCTTACTTTTTCGGCCGTGCTCACCGGTACGGTACTTTTTGTTACCACTACCAATGGCTTTTGCATGTGCTCACCAATGCCCGCTGCTACAGCTAATACATATTTTAAATCTGCCGATCCGTCTTCATCCGGCGGTGTGCCCACGGCAATAAAAATAACTTCAACATCCTGTATGCTTTCCTGCAATGAAGTAGAAAAATGTAAACGTTTTTTCTGAACGTTACGTGTTACCATTTCATCCAGGCCGGGCTCGTAAATAGGTAAGATGCCTTTATTTAAATTCTCTATTTTCTTTTGATCAATGTCCACACAGGTTACATCCACACCAACTTCACTAAAACATGTGCCTGTTACTAATCCAACATATCCTGTTCCTACAATTGCTATTTTCATAAATCCATTAATTAATTTGACAATTCATCTATGTGTTATTTTTACTAGACATAAATTGTTATTTTATTTTTTAAATTATTTTTTTTGTTGCTCCATTGCCTAATGAACTAATTCTAAAAGGTTGGTACATATATACTTCAATGTTTCTTCATCCATTTCTGTATGCATTGGTAATGATAAAACCGTTGCGCACAATTTTTCTGTTACCGGAAAATCTCCTTTTTTAAAGCGGTCATTTTTATAAGCGTTTTGCTCATGCAATGGAATAGGGTAATAGATCATGGCTGGTATGCCGCGCTCCGAAAGCTGTTCGCGTAACTTTGCCCTGTCAACACCATTAAGTTGTAAGGTATACTGGTGAAATACATGAGTTGAATTTTTCACCCTCACCGGTGTTTTTAATTTAGGATGGTTACCTAATGCCTTGTCATAATAGTCTGCAACCTTATTTCGTGCAGCTGCATATTCATCAAGGTGTTTCAACTTTGCTTTTAGTACAACTGCCTGTATGGTATCCAAACGTGAATTCACACCTAACACGTCATGTACATACTGCACACTTTGTCCGTGATGTGCCACCATTCTTAATTTTTTAGCAAGGGCATCATCATTGGTGTAAATGGCGCCACCGTCGCCGTAGCATCCTAAATTTTTACTTGGAAAAAAAGAGGTGCATCCAATAGTACCAATGGTTCCGGCTTTGGCTGTTGTTCCGTCTGTAAATGTGTAATCAGCGCCAATGGCCTGGGCCACGTCTTCAATTACGTAAAGATTATGTTTTTTGGCAAGGGCCATCAGGCGTTCCATATCTGCACACTGTCCAAATAAATGAACAGGCACAATGGCTTTTGTTTTAGGCGTAATTGCTTTTTCTATGGCTTCAATATCAATATCAAATGTATCAGGATATACATCTACCAGTACAGGCGTTAACCCTAACAGACCAATCACTTCAGCAGTAGCCACATAGGTAAAGCTTGCCGTAATTACTTCATCACCCGGTTTCAGGTCTAATGCCATCATGGCAATTTGCAAAGCATCTGTGCCATTAGCACATGGAATCACATGTTTTACATTCAAATAGGTTTCCAGGTCTGCCTGGAATTCTTTTACTGCCGGCCCGTTAATAAAAGCGGTGCTATTAATCACATCCTGTATTCCGGCATCAACCTCTGCTTTAATTTTTTCGTACTGACCTTTAAGGTCAACCATTTGAATTTTCTTTGTGAGAGTAGTCATCTATCAAATTTTATCATGCGAATATAATCAATTTGATGTTATTTCATCTATAAAATCAGGAGCTTTTTCCTGCTTTTCGCTGTATCTTTTTTGGCTTAAAACAATCCAAAAAAGGATGCCGCTACAATCAGGGCTAAGGGCTTATCTTAAACAGTTTTCAGACTGTTAAATTTAAAATAGAATACAGTCTTGAATCTTTGAAAGATAGAAAATGGTTAAATAATGTTCTGCAAACTTTAGAGCGTACTTGAAGAGTAGAAGCGTCTGAAATTTTTCTTTCCTAAAGCTTGCAGGATTCCACTTTGCATTTAAATGTTACTCAAAAAAATCATCCGAAAAATTCATCAGGTATATTTTTTCTGTGGCCCTCGTAAAGGCAGTATATAACCATCGGATAAACTCAACATTCAGCATTTCTTTGGTTAAGTAACCCTGGTCAATAAATACGCAGGGCCATTGTCCGCCCTGTGCCTTATGGCAGGTAACCGCATAACTGAACTTCACCTGCAGGGCATTAAAGTAAGGGTTCTTTTTAAGGTATGCCATACGTAATCCTTTAAGGGGCTGGTCGGCAACATCTTCCATAACGGCTTCAAACAGAAACTGTTGTTGCTCTTTTGTTAAGGAAGATGAATCTGTATTAATTGAATCCAGTAATAAATTCAGAGTAATTTCAGGAGCGTTGGGATAGTCACATAACTGGACCACGCATTCTGCAAAATTAAAACCGTATATTTCTTTTCGTCGGGTAATTTTTTTTATCTGCAAGCTATCACCGTTGGCAATAAACCCTGCATCTGTTTTTTCGTCCAGCCAAAAATAGTTGTTCTTTACCACCATCATTAAATCACCACCGCACAAATCATCATCCATATAGCGCACCCTGCCTCTCACAGCCTGATTAAATAAATTAGCTCTCTTATTACTCCGCGTTACAATCAATACATCATTAAACCCATATTTACTGTAGGCATTGTTCAGTGCATCTTCCAGCTCATCGCCACTCAGGCGTACCACATCCGGAAAAGGCTGAAGCTTGGGAAATTCATCACTCTCGCTGGCAATGCAATCCCGCAGATGCGTGGCGTTCTTTAAGATCCCGCTGGCATCCTGTTGCCTGGCAACCTGTTTGAGTTCAATATGTTTGATGTTCAGGTGATAGGCTGCTTTTAAATAGTCTATATTCAGTGCCGGGCTGTCGTTGCTGCCCACAGGAGGTAATTGGGCAGTGTCTCCAACCAGTATCAACTTACAATTATCACCTGAAAAAACATATTCAAATAAACTCTCCAGTAAGCTGGCATAAACCGATTCCGAATTAGGGTTATCCAACCCTATCATAGAAGCTTCATCCACAATAAAAATAGTATTGCGATGTAAATTCTCTCCCAGTGTAAAGGTAACGCCACCATCGTGAGTAGGCAGTTTTCGGAATATCTTTTTGTGAATGGTTTGCGCAGGTTTTTCCGAATAACCCGATAATACTTTAGCAGCACGGCCGGTAGGGGCAAGCAACACACTTCTCCATTTAAAGGAAGGCAGCGTTTTAGATAAGGCGGCTACCATATTGGTTTTACCTGTTCCCGCGTAGCCTTTAATCACCATAATTTCCCGCTCTTTATTACCGGCAATAAATTCAGAAAGCATGGCAATGAGTTGCGACTGATCGGTAGTAGGCGTAAAACTTAAATAGCTTAAAAAGATAGAAGTAAACGAATTGCTATTTGAAGAATAATTCAATATTTTAAATTTAGATTTTGTGTTTATGTTATTCAGATGCCTCAATAAGCAGTACATCTTTTAAAAGGATTGTATTTGTATTGTAAAAGCGGCCGTTTGCTTTTTCGCAAATAGACTTAAACTCTTTTTCAATCGTATTACTTTGCGAATTGCCCAGGTAAATAATACACAATTCAAGCTGCTTGTCTTTAAAAGATTTTAAGAGACGAAGCGTTTCTTTACTCATAGAAAATAAACCATCAGTAATCAGTAAAATTTTATTTTTTCCACCAACGATCTTGCAGCTGTCTGCCAGTGTAAACGCCTTGAGCATACCATCATTAATGTTCGTGCCACCGGCCGCCTGTATCAGGTCAATTTTGGAATTGATCTCTGTTTTATAATTGCAGGGATTGTTTTTAAGAATTGCATTTGCTTTGGTAGAAAAGCTCACCATAGAGATGCGGTCTTTTTCTCTTTGAAGTTTCACCAGGTATTTGGCACTTTCCTTTAAATGGTTTAGCCGTCCAAATTCATTCATGGAAGCAGAAGCATCCAACAAATACACCAGGTGATGAGGCTGGGCTTTATCAATAGTAAGAGAGTCGCTCTGCTTGCTTCCTGCAACCGGTGCGCTAGTTATGCTATAGGACGTGCCAGCGTATTCAGGTATGTTGTTTGGGTTTGTTAGCAAACTCAAAGAGTTTTGTGAAATGCATAAACAATTGAAATACGAGGTCATAACAGGCCTTTTAAGCAGGATATTAACATTAGTATCCAGGCCCTGGGTAAATGTATCTTCCTGGTAACGGCGTTGCATCATATTTAAAACTGTTTTTCCATCAGCCCAGGTTGTAAAATTATTATAAGCATTAATGGCTGTATTGAAATGAATGATTTTAAGATTATAATTTTTTTTGGAGGGATCGCTGGTGTTGAAATCTATGTTTGTTGAGGCAACGTTTTCTTTGGCTATTGAATTTAATGTGATACTATAGAAATGATTGTATAGTTGAGAAGGTGTTTCTATTGAACTCGAGAAATATTTTTTGTGCTTCAGATCCTTATCATTATACCCAAACGTATGTTGGAAATAGGCCTGTTCTTTGTTTAAGGCGCTGTTGATATTTGAGTGGATTGCCTTTATATGAAACGAATCGCTGGCATTCGCATTGTTAAATTTGTCATTGGCCCAGGAATACAAAAGCGTGAGTGATTCCATGAGTTCCTTTTCAGCAGCAAGAATGGGCTCTTGTGTCTTTAAAGGCGGAAAATGCTGTGTGTAATCTTTTTCAATACAGTTCCATAGCAGACTTGATGAGCTCATGTACTTTTCCAGGATATAGCCGAATTTTGTACTGATCTGCTTAGCCGTTTTAAAATCACGGTCTTTAACTTGTTGTTTGGTGTGAGTATAGATCCTCATTTCATAATGCAAAGCGATAAGTTCATTTACAACATCTGTAAATGCTATGTAATTTGCTTTTACTTCCGGAGAAAGCGTTGTTTTTGTGTCTGCAATAAGTGCCTTTAATTTCTGCCTTTGCAGTAAATAGGGAATAGCGTCGCATTCGTAGCTATATACCTGATTCTCCTCATCCGGATGTAACTCATCTAATACTTTATGTGTAAGTAACCGGGGTATAAGAGTATCTCTCCTGTCGTAATACTTAAAGAGAGGTTCTTTTTGCACAATTACAGATACCCATTCCTCCGGTTTATAATTGCTACACAGGTTGCCGCAAAATTCTGTTGATCGGTTATAATATTCCCTGTTAAGCCTGCCTGCTCTGTTCATCAGTTCAACAATTTCATTCAGGGTCATTACATGATCGTTTCTGTTTTGAGAAATTAAACCAAAAGGAAACAGGATAATCAAAAGAAAAAAAAGTCTCATCACTTTAGTTTTAAAATTAATGGTATTATTCCGATGCCTCTATCAGCAACGCATCTTTTAAATGGATCGTATTTGTGTTATAAAAGCGGCCGTTTGCTTTTTCGCAAATAGACTTAAACTCTTTTTCAATCGTATTACTTTGCGAATTGCCTAGGTAAATAATACACAATTCAAGCTGCTTGTCTTTAAAAGATTTTAAGAGACGAAGCGTTTCTTTACTCATAGAAAATAAACCATCAGTAATCAGTAAAATTTTATTTTTTCCACCAACGATCATGCAGCTGTCTGCCAGTGTAAACGCCTTGAGCATACCATCATTAATGTTCGTGCCACCGGCCGCCTGTATCAGGTCAATTTTGGAATTGATCTCTGTTTTATAATTGCAGGGACTGTTTTTTATAATTGTAGTTGCTTTTGTAGAAAAGCTCACCATAGAGATGCGGTCTTTTTCTCTTTGCAGTTTCACCAGGTATTTGGCACTTTCTTTTAAATGAATTAACCGTTCAAACTCATTCATAGAAGCGGAAGCATCCAATAAGTAAACCAGGTGATGGGGTAGGGCATTATTGATTAATTCCTGGCGCCTCATATCCAAGCTGGTGTCTTTAATTACAGATGTACTATTTTCTGATACAGGGCTATCTGCGTCTATAAAACTATACTGGTACAACAGGCGGGGCTTTTTGAGCATCACATTTTGGTTAGTGTCAACCTCTTCTTTTCCCAGGCAACAACTCGAAGCTTCTACAAATGTTTTACCATCCGTTATCTCTATAAAACGATTATAGTTTTCAATAGTAGGGTTGTAGCTTAAAATAAATTTGTTGTAATGCTGCTCCGTTTCCTTCAGAAAAGGCTCTTTACTATAGGAAGAAGTGGCATACCAGTATGCCGTACTTTGCATAGATGTGTAAAACGTCCTGTAGCGGGTATGTGCCCACCATCCGCTATTAGGATGATCATAGCCTTTTGTTTTAAATAAAAATAAAGAATCTTTACTTAAGCCCGTTTTATTTAAAGCTCTGATCTCGGCATCATGCGTTTTATTCAGGCTATTATTTCCATGATATAGTTCATTCTGCCAGGCATCCATCACAAGCAGTGTCAGCTTTATTTCCTTTTCTGCGTTTTGAATTTCCGCATGGGTCTTATTCAATGGCAATGCACTCACATAATAATTTTCTATTGCACTATATAATTGTGCAGAAGCACTATAGCATTTTTCAAACCATTGACTGTTTTCTTCAAGGAGTTTTTTGGCAGTCGAAAAATTGTTGTCAGTTCTGAAAGCTTTGTCAGCGATATAGTTTGTAAGAAGCGTATGCACATAAAATAAACTATCAGTAGCAGATATATATCCTGTAACCTGTTTGGAAATTGAAGGTGTTATAGCAGTTTTGTTTTTTTCCTTTAATAGCAACTCCACTTTTTCCCTGGCTTCAAGGTAAGGGATCATATCGGCCATATAAACAGGCAGCTGGTTGTTTTTGTCAGGTAGGAGTTCTTTAAAACGAAACGTTTTTTCCATGCCAGTGTAATACGTTGTACCATTGTGTCGGCTTCTGTCAGAATAAAAATAATTTTCGTTCAGTTTATCTTTACTCTGATATAATGCTTTGGATAATTGAACCGCATCAAAATAATAGGTCTGATTCAACCTGCTTGCCTCATTCATAAGATCTACCACACTATTCAATATCCGTACCTTTTCATTTCTGGATTGCGTATACCCAAGTAAAGGCAAGAGGAATAAGAGGAAGATTAGTTTTCTCATTTCATTAAAATTAGTTTAAACAAATTGTCCCCAAACAAAGTACAAGTAAGCATTAAGCTTTTTCTACCCAGTCTCCGTTTTCTTTAATAAGGTCAATTAACTCATTCACGGCATTATCGCTGGGTACATTTTTCTTCACAACCTCCTTGCCTTTGTACAAAGAAATTTTATCTACACCAACACCAACATAACCGTAATCTGCATCAGCCATTTCGCCAGGGCCGTTTACAATACAACCCATAATACCAATCTTGATGCCTTTCAAATGATCTGTACGTTCTCTGATTTTTTGAGTGGTTTCCTGCAGGTCAAATAAGGTTCTTCCACAGCTGGGGCAGGAAATATATTCTGTTTTACTGATGCGTGTTCTCGTTGCCTGTAAAATACCAAAAGCCGTTGAATTAGCGACCTGTGGAGAGGTACAGTTTAATTGTTTTAACCAGATGCCATCACCCAAACCATCTAACAGTAAAGCCCCTGCTTCTGATGAAACACCTAATTGAAACTCCTCTTCACTCAGGTCTTTGTAGCTGCGTTTTATAATAACAGGTAATGTAACAGCATGTTCGGCAAGCGATACAAATAATCGCCTTAGCTCCGGCATAGCGTGGCTGTTGTCTGTTTCTGCCACTAGTATAACTGGTACTGTGCTTTTCAGTTTTTCGATCAATTCACTGCTAAGATCCTGTGCTGTAAGAGTAACAAAATTTAATTCATCAGATAGTTTTTCCGATGCGGTAAACTCATGTGCATTTAAAAGAGGGTACTGTCTTACCGGATTTTCCAGATCAGTCCATATGTCGTAATTATAAATTATACCAAGTGTTCCAGGAATTTCAAAATCAACATGGTTATTGCCTACAAATACATAATCGCACGCCATATCACTTAAGTTCCATTTGTCCAGTGGCACAGAATAGGTATAGCCTACCGGAAAAAAAGTTGCAGGACTGATAGAATCTCTTGAACTGAAATCAGCAACAACCCTCGGAACGTTATGCCCACCGATATTAGATACCGCAACGGATTCACGTCTTTCATAATGATATGGATTATACGACAAGGCTATTTTTCCGTTATCGGTATGCAGTGGTTCAATAGCTTTGTGCTGAGCCCTGTTTTGATAGCGGTCTACCAACGTTTTGGCAACAGGGATTTCAAATTCAGGTTCTTCAGTTAATGAAACCCTAACAGTGTCACCTAAACCATCTTCCAGTAAAGTCCCAATTCCCACGGCCGATTTAATCCTTCCGTCTTCACCGTCGCCAGCTTCCGTTACACCCAAATGCAAAGGATAATTACGGTTGGTCTCAATCATTTTTTGTACCAGGAGTCTGTAAGCCTGAACCATTACCTGCGTGTTACTTGCTTTCATGGAAATAACAATGTTGTGGTAATTCAGGTCTTCGCAAATTCGTAAAAATTCAAAGGCCGATTCTACCATTCCCAATGGCGTATCACCATACCTGCTTAAAATCCTGTCGCTCAGTGAGCCGTGATTTGTGCCAATACGCATGGCAGTGCCATACTCTTTACAAATGTTTACCAATGGTGTAAACCTTTGTCTTATTCTTTCTAATTCCTGTTCGTAAGCAGAGTCGGTATATTCAATTTCTTCAAATTTTTTTTTGTCCGCATAATTACCGGGATTCACCCTTACTTTTTCAATGATCCTTGCTGCATACTCTGCAGCATTTGGTGTAAAGTGAATATCAGCCACTAAGGGTGTATGAAAGCCCGCAGCTGCCAGTTCTTTTTTAATGAGCTCCAGGTTTTTTGCCTCATTAATGCTTGGCGCTGTTATTCTCACCAGTTCACAACCCGCCTCAATCATCCGGATACTTTGAGCAACCGTAGCTTTGGTATCCATGGTATCAGTGGTAGTCATGCTTTGTAAACGGATAGGGTTAAGACCTCCAATTCCTAATTCTCCGCATTTTACTTCACGTGTCAGGAAACGTTTATACTGTGTAAGGCTATCGTTATAAGGAAGGTATAAATTCATTGTTTTAATTCAGGTTTCTAACCGTTAAGACACTTGCGTTTACAGGCTATCAGGTTAAGAATGTGGTTATTTAAAAGGCTGTTATTTTTTAGGTTTATGATCAGGTGAGCTGTTACTGTATTTTATTAGAATATTTTATAAAGTACAGGTTTGCTGGGGCTTGCGTCATTTTCAAAGCTGGCTATCTGGAGGTTTAAAATGTAAGTTCCATCAAGTATTTCGTTATTCACATAAACAAACTCAGTAATCGTTTTGTGTAATTGCGTATTTTCGGGATATTGCCAGAAAGCATGATGCGCCAACAGTTTACCATCATCTACTTCCTTATCAATCGAAGGCATATCGATCAATAAATGATCTACTCCAATACTGTTCAGAAACGCTATGGCTTCTTTCAGAACATAGGGTGGATTGGTATTGGAATACTGCATGGTTAATTTATTCAAACCATTGGAAAGTGTACGAATAATGATGGCTTCAGGCTTCCTGCCTTCCAGAGCATCCTCCAGATGTTGTTTTGTAATTACAAAATCGCCATTATCCAGTTCTCGTGGTAAAACGGTAACAACCTCTGCCAAAAACATAAACTGCTTTAAACACTGGTTAATGGTAATAAATTCTTTGCTGATATGGCCAACGCATTCTGTATGTGTGCCATTGCCATGGGGATTAAAGGTAATATTCCTGAAATTAACGGATCCGCCCTGGTTCACATCGCCAATCCATCCGTCAGACTTAACAGCCTCTATTTGCATAGGTTTAACGTACCAGGCACTTGCACAATTCTCGTCATCACTAAGCGGAATAGAAATGTCAATTGGCTGATAGAAATCAATTTTATAGTCTTTACCTTTGTGAAAAACAGAAGCGATCATTAATAATTAGATTTATGTTCAGAATTAAGAACAGTTTTGATTTTTGCAGAAAAAAGCATGTCACTTCACCATTCAGATTTTCGTCGTACAAAATTGCCAATAAATCCCCATATTATTTCAAAATTTTGTGATTTAACCTATTTTTCGAAATTGAGCAGAAAACGATCTAATGTTTTTAACAAAAAAAAGTTCAAAAACTTTGATTTTAATTAAAATAGTCATAATTTAGTCGCCTAGGTATTTAACTATACTTAACATAATTAAACTAAACTGGTATCACATGAAAAAAATTTTTACCAAATTGACTGTTGCATTAGCAGCAATTACTAGCGTTTCATTCGCTCAGCAGGATCCTCAATTCACTCAATTTATGCATAGTAAATTGATTTATAACCCTGGTTATGCAGGTACAAGTGAAGCGATTTGTGCTAATGTTTTGTATCGCCAGCAATGGGTTAATTTTCCCGGAGCTCCTAAAACAGGGCTTATTAGTTTTGATATGCCTATTGGTAATTTACCAATTGCTATTGGTTTGAATGTCATGAATGACCAGATTGGTTATGATAAAACCTTATTTGCCCGTTTGGCTTTGGCTTATAACAGGCATATTGGTGCCGGTATCTTAGGTATTGGTATTGATGGAGGGATTCTTCAAAAACAATTTAATGGTACATGGATTACTCCGGATGGTCCGGGTATTGATCAATCTATCCCAAATTATAACAATGGTGGTGGTGCCGCTACAAATCCTAACCTTAATAAATTAAGCTACGATTTTGGTGTTGGTGCATACTATACAATTGCCAATAAAATGTATGTAGGTTTATCTTCTACGCATTTAGCAGCACAGGATTTAAAAGCTGGCGGTAATGTAAAATATTCATTGGCCCGTCACTACTACTTAATTGCAGGTTATACATTCAATGTAGGTGAAGGTGGTAAACACGGTATCAATCCAAACGTAAAAGTGAAATCTGATGCAGCATCTACGCAATTAGATGTTAACCTGACGTACATTTACGATCAACGTTTCTGGATTGGAGCATCTTACCGTATGCAGGATGCAATTGCGCCAATGGTTGGGGCACGCTTTTTGCAAAACAGAAGTTTGAAGGTTGGTTATTCTTATGATTTAACGTTATCTAAAATCAAAGGATTTAGCTCAGGAACCCACGAAATTATGTTAGGCTATTGCTTTAATGTGAAAAAGGCCCCAAAATACACCAGTTACCAAAATACAAGACAATTAGATTAAATTGTAACCTTTTTAAAAAAAGCACGTTTAAGTCCCTTACAAACTTTAATTTTAAATTGTTAATAAGTTGTTGATAAAACAGAATGTTACTAAAATAGAAGATTAGGGTTATAAACACAAAGCGAACTGAATATGATATTCACTCGCTAACAAACTAAACAAAAGCACTATGAAAAAACTGATTGTATTAGCTTCATTTATAGCAGTTGTTACCGGGTGTAACAAACGTGTTGGAGAGTTAATCGGCGTACAGGGAAGAGAGAAATGGTATCAGCCGGATCCATTTGGTACTTTGTATATTCCCATGGGAAGTTATCATATGGGTCCTAGTGATGAGGAAATCACAATGGCTCATACTGCTAAATCAAAAATGGTTTCGGTTCAGGCATTTTACATAGATGACTCCGAGATCTCTAATAACGAATACCGTCAGTTTGTATATTGGGTGCGTGATTCTATTGCTCGTAAATTATTAATGAATAATGGTTTTGAAGAAGACTTTGGTATTCCTACTGAAGAATTTTTACAGGAATATCCGGTATATACAGGCGATAATAATTTACAGGATAACTATGTTGACTGGAATGAAAGGATTGACTGGGAAAGCCCTGAAGAGGATTACCGTTTAGCTTTACAGCCTTTATACTTACCTGAGGGAGAACGTTTTTACAATCGTAAAGAAATTGATGCAAGAAAACTGAACTATGAATATTATAGAATTGATATTCGTTTGGCAGCTTCTAAAAAGAACCGATTCCTACCTCAAAAATCTCCGGATGTTCAGGATGCGGCGCATGACTATAAAAAAGCTGATTACATTAATGGTGTTCATTTAAATGATGGATTAAATGGTGTACCGGGAACTCCTTCAACTCCGGTGGGAGACCCTGGCAAAGATCCTAAAACATTAGGTACTTATGATGTGGATGATGAATTATCTGTTGGTCAGGGAAATTATGTTCCAAGAGAGCGTAAAGGTGTTGACCGTTCGGTTTTTA
>Ga0247736_10000571_pt1 | contig 12365 bp, 14 predicted proteins | sample UWRJL193509B2_FD_180935 | JGI IMG/M metagenome (GOLD analysis project Ga0247736, IMG submission 180935) | Plant litter microbial communities from Arlington Agricultural Research Station in Wisconsin, United States - UWRJ-L193-509B-2 | ecosystem: Environmental > Terrestrial > Plant litter >...
CCGATCTGGTGCGCTCGATCGTCAGCGAGGGCGGCTCGATCACCGAGAAGTCGATCCAGAAGCACCTCTACACACCCGATCTGCCCGATGTCGACCTCTTTGTGCGCAGCTCGGGAGAGCAGCGCACTAGCAACTTCATGCTCTGGCAGAGCGCCTACGCAGAGATGGTGTTTCTCGACACCCTCTGGCCTGACTTCTCGCGCCTCGACCTGTGGCGTGCGATCGAGCTCTACGCGAGCCGCAACCGCCGATTCGGAGGAGCAGTCGATGCCCCAACCGCGTGATGCCAAGACCTATGCAGCGGAGCACGGACTGCTCTACTCGTCGTCCGACGCGAACCCGAACTACCCGGGCTCCATCTTCGCCGAGTGGACGAACCGGCTCGCGGTCGACCACATCCGCTCCACCACCGGCCGCTTCTTCGACGCGGGGGAGTTCCGCTACGACATGCCTTCGGGCAAGGCTGGCCCGGCGACGATGCGGTGGGGCTTCATCGCGGTGCACCTCGACCGTCCGTTGCCGCACATCGTGCTCGAGGCGCGCAAGCGCGATACCTGGTTCACCGGGGGTCTGCCGCTGGACTACAACGACGAGCAGAAGCTCAGCCTCGAGGGTGACTTCAACGAGCACTTCACCCTGTACTGCCCGGCCGGCTATGAGACCGACGCGCTGTACATCTTTGCCCCCGACCTCATGGCCCTTCTCATCGACGAGACGGGCGGCAAGCACGTCGAGATCGTCGGCGAGTGGCTCTTCGTCTACTGGCAGCTGCCTTTCGGGCACGTCTGGACCGAGCAGATCGACCAGGTCTTTCGCATCATCGAGGTCGTGGGCACCAAGGCGGTGCGCCAGACCAAGGCCTATGTCGACGATCGTCCCTCGCGAATCAACAAGGTCAGCGGTTCGTCGCGCTACGCCAAGGTGTTCTGGATCACTATCGCCGTGGTCGGCGTTGTGACCGTGCTGGCCGTCATCGGCACCATCATCGCCTCGGTCGTCAACGGGTTCAACAGCCTTCCGTAGTACTACACTTGGTAAAGGTCACTCAGACCTTTACTGATTGAAGGCACGGATGGCGACGACAGTCGAGACCAGCGAGGTCACCCTCGCCGTGTCTACCGTGATCTTCGCGCTCGGGGGCGAGGGACTGCGCATCCCTCTGGTGCGCCGCATCCGCCAGCCTTTCGAGGGGCAGTGGGCACTGCCGGGCGGTCCCATCCTGCGCACCGAGCCGCTCGAGGCCGCGGCAGGCCGCAACCTCCTCGAGACGACGGGGCTGCGCAGCACCTACCTCGAGCAGCTCTACTGCTTCGGGGATGTCGACCGGGCACCCGGTGAACGCGTCGTGTCTGTCGTGTACTGGGCCCTCGTCCGTCCCGATGAGGCGGAGCTCGCCGCCGAGGGCGAGAACGTGCGCTGGTTCACGGCCGACGAGCTGCCAGCGCTGGCCTTCGACCACAACGCGATCGTCGACTACGCCCTATGGCGACTGCGCACCAAGATGGAGTACAGCCGCATCGCCCAGGCCTTTCTCGGCCCGACCTTCACCCTCGCCGAGCTGCGGCAGGTGCACGAGGCCGTGCTGCGCAGGCCCATCGACCCCGCAAACTTTCGGCGCCAGATCGAGGCATCGAAGGGCATCATCGCCACCGAGCAGCGCATCACCGGCGGTCGGCATCGCCCGCCACGGCTCTACCGCTATGACTCCTCGGTCGCACTGACCGACAATGGACCACTGAGCACCACCAGAAATGAGGCACCCCGTGTCATCAGTTGATACGCAGATCAAGAGCATCGTCTCTGGCATCACCAACGGCGGGGTCTGCACGACCGAGCTCGCCGAAGGCCCCTGGGTCTTCGATGCGCAGCCACTCAACAGCTACGGGCCGGGCTCGTCGATGGGCGACGTGATCCCCACGGGGTCGCCGCGGCAGGGGCAGCTGCCGCTGGAGTACCAGCAGGCCACGAACGAGCAGCTGCACGACCGCATCCGCGTCGCCAAGCAGATTCTCGGTGACCGGGTTGTCGTGCTCGGCCACTTCTACCAGCGCGACGAGGTGGTGCAGCACGCGGACTTCGTCGGCGACTCCTTCCAGCTCGCCAACGCCGCGCGGGAGCGTCCCGATGCGGAGGCCATCGTCTTCTGTGGCGTGCACTTCATGGCTGAGACAGCCGATATTCTCGCCCGCCCAGAGCAGAAGGTGATCCTGCCCAACCTTGCAGCCGGCTGCTCGATGGCCGATATGGCCGACATCGACTCGGTCGAGGCGTGCTGGGCCGAGCTCGAGGCCCTGTATGGAACAGAGCCGGATGCCGATGGCCGCGTGCCCGTCATCCCCGTCACGTACATGAACAGCTCAGCCGCCCTCAAGGCCTTCTGCGGAGAGCACGGCGGCATCGTCTGCACCTCCTCGAACGCCGCGACGGTGCTCGAGTGGGCCTTCGAGCGCGGGCAGCGCGTGCTGTTCTTTCCCGACCAGCACCTCGGCCGCAACACCGCCAAGGCGATGGGGGTGCCGCTCGAGCGCATGCCCATGTGGAACCCGCGCAAGGCGGCAGGCGGCAACACCGCAGAGTCACTGCTCGACGCGCAGGTCATCCTGTGGCACGGCTTCTGCAGCGTGCACAAGCGCTTCACCGTCGAGCAGGTCGAGCGTGCCCGCCGCGAGCACCCGGGTGTGCGCGTCATCGTTCACCCGGAGACGCCGATGGCCGTCGTTGATGCCGCCGACGAGGCGGGGTCGACCGACTACATCCGCAAGGCCGTCGCGGCCGCGACCGAGCCGACCACCTTCGCGATCGGCACCGAGGTCAACATGGTCAACCGGCTCGCCGCGGAGTTTCCGCAGCACACGATCTTCTGCCTCGACGACGTGGTCTGCCCGTGCTCGACGATGTACCGCATCCACCCCGGATACCTAGCCTGGGTTCTCGAGGCGCTCGTGCGCGGCGAGGTGCTCAACCAGATCATCGTTCCGGACGACGTGAAGGCCAACGCCGTCATCGCCCTTGAGCGCATGCTCGCAGCGAAGCCTCGCGTCTGATGGCGAACGTCGTCGTCGTGGGGACCGGCATCGCCGGCCTGATCGCAGCACTTGAGGCGTCGAAGAACCATGACGTGTACCTCGTCACCAAGGACGAGCTCTCAGAGAGCAACACCAAGTACGCCCAGGGCGGCATCGCCGTCGCGATGTTCCCGGATGACTCGGTCGCCTCGCACGTGGCCGACACCCTCAAGGCGGGAGCGGGGCTCAACGACCTGCACGCCGTCGAGGTGCTCTGCTCCGAGGGGCCGCAGCGCATCCGCGACCTCATCGCGCTCGGCGTCGACTTCGACAGGGAGGGCGGCGAGCTCGCCCGCGGCCACGAGGCGGCGCACAGCCACCGCCGCGTCATCCACGCGGGCGGCGATGCGACCGGCCTCGAGATTGAACTCGCACTCGTGCGATCGGTCAAGCGTGTCGCGGTCGAGGTGCACGAGCACACCTTCATGGAAGACCTCGTCGTCGCCGATGGCCGCGTTGTCGGGGTCGACCTGCTGCTCGCCGATGGCTCGTCGAGGCGCGTGGATGCGGACTTCGTCATCCTCGCCAGCGGGGGAGCCGGCCAGCTCTACCAGCACACGACCAACCCGCACGTGACGACGGGCGACGGCGTTGCCGCGGCCCTGCGTGCCGGTGCGGCGATCAGCGATGTCGAGTTCTACCAGTTCCACCCGACCTCCCTTGCCGTCCCCGGCAATCCACTCGTCTCCGAGGCCGTGCGTGGCGAGGGGGCAACCCTGCTCGACTCGGGTGGCCGCCGATTCATGTTCGACGTGCACCCTGAGGGCGAGCTCGCACCGCGCGACGTGGTGGCCCGCGGCATCGCGTCGCAGATGGCTGCACAGGGCGGCCTGCCCGTCATGCTGGACGCGACCGCCCTCGGCAGCGCCTTTCTCGAGGACCGTTTTCCGGGAATCTCGAAGGTCACCCGTGAGCACGGCTTCGACTGGGGCGTCGAGCCAATTCCGGTGACGCCCGCGGCCCACTACTGGATGGGCGGCGTGCGCACGGATGACGACGGCCGCACCTCCCTCGAGGGCCTGCTGGCCGTCGGCGAGGTCTCGTGCACCGGTGTACACGGTGCAAACCGTCTCGCGTCCAACTCGCTGCTCGAGTCGCTCGTGTTCGCCTGGCGCGCCGCGGCGGCACTGGACGAGCCGTGGGTTGCCCTCGAGGTTGACTACATTGCCGACCCGGCATCCGAGCCTTTCGATGGGGAGACGACGGTCGTCGACCGCGCGACCCTGCAGAGGCTGATGTGGGACAACGCCGGGCTCTACCGCTCCGCCACCGAACTGCGGGAGGCGGCTGCGCTGCTCGCCACCTGGACCTCGTCGGGGGAGTCGGTCGCGGCGCGCGAAGACGGCAACCTGCTCGACCTCGCCCGCATCGTCGTGCACGCGGCGCTTGCCCGCGAGGAGTCACGCGGCGCGCACTACCGCGTGGACTTTCCTGAGACCTCGCCGTTCTTCGAGAAGCACCTGTCATGGGTGCGAAAGGTTGTCGCCCGTGTTGACTGACACCGCGATCGAGGCCGTCGTCTTCGCCGCCCTCGAGGAGGATGCCCCCTGGGGCGACATCACCTCCGAGCTGTTCGTTCCCGCCGATGCACACGCGACGGCGGAGCTCAACGCCCGCGAGCCCGGGGTGTTCAGCGGCGGCGCGGTGATCGTCGCGACCTTTGCCGCCGTCTCTGCGGATGTGACTGTCGAGCTCATGATCAACGATGGTGACCGCTTCGAGGCCGGCGACGTGATCGCCGTCATCAGCGGCCCGGCTCGGGCCGTGCTTCGCGGCGAGCGCATCGCCCTCAACCTGTCGCAGCGGATGTCGGGAATCGCCACCCTCACCGCCCAGTTCGTCGCCCTCGTGGCGGGCACTGCGGCGCGCGTCGTCGACACCCGCAAGACCACCCCCGGCCTTCGAGCGCTCGAACGCCACGCCGTGCGCAGCGGTGGAGGGCACAACCACCGCTTCTCGCTCTCCGACGCCGTGCTCGCCAAGGACAACCATCTCGCGGTGCTCACCGCAGGCGGTGCCTCGGTGACCGATGTCATCCTCGCGGCACGCGCTCAGCTCGGCCACACCACCCACCTCGAGGTCGAGGTCGACCGTCTCGACCAGATCGAGCCCGTGCTCGCTGGTGGCGTCGACACGATCATGCTCGACAACTTCTCGCTCGACGATCTGCGCGCCGGGGTCGCTCTTGTCGCGGGTCGCGCCCTCGTCGAGGCCTCCGGAGGCGTCAATCTCCACACTGTCGCCGAGATCGCGAAGACCGGCGTCGACCTCATCTCGGTCGGCGCACTGACCCACTCGGTGCGTGCCCTCGACCTTGGACTCGACGTCAGAATCGCATGATCTACCTCGACCACGCCGCCTCGACACCCGTGCGCCGCGAGGTGCTCGAGGCGATGTGGCCCTACCTGACAGGGGAGTTCGGCAACCCCTCGTCGGTGCACACGGTCGGCGAGAGCGCCCTTTTTGCTCTCGACCAGGCTCGGGCCGCAATTGCTGCTCACCTGGGGGTGCGCCCGGCAGAGTTGATCTTCACCAGCGGCGGCACAGAGAGCGACAACCTCGCCGTCAAAGGCATCGTGCTCGCCTCGCAGCGGGGCCGCCACATCATCACGAGCGCGATCGAGCATGAGGCGATCCTCGAGAGCATCGACTACCTCGTGCGGTTCCACGGGGCCACGGCGACAATCCTGCCGGTAAACGAGCAGGGGCTGGTCTCGCCCGACGATCTGGCTGCCGCCCTGCGCGAAGACACGGCGCTGGTGACCATCCAGCACGCCAACAACGAGATCGGGGTGGTGCAAGACATCGCCGCCCTCGCGGCCGTCGCCGGCTCCATCCCCTTCCACACGGATGCGGTGCAGTCGGCCGGCTGGCTGCCTCTGAACGACCTCGGGGCCGACGCGATCACCATCGCTGGCCACAAGCTCGGCACGCCCAAAGGGGTCGGCCTGCTCTACGTGCGCGGCGGCCTCCCGCTCGAGCCACTGCTGCACGGCGGCGGGCAGGAGCGCGGACGGCGGTCCGGCACCGAGAACGTCGCGGGCGCGGTCGGGTTGAGCGTGGGGCTGACCCTTGCGCACACATCACCGGGGCCCCTGCGCGACCTTCTCATCGACGGGGTGCTCGCCGCGGTGCCTGGCGCATTCCTCACCGGTTCGCGCAGCGCGCGGCTGCCCAACCACGCCTCGTTCTGCTTCCCCGGCACGAGCGGCGAAGCGGTGCTGCTCGAACTGGAGCGACACGGCATCGTGTGCTCCAGCGGCTCGGCATGCGCGGCAGGCAGCGATGAGCCCTCGCATGTGCTGCTCGCGCTCGGGATCGATGCTGCGGTAGCCCAGACGGCCGTGCGTTTCACGCTCGACGGCACCACCACATCCGACGATGTTTCCTTCGTCATCGAACGGGTCGCGGATGCGGTCGCAACGGTCGGTGGGCTGTCCACACGTTAGTAGGCTGGAAACCTCGACCGTGCACCCAGCACGGCTGACCTTTGGAGTTCTCCGTGGCAAGTTCCCTCGATTCCGTCATCAACCTCGCGAAGCGTCGTGGCTTCGTCTTCCAGTCGGGGGAGATCTACGGCGGGTCGCGCTCGGCCTGGGACTACGGACCGCTCGGCGTCGCCCTCAAGGAGAACATCAAGCGCCAGTGGTGGCAGACCATGGTGCAGGGGCGCGACGACATCGTCGGGCTCGACTCGGCGGTCATCCTGCCCCGCCAGGTGTGGGAGGCCTCCGGCCACGTCGAGGTCTTCACCGACCCGCTCGTCGAGTCGCTGCACACTCACAAGCGCTACCGTGCCGACCACCTGCTTGAGGCCTATGAGGAAAAGCACGGCCACCCGCCGGTCAACGGCCTCGCCGACATCAAGGACCCCGACACCGGCCAGCCCGGAGCGTGGACCGAGCCGCAGAACTTCAGCGGCCTGCTGAAGACCTACCTCGGCCCCGTCGACAACGAGGAGGGGCTGCACTACCTGCGCCCCGAGACTGCCCAGGGCATCTTCGTCAACTTCGCCAACGTCGTGACCACCACCCGCCAGAAGCCCCCCTTCGGCATCGGCCAGATCGGCAAGAGCTTCCGCAACGAGATCACCCCCGGAAACTTCATCTTCCGCACCCGCGAGTTCGAGCAGATGGAGATGGAGTTCTTCGTCGAGCCCGGCACCGACGAAGAATGGCACCAGTACTGGATCGACCTTCGGCTGCAGTGGTACGTCGACCTCGGCATCAACCCAGAGAACCTGCGCCTCTTCGAGCACCCGAAGGAGAAGCTCTCGCACTACTCGACCCGCACCGTCGACATCGAGTACAAGTTCGGCTTCCAGGGCAGCCAGTGGGGCGAGCTCGAGGGCATCGCCAACCGCACCGACTACGACCTGCGCACACACTCGGAGAAGAGCGGCAAAGACCTCTCATACTTCGACCAGGCCAAAGACGCCCGCTGGACCCCGTACGTCATCGAGCCCGCGGCCGGACTCACCCGCTCGCTCATGGCCTTCCTCGTCGACGCGTACGCCGAGGATGAGGCGCCCAACGCGAAGGGCGGTGTTGACACCCGCACGGTGCTGCGCCTCGACCGCCGACTCTCGCCTGTGAAGGTCGCCGTTCTGCCGCTCTCGCGCAACGAGCAGCTCTCGCCGGTCGCCCGCACGCTGGCAGCCGACCTGCGCAAGTACTGGAACGTCGACTTCGACGACGCCGGAGCCATCGGCAAGCGCTACCGCCGCCAGGACGAGATCGGCACCCCCTTCGCCGTGACCATCGACTTCGACACCCTCGAAGACAACGCCGTCACGGTGCGCGAGCGCGACACCATGGCGCAGGAGCGGGTCTCGCTTGACCGCCTGCGCGGCTACCTCGCCGAGCAGCTCATCGGCGCCTAGCCCAGGTCCTCCCTTCGCGCAACTCATGGGATCGCGTGCGCCACGCCGCGTGGCGCACGCTTGTGGCGGCGTGTTGCCACACCGCCCATGACCTGCGCGGCTCCTCCACCGCAGGAGACCGTCCCCATGTCGTCCCTAGCGGCAGAACGGATGCGGATCCCGCGCTGAGATAGCGCGTGCCCTCAGTCCGCCAGGCCCTCATCCGCTTCGATCACGTCGCAACGCGCGGGGAGTTGCGCTCGCTTGGCGTCAGCCCGTACGAACTGAGCGCAGCAGTCCGATCGGGCGAGATCGCGCGTGTGCGACGGGGCTGGTACGCACTCCCGGAGGCGGACGAAAGCATCATCCGTGCTGTACGGGTCGGAGGGCGTCTCGCGTGTGTCTCGGCGTTGCGGTCCTACGGGATCTGGGCGGTGGATGACGGCCGCCTCCACATACACCTACCGGAGTCGGCCAGTCGCATGCGATCGCAGCACGACAGCTCGGCTCCCCTCGGCGACCGGGCACTTGACGGAGTGGTCCTGCATCGGGGCCAGTGTGCCCGGGTGGTCGCCGCGACCCGGCTTCGTTGCTCAGTCATGGATGCCCTATCGCAGTACCTCCGTGAGCACTGCGACGAGTTGGGGATAGCGGCGCTCGACTCGGCGCTCCACCGGAGGGCAATCTCGGATTCTCAACTCGCTCAGTTGCGTCGATCCCTTCCTCGCCGGTGTCACAGCCTGATCGATGCGGCTGACAAGCGCAGCGAGAGCGGAACCGAGAGCATTGTGCGCGTTGGGCTGCTTCGCGTCGGAATCCGACCGCGGCTGCAGGTGCGCGTGCTGGATGATGTGCGAGTCGACCTAGTGATCGGCGATCGCCTTGTCATCGAGGTCGACAGCCGCGAGTTTCACGACGATCCCGAAGCCTTCGAGCGGGACCGCCGTCGCGATCTGCTTCTCAAGGCGCTCGGCTTTGAGGTTGTCAGGGTGAGCTACGCGCAGGTGATGGGGGACTGGTCGAGCATTCTCACGACCATCCTCATGATGATGGACCGCGGCCAGCATCTGCGCCTCGCCTAACTCATGGCGGGCTGCACGCCACGCGGTCGATGCGCCCCAGCGACGGAGTGGCTCGCAGAATCCCATGAATTACGAGAAGTGCGCAGCAGCGGGAATGCGCGCCGTGGGCAACCGGTTGAACCCGGGGTGAGTGACGCAATCAAGGTAGACATCTGGTCCGACGTGCAGTGCCCCTGGTGCTACATCGGCAAACGCAAGTTCGAGGCGGGCGCGGAGGCGTCCGGGCTCGAGGTCGAGGTGGAGTACCACTCCTTCGAGCTCAGCCCCGATACCCCGGTGGACTTCGACGGCACGCCGGTCGACTACCTCGCGCAGCGCAAGGGCCTGCCTCTCGACCAGGTCGAGCAGATGCTCGAGCGCGTCACCGGCATCGCCAAGTCGGTCGGACTCGACTACGACTACGACCACGTGCACCAGACGAACACCGTGATCAGCCACGAGCTCATCCACTTCGCGAAGTCGAAGGGCCGCCAACTCGAGATGAAGGAGCGCCTGCTTAAGGCGTACTTCATCAACGGCGAGCACGTTGGACGCATCCCCGACCTCGTCGCCATCGCCGTCGAGCTTGGCTACGACGAGGCCGAGGTCACCGAGGCGCTGGAGTCACACCGCTACCTCAGCGACGTCAAAGCGGATGTTGCCCTCGCCCAGGAGTACGGCATCCAGGGAGTCCCGTTCTTCGTGATCGACGGCAAGTACGGGGTGTCGGGCGCTCAGGAGGCAGAGACCTTCGCTAACGTGCTTGCGCAGGTGCACGCAGAGAAGCAGGCACCGGAGAAGGAACTCGCATGACGAACACCCAGCCGCTGCTGATCGTCGGCTCGCCCGATGCGGCCGCCTGCGAGGGCGACTTCTGCGAGATCCCCGCGCACCACGAGCAGGCGGTCGTGAACCGCGCCATCGACTCTGACAACGTCTGAGTTCGTCATCACGGTTCCGCGCGAGCGGAGTGCGCCGTGGTGGGTCGCCGCAGTGCTGTTTGTCGGCGTCCTGATCGAGATTCTCGCGCAGGCACCCGATCTGCTGTCCATCGTCACCATCATCGCCCTGGGCGTCACCCTGGTGGCTCTCACCGGCACAGAACTGTGGATGGCGGGACATCGCCGCGCCGCTACCGCAGAGCTGGTGCGCCAGACGTCGGGACTCACTCTGACCCGACGCGAATCGGCACGACTGATGGCTGCAATTCAGACCGTCACGACACACGACAACGGCCGGGATGTGCGCGAGCCGCCTCCCGAGATCGAGATCGCGCTTGCCCACCATGCTGGCACTCGGCTGCGAGTGGAGCACCGGCCGAAACCGCCGCACTATGCGGCGGTGGTAGTCACCGGGGAATAAGAACCCAGAGCGCAACACCGACGGCGATCCCGACGGCCGCGATCACGAGCAGCCACATGCCACCAGTGCGCCCGGAGCGACGCGGAGCCACGACCGGAACGTGGGCCGTCCTCGGAGCGGGAAAGTCGCGCATCGGAACGTAGAAGTCGTCGAAGGTGGAGTCGGCCGGGGGAGCTGCCGGCTCGGTGTAGCGCAATGGCAGCGTCAGCTGCGGAATCTCGACGGTGTCTGCGGCGACCCACCCGGTGGGTCGAACGGCCTCAACCGGAGCGACGTCAGCGGGCTGGGGCGCGACCGCGTAGAGGCGCACCTTGTCGGAGTACCGCACGTGGTCGGTCCAGTCAGTGCCTGTCCACCAGCGCTGCATGTCGGGCTTCGCGGGATCGTCGTACCAGCCCTCGGGCAGCCCGTCTTCGAAGACGTCGGCTTCAGCCACCTTTTCCCCCCAGCTCCCAGTGTTGAGCGATAGTAACCCGAAAATGCCGCCTGTGACTAGTTCGGGGGTGACTCTTTTGGGGGAGACCCCTTCGAGGGTCTATGAGGGGGTCTAGTGCACCGTGTGGTCGCCGGCCGTCTCGTCACTTCGGGGGTAGCCCTCGATAGCGCGCCAGCCCTGCCACCACTTCGAACTCGGCGGTTGAATGGTGACCCCGATGCCCGGCTCCCACAGGTGCACAGTCGACCTGTTGACGCGGTTGAAAGCGAGGTCCGCGGGAAGCACGAAGCGCTTCTCGACGTCCTCGATTGACGACGGTCCCGTTATCGAAACGGACGTGTCCTGACGGAGGGCGTCGGCGATATTCGGCCGATTGGTGGTCTCGACCACGGTGTAGCGGGAATCCGCGCGGAAGGCCTCGATCACCGGCAGAAGGCGGCCATAGCCCTCCACGACCAGGTCGGGAATGACGATCATCAGTCGCTGATGTCTGCCACGGTGGCGTCGAGCCCGGCGATCAGCTCGTCGGCGTGCACGAAGGCGCTGAGCCCGTGCTCGCCGGCGCCGAGCGAGACGCGCTTGCCGACGATCGACTCGTCGGCGAAGACCGGCCACGCCGTGGTGCTGCCGAGCGGGGTGATCGTGCCACGCTCGTACCCGGTGACGTCGAGGGCCACTGACGCCTCGGGCAGCTGCAGCTTGTTGACCCCGACGACGGCACGCAGCTTCGCCCACGAGATCTGCTTGTCGCCGGGGATGAGTGCAAAGAGGAAGGTGCCGTCGTGGCGCTTCACGACGAGCGACTTGACGATCTCGCTCGGGTCGATGCCCATGATGGAGGCGGCCTCCTCGAGTGAACTTGCCTTGAAGCGCTCGATGAACTCGATGGGGATGCCGCGTGCCTCGGCATCCGCGGCGACGCGGTCTCGGCCGGAAGAAGATGGGACAATTGCCATATGTCTATTGTCACGTCTGCTGCGCCTCCGCTGCGCATCGGTCCGCTGACCCTCGATGTTCCGGTCGTGCTCGCACCGATGGCCGGGATCACGAACACCGCGTTCCGCCGCCTCTGCCAGGAGTACGGCGCAGGGCTCTACGTCAGCGAGATGATCACCAGCCGTGCCCTCGTCGAGCGAACCCCCGAGAGCATGCGCCTCATCAGCCACCACGAGTCGGAGAAGACCCGCAGCATCCAGCTGTATGGCGTCGACCCGAAGACGGTGCGCGAGGCGATCACCATGCTCGTCGCCGAGGACCGTGCCGACCATATCGACCTCAACTTCGGCTGCCCGGTCGCGAAGGTGACCCGCCGCGGCGGGGGAGCAGCCCTGCCGTGGAAGCTCGACCTCTTTCGGGAGATCGTTGAGAACGCCGTGGATGCGGCTGGCGCTCTGCCGCTGACCGTCAAGATGCGCAAGGGCATCGACTCCGACCACCTCACCTACATCGAGGCGGCGAAGGCCGCCCAGGGCGCCGGAGTCGCGAGCATCGCGCTGCACGCCCGCACCGCCGCTGAGTACTACTCGGGCACCGCCGACTGGTCGGCGATCGCGACCCTCAAGGAGACGATCACCGACACG
>Ga0247736_10000572_pt1 | contig 12363 bp, 11 predicted proteins | sample UWRJL193509B2_FD_180935 | JGI IMG/M metagenome (GOLD analysis project Ga0247736, IMG submission 180935) | Plant litter microbial communities from Arlington Agricultural Research Station in Wisconsin, United States - UWRJ-L193-509B-2 | ecosystem: Environmental > Terrestrial > Plant litter >...
GGTGCCTTCGCGCGCCCACAACGGCCCCGTACGTTCACTCACTCAGGAGTTCCACCATGTCTCTAGCCGTATCCGTGCCCATGGCACATGCTTCCCGCACCACCCGCACCACGACCACTGATCGCGCCACCGAGCTGCTCGAGAGTGTCGCCGCCGGCGACCAGTGGGCATTCGCCGCCCTGTATGACGGGTACTCGCCGCGAGTGCTCGGGCTCGCGATGCGCATCCTCATCGATCGTTCGATTGCCGAGGAGGTGACACAGGACGTATTCCTCGAGCTCTGGCAGAACGCGGCCCGCTTCAGCAGCGCGAAGGGCGGCGGCACCGGCTACCTGCTCACTCTCACCCGGCACCGGGCGATCGACCGGGTGCGATCGGAGCAGGCCGCGCGCGACCGCGACGAGCGCATCGGGCACCGGGATGCCCAGCCCGAGTTCGACAACACTCTCGAGGCGATCGAGCAGCTCGAGCGGCACACGATCCTCGAGCGTGCCCTCACCGCCCTGTCACCCGCGCAGCGCGAGGCGATCACGCTCTCCTACGCGGGGCACACCCACACCGAGATCGCCGCGTTGATCGGGATTCCGCTGGGCACCGTCAAAACCCGACTGCGCGACGGGATGTCCCGGCTCCGCCAGGCCGTCGGTGCGGCCTGAGGCGCGCCGGTACCATGAAGGGTCGATACCAGCAGGAGTACAGCCATGACCGAGCAGGACCAGCCAGAAGAACTGAGCGCCGAAGAGATCAGCGAGCAGAAGGCCGTTCGTCTTGCGAAGCGTGACCGCCTGATCGAGTCCGGGGTCGGGGCCTACCCGGTGGGCGTGCCGATCACTACAACGATCTCCGACGTGCGCTCCACCTACGCCACCATCGAGACCGACACCGCCACGGGTGTGACCGTCGGCCTCGCCGGTCGTGTGGTGCACTCGCGCATCGGCGGGAAGCTCTGCTTCGCCGCGCTCCAGGCCGGTGACGGCCAGCGCCTCCAGGTCATGATCTCCCTCGCGGAGGTCGGCGAGGAGTCGCTCGACAACTGGAAGTCCCTCGTCGATCTCGGCGATCACGTCTTCGTCTCCGGCGAGGTCATCTCGAGCCGCCGCGGCGAGCTGTCTGTGATGGTCAAGGAGTGGGCCATCGCGTCCAAGGCGATCCTGCCGCTGCCCAACCTGCACACCGAGTTGAGCGACGAGGGCCGCGTGCGCAGCCGCTACCTCGACCTGATCGTGCGCGAGCAGGCCCGCTTCACCGTGCGCGCCCGCGCGGCGGTCAACGCGTCACTGCGCTCCACCTTCACGAGCCACGAGTACCTCGAGGTCGAGACTCCGATGCTGCAGGTCATGCACGGGGGTGCATCCGCTCGTCCCTTCTCGACCCACTCCAATGCCTTCGACACCGAGCTGTTCCTGCGCATCGCCCCCGAGCTGTACCTCAAGCGTGCCGTCGTCGGCGGCATCGACCGGGTGTACGAGATCAACCGCAACTTCCGCAACGAGGGCGCCGACACGACGCACTCGCCCGAGTTCGCCATGCTCGAGGCGTACCAGGCCTACGGCGACTACGACCAGATGGCCGATCTCACGCAGGAGCTCGTGCAGAAGGCCGCCATCGCGGTCTCCGGCGACACGATCGTCACCTGGGCCGACGGCACCGAGTACGACCTCGGCGGCGAGTGGGACCGCATCTCGATGTACGACTCCCTGAACGTCGCGGCCGACCTGTCGATCACGCCGCAGACGCCGGTCGAAGAGCTGCTCGGATACGCCGCGACCGCCGGCGTCGAGGTGCACCTGCCCACCCACGGAAAGCTCGTCGAGGAGCTGTGGGAGCACTACGTGAAGGTCGACCTCGTGCGCCCGACCTTTGTGATGGACTTCCCCGTCGACACCTCGCCCCTCGTGCGCGCACACCGTTCCATCGACGGCGTCGTCGAGAAGTGGGACCTCTACATTCGCGGCTTCGAACTTGCGACGGGATACTCCGAGCTCGTCGATCCGGTCGTCCAGCGCGAGCGCTTCGTCGAGCAGGCGAAGCTCGCGGGCAAGGGCGACGTCGAGGCGATGCCTCTCGACGAGGAGTTCCTGCGTGCTCTCGAGCACGGTATGCCCCCGACCGGCGGCATGGGAATGGGAATCGACCGCCTGCTCATGGCGATCACCGGCCTCGGCATTCGCGAGACTATATTGTTCCCTCTCGTGAAGTAAAAACGAGATAAGCTCTCGCGAATGAGAGCCTTTTCATTGCGCGGTGCGCTTGCCCTGGTTGTAGCCTCCACGCTCGCTCTCGCATCGGTCGGGCTGACTGCGGTCTCCGCGTCCGCAGCTTCCGTTGCGGGCAATTTTGGTCTCGCCGCCTCGGTCAACGACGGCGACTCGGTCAGCCCCTACTTCTCCGATGACGGCCCTAACAGCAACTCGGACATTCCCGGAGTTACCTATCAGGTGTTCTTCACGTCCTCCGGGACATCACCGGACTTCGGCTCGATGGCGTACGACCTCACGGGTTTTTCGGGCCGGATGATCATCAACCCCAGCCCCATGAATTCTCTAATCATCCGGACGGCGAGTGCCGTTCCGTTCAAACTCACGAGCTTCCGATTCCAGGATGCCCAGCTCTTGTCGGCCGTATATACGGCCACGGCGTACCGGAACGGTTCGCCCGTAGGCACCCCGCACAACTTCGTGGCCGACCCCTCCGGTAACCCGATCACCATCAGCCTCCCGGCGACCTTCTCCTACCTTGATGAAGTGCGCGTCACCTCCGACGGAGGAGACGGCGGGGTGGGAGCGCGCCTGTGGCAGGAGGGTTTCAACACGTTCGTCGTGGCCAACTCTCCGCAGCAGGCTGACCTCTCGGGCCTCACCGTGTCGGCGGGAGCGATCGCGTTCGCCCCGGCCACTACCGCGTACTCCCTGACCGTGCCGAATGCGACGGCGTCGACGACCCTGACCCCCACGGCGACCACCCCCGGCGCGACCGTCACCGTCAACGGTGTGACGGTGGCCAGCGGAGCGGCATCCGGAGCCATCGCCCTGAATGTCGGCCAGAACACGATCACCACCGTGGTCACCGCGCTGGATGGCGCAACGACCAAGACCTACACGACCACGATCACGCGGCAGGCGCCGCCCTCGAGCAACGCGAACCTGTCTGCTCTTGCGCTGTCGACCGGCTCCCTTGCCCCGACCTTCGCACAGGGCACCACGAGCTACACGGCCTCCGTTCCGTTCGCGACAACCTCTCTCGCCGTCACCCCGACCAGGGCGGACTCGACCGCGCAGATCACGGTCAATGGTGTCGCGACCACGAGCGGCAGCCCATCGGGATCGATCGCCCTCGCCGTCGGGGCGAACACCATCACCACGGTCGTCACCGCGCAGGATGGCACGACCAAGAGCTACACGATCACGGTGACGCGATCCGGGCCGTCATCGAATAACGCGCTGTCGGCGCTGTCCCTGTCGAGCGGAACCCTGTCGCCGGCCTTCGCCGCCGGCTCTCCCTCGTACACGGCGAGCGTGGGCAACGCCACGAACTCACTGACCGTCACCCCGACCGTCACGGACTCCGCCTCGACCGTTACGGTCAACGGCATCGCTGTGACCAGCGGCAATGCCTCCGGCGCGATCGCTCTCAACGTCGGCGCGAACGTCATCACGACGGTCGTGACGGCGCAGGACGGCAGTCCGCGCTCGTACACGGTCACCGTGACACGGGCCGGATCCTCCAATGCCGACCTCTCGGCCCTGTCTCTGTCCAGCGGCACCCTGAGCCCGATCTTCGCCGCGGGCACAACGTCGTACACGGCGAGCGTGGGCAACGCGACGACGTCCATTACCGTCACTGCGACGAAGACCGAGGCCAACGCGTCGATCACCGTCAACGGGATACCCGTCACGAGCGGCAATGCGTCGGGTGCGGTCTCGCTCGCCGTGGGGCTGAACACGATTACCACCGTGGTGACCGCGCAGAACGGCACCACCACCAAGACCTACACGGTGACCGTGAACCGGGCTGCGTCATCCAACAACAACCTCTCAGCACTCGCGCTCTCGGAGGGGACGCTGAGCCCGGTCTTCGCGTCGGGCACCACGAGCTACACGGCCTCCGTTCCGTTCGGGACGACCTCGCTCGCCGTCACGCCCACCGTCGCCGTCTCGACGGCCTCGGTCACGGTGAATGGCGTCGCGGTCACGAGCGGCGCGCAGAGTGGAGCCGTGACCCTCGCTGCGGGAGCGAACACCATCACGGTGGTCGTCACCGCGGCGGACAGCTCCACCAGGACCTACACGGTGACCGTGACCCGAACGCCCGCGTCGAACTCCAGTGCACTGGTCGGGCTGTCCCTGTCGAGCGGAACACTCTCGCCTGCCTTCGACTTCGCCGAGACGGACTACACCTCGAGTGTCAGCAACGCGACGACGTCCCTGACCGTGACCGCCACCCCTGCTCACGCGGCCTCCACGTTAACGGTGAACGGCGTCCCCGTCGCGGGCGGCACCGCGTCGGGCGCGATTGCGCTCGCGGTAGGCGCCAACACCGTCAGCGTGCTGGTCACCGCCCAGGACGGAACAACGACCACGCAGTACACGGTCACCGTGACGCGGGCGGCGTCCGCTGATGCGACCCTCTCGGCTCTGACCCTGTCGGCGGGCTCGCTCGCCCCCGCCTTCGATGCCGCAACCACGAGCTACTCGACGTCGGTACCGTTCGCCACCACCTCGATGACCGTCACGCCCGTCGTCACGACGCCTGGTGCGACAGTCACCGTCAACGGAGTCCCGACCGCCAGCGGAGCATCATCCGCGGCGGTCCCCCTCCTGCTCGGAGCCAACTCGATCGCCGTCGTGGTCACCGCGGAAGACGGCACGACCACGCTGGGCTACACGGTGAGTGTTCAGCGCGTCGCGTCGAGCAACAATTTCCTGTCCGATCTCGGTGTCTCGGCCGGCACCCTGAGCCCCGCGTTCAGCCCAACCCAGCAGACATATACGGCCTCGGTGCCGAACGCGACGTCGACGCTGACCGTCACACCGGTGGCCGCCGATGCGACCGCATCGATCTCCGTCAACGGATCGTCCGTTGCTCCCGGCGACTCCTCCGAGCCCATCGCGCTCGCGATCGGAACCACCACCGTCACCACGATCGTGACCGCCCAGGACGGCACGACCCGCACGTACACCCTCGCTGTCGAGCGTCCCGAGTCCAGCACCAGCACGCTGGGCGCGCTCGCGGTCTCGAGTGGATCGCTTGACCCGGTGTTCGCTCCGGCCACCACGGACTACTCGCTCACGACCGCTGCGTCATCCATCACCCTCACACCGACCGTCACGGATGCGACGGCCACCGTCGAGGTCAACGGCGTACCCGTGACCAGCGGTTCGGCGTCCGCCGCGATCGCCCTCCCGCTGGGTGCCACCACGATCACCACGACCGTCATCGCGCAGGACGATACGACCACGGTCTACACGATCGACGTGTTCCGCACCGGCGATCCCACCGTGGCACTGACCCACGACCTCGTCGTCGGGGATCCCGCGGTCGGTTCAACGGTGACCTTCACCGGCTCCGACCTGATCCCGGGATCGACCTGGACCGTCACGCTGCACTCGGCGCCGGTTCTTCTCGCGAGCGGCACCATCGGCCTCGACGGTCTGCTGAACGTGACCGTCACCCTGCCCGCCGGCATCGACCCGGGCGCCCACCGCGTCGCCCTCGTCATCACGCCGCCGGCCGGTGCCGGGGCCCCGATCACGAGCACCATCTGGTTCACGGTGCTCGGCAACGGTGCGATCGGCGCGATCTCGCTCGTGGGACCGGTCTTCCTCGCCCTCGTCACGACCGGAGTCGACGGCTCGGCGATGCTGCTCGCGCTGCTCGCGGCCCTGCTCGCGATGGCCGCGGGAGCCTGGCTCATCGTGCGCTCGCGCCGTCGCGCTCGGGTCGCCTGACCCGTCCCCGCACCCGGGGCGCCCGCCTCACCCGTCCCAGCACGTTGTTCCCAAATGCAGGAGTGGAACCGGTTCCAGCCCGGGCACTCCCGTGAGCATCCGCCAACTAGCGGAAATCGGTCCTGCACTTGGGAAACAGGTGCTGGCGAGGTGCGGGTTGAGCGGGCGGGGATCAGTCGCGGGGGCGCAGCCTGACGTTCGGCAGCTCGGGCGCGGGCAGCCGCGACCCGTCGTAGCCGAGCACGGGCGCAAAGCGTGGCGCGCCCGCGGCCCAGTCCGCCCGGTACTCGAGAATCTCCTCGTGGGTGCGTCCGATGAAGTTCCACCACATGATGATGCGCTCGCCGAAGGGCGCGCCTCCGATCAGCAGGAGCCGGGCATCCCGAACCCCCGCTTCGAGGCGAATGCGGGATGCCCCGGCCTCCAGGAACGCGAGGTGCGCGAGCGCCAGCGGCTCGCCGTCGACGCTCAGGTCACCCGCGTCCAGCAGCACCCCGTGCTCGAAGTCGGATCGGACGGGCAGGTCGATCGCACTCCCGGCCGGCAGGTCGATCTGCGCCCCGACGAGCGGGCTGAAGGCACGGGCGGTCGACGTGCTTCCGATGAGGGATCCGAGGAAGACGCGCACCGTCGCGTCCCCGAACGGCACGGGCGAGGGAACGTAGTGCTCGAACATCGGTGACGAGTGCCGGGAGTCGTCGGGCAGGGCGAGCCAGAGTTGGGCGCCATGCAGCATCGTCGTGGCCGCGGTCGAGACCTCGGAGTGCGCGATGCCGCTGCCCGCGGTCATCAGGTTGAGTTCGCCGGGGCGCACCATGGCGTGACTGCCGACGCCGTCGCGGTGCTCGATCTCGCCGGCGAACAGCCAGCTCACCGTCTGCAGTCCGGTGTGCGGGTGCGGCGGCACCACCATCCCGCCCTTCTCGGCAACCAGGTCGGGGCCGTAGTGGTCGACGAAGCACCACGGTCCGATGAGGGAGCGGGAGCGCTGCGGAAGGGTGCGTCGCACCGACATGGCGCGCGGGCCGCCGAGGGGCACGTCGCGGGGCTCGAGGATGGTGACGGGAGCGGGAGCGGGCGGGGCGTCATCCAGTGCCTCTTCGACCGGATGCTTCTCGAGGTTGCTCACGCTCGAATTCTAGGCCGGTAAACTCGTGCGCATGAGTGATCTGAAGCTGCCCGGCGATGAGAAGGACAAGCCGAAGATCTCGTTCGGTCGTATCGCGATCTGGGTGATCGTCGGCGGCATCGGCGTCTACTACCTCGTGAGTGCCGCCATCGGCATCATCTCCAAGGGCTGACCGTGACCCGACGCACCTCCCGGCTGATCATGACCGTCGGCCTGCTCGCGATCCTGGTCGTCGTCGCGTACCTCACCTTCACCCGCTGACGTAGGCTCTAGAGCGTGATCGAAAACTTCTGGGGCAACGCGGTGTACTCGCTCGCGCCCACGATCCTCGTTGGACTCATCTTCTGGTTCGTGATGTGGGCGATCATCCGCGCGGATCGCAATGAACGCCGCTCCTACGCGAAGATCGAGGCCGAGGAGCGCGCGAAGCTCGCCGCCCAGGCCTCCGACGACTAACGTGCCTCCTCGATTCGGGGCAAACGGCGACCTGATCGCGGGCTAAGTCGCCACGAGGCCCGACGTGGCCAAGGACCGAGCCCTCGGTCAGCTATTCCTGACGCGCACCAGCAGCTCACCGATCTCGCAGTCGAGCGCCTCGCAGATCGCGACAAGGGTCGAGAATCGGATGGCGCGTGCCCGGTCATTCTTGAGGACGCTCAGGTTGACCACACTCACCTCGACGAGCTCGGAGAGGCGGGTCAACGTCATCCCGCGCTCGATGAGAAGTTCGTCGAGCCGGCAGTGCACGCCGGTGAGGTCGTCGTCCTCCACTAGATAAGCCCCTCGGTGTCGCGCTCGAGCTCTTCGGCGTGCGCGGCGAGCTGTTCGGCATGGGTGGTGAGCTTCTCCGCGTGCCGGAACGCGGCTGCGACGGCGAGAAGGGCGAGCGCGATCCACACCGGCCAGAAGTCGAGGAACCACGAGTCCGGGGGCTGAGGCCAGCCCAGCTGTCCCATGTCCTCGCCCACGTAGGCGTCGGTGAGGACACTGTTGTCATAGGACCACCCCGTGACGGAGAGTGTTGCCCGGGCGGCGAGGGTGCCGGCGAACAGGTAGAACAGCTGCCAGGCGAGGCCGCCGATCAGGACGCTGGCGCCGGCGATGGTCGTGATCGTTGAGACGCGGGAGCGGAACGGATCGCCCGCGAGGATTCGGCGGCACAGCAGCGCGATCGCCAGGGCGATGACGACACCGGTTGCGCCCTGGGCGAGGTGGCCGAGGGCGAGGAGAGTACGGGCGTCGTAGCCCAGTCCTGTGACGGAGACCTCGGCCCAGGTGAAGCCCCCGGAGACGACCTGCGCGGCCGGCGCCGGATCGAGCTCGACGGTGGGGTACAGCTTCGGCCAGAACTCGGCCACGGGCATCCTGATCTCGACGGCCTCGAGAATGAATGTGCCCACGATGCCGAAAACGGTGGCGAAGGCAGTGACCGCGGCGTAGATCCAGCCGCCGAAGGAGAGGAAGCGCAGGTAACCGGTGCCCGTCCGCGCGGGTGCCTCGACGGCCATCAGACGAGCCCCGCGGTATCGCGCTGCAGCTTCACGCCGTGGTCGAAGGCGAGGCCGACGAACATGAGCCCGAAGCCGAAGAGCAGGAAGCCGGGATCGGTCGAAGCGGCGATCGGCCACCAGTCGCTCGAGCCGTTCAACTGCTCGGCGATGAGCCACGACGCGAATACGCCGAGCGCCGCGGAGAGAAGGCCTGCGAGCAACACCACGGCGCCCGAGAGTGTCACGGTCAGGCTCAGGCTGCGACGGAATGGCGCGGATCGCACCACCGACCAGCAGATGAGTGCGAAGGAGGCGGCAATGGCGACCTGGCCGAGCAGGCCGATGGCGAGCGCGATGACGGATACCGTGACGGCGGCCGGCGTCAGGTCGGTGACCAGGACCCGCGCGGTCTCGTAGCTGCCGGCGACCAGGGTCGCGGTGCCCGCGCTCGCCGCGTCGGGGAGGTCCCGATCGACCGTGAGCTGTGTCGCGACCTGTCCACTCGCGAGGGTGCTGAGGAGCGATCCGATGCCCGAGGCGAGCGCAGCCAGCCCGGCCAGCACGGCGATGCCGAAGACCGCCCAGATGATGCCGCGGGTGAGCGTCGCGGTGGATCCGCGATCGGTGAGGTCGGTCATGTCGGCTCCCTAACGATTATCGATAACAACGATAAACGATAGGGTATGCCGATCGTCGGGTAAGCGCAACTACTCTTTCGGCATGAGGAAACTCATCGGCATCGTCGCCGTGCTGCTCCTGCTGTCGGGCTGCACGGCCTTCGACGTCCAGGCACGCCACGCGTTCGAGCGCGAGCGCGCGGTGGACGCGGCAGTGACAGCGCTCCAGCTGCGCCTCGAAGATGTCCCTGGCGTTGAGGTGGCGACGGTCGGGATCAGGCCCGCCACCGACCTGATCGATCCCGATGGCGAACCGGCCACGGACGACTACGTCGGCGCCTGGGTGACCATGGGAGACGTCGACAACGCGAGCCTCGTCGAGGTCGCGGCCCTGGTGCGGGAGACCGTCGAGTCCGGGCCGCTCGCGAGCTTCGACCACGAACTGATCGTCCAGGCCGGTGGCCGCGAGGCCCTGCGCATGGTCGAGTTCACGATCACCGACGATCTGCTGCTCGAGGCGCTCGCGTACTGGCGTGAGGTGCGCGCGCTCGTGGACACCGCCCTGTCACTCACCATCGGGCACAGCGGATACGGGCTCGACTACAGCCGCATCCTCAGTGCACCGCCCGATACGCCGCAGATCACCGCGGCCTACGTGCGAGCCTTCCCCCAGATCGTCGAGATTCCGGATGTCACGCTCGGCATGCCCATCGTCGATCTCACCGGCTTCCGGCTCGTGGGCGAGCTGCCGCCCCTTCCGGTGATGGAGACCTTCGGTCGGATCCTGCCCGTCGTCAGCCTCCTCTCCCGCGACTACAACCCCCGGCGGCAGGGTCACGTGATGTTCGAGTGGCGCTACAACCCGTACGAGAAGACCGGCGCGATCTACAACGTGCACGCGATCCAGGAGACCGACAGCGGGGAAGAGGACCTCGAGACTGTGGTCAGGGAGCTCGCCGCGACCGCGATCGGGCCGACCACCCTGCGCAGCTATCTCGTCACCCGGCCGGGGAGCGTGCGGTTCGGCTGCGAGCGGGCGGAAAGCCCGTTCGCCGACGATCTCGACCTCGTCGAGTGGCTGAGCGATCGGGACATCCCGGTGACCGTGGAGGCGAACGCGGGCTACTGCGCCTGAGTGGTGATGTGGCATCCTCAGGTAACGGATGTTCGGGGGAACGGGTGAAGGCCACAACGGGGAAGCTCGCCGCGCTGCTCGTGGTGACGGCACTCACGCTGAGCGGATGCTCGCTCGTCGGCGAGGTCGGCCAGGTCGGCGGCTCCATCGCCGAGGAGACAGCTCTGGACGCCGAGCTCAGCGCGCTGCGCGGCACGATCGTCGAGCTCGATGGTGTCACGGACGTGACGGCAACCGTCGAGATCGAGGGCGACTACGAATTCTTCGTCGAGTTCGCGGTGACAGCCGACGGCCTGACGGAGTCGGTGGCCGATGAGATCGTCGTCGCTGCCGGCGATGCCTTCTCGGCCGGGACGCTCGGCAAGCAGGATGTGTTCTTCACGCTGACGACCGAGGACGACGGCGCGCTGTCCTTCACCTCGCTGGCCCTCAGCGGGGTGGACCTGTCGGGCGAGGTCGAGTACTGGTTCGCGTTCCAGGAAGCCTACGGATCGCCGCTGCGACTCAGCCTCTACGGAGACGAATCCGTCGCCGGCGAGGCGCCCTACCTCAGCCACATCGAGACGTACTCTCCTGGCGCGGTTCCCGACTGGGACGCCCTGCGCGCTGTTTCCGACGGCACCGAGGCCGCACGGAGTTGGCGGCTCTATGGTGTCGACGTCGTCGGCTCCCTTCCGCCCGAACCGGTCACCGAAGTCATCGACGATCTCACCCGCCGGGCTGGAGAGTACATCGGGCTGCAGTGGGACGGCACGACCGAGGCGTTCATCGTGGCGGTCTACTCACCCGACCTGGCCGTGGGGATGCCGCTCGTCGACTCGCCCGCCTGGCCGTCGGTTCGGGATGCCGCCGCGCTGCTCGCGGCCGCGCCGGCGCGCGCATCCACCCTGTCGTACTACGGTGATGACCCCAAGACGGCCGTCGCGGTCCACCTCGGCGACTGCTCAGGAGAAATGACCGCCGGGCCGCTCGACGCGGGCTTCGGGTCGGCTCTTTCGGCGACCGGTGTGCTCGTCGGAGTGCAGGCGTCCCCGGGCCGGTGTCTAGCCAACTGACAGCCGCGTCACGCCCACGGCGAACAGGGGCATGGTCGCGGGGATTGTCTCGTTAGAGTCTTTGTATCGGCACCGAATCCTGCCCGGTGCTTAGGGAGTACATCATGTTTGAACGGTTTACAGATCGAGCTCGTCGCGTAGTTGTCCTGGCCCAGGAAGAGGCCAAGATGCTCAACCACAACTACATCGGCACCGAGCACATCCTGCTTGGCCTCATCCACGAGGGTGAGGGCGTCGCTGCAAAGGCGCTCGAGTCGCTGGGCATCTCGCTCGACGCCGTGCGCGAGCAGGTGCAGGACATCATCGGCCAGGGTCAGCAGCAGCCGACCGGCCACATCCCCTTCACGCCTCGGGCGAAGAAGGTTCTCGAGCTGTCCCTGCGCGAAGCGCTGCAGCTCGGTCACAACTACATCGGCACCGAGCACATCCTGCTCGGCCTCATCCGCGAGGGTGAGGGCGTCGCAGCCCAGGTGCTCGTCAAGCTGGGTGCCGACCTCAACCGCGTGCGCCAGCAGGTCATCCAGCTGCTGTCCGGCTACCAGGGCAAGGAGGCTGTCGCCGTGGGCGGCAACGACGCTGCGCCCGACAAGGGTTCGCAGATCCTCGACCAGTTCGGCCGCAACCTCACGCAGGCGGCTCGGGATGGCAAGCTCGACCCCGTGATCGGCCGCGAGAAGGAGGCGGAGCGGGTCATGCAGATCCTCTCCCGCCGCTCGAAGAACAACCCGGTCCTGATCGGTGAGCCCGGCGTCGGCAAGACCGCCGTCGTCGAGGGACTCGCGCAGGCCATCGTCAAGGGCGACGTGCCCGAGACGCTGAAGGACAAGCAGCTCTACTCGCTCGACCTCGGCTCGCTCATCGCCGGAAGCCGCTACCGCGGTGACTTCGAGGAGCGCCTGAAGAAGGTCACCAAGGAGATCCGCACCCGCGGCGACATCATCGTCTTCATCGACGAGATCCACACCCTCGTGGGCGCGGGTGCCGCAGAG
>Ga0247736_10000574_pt1 | contig 12347 bp, 8 predicted proteins | sample UWRJL193509B2_FD_180935 | JGI IMG/M metagenome (GOLD analysis project Ga0247736, IMG submission 180935) | Plant litter microbial communities from Arlington Agricultural Research Station in Wisconsin, United States - UWRJ-L193-509B-2 | ecosystem: Environmental > Terrestrial > Plant litter >...
GTCCCCGGCCAGGAAGACGGCGCCCTGTCGGAACCGCGAGGCCACCTTGTGGTGCACGCGGTAGGTCGAGAACCACGGTGTGCTGTCGTAGCTCACCCCGAACGCCTCCCGCATCGTTCGCCGCGCGTCCGCCTCGTCGATGTCGTCATCGCCCTCGGTGCGCAGTACCCCGATCAGCCTGTGGTGGTCGGCAGCGCCCATCGGAAAAGTGAGCAGGAAGTCGTTGGTGCCGAACCGCAGGTTCACGATGCCCGGGTCGAGCCCCTGCACTCCGCGCGCGTCCAGCACGTAGAAGGTGTGCTGGTTGGTCCTTCCATCGAACGGGATGCCGATCAGCGCCCGCACGGGTGACGCGCTGCCGTCCGCCGCGACGAGGTAGCGCGCCTCGACGGTCAGCGTGCCGCAGTGCACCGTGACGCCCTCGGCCGTCTCATCGATGGTCTCGACGGCGTGACCCCACTGCACGTCGCGCCCGAGCTCACGCAGACGATCGCCGAGCAGCGCTTCGGTGCAACTCTGTTCGAGCACATACAGGTGCGGGTAGGCGGTCGAGCCCGCAGCCAGCGCCCCCAGGTTGACCACCCCGAACGGCCTGCGCGCGTAGCCCGGACGGAGTGCGCTCGCCACGGCCGCCTCGCCCAGCACCCGCTCGGACAGCCCGACCTGGTCGAGGATCTCCAGCGTGCGCGCGTGCAGCACGATCGCCCGCGATTCCCGGGTCGGACCGGTCTTGCGGTCGAGGATGACGGCCTCGATCCCGAGCCGCGCGAGGCAGACCGCGAGCATCAGCCCCGTGGGTCCCGCGCCGACGATCACCACATCGGCGGACAGTTTCGTCATCGAGCATCACCTCGAGACGAGTCTGCTCCCGTTCGGCCGCCCTGGCTAGGGCGCGACGAGCTTGTATCCGACCCCGTAGACCGTGAGCAGGAGCACGGGGCTGCGAGGGTCGACCTCGATCTTGGCGCGCAGGTTCTTCACGTGCGCGTCGATGGTGCGGTCGCTGATGTAGTCGTCGCCGCCGTGCAGTCGGGTGAGCAGCTGGCTCCGGCTGAGCACCGCATCCCGGTGTACCGCCAGCTCCTCGAGCAGGTCGAACTCGGCGCGGGTCAGGATGACGTCATCCCCGCGCAGTGTCACCACGCGGCGACGGGGATCGATGCTCAGCTCGCCGACCTCGACGACGGTCGTCGTCTCGTCCTGGCGGGTACGGCGGAGCAGCGCGCGTACGCGCGCCACGAGTTCCCGCGGGCTGTACGGCTTCGAGATGTAGTCGTCCGCCCCGAGCTCGAGCCCCAGCAGCATGTCGTTCTCGGTGGCGCGCGCGGTGAGCATCAGCACGGGCGTCAGGTCATTCTCGTCGCGGAGGGTGCGGCTGACGGTGAGGCCGTCCATGCCCGGCAGCATCACGTCGAGCACGAGCAGGTGCGGACCGGTGCGGCGCACCTCGTCGAGGGCCGCCGTCCCGCTCGTGACCACCGATACCTCGTAGCCCTCGCGACTGAGGTAACGCTCGAGCAGCGACGCCTGCAGCTCGTCGTCTTCCGCCACAAGGATTCTCGTCATGCCGGAACTCTACGGGGGCTCGCGCCGACGTTCGCCGAGTGGCACATCTTTCTCATTCCACCCGCACAGGTTCCTCACATTCGGTCGCGAGAGTGAGGCATCCGAACCTTCAGGAGGAAACCATGAGAACCACCATCCAGGCGCCGGGCCTCGTCGCGGCGACACTATTCGTCTGCCTGATCCTCGCCGGCTGCACCGCCGCTCCGGGTGCGGAGGGCGACGGAGAGATCGCCTCGATCACCACCCCCGAGCCCCAGTCGACCTCCGAGGGCAACGCCCTGTTCGAGGAGTACGGCGAGCCGATCCGGCTGCGACTCGACATGACCGACGATGAGCAGCTCGCCGCTTATGCGTTCTACGACGAGTGCATCGAGGACCACGGCGGTGTGGAGAAGGCGAAGCAGCAGGCCGACGACGCGACGGCCGCGGGAACCGAGGACGAATCGGCCGTCGCGCTGTGCGCTCCCCTCAGCCCGCTGCCGCCGTGGGAGCTCGACCGGTCCAATCCGGATGCGCTCGCCTTCGCCCAGGGAGTGGTCGACTGCCTCAAGGGCAAGGGCGCCACGAGGGTGGAGATCGCTCCCGACCAGGGTGACGGGCAGGTCAACATCGCACTCGGCGGCGAGGAGAACGACGCGCGATCGATCTCCATCGGGATGCAGTACATCCCCGAGTGCCAGCGAACCGTCTCGGCGGCCACTCGATGACCGGCGAACCGAGCGTGCCGTGGTGGCGGCACCGAGCGGCCGTCGTGCTGGTCGCCGTCACCGCCGTGGTCGCGGCCGCGGCGATCGTCATCCCGTCGCTGCTGGCCCGACCGGCACCGCCGGCCGACAGCGCGCGCGTCGACGGACCCACGGTCGCCGTGGTGCGGCAGGACCTCACGACGACCAGCAACCTCGATGGGATGCTCGGCTACGGCACCCCCATCCCGCTCACCATCACGGCGACGGGCACCATCACCTGGCTGCCGCAGGCGGGGCGTGCCCTCGACCGCAACTCGCTGCTGATGCGGATCAACGAGCGGCCCCTCGTGGTCTTCCTCGGAGCCACCCCGCTCTACCGCCCGCTCGACGCACCGGGCCTCCGCGGTGCGGACGTGGCGATGGTGGCGAGCAACCTCAAGGCGCTCGGCATGCTGCGGATCAACGACCCGGAGAAGGCGGTCACGGGCTCCCTCCTGTCGTCCGCCCTTCGTGCCTGGCAGCGCAAGGTCGGCCTCGAACCGACCGGCATCATCGCTCCCGGCGACGTGCAGGTGCTCGCGGCACCCTCCCGTGTCGCGGACGTGACGGCCCGCGTGGGAGACGCCCCCGGCCAGTCGCTCACGATCACCGGCCTCACCAAGACGGTGGTGGTGGACGTGTCGGCCGCACGAGCCGGAACGATCAGCGTCGACGCCGCGGCCACGGTCGTGCTCGCCGACGGCACGGAGGTCGCCGGCAGGATCGCCCGCGTCGCCACGGTCGTAAGCCAGAGCGAGGACACCTCGAGCGGGCCGACCGTGCGCATCACGATCAGCCTCGACGACCAGGCCGCCACGGGGGAGATCGTCTCGTCACCGGTCTCCGTGCGCGTCGCCGCCGACACCCGTGAGGGAGTGCTCGTGGTCCCGATAGCCGCCCTGCTCGCCCTGCGCGAGGGCGGCTATGCGCTGCAGACGCCCAAGGGCTCGCTCGTCGCGGTGACCACCGGCCTGTTCGCCGGCGACCTCGTCGAGGTCTCGGGCGAGGGCGTCACCGAAGGCCTGGACGTGGTGACCGCCCGATGAGCGCGCCCGCACTCGAACTCGTCGCCGTCCGTCGCGACTACCCGGGCGGCGTGACCGCGCTCGCCGATGTGTCGATACGGATCCAGCCCTCCGAGCTGGTCGCGATCGTCGGACGTTCCGGCTCCGGCAAGTCGACCCTGCTCAACATCATGGGCACCCTCGACCTGCCTTCGAACGGATCCGTGCTCGTCGGCGGCACCGACACCCGCACCCTGAACGATCGCCAGCTGTCAGCCCTGCGCGGCGACACGATCGGGTTCGTGTTCCAGAGCTTCCACCTGACCGACGGTCTCACCGCCGAGCAGAACGTGATGACCGCCCTGCTCTACGGGGGCACGCCGCGTCGCCGACGCGCGGAACTCGCGCGGGAGGCACTGCATCGCGTCGGGCTGGGCGCTCGACTCGAGCACCGTGCCCAGCAACTGTCCGGAGGCGAGAAGCAGCGGGTGGCCATCGCCCGCGCCATCGTCACCGACCCGCTGCTGGTGTTGGCCGATGAGCCGACCGGAGCGCTCGACACAACGAACGGTGAACACATCATGGGCCTGCTCGAGACACTCAACTCCCAGGGCACAACGGTGGTCGTGATCACGCACGACGGCCAGATCGCCGACCGGCTGCCGCGCCGCATCGAGCTTCGGGATGGCCACCTGGTCTCCGACTCATCCCAGGCGGCCGCGCATGTCTAGGCGACCCGGCGCATCCCGCCTCGGCTTCATCGACCTGCTCGCGGTGGGCACCATCGGCCTGCGTACCCGACGGCTTCGCGCAGCGCTCTCCGCCCTCGGCATCGCTATCGCGCTCGCGACGGTGATGGTCGTGACCAGCATTCCGGCCTCCTCGCAGGCGGCTCTCGAGGAGCGGCTCTCCGCGCTGGGCGCCGACATGCTCCGGGTGGACCCGCTGCCCGGCGATACCGCGGTCACCCTGCCGCCGCAGACGATCGGCATGCTCGAGCGCATCGGTCCGGTCTCGTCGGCCGCGTGGGTGGCGAATGTCCACTCGCCCGTTCGCAGCAACGACCGCCGTCCCGACTCCGATTCCGGTATCACCGCTCTCGCCGTCTCGTCCGAACTGCTGTCCGTTGTACGGGGTTCGCTCGCCGATGGCGACTGGCTCACGCGCGGCGACCTGCCGACGGTGGTGCTCGGCTCGGACGCCGCCACGCGATTCGGCCTGACCCGACTACCCGACCGGGCGGTCACCATCAGCATCGGTGACGTGGACTTCGCGGTGGTCGGAGTGCTCGCGCCGACGGCGCTCGCCGCCGACCTGCAGTCCGCGGTCCTGGTGACGGGGGAGGCCGCGGAGCGCTGGCTCGGATTCGACGGACGGCCGACCGTCGCCTACCTGCGCGCGGACGAGGCGGCGATCGATGACATCCGGCCCGTCGTCGCGGCGACGCTCTCACCCGAGGCGAGCGGGCTCGTGGTCGTCAGCCAGCCGTCGAGCGTTCTCGCCGCGAAGGAGGAGACGCGCACCGCGTTCTCCGGGCTGTTCCTCGGCCTGGCCGGGGTCGCCCTCCTCGTCGGCGGCATCGGCATCGCGAACACCATGTTCGTCTCGGTGCTCGAGCGGCGCCGTGAGATCGGACTGCGCAGGGCGCTCGGGGCTCACCGCGGCCAGATCCGCGCACAGTTCCTCACCGAGGCCGTAGTTCTCTGCCTCTTCGGCGGCTTCGGCGGACTCGTGCTGGGGGCGGTCGCCGCCGCGAGCTGGGCGATGGGAAACGGCTGGCCGCTCATCGTTCCGTGGGAGACGGTGGTCGCGAGCCTCGTGGCCGCGCTCGTCACGGGAGTGCTCGCGGGTCTTGCGCCATCCATTCGCGCGGCCCGCCAGTCGCCGACAACCGCACTAGCCTCGGAGTGATGCCGGTGTCGCCCCGAGGAGGTGCAGCGTGAAGCCCCTGTCCCGTCTGCTGCGCCGCTACCTGCTCGTCGGGCTCGCGATCGCCGTGCTGTCCGCGTTCGGGGCGGTCTGGCTGGCGACGACCAGCACGATCAGCTACAACCAGGCCCAGGCCGACGTGAACGCGGTGAAGGACCAGGAGATCTTCGCGGGCCTGATCCGCTGGGCCGGTTCCCACCGGTCCTGGGACGGCGTTCAGGGTTATGTCAAGACCCTCGCGAACTCGAAGGAACGGCGGGTTGCGCTGATCGCCGACGATGGGACGGTGGTCGCGGACACCCATCCCGACCTGCCGCTGCCGGCCGTCGGCAGCGCGCGGGTCGATCCGCTCGAGCTCGTCGCGCTTCCCGTCGGCGCGACCGATCTCACCATCGATCCGAGGGTCGCGGGCGCGTTCGCGCTCGACCTGGAGGCGCGAGCGAGGATGGGCAGCCTCGCGGCCGAGGTCGTGCGCTGCCTCGGCGAGGGCAATGCGACCAGCTCCGCGTGGGAGACGGGAAGAATCACCGTGAGCGCCGCGCCGGGCCTTCCCGACTGCGGGCGCGCCGAGCTGAACGCCCCGCTGCCCTCGGAGCAGGCGGCTCTCGACGAGCTGGGCGGACTCGTGTCGGCCTGCCTGCTCGCTGAGGACCAGTCGACGCCGGTGACGGTGAACCTCGGGCTCGACGACCTGGCCGACGTCCCCCGGCAGCTGCGGCTGAGGGTGAGCGCGGAAGGGATCGAGCCGGCGGCCCAGGACTGCCTGCTGCAGGCCCGGCTCGACCAGGCGGCGCAGTGGACCGCGCCCGCGATCGACCTGTACGTCACCGACTACCGCGGAAACGAGCGCGGGCTGCTCGACCTGAGCCCCGGGTCGCGGGCGCGCATCGCGCTGGTGGCGGCGGCGATCCTGCTGATGGTGCTGCTCGCCTCCACCATCATCGTGCTGCCCACCCTGCGTGGGATGCGCACGCTCACCGCCGCGGTCGATCGCTTTGCGGGCGGCGATCGCAGCGAGCGACTCACGGTGACCGCCACCAGCGAATTCGCGCACCTCAACGATGCGTTCAATCGGATGTCCGACCAGATCGCGTCCCACGAGGATGCCCGTCGGCGCCTGCTCGGCGACATCGCGCACGAGCTCCGCAGCCCGCTCACCAACATCCGGGGCTGGCTCGAGGCCGCCGACGACGGCATGGAGGTCTCCGAGGCCGAGCTGCGCGAGATCCTGCTCAAGGAGGCGCTCCACCTGCAGCGCATCACCGCCGACCTGCAGATGCTCACCAAGGCGGAGGCGGGCGAGCTGCCCATACACAGCGAGTCCGTCGATCTCGCGGCCCTGGTGGGAGACGTGGTGTCCGGACATCGCCCGGCCGCTTCCGGTCTCACCCTCCAGCTCGTGCAGCGCGGCCCTCTCGTGGTCGAGACCGACGCCGATCGGGTGCGCCAGGTGCTCGACAACCTCATCGCGAACGCGATCCGGCACACCCCGGAGGGCGGCTCGGTGCGCGTCACGGTGGAGCGTTCCGAAGACATGGTCGAGCTGACCGTCGCGGACACCGGGAGCGGGATCGCCGAAGCCGACCTGCCGCACATCTTCGACCGCTTCTGGCGCGGTGACCCGTCACGCGCCCGCGAGGGCGAGAGCACCGGCCTCGGCCTCTCCATCGTGCAGGCCCTCGTCGACGTTCTCGGCGGCACGATCGCTGTGCGCAGCGACCCCGGTGGAACGGTGTTCACCCTGCGCCTGCCCGCCCGGCGTTAGGCTCGAAGCACCACCAGCTCACCGACGACGACGGAGCAGCGATGAAACTCGACGGCACCACAGCCCTGGTCACGGGAGCGTCATCCGGCCTCGGAGCCGCTACCGCTGCCGCCCTCACCGCCCGCGGTGTGACGGTTCTCGGCATCGACCTGCGCGAGGGTCCGGGCGTCATCGCCGCGGACGTGACGAGCGAGAACGACGTGGCAGCCGTGCTCGCCCTCGTCGATGCCCCGCTGCGCCTGGTCGTGAACTGCGCGGGCATCGCGCCCGGCAGGCGCATCCTCTCGTCGAAGGGGGCGCACGGGCTCGAGCTGTTCCGCAAGACCATCGAGGTGAACCTGATCGGCACCTTCAATGTGCTGCAGCTCGCGGCCGAGGTCATCGCGCGCACCGAGCCCGACGCCGATGGCCAGCGGGGCCTCATCGTCAACACTGCATCGGTCGCCGCCTACGAGGGCCAGGTCGGCCAGGCCGCCTATTCCGCGTCCAAGGGCGGCGTGGTCGGGATGACGCTGCCCGCCGCACGCGACCTCGCGTCCTCGGGCATCCGCGTGAACACGATCGCGCCGGGCATCGTCGACACCCCGATGATGGCGGCCATGAGCGAGGAGGTGCGCGCCTCGCTCGCGGCGAGTGTGCCGTTCCCCCAACGCCTGGCCCGACCGGACGAGTACGCCCAGCTCGTGCTCATGCTCGCTGAGCACGACTACATCAACGGTGAGGTCATCCGCATGGACGGTGCGCTGCGGATGGCTCCGCGCTAGAAGACCCCCGATCTCGATCAGCTTCGCGTTCTCGCGCAGTAGGGTAAACCCCGTGACGGAGTGGTCGGGATGAGGCGGAGCTGGCTGCTCGGCACCCTGGTGCGCCGCACCGGTTCGCAGTGGCGACTGCTCGCCGCGGTGCTCGCCGTGGCCGTGCTCTCGAGCTCCCTCGTCACCACGCTGGGCCTGCTGGTCACGGCGACCGAGCAGAGCGGCATTCGCGGCGCGCTGTCGAACATCCCCGCGGGGCAGCGGTCCATCGAGCTGCGCGTCATCCGCCCCTCCCTCGACATCGCGGACGTGCGGCCCGCGATGGACGCCGCGGTCGCCGATGCCCTCGCGGGCTCAGCGACGACCTCCGCCTCGGGCCTGGCCCTGAGCGGTTTCGAGGACGTGCCCGACCTCGGCGAGATTCCCGCGCTCGCCTACCTCGGCGACGTCGACGGGATCACGGAACACGCCACGCTGGTGGACGGCGAGTGGGCGACCGGCGGGCAGGACGTCGCGATCCCCGCGGCTGCGGCAGATTCTCTCGGTCTTGCGCTCGGCGACTCGATCGAGGTGGCCCGCCAGCCGGTGACGGTCGTCGGAACCTACGAGGTGGATGACCCGTCCGAGAGCTTCTGGTCACGGGACTGGCTGCACGGCGCGGGCAACGACCCGGGCTTCCCGAGACCGGATGTCGGCTTCTACCAGGCGACCCACGCCTTCGGCCCGCTCGTCGTGGCGCCGGGCGGGCTCGACGCCTTCTTCGCCGGGGTCGCCTTCGTCGACGTGGAGTACCTGCCGACCTTCAACGCGGTGACCGTCGACGGCCTCGAGCCCCTGCTGCAGCGTCTCACCGACGCGGACACCGACGTGCCTGCCGCCATCGCGTCAGGCTCGGAGTCGATCTTCTACTCGAGCGACGTGACCTTCGCCGTGCAGGCCGTAGCCGGCAGCCTCGTGGTGACCCGCTCGACCGTTGTGGTCGTCGGGCTGCTGCTGCTCGTGCTCGCGATCGCCGCGATGGCGCAGATCGCCCGGCTGTTCGTCGACGCTCGCGCCTCCGAGCGGCAGCTCATGCGTGCCCGCGGTGCGGCACTACGGCACGTGATCGCCCTCGCGATCGTGGAGGCGCTCATCGTCGGTGGGGTCACCGCGGCCGCGAGTCCGCCGCTCGCCTCCCTCGTCTACCGGGTGCTCGCCGCCCAGCCCCCGATGATGCGCGCCGGGATGCCCGCCGATGCGGGGCTGCCGGCGATCAGCTGGATCATCGGCGGGGTGGTCGCGACGCTCTTCGTCGCCGTGCTGGTGCTTCCGCTGCTGGGCCGCGAGCGCAGCTTCGTCGCCGGTGAACAGGCGAAGGCCCGACCGCGTCTCGCCACCGGGATCATGCGCTCGGGTGTGGATGTGGTGCTCGTGGTGCTCGCCGCGGTCGCCGTCTGGCAGCTGCAGTCCTACCGCAGCCCGGTCGCGAGCGGGGCGTCGCTGTCGATCGATCCCGTGCTCGCGGCGGGCCCGGCGCTGGTGCTCGTGGCCACGGCGCTCGTCTGCGTGCGGCTGATCCCCGCGGCATCCCGACTCGTGGAGCGGGTGGGCGAGGGCTCGCGCGGAGCCGTGCTCGCGCTCGCCGCGTGGGAGGTGGGGCGTCGCCCACAGCGCGCGACGGCGGCCGTGCTGCTGCTCAGCCTGACCCTCGCCGTCGGTACCTTCGGGCTCGCCTTCCTCGACACCTGGCGCCAGTCGCAGGTCGACCAGGCGACCGTGGCCGCCGGCGCTCCGGCCCGGGCCACCGCCGACCTCGAGGCACCCGCGGCACAGGTGGCGAGCCTCGAACGCGGAGCCCGCGGCAAGGCCGAGCCGGTCATCCATCGCACGGCCGTCGTCGGTGTCAACGGCGTGCAGGGCAGCAGCACCTCGGCTGACCTGCTCGGGCTGAGTGCCGGCGCTCGGGCGATGCTCGGTGCGGGCCGCATCGCGGAGGTGGGCGGATCGACCCTGATCACGCGGCTGCCGGGCAAGCCCAGCACGGTCGAGGGGATCGTGCTCCCGACCGGCAGCGTCGACCTCGTGGTGCAGATCGGCGACGCGTCCCGCCCGGTCGAGGGTGTGGTGGCCGACATGCGCGCCATCGTCGACAACGGCGCGGGGGTGCTCTCGCTCGTCGATATCGGCAAGGTGCAGCTCAACGGAACGCCCTACCCGCTGAGCGCGAAGATCGAGGGCGACCAGCAGCTGGTGGGGGTGCAGGCGAGGCTGTTCAGCGAGGGCGAGTCCAAGGGGGCGGACGTCACGATGCTGGTCGGCGGCCTGCGCAGCGCACCGCAGGACTGGTCGGCCGTCTCGAGCGCGCTCGTGGGTGTGTCGCCCGAGCTGGTCGATGCGCCGGGGGACTGGCAGCTCGCGATGGACATCGACGTGCCGCAGAACGTCCAGGACCTCGCCGTCTCCGCCGTCGCGTGGGAATCGGCCGGCCCGGTTCCGGCCGTCGTCACGGCCGACTTCGCCGAGGAGCTCTTTCTCGGGGACGGCTCGACCCTCGCCGCGCAGATCGGTGGCGCGTCGGTCACGCTGACCCTCGTCGGCACGGTGCCCCTGGTTCCCGGTGTCGCTTCGATGTCCGACCTCAGCGCGAGCAGCTCGGGTCTCGGGTCGATCGGCAATGACGAGACGACCATCGTCGTCGACCAGGGCCTGCTGGCTCGCGCCCTCGCCGTGCAGGGTGTCTCCGCTCCGCTCGTCGACGAGTGGTGGGTGGATGTCGCGCCGGGTGACGGCGCCGCCTACGCCGCGGCGCACGAGGGCGTGCTCAGCACGGAGGTCATCGGCACGAACCTGCAGGAGGCGCCGCTGCGCGTCGGCACCCAGGCGGCCCTCTGGCTGGCTATCGCGGCCGGTGCCCTGCTCGCGGCCGTCGGCTTCGCAGCCCACAGCACGGCCACCCTGCGCGCCCGGCGGCTCGAACTCGCCCAGCTGCGGGCGATCGGGTTCTCCCGTCGCCGACTCGTGGGGCTGATCGGCGGGGAGTCGCTGCTCATGGCGGGCCTCGGCGCGATCTTCGGCGTCGCCATCGGCCTGCTGCTCGTCTTCCTGGTCGGTCCGCTCGTCGCGGTGTCTCCGGATGGCTCGCCCACGATCCCGTCGGTGATCGTGCAGGTGCCGCTCGTCGCCATCCTGCTGCTCGTCGCGGAGATGGCGGTGGTGCTCGCCGCGGTGGTGCTGCTCGTCGCGCAGGTGCAGCGCTTCGCCGAACCCGCGGAGCTTCTCCGTGAGGGGGGTTCCTGATGAGATCCGTCTTCGCCGCCGCCGGCCTGCTCGTCGCCCGTCGCCTGATGCGCAACGCCCTGCTGCTCAGCGCGTGGACTGCGCTGCTCGCCGTCTCGACCGTGCTCGCCCTCGGCATTCCCGCGATCATCGGCGGCACCGTCGACCGCGGCGCGCGCGAGGCCGTGGCCGCCGCGGGCACGGAGGCCGACATCCTGGTGCTCGCGAAGGTCGGTCCGGCCGACTTCTCGGGCCAGTTCCTGCCCCTCGAGGCCGCGCTGGCCCTGCCCGACACCCTCGACCTTCCGCCGGAGCTCGCCGAGGTGACGGGGGACCGCACGCTCACCGTCGTCGCCCCGCCGCTCACCCTCTCCAAGGAGAAGGGCTCCGTGCGCACCCGTGTCACCCTGCTGCAGGATGACACTCCCATCGAGCTCGTGGACGGCGCCCTCCCCGCCACGGAGACCGAAGTCGCCATCACCGTCGCGGGTGCGGCGCTCGCCGAGCTCGAAGTCGGCGACAGGGTGGGCGGCTTCACCGTCTCCGCCATCGTGGATCGCGCGGACGACAGCTGCTGGTGTGACCTTCCCGCCACCTGGGAGCGGACGGAGCCGATCACCATGTTCGCCACCGAGGACGGCATCCTCCAATTCCAGCCCCTCGACGCGACAGTGCGGCTGTCGATCCTGCCCGAGACATTCTCGAGCGAGCGCATCACCTCGGTCGAGCGCACGATCCGTGCCCTCCAGCTCAACGCCTACGAGCTGGCCGACGGTGCCGCGGTGCTGCTGCAGTCCGGCTTCAGTGACGCGACGGAGGCCTTTCCGCAGGGCGAGCGTGCCGCCTTCGCGCAACTCTCCCTGCTCACCGTCGGCCTGCTCGGTGTACTCGCCGCGGTGCTCGTGCTGCTCTCCCGCCTGATCGTCGAACGGCGGGCGAGCGACCTGCTTCTCGAGCGGGCGCGCGGTGCCTCGCTCGCCTCGATCGGGGTGCGCGCACTCGCGGAGTCCCTGCTGACGGCGCTCGTCGGCTGCGGGCTGGGGCTCGCGATCGCGGTCGGGTTCGCGATCGATCTGACACCCGTGATCCCCGTGATCGTCATCGCCGTGCTCGCCGGGCCTGTGCAGTCCGTGCTGCTCGCGCGGCGGGCATCCCGAAGCAGTCGCCAGCCGGCCAACCGCTCGGACCGGCAGGAGATCGTGCAGCGCGGCCGCGTTCGCCGCCTCGTCATGGAACTCGCCGTCGTCGCCCTCGCGGTCGGCGCGGTCGTCTCGGTGCAATCGCGCGGGCTGCTGCAGACGACGACCGAGGGGATCGACCCGCTGCTCGGTGCGACGCCGCTCCTGTT
>Ga0247736_10000578_pt1 | contig 12303 bp, 9 predicted proteins | sample UWRJL193509B2_FD_180935 | JGI IMG/M metagenome (GOLD analysis project Ga0247736, IMG submission 180935) | Plant litter microbial communities from Arlington Agricultural Research Station in Wisconsin, United States - UWRJ-L193-509B-2 | ecosystem: Environmental > Terrestrial > Plant litter >...
TCTGCGCTATTGGTTCGACAACGTTATGTCGAAGGGGCTTGTGGCCCTGACCGGGCTCCTCGCGCTCGCGACCTTCATTTTTATTCTTATCTTCGCGGCGATCGTTGTGGTCTTCCACATCTATCCCGAGCCCGACGGCGTCGCTGACCCGCTCGACTTCGGTGAAGCGCTGTGGGCCAACCTGATGCGCGCGATGGACGCCGGCGCTGTCGGCGGCGACCAGGGCTGGGGCTACCGCTTCGCGATGCTCATCGTGACAATCGGTGGACTCCTCATCGTCGCGAGCCTCATCGGTATCGTCTCCGGTGCGTTCAACACCAAGGTCGAAGAGCTGCGCAAGGGCCGCTCGAAGGTCATCGAAAAAGACCACACGCTTGTGCTCGGCTGGAGCACAAAGGTCTTTCCGATCGTGAGCGAGATTGTCATCGCCAACGAGTCCCGCGGGCGCTCTGTGATCGTTGTGCTCGCCGATGGCGACAAGGTCGAGATGGAAGACGCGATCCGCGCGAAGATTCCGAAGCCTGGCAAGACCAAGATCATCGTGCGCAGCGGCGACCCGATGGATCTCACCGACCTCGAGCTCGCCAACCCGCACACGGCCCGCAGCATCATTCTTCTCGCGCCGGAGTCGGCAGACGACCCCGACTCGGTTGTTATCAAGACGGCTCTCGCCATCACCAACAACCCCAACCGCAAGACGAGCGACTACCACATCGTCGGCGAGATCCAGGATCCGACGAACCTCGAGGCCGCGCGACTCGTCGCGAAGCACGAGGCGAGCTGGGTGCTTGCAGGCGACCTCATCAGCCGAGTCACCGTGCAGACTTCTCGCCAGAGTGGTCTGAGCGTTGTGTACACAGAACTTCTCGACTTCGACGGTGACGAGATCTACTTCACGGTGCAGCCGAGCCTCGTCGGGCAGACGTACGCAGAGACGCAGCTCGCGTTCGCGGAATCCGCGGTGATCGGGTTCGTCAAGGCCGGTGCCGTGCACATCAACCCGGCGTCGGCGACTGTCTATGAAGATGGCGACCAGATCATCGTTATCGCCGAAGACGACAGCCTCATTCGGATCGCCGGCACGGGAGTCGTTGACCTGAGTGCGATCAACAAGCCTAAGAAGGTCGTGTCGACGCCCGAGCAGACGCTTGTGCTCGGCTATAACAAGGGTCTTCACACGATGTTGCGCGAACTGAGCGAATATGTCGCTCCTGGGTCGAGCGTGCTCGTTGTCGCAGACGTCGAAGCCCCGTCATTCGCGCAGTATCCGAATCTCGCCGTGCAGTTTCAGGCCGGCGACGCGACGAGTCGCTCGGTACTGTCGAGCATCCCCGTCGTCGACTTCGAGCACATCATTGTGCTCGCGTACAAAGACGCGATGGACATTCAGCGTGCCGACGCCAAGACCCTCATCACGCTTCTTCACCTTCGTGAGATCGCCGACGAGAACGGCCTCGACCTCAACGTGGTGAGCGAAATGATCGACGACCGCAACCGCGAGCTCGCCGAGGTGACGCGTGCCGACGACTTTATTGTGAGCGACAAACTCATCAGCCTGATGCTTTCGCAGATGTCTGAGAACAAGCAACTCACCGACGTGTTTGAAGACCTCTTCTCGAGCAACGGCAGCGAGATCTACCTGCGTCCGGCGCACCTGTACGTCAAACCGGGCGTCGAGGTCGATTTCTACACCGTGCTTGAGGCCGCTCGCCTGCGTGGCGAGACAGCAATCGGCTACCGCCTGGCGGTCGACGCGCGCGATAGCGACAAGGATTACGGCGTTCACGTCAATCCGCGAAAGGCGGGTCGCTTCGCGTTCGCCGCGGGCGACAAGGTGATTGTTCTCGCAGAAGGATAGGCGCTGCCGAGCGCTGAGTACATAGCTGGACGCCGGGTTCTACCCCCGTATAGGGTTCAGAAAGATACTTAGCACTCGGTCAGCGTTGTCCGTGGTGGGGCCGCTCTGACCGCTCGAGAGAGTAGGTCACAATCGTGGGTGTTCGACGCTTTCTAATCGCGGGGGCCGCGGCCCTTGCTCTTGCTGTCGGTGGGGTGGTGCCCGCCGTCGCGGCTCCAGCGCACCGCGGCGCAGCACCGGATTTCGGTGAGAACGTGCTGGTTTTCGATCCGGGAATGGCGACGAGCGACATCCAAGCCGCCGTTGATGAGATTGCCGTCGAGCAGGTCGACAACGAGATGGGCGAAGCGCGCTACTCGCTCTTCTTTCTGCCGGGGGAGTACGGCTCTGTTGAAGAACCACTCGTTTTTCAAGTGGGGTACTACACAGAGGTTGCCGGACTCGGTCTGCTGCCGACCGACGTCACGATCAACGGGCACATCGACGTGTACAACCGTTGCCTGACGGCAGACAACTGCATCGCGCTCAATAACTTCTGGCGCTCTGTGTCGAACCTCACGATTAATGTCACGGGTGGGGAAGGCTGCCGCTCAAGCGCAAACTTCTGGGCTGCGTCGCAAGCGGCGCCGATGCGGCGGGTCAAGGTCAATGGTCCGCTGAGCCTTATGGACTACTGCACGGCCGGCCCGCAGTACGCGAGCGGCGGATTCATCGCCGACTCGGTGACGGGTGACGTCACCAACGGATCGCAGCAGCAATACCTCGTTCGCAACTCGTCGATTGGCGCGTGGTCGAACGGTGTGTGGAACCAGGTTTTCTCAGGGGTGGATGGCGCGCCCGCGACGTCTTTCCCGACCCCTCCGTACACGACTCTCGGCACGACGCCGCTGAGTCGCGAGAAGCCGTTTCTCTACGTTGACGCGAAGGGTAAGTACCGCGTATTTGTGCCGAGTGCTCAGAAGAACTCAAGCGGAACCACGTGGGAAGACGGCGAACAGCCCGGCCGGTCGCTGTCGCTTGCCAAGTTCTTTGTCGCGAGCCCCTCTGACTCTGTGCGTGAGATCAACCGCGCGCTGCGCGCTGGCAAACACCTCATCCTCACGCCCGGTGTCTATGACGTGCGAGAGCCGATTCGAGTGGATCGCGAGAACACCGTGGTGCTCGGTCTGGGGCTCGCGACGCTCACTGCTCACAACGGCACAACGGCTCTCACCGTGGGTGACAAGCCCGGCATCATCATCGCGGGCCTCACAATCGACGCGGGTGCGAAGAACTCTGACGTCTTGCTCAAGGTTGGCTCTGACAGGGGCAGGGGAAGCGCAAAGAACCCCACGACGCTGAGCGACGTGTTCCTCCGTGTCGGCGGGCCGCACGTGGGCAAGGCGAAGGTCTCGCTCGAGGTCAACAGCGACAACGTGCTGCTTGACCACCTGTGGGTGTGGCGTGCCGACCACGGCGAGGGCGTCGGCTGGAACGTCAACACAACAAAGAACGGTGTCATCGTGAACGGCGACAACGTCACGGCTACCGGGCTCTTCGTCGAGCACTTTCACCAGTACAACACCATCTGGAACGGCGAGAACGGCCGCGTTGTCTTCTATCAAAACGAGTTGCCCTACGACGCGCCGAACCAGGCTGCGTGGCGACACGGGTCGAGCCTCGGCTGGGCCGCGTACAAGGTCAACGACCGCGTCAAGAAGCACGAGCTGTGGGGAGGCGGCGCGTACATCTACACGAACGTCGACCCGACGCTTCACGCGAGTCGCGGCTTCGAGGTGCCGGTGCGACCGGGGGTGAAGCTGCACAGCCTGCTCACGGTCAACCTCGGCGCCGGAACCATCGATCATGTCGTCAACGACACGGGAGCGCCGGTCGACAACTCGAACACGGGAACTCCGAGCTACGTGGCCAGCTTCAACTAGAACGAGCTCAACTAAAACGGGTGGGGTCCGGGCTAGCGGACTCCACCCGTTTTTAGTTGGCTACCTTCTTAGCGGCGGATGTCGCGGACGACGTTGCGTAGTAGGGCGGTGCGACGGTAACGCGCAGAGTCACCAACTGGGTTCTCACTCCCGAGGCACGCAAGGTTGGTCGGGAATGTTTCGGCGCGGTTCTTGTTGTGTAAGATATCCATGCAAACGCATTGAACAAAGAAGGACATCATGCAGTTCGGAATCTTCACCGTCGGGGACGTCACAGCGGACCCGACCAACGGCTCCACTCCGACCGAGTACGAGCGCATCAAGAACATCCTCACCATCGCTCTCAAGGCAGAAGAGGTCGGCCTCGACGTCTTCGCGCTCGGTGAACACCACAACCCGCCGTTTGTGCCCTCGAGCCCGACGACGATGCTCGGCTACATCGCCGCGAAGACCACGACGCTGCAGCTCTCGACCGCGACGACGCTCATCACGACCAATGACCCCGTGAAGATCGCCGAAGACTACGCGATGCTCCAGCACGTCGCCGATGGTCGTGTCGACCTCATGATGGGCCGTGGCAATACCGGCCCCGTGTACCCGTGGTTCGGCAAGGACATCCGCGACGGCATTCCGCTTGCCATCGAAAACTACGCGCTTCTTCACCGTCTGTGGACCGAAGAGTTCGTCGACTGGCAGGGCCAGTACCGCACGCCCCTGCAGGGCTTCCAGTCGACCCCGCGCCCGCTCGACGGTGTCGCACCCTTCGTCTGGCACGGTTCGATCCGCAGCCCCGAAATTGCAGAGCAGGCCGCCTACTACGGCGACGGATTCTTCGCTAACAACATCTTCTGGCCGAAGGAGCACTACATGCGCCTCATCGGCTACTACCGCCAGCGCTTCGAGCACTACGGTCACGGCACCGCCGACCAGGCGATCGTCGGACTCGGCGGCCAGGCATTTATGGCCACCAAGTCGCAGGACGCGGTCAAGCAGTTCCGACCGTACTTCGATAACGCTCCCGTCTACGGACACGGCCCGACCCTCGAAGACTTCACCGAGCAGACCCCGCTCACCGTGGGTAGCCCGCAGCAGGTCATCGACCGGTATGCAGCAATGCGCGACCACTACGGCGACTACCAACGCCAACTGTTCCTTATGGACCACGCCGGTCTCCCGCTCAAGACGGTTCTCGAGCAGCTCGACATCCTCGGCGAGCAGGTTGTACCCGTTCTTCGCAAGGAGATGGCCGTCAACCGTCCGGCGCATGTTCCCGAGGCGCCGACGCACGAGTCACTCGTCGCTGCCCGCGATGCCGCCGCGCTCGTTCAGGCTGCCGACGACAAGGCTGCAGCGGCGGTGCAGTCATGACCGCCCGCCGTATAGCGGTGATTTCAGCAGGACTCAGCCAGCCGTCTTCGACCCGCCTTCTCGCTGACAGGCTGGTGGATGCAACGACTCGCCGTTTGGCAGAGCTCGGCATCGACGTGGCGATCGACATCGTCGAGCTGCGGGATGTTGCGCAGGACGTGACAAACAACCTGGTCACGGGTTTTCCGAGCGCCAAGCTCGAGGCCGCGATCGAAAAGGTCACAACTGCCGATGGTCTCATCGCCGTGACGCCGATCTTCACAACGAGCTACAGCGGACTCTTCAAGTCGTTCATCGACGTTCTCGACCCGCAGTCGCTCACTGGCATGCCGGTAGTGATCGGCGCGACGGGCGGCACGGAGCGTCACTCGCTCGCTCTCGACTACGCGATGCGCCCGCTCTTCACCTACCTGCACGCCGTCGTTCTGCCGACCGCCGTCTACGCGGCGTCGTCGGACTGGGGGAGTGCAGAAGGTGGACTCGCCGCACGCATCGAGCGCGCGGCCGGTGAGCTTGCGGCTCTCGTCGTCGACAGTGATCGCTCGTCGCAGGTGCGCGACCCGTTCGAGCTGCCCGCCGGGTTCAGCCCTATCGGAGGCTACGGAGCGCAGTAGCCTGCCGTCGCCGGTTGAGTGAGCGCGCTAGCGCTCGTATCGAAACCCCTCGCTGGTTGAGTAGGCGCGCCAGCGCCGTATCGAAACCCTTCGCTGGTTGAGTAGGCGCGCCAGCGCCGTATCGAAACCCCGAAGTATCGATACGCGCTGTGCGCTACTCAACCTTCACTGCGGCTATGACAGGCTTACCGAGTGACCCGCCGCATCCTCGCCATCGCCCTTGCGGTATACCTGCTCTTTGTCGGCTGGGTGACCCTGAACCCGGCACCGCCCGACCCGGCGCGCAACGAGCTGTTGCTGCAGCTGCTGAAGGTGCTCCCAATCAGCTACGACGCTCTCGAGTTCACTGCCAACATCGGCATGTTCGTTCCCATCGGTGCACTCATCGCGATTCTGAGTCGCCACTGGTGGATCGGAGTCGTCGCGGGCCTCGCCCTCACGTGCGGCATCGAGTTCACGCAGCAGTTCTTGCCCGCCAGGTTTCCCGATGTGCGTGACATCGTTGCCAACTCGCTCGGCGCGCTGATCGGAGTGGCCGGAGTCGCGCTGTTTAGCCGCAAGCCCCTCGCTGGTTGAGTAGGCCGCCCGCGGCCGTATCGAAACACCGGTTTCGATACGAGCGCTAGAGCGCTCACTCAACCTGCAGTGCAGGTTCGATACGCTCGCTGGCGCTCCCTACTCAACCACCGACAGTCGGTTACGCGTCGACGACGTTGACGTCGATGCTGTACTTGGCGCCGTCGATGGCGGTGATCGTGATTGTCGCGATGCCCTGCGCGCCCGACACCGTCTCGGTCAGCTCGCAGTCGATGGTGAAGCCGACCGAGAGGTCGAGCAGCTCCGAGCCGGGGCAGGTGATGAGCGGAAGCGCCCCGTACTGCTCTTCGAGGGCGCCGGCCGCTGTCGTAGCGAGTTCGCTCGGCAGCACGCGCGGGCCCGCAGCGGTGTCGTCGGTCTCGGTCTCGCCCTCTGACCCCGCGATGGGAGTGTCGGCAACCTCGACGTTGACCTTGTACTTGAGGCCGTCGACGCCCGAGATCGTCACGGGCGCGTCGTACTGTGAGCCGGTGGCCGGGTCGGTGAGGATGCAGTCGACGACGGTTCCGTCGATGAGTTTGACCGCGTCGTCGCCGCAGTCCATCTCGGGCAGTGATCCGATCTGCGCCTCGAGCGCCTCTGCGGCCTGGGTGGCAACCGAGTCGGCGGGAACAGTGAGTGATGCGCTTGCCGTACACCCAGCGAGCAAAGCGATGGATGTCGCGGCAATTGCGAGGGAAGCGAGAGATCGAGTGCGCATGAGGGTCCTGTCGTCGCGTCTGGGAAGTGCTGTGGCTCAACCCTAGTGATCACTAATAATTGCTCACTACGGGGAGGACTCCCCATGCCGCCGCGTCGACACTCGAATCGCGCTATCGATGGCAAACCCCAGCACCGCCGCAACGGCTATCGAGCACACGATCGCGAGCAGGGGAGTCTGCGGCATGATGGCGCCGAACAGGGCTCCTACCGAGACGTTGTAGATCGCCCACGACGCACCGGCTACAGCCGAGAGCGGGAGAAACCGTCGCGGCGAGACGCCGCTGGCCCCGGCGGTGAGGTTCACGGCGATACGCGCAAACGGGATGTAGCGCGCGGTGAAGATAAGCACCGCGGTGCGCTCGAGAATCGTCTCGCGCACGCGACCGATCGCCGCGCCGATGCGCCCGCGCGTCTGCCACGACCACCGGTCGAGCCCGACCCGCCTGCCTATGAAAAAGCACGCACTATCGCCCGCGATGGCCCCGAGCGCCGCAACGGCGACGACGACCCCGACGTGAGGACTCCCGGTGCTTGCCCACAGCGCTCCGAGTGTGACGACGGCGGTTTCGCTCGGCAGCACAACGAGAAACGCGTCGCCGACGACGAGCAGGAACAACGCCGGGTACAACCACACTGACTCTGCAAGGGCGATGAGCCACGCGTCATCCATGCCCCCTGTTTAGTCGCGTTTGATGAACGGCAAACGACGCCCGATCGACGCAAACGAACGACAGGTGAACCCTCGTCTTTTGCGAGCATTTTCGGATGGTTTCAGGCTCGGCCCGGGTGAGCATGTACCCATGCGAGTCGCACTGGTTGCAGAGTCCTTTCTTCCCCACATGAATGGCGTAACGCACTCCCTCCTGCAGACGCTCAAGCACCTCAAGAACAGAGGGCACGAAGCGCTTGTTATTGGACCGCGTGCCGAAACCGCCGATCCCGACGCAGAACTTCTGCACGGAGCATCCATGTCGCTCCTCAGATCTGTGCCGCTGCCGTCTTACCCGGAGGTGCGTCTGACCTTCGCGCGTGCACGGCGGCTCGCCACAATGCTCGAAGAGTTTCGCCCCGACGTTGTGCACGTTGCCTCACCGTTTGTTCTCGGTTGGCAGGGCGTGCGCGCGGCAGAAATGATCGGCGTTCCAAGCGTCGCGATCTACCAGACGGATGTCGCGGGGTACGCAGAGCGCTACGGAATCCGTGCGGCGGGGCCGGCCCTCGCCCAGCACGTCGCGCGCATCCACAATCGGTCAACCATGACTCTCGCTCCTTCCTCTTCTGCGATTGACGAGCTCACCTCGCTCGGGGTCGAGCGCGTCTCACTCTGGGCTCGCGGTGTCGACGGCGAACGCTTCGCGCCGGGCCGTCGTTCTGATGCTGTGCGCCGCCTCGTCGCTCCCAACGGCGAGGTTGTCATCGGCTATGTCGGCAGGCTCGCGCCAGAGAAGCAGGTCGAAGATCTTCGCGCTCTCGCGAATATCCCCGGCACTCGTCTGGTGATCGTCGGCGATGGTCCGAGTCGACCGGCGCTCGAGGCGATGCTTCCCGATGCAACGTTCCTGGGTTTTCTTGACGGAGATTCTCTCGCGCAGACCGTTGCGAGTTTCGACCTGTTTGTTCATCCGGGGGAGAACGAGACATTTTGCCAGACTGTGCAGGAGGCGTTGGCGAGCGGTGTTCCCGTCGTCGCGACGGGCAAGGGCGGTCCGCTCGATCTCGTGCAGAGCAGCCGCACCGGCTGGCTTTACCGCCCGGGTGATCTCGTCGACTTCCGCGCCCGTGTGATCGACCTCGTTGGCGACGAGGCCAAGCGCCGCGCTTTTGCAGAGTCGGCACGCGTGTCGGTCGCGCACCGCACCTGGGCGAAACTCGGCGACGAACTCATCGGTCACTACGAGAACGCGATGGTCATCAAGGCCCGTGGAGTACTGCGGCCCACGCGCCCGTTCGCACTCAAACCCGCTGCCCAGCGCGTCGTTTCCTAGGGGGTAGACACGACTACTGGTAGTCTGTAACCGCAAGACAACGGAGCAGGCTGGCAAGAAGCTGGTCACCGGTGGTGAATTACTCAGTAGCTGAGTGGCTTTCTACTGTTGATCAGACGCGCCCCACCTCTATGGACACTGCGCGTACGTACGCGTCTCGATGCCCGCTCCTGCTCCTCGCAGAGTCACCGCCATACGGGCGCTGACGTAAAACAAAGAGGAGAAACCCCCACTATGGAGGGTCCAGAAATCAAGTTTGCCGAGGCCGTTCTCGATAACGGTAAGTTCGGCAAGCGCACGGTACGTTTTGAAACCGGTCGACTCGCTCAGCAGGCACAGGGTGCCGTTGCCGCGTACCTCGACGAAGACACAATGATTCTCAGCGCGACCAGCGCTGGCAAGCACCCCCGCGAGGGCTTCGACTTCTTCCCCCTCACGGTGGACGTAGAAGAGCGCTCGTACGCAGCCGGCAAGATCCCCGGCTCGTTCTTCCGCCGCGAAGGCCGCCCCTCGACCGAGGCGATCCTCGTGTGCCGTCTCATCGACCGCCCCCTGCGCCCGACCTTCGTTGAGGGTCTGCGCAACGAGGTGCAGATCGTCATCACCGTTCTGAGCATCGCTCCGGACGAGTTCTACGACGCGCTCGCAATCAACGCGGCATCCGCCAGCACGCAGATTTCTGGTCTGCCGTTCTACGGTCCCGTTGGTGGAATCCGCCTCGCCCTCATCGGCGACCAGTGGGTTGCGTTCCCGAAGTTCAGCCAGCTCGAAGAGGCCGTCTTCGACCTCACCGTTGCCGGTCGTCTTGTCGTTGACAAGGACGGCAACGAAGACGTCGCGATCATGATGGTCGAGGCCGAGGCAACCGAGTTCGCTTGGGACCTCATCCAGGGCGGCGCCACAAAGCCCGACGAGGCAATCGTCGCGCAGGGCCTTGAGGCGGCTAAGCCGTTCCTCAAGCAGCTCATCAAGGCACAGCAGTCGATCGCCGACCAGGCCGCAAAGCCGATCGCCGACTACCAGCTGTTCCCGCCCTACGAGCAGGCAACCTACGACGCAGTTGCAGGCTTCGCCTACGACGAGCTCAAGGGTGTCTACCAGATCGCCGACAAGATCGAGCGCCAGACGGCCGACGACCTTCTCAAGGATCGCGTCAAGACAGACATCGCTGCAAAGGTCGAGGCCAACGAGCTTCCCGGCTCCGCGCTCGGTGAAATCTCGGCAGCCTACAAGTCGGTTTCCAAGAAGGTCATGCGTACGCGCGTGCTCACCGAGGGAATCCGTATTGACGGCCGTGGCCTCTCCGACATTCGTGCGCTTGACGCCGAAGTTCAGGTCATCCCGCGCGTTCACGGTTCGGCAATCTTCCAGCGTGGAGAGACCCAGATCCTTGGCGTCACGACCCTGAACATGCTCAAGATGGAGCAGCAGATTGACTCGCTGGCTCCGGTCACGAAGAAGCGCTACCTGCACCACTACAACTTCCCGCCCTACTCGACCGGTGAGACCGGTCGCGTAGGTTCGCCGAAGCGTCGCGAGATCGGGCACGGCTTCCTTGCCGAGCGCGCACTCGTTCCGGTTCTGCCGCCCCGCGAGGAGTTCCCCTACGCGATCCGCCAGGTGTCCGAGGCTCTCGGCTCCAACGGCTCGACGTCGATGGGTTCCGTTTGCGCCTCGACCCTTTCGCTGCTCAACGCAGGTGTGCCGCTGCGCGCACCCGTTGCGGGCATCGCAATGGGCCTCATCTCCGACGAGGTCGACGGCGAGACGCGTTACGCGGCTCTCACCGACATCCTCGGCGCTGAAGACGCTCTCGGCGACATGGACTTCAAGGTCGCCGGCACGTCGGAGTTCGTCACAGCGATTCAGCTCGACACCAAGCTCGCCGGACTCCCGTCCTCCGTGCTCGATGGCGCGCTCAAGCAGGCGAAGGAGGCTCGCACCGCGATCCTCGCCGTCATCAACGCTGCGATCGACGCTCCCGACGAGATGGCCCCGACCGCGCCCCGCGTGATCTCGGTCAACATCCCCGTCGACAAGATCGGTGAGCTCATCGGCCCCAAGGGCAAGACGATCAACCAGATCCAGGACGACACCGGAGCCGACATCTCGATTGAGGATGACGGAACCGTCTACATCGGTGCAGTTGACGGACCGAGCGCCGAGGCTGCTCGCGCCGCCGTCAACGCGATCGCCAACCCGCTCAACCCCGAGGTCGGAGAGCGCTTCCTGGGTACGGTCGTCAAGATCGCTACCTTCGGTGCGTTCGTTTCGCTCACCCCGGGCAAGGACGGCCTGCTCCACATCAGCGAGGTTCGTAAGCTCGCCGGTGGAAAGCGCGTCGAGAACGTCGAAGACATTCTAGGTGTTGGCCAGAAGATCCAGGTCGAGATCACCAAGATCGATGACCGTGGAAAGCTCTCGCTCGCTCCCGTCGTGGATGAGGCTGACGCCGCAGACACCGACTCGAGTGCCGCAGCCTCCGAGGGCCCCGAGGCCCCCGCAGAAGGCTAAGGCCAGCGCATAGATCTGCGTGAGGCCTCTCGCCAGGCGCTCACGTAAGACGGACGGCCCCACCTCTTCGGAGGTGGGGCCGTTTGCGTTCCGTCGCCGCCCGTGCCCGGGCACGCGACCGTGGCACGGGATGCAACCCCTGCCACCGTTCGGTGCCCGGGCACGGGGCGTACGGGGGCTTGCGTTTCGCGACGTTGTACCCGTCCCTCCCGAACGGGGGACAACCACGAACATTTCTCACTACGGACAGATAACGATTCCGTGTCGTGCATAAAAAACGTCGTGGGTGTGACGTACATTGCTCCAAACAGACCGAGTGGTCTACTCCACAGTTTCACCTCGCAAAAGGACCGATACCCATGACGATCGCGATCGATACCAACCCGGTAACGACACAGAAGCGATCACTCATGCGGTCGATTGGCAGCTCAGATCTCCGAGTCTTTCCACTCGCGATGAGCGGCAACGTTTTCGGCTGGACTGCCGACACCGATGCGACAAATGGAATCCTCGACGCGTACGCCGAAGCCGGCGGAAACTTTATCGACACCGCTGACTCGTACGCGGCCGGTCGCAGCGAGATTATGATCGGCAACTGGCTGCGCGACAACCGCAACCGCGACTCGATGGTCGTCGCTACAAAGATCGGTAAGAGCCACGAAAACCCCGGGCTTTCGGCTGGCGCCGTTTTCAGAGCGGTGGATGCCTCGCTAGAACGCTTGCGCACCGGCCACATCGATCTC
>Ga0247736_10000581_pt1 | contig 12259 bp, 12 predicted proteins | sample UWRJL193509B2_FD_180935 | JGI IMG/M metagenome (GOLD analysis project Ga0247736, IMG submission 180935) | Plant litter microbial communities from Arlington Agricultural Research Station in Wisconsin, United States - UWRJ-L193-509B-2 | ecosystem: Environmental > Terrestrial > Plant litter >...
CTGGCCGAACGCGAGTGTGATCAACAGCGACGCCGAGTCCTTCGACCTGGATTCCTTCGACGGGGCGTACCTCGATCCGGCCCGCCGCAACGACAGCAAGCGGCTCTCCAACCCGGCGGACTGGTCGCCGTCGCTGGACTTCGCCTTCGGAATCGGCGAGAGGATGCCCGCGGGCGTCAAGCTCGGACCCGGCATCGACCGCGACCTGATCCCCGAGGGAACGGAGGCCCAGTGGGTGTCCGTCGACCGCGACGTCGTCGAGGTGGGCGTCTGGTTCGGCTCGGTTGCGCGCGCGGGGGTCGGGCGCGCAGCGCTCGTCATCGGCGTCCACGGAACGGCAGAGCTGACCGCCCCGCGGGACAGCGACGATGCCGACGTGGGTGCGCTCGGCGAGTTCCTGTACGAACCGGACGGCGCGGTCATTAGGGCCCGACTCATCGGCGACCTCGCGCGCACGCTCGACGCCCGCATGCTCGACGACCAGATCGCCTGGATCACCTCGGACACCGCTCAGGTCACCCCGTTCGCGCAGGCGTTCCGGGTCGCCGAGACGCTGCCCTACGACGAGCGCAGGCTCAAGCAGCTGCTCGCGTCACGCCGCATCGGCACCCTCGAGATCAAGAAGCGCGGCATCGACGTGGATCCCGCCCAGCTGCGCAAGCGCCTGTCGCTCAAGGGCCCGGGTTCGGCGACGCTCATCCTCACCCGGGCTGCGGGAAAGCGCGTGGCGATCCTGGCCGATCGGCTCTAGTTGTAGCTGCTCCAGGCCGCGGCCGGGATGATCAGCAGGATCGCGAGCCAGAACAGGCCGGTGAGCACACCGATACCCGCGGCGATGTAGCCCGTGATGAGGCCGGTGATCCACATCGACTTGGCGTGCGGCTGGCGCTTCTGCCCCAGGTGTCCGAGCACAACGGCGGCGACACCGGGCAGGAAGCCGAACGACGCGAAGCTGAGAAGCACCGCGACGATGCCGGTGATCATCGAGGCGAGGCTGAGACCCTGCGGCAGCACCGGAGTCGTCACGTAGGTGCCGGTCGTGTAGTCGTAGGTCTGCTGTACCGCGTAGGGCGACGGCTGACCGGGCGCGACGTACGGCTGCTGGCCGGCGGGTGCGCCATACGGCGGGGCCGCGGGTGCGCCATACGGCGGAGCTGCGGCGTAGGGAGCGGCGGGCGCCTGCGGAGCAGCGTAGGGGTTAGGGCGCTCGACCTCGGGCACCACGGGTGCGGGCGGGGCGGGCGGACCCGCCGCGACCTGCGGGGCCTCGGGCTCGGCGGGCTCGGCGGGCTCGATCACGGCCTCGGGCGCTGCGGCCTCGGGGCTCGCGTCCGGGGCGGCGGGGATGGGGGGAACGGCGTCGTCGTTCTTCTTCTTGGCGGGCATACTGCGCTCCTTTAAATGACTGTGGACTCACGCTAGCGCGTGAGTCCACAGTTCAACCAACCGCTTAGTAGGTGGTGGTGTAGTCGCCCTGGCTGGCGGCCGCGATGAACAGGCCGATCCAGAAGATGGTGAGGATGACACCGAAGGCGATGCCGATGTAGCCGATGATCAGGCCGGCGAGCGCGAGACCGTGGCCCGACTCACCCGTGCGCTTGATCTGGCCGAGCGAGATGTGGCCGGTGATGACGCCGGCGAGGCCGATGCCGACGAGCGAGGTCACGAGCGAGACGATCGCGAGGGTGTTCGTCTTCCCTGCGGCAGCCGGAGCTGCGTAGGGGGTGGGCTCCGGAACGTAGGGGGGCGGCGTGGTGTCAGACATGTGGTGTTGCTCCTCGTGTGCAATTGTTTGGGCGCAGCAATAGTGGCACCCAGACGAGGGATAGTCAACGTCCCCTGCCCCGTGTTGCGTGCTGTGTCAGGCCTGGATCGTGGTCACCGGCAGTGTGGAATCCGCCCCGAATCCGGGTGCGGACGGCGCATGACCCGCGCTGATCAGCTGCGCACCCAGGGCGGCGATCATCGCTCCGTTGTCGGTGCACAGATCCAACGGCGGGATGCGCAGCTCGATCCCCGCCTCGGCGCAGCGCTGCGTCGCGAGTTCCCGCACGCGTGCGTTCGCCACGACCCCGCCGCCGAGCAGGAGACGCGGCACACCGTAGTCGGCACACGCGGCGAGCGCCTTGGTGAGCAGGATGTCGGCGACGGCTTCTCGGAAGCTGGCCGCGACATCCGCCATCGGCACGTCTTCGTTCGCATCGCGCTTCTGCTCCACCCAACGGGCGACAGCGGTCTTGAGGCCCGAGAAGGAGAAGTCGTAGCGGTGCTGCTCCATGTCCTTGGCCTGGCTGAGTCCACGCGGGAAGCGGATCGCCCGGGGATTGCCGCCCGCAGCGACACGGTCGATCTGCGGGCCGCCCGGGTAGGGCAGGCCGAGCAGGCGGGCGACCTTGTCGAAGGCCTCTCCCGCCGCGTCGTCGATGGTCTCGCCGAGCAGTTCGACGTCGGAGACGAGGTCTCGCACGAGCAGCAGTGAGGTGTGGCCGCCCGAGACGAGCAGGGCGATGGTCGGGTAGTCGAGCGGGTCCGCGTCGAGGGCATCGGCGCCGACGTGGCCGACGAGGTGATTGACGGCGTAGAGCGGCTTGTCGAGGGAGACGGCGAGCGCCTTGGCGGCCCCCACTCCGACCATCAGCGCGCCGGAGAGGCCGGGGCCGCTCGTCACGGCAATCGCGTCGAGGTCCTGCAGGGTAACCTTCGCCTCGGCCAGTGCGGCCTCGAGGGCCGGGACCAGCGCCTCGAGGTGGGCGCGCGCGGCGACCTCCGGCACCACTCCGCCATAGCGGGCGTGCTCCTCCATCGACGAGGAGATGACGTTGGCGAGCAGTTCGGTGCCGCGCACGATGCCGATGCCGGTCTCGTCGCAGCTGGTCTCGATGCCCAGCACCAGGGGCGCGCTCATGTCGGCTCCGTCGTCGGCTTCGGGATGTGCAGTCGCATGACCACGGCATCCACGTTGTCGGGTTGGTAGTAGCCGGCGCGCACCGCGATCGGCTCGAAGCCGAGCGACTCGTACAGGGCGGACGCCCCCGGGTTGTCGGCGCGCACGTCGAGGAACATCTCGGTCGCCCCGCGATCCCGCGCTTCCCCGATGAGGGTCTGCATGAGCACCCGGCCGAGTCCCTGGCGCCGAGCCGACTCCCCCACCGCGATCGTCTGGATGTCCGCCTGCTGGCTCCCGCGCGGCGCGAACAGCCCGGCGTATGCCTCCACCCCGACCCGCGAGGCGACGAGGTAGTACGTGTGCTGGCTCGCGAGCTCCGCGGCCATGTTCTCCGCGGACCACGCGTCGTTCTCGAAGACCGAGGTCTCGATGGCCATGATCGCGTCGAGGTCGTCGGCATTCGCCCGTCGCAGCTCCCAGGTCATGCCGTCACCCGCTTCGGTCCGGCCGAGGGGGTCACGTCGGGCGAGCGCAGGTAGAGCGCCTCGTCGTCGGCGAAGGGCCGGCCGTGCAGGAACAGGCCTTCGGCCAGCAGCCCGATGGATGCAGCGGAGACGACCGCGGCGTCGAGCCGCCGGTACTGCGCGAATCCGTCGACGGCCGCGGCCAGGTCGTCGGGTCGGGCAAGGCCCGGTCCAAGGGTACGAACGGGCAGCCCCTGCGCATCCGACCCGGAGTAGGCGCTCCAGTAGACCTCGCGGCGCCGGGCGTCGGTGACCACGAGCGTGGGCTCGGTGATGCCGAAGGCTATGGCGTCATGGCTCACGACGGGAACGACCGGCTTGCCCGCCCCGAAGGCGAAGGCGCGCGCGGCCGCGATGCCGACCCGGAGGCCGGTGAACGGACCGGGGCCCATCCCGACGGCGACACCGGACAAGGCGGTTACAGCCACCCCCGACTGCTCGAGGCAGGCGAGGATGAGGCCGTCGATCACCTCGGCGTGACGCCGCGTGTCATCGGAGGAGTGTTCGGCGAGCACCCCGGCATCGCGGTCGACGATCGCGACACTGGTGCCGGCGGAGGTATCAATGGCGAGGAGCACTGAGCCAGCCTAGATCGCTCCACCGGGAACCGTGTCCGGTGACGGTGACGGTGCGGGGCTCGACGCCCTCCTCGGACTCGATCCCGCCGACCGGGCGCACGATGTCGAGCTGCAGCCAGTGGTCGGTGATCCCGTCGAGCTTTCCCGCACCCCACTCGACCACCACGATCGAGCGGGCGAAGTCGATGTCGAGGTCGTCGAGTTCCATGGCGGTCGCGAGCCGGTAGGCGTCGACGTGCACGAGCGGCGCCCCGTGCTCCCTCGGGTGGGTGCGGGCGAGCACGAAGGTCGGGCTGGTCACGGAGCCGCGTACGCCGAGGGCTGCCCCGAGGCCCCGCGTCAGCGTGGTCTTGCCCGCGCCGAGCTCGCCGTTGAGGGTCACCAGGTCGCCCGCCTCGAGCTGCGCGGCGATGAGCGCACCGAGCTCGCCCATGGCGTGCGGCGTGGGGATGGCCAGGGTCGTCATCGCAGGTACTCGCGCTGCACGCGCGCGCCGATGCGCGCGACGATCTCGTAGCCGATGGTGCCCGCCGCATCCGCCCAGTCCTGCACGGAGGGCGCACCGGTCGCCGGGTTCCCGAACAGCACGGCGCGATCGCCGGTCGCCACCCCGGCGTCGCCGACATCCACCATGAACTGGTCCATGGCGACCCGTCCGGCCACCGGGTAGGTCGCGCCATTGATGAGCACGGCTCCGCCACCCGAGGCGTGCCGCGGCACCCCGTCGGCGTAGCCGAGCGGCACGAGCACCAGGGTCGTCTCGCGCTCGGTCACGTAGGTGTGGTCATAGGAGACCCCGCTGCCCGCCGGCACGCGCTTGACCGAGACGATCTCAGCGCTTAGCTCCATCGCCGGCTCGAGGTCGATGCCCGCGGGGCCGTCGAAGGGCGAGATGCCGTACGCGCCGATGCCGAGCCGCACCATGCTGAACCGTGCGGCGGGATGACGCAGCGCGCCGCCCGTCGCCGCGAGGTGAACGAGTTCCGGGGCGAGGCCCGCGGCCCGCGCTTCGCCGAGCATGCGCGTGAAGCGCTCGACCTGCACGTCGTCCCGGGCCCCGGCCAGGTGACTGAACAGCCCGCGCACCCGCAGGGCGCCGCTCGCCTCGAGCGCGGCCGCGGCGGCGAAGAGCTCTGCGCAGTCCTCTTCGCTCACGCCGTTGCGGCCGAGGCCGGAGTCGACCTTGATGTGCACGTGCGCGGTGCCCGCGGTCGCGGCGACCCGTTCGAGCTGCTCGAGGGAATGCACGCCGATATCGATCCCCGCGGCGACGGCGGACTCGAAGTCGGCCTCGCCCCCGTGGAGCCAGGCGAGCACGGGGGCCTCGATGCCTGCGGCGCGCAGCTCGAGGGCCTCGGCGAAGTCCACCACGCCGAGCCAGTCCGCGCCACCGTCGAGCGCCGCGCGGGCCGACTCGACCGCGCCGTGACCGTAACCGTTGGCCTTCACGACGACCATGGTGTGCTCGGTGCCGATCTCGGCGCGCAGGGCAGCGACGTTGCGGCTGATCGCCGCGAGGTCGATGCGCGCCGAGCGCATCCCGCTCATGATTCGGCCACCACGTAGGCGATCGCGACGCCCGCGTCGTGGGACATCGACAGGTGCACCCGGGTGATGCCGCGCTCCTCGGCGAGCGAGGCCGCGGCCCCCGAGAGGTCGAGCGAGGGGTTGCCGTGCTCATCGGAGACGACGCGCATGTCGTGCCAGCGCACGCCGGTCGAGACGCCGAGGGCCTTCATGAAGGCCTCCTTCGCCGCGAACCGACCCGCGAGCGAGCGCAGGGCGCGACCCTCGCGTTCGGCCTCGGTGAACAGGCGCGGCGCGAGCGCGGGCGTGCGGGACAGCGCGCGCTCGAAGCGCGCGAGGTCCACCACGTCAACACCGATGCCGACGATCATGAGATCAGCGAATTACTCGACGGTGACGGACTTGGCCAGGTTGCGCGGCTGGTCGACGTCGAGGCCCTTTGCGGCGGCGAGCTCCATTCCGAAGATGTGCAGCGGCACGACCGCGAGCAGGGGCTCGAACAGCGAACCCGCGAGCGGGATCGGGATGACCTCGTCGGCGAATGGCAGCACGGCGGCGTCGCCCTTCTCGGCGATGGCGATCACGCGTGCCCCACGGGCGCGGATCTCCTGGATGTTAGAGACGACCTTGGGGTGCAGCGAGTTCGGATCGCGCGGGCTCGGCACCACGACGAACACGATCTGGCCGGGCTCGATGAGCGCGATCGGACCGTGCTTGAGCTCGCCGGCGGCGAAGCCCTCCGCGTGGATGTAGGCGAGCTCCTTGAGCTTGAGCGCTCCCTCGAGGGCAACAGGGAAGCCCACGTTGCGGCCGAGGAAGAGCACGGACTGGGTGTCCGTCATCCAGTGCGCCAGCTGCTTGATCGACTGCGAGACGACGAGCACCTCGTCGATCTTGGCGGGGATGGCCTGCAGCTCGGCGGCGTTCGCGGCGATCTCCTCGGCGGAGAGCGTGCCGCGGGCGTCGGCGAGGTGGAGACCGAGCAGGTAGAGCGCGGTGACCTGGGCGACGAAGGCCTTGGTGGACGCCACCGCGACCTCCGGGCCGGCGTGCGTGTAGATCACGGCGTGCGACTCGCGCGGGATGGTCGCGCCCTGGGTGTTGCAGATGGAGAGCACCTGGGCTCCGGCGGCGGTCGCGTACTTGACCGCCATGAGGGTGTCCATGGTCTCGCCGGACTGGCTGATGGAGACGACGAGCGTGCGGTCGTTGAGGATGGGGTCGCGGTAGCGGAACTCGTGCGAGAGCTCCACCTCGACGGGGATGCGCGACCACTTCTCGATCGCGTACTTGCCGAGCATGCCGGCATAGGCGGCCGTGCCACAGGCGATGACGATGATGCGGTCGATGTTCGCGAGCACGTCGTCGCCGATCGGCTCGAGCTCGGCCAGGCGCACCCGACCGTCGGTGATGCGGCCGAGGAGGGTCTTCGCGACGGCCTCGGGCTCCTCGCTGATCTCCTTCGCCATGAAGCTGGACCAGCCGCCCTTCTCTGCGGCGGAGGCGTCCCACGCGATGTCGAACTCCTCCGTCTCGACCGGCTGTCCGTCGAAGTCGGTGACGACCACGGAGTCGGGGCGGATCGTGACGATCTGGTCCTGGCCGATGGCGACGGCGCGACGGGTGAACTCCACGAACGCGGCGACATCGGAGCCGAGGAAGTTCTCGCCATCGCCGAGGCCGATGACGAGGGGCGAGTTGCGGCGAGCGCCGACGACGACGCCCGGCTGCTCCTCGTGCATAACGAGCAGGGTGAAGGCGCCGTGCAGGCGCGCGACGACGCGGCGCAGGGACTCGGTGAGGTCACCGGTCGCCTGGTACTCCTTGCCGACGAGCAGGGCCGCGACCTCGGAGTCGGTGTCGCTCGTGAAGGTCTCGCCGGCGGCGAGCAGTTCTTCCTTCAGCTCCCAGAAGTTCTCGATGATTCCGTTGTGGATCAGGGCCAGCTTGCCGTTGTCACCCAGCTGCGGGTGCGCGTTCTGGTCGGTGGGTCCACCGTGGGTCGCCCAGCGGGTGTGGCCGATGCCGGTCGATCCATTGCGGATCGGGTCGGACTCGAGATTGTCGACGAGCACCTGCAGCTTGCCCGAGCGCTTGCGCGTCTCGATGCGTCCGTCGGGGTCGATGACCGCGACTCCTGCAGAGTCGTACCCGCGGTATTCGAGGCGCTTGAGGCCTCCCAGCAGAACTTCGAGACTCTTGTTATCTCCGACGTAACCCACGATTCCACACATGGGAGTTGATTTTACGGTAACCGGGAGCTTGCCGCTCGACCACGGGTGCTGACGGCCGCGCATTAGGCTGGTGCAGATGTCCGAGCCCGCCGTCACCAGTGGCTACTCCTCCCCGTTCCTCGAGATCGACCGGAGCGAGTGGGCGGCGCTCGCGCCCACCACGAAGCTCCCGCTGAGCGAGACGGAACTGGTGCAACTGAGGGGTCTCGGCGACCTGCTCGACCTGCGCGAGGTGAGCGAGGTCTACCTTCCGCTCAGCCGCCTGCTGTCGCTCTACGCCTCGGGCGCTCGCAACCTGCACCGCTCGACGACCGAGTTCCTGGGCACCGCGGGAGTGGTCCAGCCGAACGCCCCGGCCACCCCCTTCGTCATCGGCGTCGCCGGGTCGGTCGCAGTGGGCAAATCGACCATCGCACGACTGCTGCGCGAGCTGCTCGCCCGCTGGGACGACACTCCCCGCGTCGAACTCATCACGACCGACGGCTTCCTGTACCCGAACGCCGAACTCGAGCGGCGTGGGCTGATGGAGCGCAAGGGATTCCCGGAGTCCTACGACCGCCGCGCTCTCCTGCGCTTCGTGAGCCAGGTGAAGAGCGGGGCGAAGGAGGTGCGGTCGCCGTTCTACTCGCACCTGCACTACGACATCGTCAAGGACGCCGAGATCGTGGTGCGCCAGCCCGACGTGCTCATCGTCGAGGGACTCAACGTGCTGCAGCCGGCTACCGCGGGCCACCGCCTCGCGGTGAGCGACCTGTTCGATTTCACCGTCTATGTGGATGCCCGTACGGCCGACATCGCCCGTTGGTACTCGGAGCGCTTCCTGCGGTTGCAGCAGGGGGCGTTCGCCAACCCGCGCTCCTACTTCCACCGTTTCGCCTCCCTCAGCACCGAGGAGGCGCAGGCACGCGCGAGCGACATCTGGAAGCGGATCAACGAGCCCAACCTCGTGAACAACATCCTTCCGACCCGCGCCCGCGCCTCCCTCGTGCTGCGCAAGGACTCGAACCATGCCGTGAGCAGCGTGCTGCTGCGCAAGATCTGAGCGCGGCTACCAGATCACCTGCACGCTCGAGGGGTACTTCGGGTCGACGGTGATGTTCAGGCTCGCGCCCTGGGCGAGACGCCCGAGGTGCAGGTGCGGCACGAGCACACTGGTCGTGGTCGGGGTGGGCACGGCTCCCGGAACCATCACGAGCAGGCCGAGTTCGACCAGCACGCTGCCATTGACCTGGAGTCCACCGGCGAGGGCCGACGTGATCACCGCCGTCGCCGCGACCCGACGAGCCGCCGACGCGGGGTCGGCAGCCGCGGCCTGCTGGGCGTTCATGGCCGTCATCGCCGCGCTCGCCGACGTCATCTTCTGCTGCGCCTCCGCCATGCGCGCGGAGACGTCCATGCTCGCTTCCATCTCGGAGGACATCGCCGTGAGCCGGCGGTAGCTGTCGATCAGTCCCATGATCAGTTGGCCGTGTAGAGCGAGTTGAACATGGACGCGACGCCGGGGTCGGTCGTCAGGCGAGCGGTCCAGCCGTCCTGGGCGAGCTGCCAGTCGGCGGCGTTGACGCCGTGGGCCGCAGCGATCGAGGGCAGCATCGCGGCGTCGTAGTTGTAGACCGCGACACCCTTGGAGATGGTGACGTAGAGGGTGATGTCGACACCGGCGATCGGGGTGAGGTTCTCCGGTGCGGGAGCGGCAGCAACCGGCACGGGTGCCGCGGCGGCCTGGGCCTGCATCTGGCGCGCCTGGGCCGCCATCTGGTTGGCGGAATCGATCATGTCGGGTGCGGCGGTGATCATCGCGCCCATGTCCTTGAAGCTCTTGAGGATGTTCATGGTTCTCGTCTTTCTGGTTGTGGGGCGCCGCGATTTCGGCGCGGTACTCACTCTCGCGGGGACGGGAAACGGGCGGATGGGCATCCACTACTCAACCTTGCCGTGTCAATTACTCAGGAGCTTTGCTCGCGGATGCGCCACGGGACGATATGCTCGCGATCACGGTGAGCGGCGGGGGGCGAGATGCGCGGTGACGATGGTCTGCACCGTCAGTGGCCGTTCGCCGATCCCGCAGGCCTGACCGCCCGGATCACAGCCTCGCTGCGCGCTTCTTCCACAACGGTCGTGATCCTCTCCGGCCCCTCAGGAGCGGGCAAGTCGCGGCTGGCGGCCGAGGCCTCACAGGTGCTCTCGTCCGAGGGATGGCACGTGCTCCCCGTCACGGCGAGCGCGGCCATCTCGGGCATCCCGCTCGGGGCTCTCACGCCCCTGCTCGCAGCAGATCTGACCGACTTCGGAGCGATCTCCAACGAGCCGCTCGCCCTGTTCGCGCAGGCCCGCCGGGCCGTGGAGAGGGCGGCAGCGGGCCGACGCACCGTGATGGTCGTCGACGACATCCCCCTGCTGGACAGCCTCTCCATCGGGCTCATCACCCAGCTGCTCAGCGCGCGCGTGCTCCAGCTCATCCTGACCGTCCGGGATGGCGAGCCCCTGCCCGACGCGATCCTCTCGATGTGGACGAGCGCCTCCGCCATGCGCATCGACGTGCCGCCGCTGGGGGTCGAACACTGCGAGGCTCTCCTCACCGGGATCCTCGGAGCGCGGGTCGCCCACCGCTCTGTGGTCGAGCTGCAGCAGCTCTCAGCGGGAAATCCGCTGTTCCTGCGCGAACTCGTGATCGGTGCCGTCGATGACGGACACCTCGCGCTGAACGAAGGCGTCTGGCAGCTGGTGGGTGATCCCATCGGCACTCCCGCGCTGCACGACCTCATCCGCTCGCGCCTGCGTCACCTCGAGCCCGCCGAGACGGAGATCGTCGAGCGTCTCGCGGTCTGCCAGCCCGTGCAGCTCGCCGACCTCGTGCAGGATGGCGCCCGCCAGGCCGTGGTCCGCCTCGAGCGGGCAGGCGTGCTCGTCGTGCAGGAGCTCGGCGGTGCCCTTCTCATCAGTCTTGCCCACCCGCAGTACGTGAGTGCGGTGCGGTCGTCCCTCTCCCGGCTTCGGGTGATCGACCTGCTGCTCGACCAGGCCGACGTGGTGTCGCGGCGCCCGATGACACCCAACGACGAGCTGCGCGTCGCCACCTGGCGACTCGATGCCGGGTCCCCGTCGTCTCCCGAGCTGCTCGTGCGCGCCGCTCACCTCGCCCTCGTCGCACAGGACCAGCCCGCGGTCGCGCGCCTGGCCGCCGCCGCGGTCGAGGCAGGAGCCCCCGCGGCGGAGATGCTGTTCCTGCAGGGCGAGGCCATGTGGACCCTCGGCCGCAACACCGAGGCGCTCGCACTGCTCGAGCGCGCCGCCGATGCCGACCGCGAGCACCCCACCGACCTGCAGCTCACCGGCCACATCGCAACGGCGCGTGCCAGCACCTACGCGGGCGAGGCGCTCGGCAACTCACTGGGTCTCGCGGTGCTCGACGAGGTCATCGTGCGGCACCCGACGCTGGCCAGCTCCCTTGCCCTCTCACGCGCCGTGCTGCTGCTCAACCTCGAGGAGGCCGACCTCGCTGCCGAGACGCTGGTCGAGGCCCGACCCGCGAGCGAGTCACCGGAGACCGCGGCCGCCATCCTCGCGCTGTCCAACTCCCTGCCGCTGTCCGCTCTCGGCCGCTCCGACGAGGCCCTCGACCAGGCGCGCGCGGCTGTCGCGTACGCGACGACCACCCCCCAGCCGGCCTTTGCGCGGCGGCGCGGACTGATGGTGCTCTCCACGGTGCTGCTGCAGGCGGGCGACGTGCGCGAGGCGACAGCACTCACCCTCGAGTCCCTGCACGACGCGATCGACCACGATGACGAGCTGTCCATCCGGTACAACGAGCTCATGCTGGGACGCTGCTTCCTTGCCGTCGGTCGCCTCGATACCGCGGCGCGCTGGCTTCGGGATGTGATCAGCGGCGCCCAGGCCCGCGGACCGATCGCGTACCGCGACCAGGCCCGCGCGCTGCTCGCCCTGACCCTCGCCTCGCAGGGCAACACCACCGAGGCTGTGACGGTCCTCTCGCACCTGCCCGCGGAGTTCGTGCAGCGGCACTCCAACGCCACCCTCGCGATGCTGTGGGTCGAGGCGGTGTCCGGCGACCGCGCCGGCTCGGCGGCCGGGCTCATCACCGCCGCGCGGGCCACCCGGGATCGCGGGCACAATGTGCTCGCGGCATCCCTCGCCCACTCCGCGGCGCGTTTGGGAGCGGCGGATGTCGCGACGCCCCTTCTCGCCGAACTCGCGGCAGGCGGCGACAGCGCGCTCGTGCACGCACAGCACGCTAATGCGGCCGCAGAGGCCGCTGCGAACGTCGAACTGTTGGAATCGGCCGGCGACGCTTGGGAGTCGTCCGGCCACCTGTTGTTCGCCGCGGAGTGCTTCGCGTCGGCGGCCGCGGCATCCCGCCGCGACGGGGGCGCCCGCCAGGCGGCCGCCCTGCAGCAGCGCGCGGACGCCCTCACCGCCCAGTGCGAGGGAGCGTCGACACCCCTGCTGCAGTTTGCGGACTCGACCGAGCCGCTCACCAAGCGCGAGCGG
>Ga0247736_10000583_pt1 | contig 12232 bp, 8 predicted proteins | sample UWRJL193509B2_FD_180935 | JGI IMG/M metagenome (GOLD analysis project Ga0247736, IMG submission 180935) | Plant litter microbial communities from Arlington Agricultural Research Station in Wisconsin, United States - UWRJ-L193-509B-2 | ecosystem: Environmental > Terrestrial > Plant litter >...
CAGATAAATGTCGGACATGGTCCAGACTTCACCTACCAGTTCCTTATTCAGCGTCAGTTGCACGTAGCAGCCGGGGCGAATGGTACTCCAAAGAGTGATTTCTACCGCGAGGAAATCGCCCAGATCAACGGTGCGAATCAGGCCGTCCTCCGGGGAGGCAGCAGGAACGAAGGGGGCGGCGAAGTCGAATTTTTGTGATGTGTTCATAGTTCTTTTCTCAAACATTTATAGGGGATTAACGGGCGATAGTCAGTTCAACCGGTTGGGCCAGGATCGAGCGGTTACCCGCGCGATCAGTGACGTGATAGGTGAGGGTGACCTTGTCGCTCTGCAGGCTTTCGAGGAAATCCTTGGTAAAAGGAATCTCGATGGGGGTGGTGGTCAGGTTGTCTGGCTGGACCAGGAAGGTCGGGCCTTCGGTGTTGTTGCACAGGGTCTGGATCAGGTCGCCGAGTTCCATGCCTGCGTAGCCTGGGACTTTGCCTGTGGCGGGATTGCCAACGCTGATGTCCGGCATAAGCACCGGTGCCAGCAGCGATGCGCCGGGGGCGGTGCGATCGATGAGGAGAGGGGTGGTTTTGGAATTTGCGGAAACGTTATTGTCAGGGTTGGTCGCCTCAAAGCCGAGCAGCCACTTGCCTTCATTCAGCAAATAGCGCGGGTCAAGTTCCATGGTGATTACTTGGCCAGGTCCCTCAGTATCGGACAGAGTCCTGACCGGCCCGATCAGCTCGCCGTTCAGCATGAGCCGAAGGCGGAAGCCAGACTGCATGTAGGCGCCGATCTCTACCAGGACGTCGACAGGCGAACCCAGCTCGTCAACATGCAACAGCCCATCAAGTGGATCAGCTGCCGGGACAGAGGGTGCCGCAAAATCAAAATATTGTGATGCGTTCATTATGTTCTCCGAATCACGCCGCCATGCAGCGCAATCTCAATTAATTAAGTGGGTAGAAGTAGTTTGTAGGAGGCGTCCTACAATAAAAAGTAATCTTGTGTGTAACGCTACTTCTGAAACTCAAGTAATAGGATCTGGATTTGGCTGTCAACGCACTTGGGCGCTGAAAAGTATGGAAATTGCTGTAGGTATCTACTTTCGGAAGTTGCCTACACGGAACTTCCATTTACTTCATAAGATTTGTAGGACGTTGTATGAGTTGGAGTGCAATCGTGTAGGAGTTCACCGAAGTTACGACGACAGCGATGGCGGTGTGTCTGACAGATCGCTTTCGCGGCCTCGCGGTGCTCGTGCGCTCCTACATTTTTATGTTCGTTCAGTCACACCTTGGTCGGTAGGAGCTCACCGAGGTTACGAGGCCTGCGATGGCGGTGTATCAGACAAAGCGCCATCGCGGCTTCGCGGTTCACGTGCGCTCCTACAGTTTTATTTTCTTACGGGCGCATCTCGGCGGCTCTTGGCTTTGTCGGACATTACGACGGCGACCAGATAAAGACCCCTTCGCAGCCTTCGGCAGCTCCTACAGGTCCTGAGTTGTTCTTGGGGCATCACAAATTTCGTAGGAGCGTGCCCGTCGTCCGGACGCGTCGCTATTGCCGCAAACGCGAACCTTTGTAGGAGTGAGCTTGCTCGCGATTGCGTCAGCTCAGACGATGATTGATCGACTGACCTACCGCATCGCGAGCAAGCTCGCTCCTACAGAAAAATCTCAGATAGTGATGAGAGCGCACGAGCACCGCGAGGCCAGCGATGGCCGATTATCTGACCCACCACCAATAAAAAACCCCGATAAGCCAGGCTTGTCGGGGTTTGCTGTTGCGCTTGTGAGCTAGCGGTTAAATCGCTCCACCAGCGAATACTGCGAGTTGGCGGTATCGGTCAGTTCGCCGCTCAGGACGGCGGAGCGCTGGGCTTCGTCGGAGGTCTGGTCGGCCAGGGTGGCGATGGTGGCGATGTTGCGGCTGATTTCTTCTGCCACGGAACTTTGTTCTTCTGTGGCGGCGGCGATCTGGGTGGTCATGTCGGTGATGTTGGCCACCGCTTCGCTGATGCCGATCAACGCCTGATCGGCCTCCAGAACTTTGGCAACGCCTTCCTCGGCCTGGCGATGGCCGGCGTTCATGGTTTGCACGGCGGCGTTGGCGGTGCTTTGCAGTTTGGCGATCAGGTTGTGGATCTGCCCGGTGGATTCGGTGGTGCGCTGTGCCAATTGACGAACCTCGTCAGCCACTACCGCAAAGCCACGACCCATTTCCCCGGCGCGGGCCGCTTCAATGGCGGCGTTGAGGGCCAGCAGGTTGGTCTGGTCGGCGATGCCTTTGATCACATCGACCACGCCGCCGATTTCGTCGCTGTCGTGGGCCAGTTGAGTGACGGTCAGGCCGGTTTCGCCGACGGCAGTCGACAGGCGCTGAATGGCCTCGCGGGTTTCCCCGGCGATGTCTCGTCCGCGGCGGGTCAGTTGGTTGGCTTGCTGGGTGGCATCGGCAGTGCGCTGAACGTGGCTGGCCACTTCCTGAGTGGTCGCGGCCATCTGGTTGATGGCGGTAGCCACTTGTTCGGTTTCCACTCGCTGGCGTTCAAGACCGGTGGAACTGGCGTTCGCTAGGGCGTTGGACTGCCGCGCCTGGCCGTTGAGTTGTTCGGCGGTGTCTTGCAGACGCGTCAGGCAGGTTTTCATCCGGGCTTCCTGACTGAGGATCGACATCTCCAGACGCGCCTGAGGGCCACGGCTGTCGGTGTACATCTGCGCGATCAGCGGGTCGGAGGTGGTCTGCTCTGCCAGACGCAGCAAACGTTTGATGCCGCGCTGCTGCCAGCTCAGACCCAGCAGACCCAGAGGCACCGACAAACCGGCTGCCAGGGCAAAGCCCCAACTGGTATTGAGCCAGACGCCAATCAAAAAGCTGAGCTGGCTGACCAGGATGAACGGCAGCCAGTCCTGCAACACCGGCAGCCATTTGTCACGGCTCGGGATGGCGGACTTACCGTTGTTCAGGCGGGCGTACAGAGCCTCGGCGCGCTTGATCTGTTCGGCCGTGGGTTTGACCCGCACGGATTCGAAGCCCACGACTTTCTGGTTCTCGAACATCGGTGTGACATAGGCGTTGACCCAATAGTGGTCACCGTTCTTGCTGCGATTCTTGACGATACCCATCCACGGCAGGCCATTTTTGAGCGTGGTCCACATATGCTCGAACACAGCGGGCGGAACATCCGGGTGACGCACCATGTTGTGCGGTGCTTTGAGCAGCTCTTCACGGGAGAAACCGCTGATTTCCACAAAGGCATCGTTGCAGTAGGTGATCACGCCCTTGGCGTCGGTGGTGGAAATCAATCGCTGTTGTGCAGGAAATGTCCGTTCGCGTTGAGTAATGGGCTGGTTGTTGCGCATGAGCTTTCCGATCCGCTGGGGCTTTGTGACGTTATCGACAAAATAAGCCAATTGTTTAGCGGGGGGCGCAAATGAATGGCGATTGTTTGACGCCAGACAATGGCTCAGCGGTCGAACATCGGGTATGTGAACAGACTGAAATGCAGGAGATTGACCCCGAAATGGGTCGCCACTGCAGACGGCAAACCGCCATATCGCCATGCCAGTCCGTAACCGATACCTGCAACGCCCGCGAGCAGCGCCCACTGCCAGCCGCCGCCTAGATGCACCAGCCCGAATAGCGCTGCGGCCAACACCAGCGCCAGCGCGCCACCATATTGAAAGCGTCGCAATAGATGCTGGAGTCCACCCTGCAGGTAAGCGCGGAACAGCAGCTCTTCGGTCAGCGTCACCAACAGCAGGTTGTTCAATAGCCAGAGCATGCTTTGCTCAGGCCACTTGGGGGCCCAGCCGATAACGCCGAGCATCAGCGCAGCACTGAGGCATAGAAGTGCGGTGCTCGTGAGCGTCAGTAGTGAGGTTTTCAAGACTCGTCCTGCTCGCACCGCCGACAGGGCCCAAGGGCAGGCCAGCAGAACCCAGAAACCGATCAGGGGTTTGTCGAGGTTCAGGTACATCGAGAAGGGGGCTGCATGCTCTGAAAAGCGTTGTGCAGCGATGATCCGCTCACTGAAGAAACCGGGCAGCCAATGACTGGCCAGTGCAACTGCCATGGCAATGAACAGGCCGTGGCCGAACCAGACAACCACGGGCTGTTTGAACTGGGTCACGCAGACGCCAGCCATGATTAGCAGACCGAAGGTGACGGTCGCGGGGAGGGTGAGCTCGCCATGGCTCAATGCCAGGCTGTAGCCGAGGCTTAGTAATATCAGGCTGATCCAGCGTATCGCTGGCATGGTTAGGCTTCCTGGAGTCGGTTTACGCTTGCCCGCCTGAATAAAAGGCGCTTGCCGCTGAAGTCCGGATCAGCGGTGGGCGGCAGTTTCCTGATTGAGGGTGCGTAATTCCAGTGTTTTGTAGGATCGGGATGAAGGAAATGTTTGTGGGATGTTTCTGCACGCAATACAAGGCGCAATAAAAAAGGCCGCTGGCGGGGCAGCGGCCTGTTGTCATGCAATGGATCAGTGCTCGGGCTTCACCCCTCAGGATTCACTGTTAAGAGCTTCGACCCGCCGCGGCGCCATGAAGTACATCCAGGTCAGGGCCAGGAAGTACATGGCAGGAATCATGGTGAACAACACGCTGTAGTTGTTATTGGTGGCCGTCAGCACTGCACCCACGATCTGGGTCATGAACATCCCGCCAATTGCCGCGCACATGCCGCCAAAGCCGAACACGGTGCTCATCAGGTGTTTGGGGGTGTAATCCATCACCAGACTCCAGATATTCGCCGTCCAGGCCTGATGAGCACCGACCGCCAAGGCAATGGCCAGCACGGCGACCCACAGCCCGCTGGCGTTGGCGGCAAATACCACGCTGCAAATGGTCAGGGCAAAAATCAGCATCGATAACAGCCTGGCAGTGGTAGCACGCATGCCTCGGCCGATAAGCCAGGACGAGAGAATGCCGCCACCGATGCTGCCAAAGTCGGCGGTCAGCCAGATCAGGATCAACGGGATGCCCATTTGCGTGACGCTGATTCCCAGGTTGTATTGCTGATTGAGAAACGGCGGCAACCAATACAAGTAGAACCAGAAAACCGGTGCAGTCAGCGAGTAGGCCACTGCGAACGCCCAGGTGCCGCGCATTTTCAGGATGTGCGAGAAAGGGACCTTGACCGGCTCGGGTTCTGCGTTGTCGTTGATGTAGTCCAGTTCTGTCTGGCTGACGGTGGGGTGTTCTTCCGGGTTGTAGTACTTCAGACGCCAGGTCACTACCCAGACCAGGCCCAGCAGGCCCATGCAGATGAACGCCGCCTGCCAGCCCCAGACGGTCAGGATGAACGGCAGCAGTGCCGGGGTCAGCATCGCGCCAACGTTGGTCCCGGCGTTGAATATCCCCGTAGCAATGGCCCGCTCTCCAGCTGGGAACCAGAGCCGTGTGGTTTTAACGCAAGCTGGATAATTGGCTGCTTCAGTCAGGCCGAGAATGAATCGGCAGATCATGAAGCCAGTGGCCGACGTCGCCAGGCCATGGGCACCGGTGGCAAAGCTCCAGAGCAGTACCGCGAGGAAGAAGGCGCGTTTGACGCCGACCTTGTCTATAAACCGGCCTTGCAGCAGGAAGCCCGCGGCATAGCCCACCTGGAACCAGAAGTTGATGTTGGCGTAATCCATGGCCGTCCAGCTCATTTCCTTGGCCAGAATCGGTTGCATGACGCCTAGGGCTGCGCGGTCGATGTAGTTGAGCGTGGTGGCGAAAAACACCAGCGCCAGCATGCCCCAGCGAGTTTTACCTACCGCCATGGCATCGCGAAATTTGCTACCCATGCTGGCATGGGGAGTGGCGACTTTTGCTGATTCTTTTGCCGCATCAGAGGTCGAGTGTGTGTGAATCATGGTCAAGCCATCCGTTCAAGGATCCGGGTGCAAGCCGGATCGAACTGAAAAAGCGCCTTCAATCGCGACCGTTATGGGGCTGCGAGCTCAACTGCCTTGATAAACAACGGGGCTATAAACCCAAGCAGCTGATTTGAAAGGGGCTGGATTTTAATCAGGCTGCGGGCAATCCGATACGCGTTTCGTACAAAAGCGAGCCGGAGTTGGCTTCTGTCGACACCAAAACGAGTAACGGATGGCCGCAAGGCGCGAGACGGCCGGGGCACTTGGCTTTATGAGAAGGCATGGGCGTGAACCTGTTTTTGAAATTATTGTGGTGTGCTTGCAAAGGGTGCTATCGACGGCTGTTCAACTTCAGGTTGTTCATCTTGTCCGACAATGTGAGGCAGATGGTGCGCACGCCGAGCAACAGCGTCAATCGCTCAAACCGGCTTTTGGGCGATTATCGAACATTAAACTAACCGGTTGGTACATTTTGAATTGCGGTTGGCAATGGGCGGGAGAATAATTCAATCAGCCCAAATCCGTGCCTCGCTGAGCGGTACGTTGGCTGCATCAGGCATGCGATCCGCAGAGGTCGCGATCTCACAGGAGTCAGACATGCATCGTTCGATTGCCACCGTTTCGTTGAGCGGTACCCTGCCGGAAAAACTCGAAGCCATCGCCGCCGCAGGCTTTGACGGTGTCGAGATTTTCGAAAATGACCTTCTTTATTACGATGGCAGCCCGCGGCATGTGCGGCAGATCTGCGCGGACCTGGGAATCGCCATCACCCTGTTCCAGCCTTTCCGGGATTTTGAAGGCTGCCGCCGTGACCGGTTGCAGCGCAATCTGGAGCGTGCCGAACGCAAGTTTGATCTGATGCAGGAACTGGGCACCGATCTGGTACTTGTTTGCAGCAACAGCGCCGCCGACTCTCTGGGCGAAGAAAACATCCTGCTGGACGACTTGTCGGCGTTGGCGGAACGGGCCGGTGCCCGGCAGCTGCGCATTGGCTATGAAGCCTTGGCGTGGGGGCGGCATGTGAATACCTGGCAGCAGGTCTGGAACCTGGTCCGGCAGATCGATCATCCGGCGTTGGGCGTGTTGCTCGACAGCTTTCATACCTTGTCCCTCAAAGGCGATCCCAGTGCCATCGCACAGATCCCCGGCGACAAGATTTTCTTTGTGCAGATGGCTGACGCGCCGATTCTGGCCATGGATGTCATGGAATGGAGCCGGCATTTCCGCTGCTTCCCCGGCCAGGGCGAGTTTGACCTGCCTGGATTCCTGGCGCCGATCCTGAAAAGCGGCTACACCGGCCCGCTGTCTCTGGAAATCTTCAATGACGGTTTCCGTGCCGCGCCGCCCCGCGCCAATGCGGCCGACGGCCTGCGTTCACTGTTGTACCTGGAGGAAAAAACCCGCCTGCTGCTGGAGCAGGAAAAGCAACCCGTGGCCAAGGACTTGCTGTTCAGTCCGCCGCCAGCGAGCACCTATAACGGCGTCGAATTTCTTGAGTTCGCCGTTGATGACGATCAGCGCGCACGTCTGGCCGGGTGGCTGGGCAACCTCGGTTTCGCCAAACTGGGTCAACACCGTTCCAAAGCCGTGAGTCTGATGGGGCAGGGCGATATCAAGATTGTCCTCAATGCCGAGCCCTATTCGTTTGCCCACAGTTTTTTCGAAGCTCACGGTCCCTCGCTGTGTGCCACCGCGTTGCGCGTGGAGAACGGCTCCTCGGCGCTGGAGCGTGCTCAAGCGTTCAAAGGCCAGCCGTATCGCGGGCTGGTCGGCCCCAACGAGCGGGAAATCCCGTCGGTCCGGGCACCGGATGGCAGTCTGATTTATCTGGTGGAGCCTGCCGCGCCAGGTGAGTCAATTTACGACACCGACTTTGTCATCAACCCCGACGCCCAGGGAGGCGGTGGCTTGCAGCGCATCGACCATATGGCCATGGCGTTGCCCGCCGACAGTCTGGACAGTTGGGTGCTGTTCTATAAAAGCCTGCTGGATTTCGAAGCCGACGACGAAGTGGTGCTGCCCGACCCCTATGGCCTGGTGAAAAGCCGAGCTCTGCGCAGCCGTTGCAGCACCGTGCGTTTGCCGCTCAATATCTCGGAAAACCGCAATACAGCGATCTCCCACGCGTTGTCCAGTTATCGGGGCTCAGGGGTGCATCACATTGCGTTTGCTTGTGAAGATATCTTCGCCGAAGTAAGTCGGGCCAAGGATGCGGGCCTGAAGCTGCTGGACATCCCGCTCAATTACTACGACGATTTGGCCGCGCGCTTTGATTTCGACGACGAATTTCTCAGTGAACTGGCCTATTACAACGTGCTCTATGACCGTGACGCCCAAGGAGGCGAGCTGTTTCACGTGTATACCGAGCCGTTCGATGACCGGTTCTTCTTCGAGATTTTGCAGCGCAAGAATGGCTATGTGGGTTACGGTGCGGCCAATGTTGCTGTACGTCTGGCAGCGATGGCCAAGACACGCAGCGGCGCGGCGCGTCAGGCCAGGCTTTGACCCACCTGGCGCAGTCGTTTTGAGTTTCGAGGGCGGATCCGAGACTGTGTGAAAACACAGCACCGCCCCGATCTGACCGTGGTTACCCATCTGAATATGAAAACAATCGACGACAGTGCTGTGATTGCTCCGGTGCGAGGGGCTTCGCCGACAGGGCGCAAGAACAACCCTGAGAAAACCCGCGACGACATTTTGCAGGCGGCCATCGCCGAATTTGTCGCCCAAGGCTTGTCCGGGGCGCGGGTCGATGCCATCGCCGAGCGCACCAAAACCTCAAAGCGGATGATTTATTACTATTTCAACAGCAAGGAGCAGCTGTACGCCGAGGTGCTGGAAAAACTCTACGGGGACATCCGCCGCACCGAAAGCGGCCTCAATCTGGATGCGCTGGAGCCCATGCAGGCGATCCAGCGGCTGGTGGAGTTCACCTTCGACCACCACGACCGCAATGTTGATTTCGTGCGCATTGTCTGCATCGAAAACATCCACAACGGCGAGAACGTCAAACAGTCACCGACCATACGTGAGTTGAGCCAGAACATTGTCAGCATCCTCGACAAGATCCTGCGTCGAGGTGAGCGCGAAGGAGTGTTCCGTCAGGGCGTGGATGCTATCGATCTGCACCTGATGATCAGCTCGTTCTGCTTCTACCGCATCTCCAACCGGCACACCTTTTCCGAGATTTTCCAGATTGAGCTGGTTAATGACGAAATAAAAGAACGCCACAAGGCGATGCTGTGTGATTCGGTGACTCGTTACCTGCGGCCATAAAATAATGGCGATCTAAAACTGAAGTGCGATTTAAATGTGGGAGCGGTGCTTGCCCGCGATAAGGCTGGACGCGATCTAAAGCAAATTTTGGTCCATCCTTATCGCGGGCAAGCACCGCTCCCACAGGGGGAAAGCGTCAATCTTCCATCTGCGCAAAATGCACCTGCATCCGCCCCGCATCCGCCATCTGCCCGCTGAACAACTCGAACGCCTTCACCGCCTGAAACACCGCCATGGTGCCGCCGTCCAGGGTGCGGCAACCTAGTGCACGGGCGTGTTTGAGCAACTCGGTTTCCAGCGGGAAATAGATAATTTCCGCGACCCACAATCCCGAATGCAGCAACTCGGGCGGCAGCGGCGTGCCGGGTAGTTTGCTCATGCCCACCGGCGTGGTGTTGACCAGCCCATCGGCGGCGGCCATGGTGGCCGGCAGGTCGCGACCCACCAGTGCCCGATCAGCGCCGAAATGAGCGTTGAGGTTATCCACCAGACCTTGTGCCCGCGCCGGGTCCACTTCAAAGATGCTCAGTTGTTCAACGCCTTCGGCCAGCAACGCATGCGCCACTGCCGCACCGGCGCCACCGGCACCCATCTGCACCACGCGTCTGCGTGATACATCGTTAAAACCGCGCCGGAAACCTTCGGCAAACCCCAGGCAGTCGGTGTTATGCCCGATGCGTTTGCCATCCTTGAACAACACCGTGTTAACCGCACCAATCCCCCGGGCCTCCGCCGACAGTCCGTCGAGCAGAGGAATCACGGCCTGCTTGCAGGGGAAGGTGATGTTCAGACCGGTGTAGCCCATGCGCTCGGCGCTGGTCAGCAGATCGGGCAGGGCGTTGATGTCGAGCTTCAAGGCGTCGAGGTCGATCAGGCGATACAGGTAGCGCATGCCTTGGGCATCGCCCTCATGTTCATGCAGGGCAGGGGTGCGTGAGGCCTGGATACCCGAACCGATAAGGCCGGCTAGGATGGACGGTTTGCGGGTTGCGTTCATGGCGATCGGCTCTTATTAGAGGCCGCATCAGGGATCGAAGGATGCGGTTTCAGCAAAATGTACCAGATGGTTAATTTTGCGGAAGAGCCTGAGTGAAGGCAAGGCGATAAATCTGTTCGGTTATCGCCCGCAGGTCTGCGAAGCCTATAGCTGTAGGAGTGAGCTTGCTCGCGATAGCAGTGGGTCAGTCAATACATTTGTTGGCTGCCCGAGCGCCATCGCGAGCAAGCTCGCTCCTACAGTCGATTGCGTTTACGAAGCAATCAACTGCCGCAACACGTAATGCAGAATCCCTCCTGCCTTGAAATACTCGACCTCATTCAAGGTGTCGATACGGCACAGCACATCCACCGGCTCCTGACTGCCGTCCTCCCGGGTAATGGTCAAACGCAGCCTCATGCCAGGTTGCAGATTGGCGTGGGTCAAGCCGCTGATGTCCAGCGTCTCCTTGCCAGTCAGGTTCAGGCTCTTGCGGCTCTGGCCATTCTTGAACTGCAAAGGCAGTACGCCCATGCCAACCAGATTGGAACGGTGAATCCGTTCGAAACTTTCGGCGATCACGGCCTTGACCCCGAGCAGATTGGTGCCTTTGGCCGCCCAGTCCCGGCTGGAGCCGGTGCCATATTCCTGACCGGCAATCACCACCAGCGGCGTGCCCTCGGCCTGATAACGCATGGCGGCATCGTAGATCGGCATTTTCTCGTCAGTGGGGACGTGCAGGGTGTAGCCACCTTCTTCGCCGCCGAGCATTTCGTTGCGGATACGAATGTTGGCGAACGTGCCACGCATCATCACTTCATGATTGCCCCGGCGTGAGCCGTAGGAGTTGAAGTCCCGTGGCTCTACGCCCTGTTGGCGCAAGTAGCGGCCAGCCGGACTGTCGGACTTGATATTGCCCGCCGGGGAAATGTGGTCAGTAGTCACTGAGTCACCCAGCAATGCCAGGACTCGGGCGCCGCGAACGTCTTCAATGACCGGCAGTGGTCCGGCAATGTCGTCGAAGAAAGGTGGATGCTGAATATAAGTCGAGTCCTCCTGCCAGACATAGGTAGCGGCCTGCGGCACTTCGATGGCCTGCCATTGCTCGTCCCCGGCAAACACTTCGGCGTATTCCTTATGGAACATTCCGGTATTGACCTGCTCGACTGCTTCGGCGATTTCCTTTTGGCTCGGCCAGATGTCCCGCAGGTAAATCGGCTGACCGTCCGTGCCTTCGCCCAGAGGTTCGCTGCTGATGTCGACCCGCACACTGCCTGCCAAGGCGTAAGCCACTACCAAAGGTGGCGAAGCCAGCCAATTGGTTTTGACCAGCGGGTGCACCCGGCCTTCAAAGTTGCGATTGCCGGATAGCACCGAAGCCACGGTCAGATCGGATTGCTGAATGGCTTTTTCGATAGGCTCGGGCAGCGGGCCGGAGTTGCCAATGCAGGTGGTACAGCCGTAGCCCACCAGATCGAACCCCAAGGCATCGAGGTATTGAGTCAAGCCCGCAGCTTTGTAGTAATCAGTCACCACTTTGGAACCCGGCGCGAGTGAGGTCTTCACCCACGGCTTGGTTGTCAGGCCTTTCTCCACCGCTTTCTTGGCGACCAGCCCGGCAGCCATCATCACGCTGGGATTGGAGGTGTTGGTACACGAGGTAATGGCGGCGATCACCACCGCACCGTTTTTCAAGCGATAGGTCTGGCCGTTGTATTCATAGTCGGCTTCGCCGGTGACTTGATCGGCATTACCCACCGCGACGCCACCACCGCCTTCGCTCTCCAGACGGCCTTCGTCTTTCTGGGTAGGTTTCATTTGCAGGCCCAGGAAATCACTGAATGCCTGGGCAACATTGGGCAGCGCCACCCGATCCTGCGGACGTTTCGGACCGGCAAGGCTGGCCTCGACCGTGTCCATATCCAGCTCCAGGCTGTCGGTGAATACTGGTTCCTGACCGGGCAGGCGCCATAGGCCCTGGGCTTTGCAATAGGCTTCCACCAGCTTCACAGTCTGGTCCGGGCGACCCGAGAGGCGCAGATACTCGAGTGTCACTTCGTCCACCGGGAAGAAGCCGCAGGTCGCGCCATATTCCGGGGCCATGTTGGCGATGGTGGCGCGGTCGG
>Ga0247736_10000585_pt1 | contig 12224 bp, 9 predicted proteins | sample UWRJL193509B2_FD_180935 | JGI IMG/M metagenome (GOLD analysis project Ga0247736, IMG submission 180935) | Plant litter microbial communities from Arlington Agricultural Research Station in Wisconsin, United States - UWRJ-L193-509B-2 | ecosystem: Environmental > Terrestrial > Plant litter >...
CGCCTATCGGGTTCGGGTACTCGACGACGTCACGCTTGATGTCGCAGAGTCCTACGCCCGCGTACTCGACCTCCTCGCGGACCCCGCACTGCCGGGGCCGAAGGTGGTGATTGGGTCGGATGCCGGGGCGGCACTGGCTCTGGCGATCCTCGACGACCCCGCCGTCCACGTCTCCGGGGTCATTCTTGCGGGGCTCCCCGTCGGCGACGGCTGTGCCTCCGCACCCACCACCTCGGGCACCACCGGTGCGGAGGACGACGCGGAAGTGCGCTCGGCGTGCCCAGTGCACCGCCGCACGCTGGCCGATCCCCGCCTGCTTCGGGCGGGCGCCCTGGCGGCTCCTCTTCCCGAGCTCCTCGCCCGCGCAATCTCTTCGTCCGGCGACTCTGCCGGTGCGCGCGAGGTTTCGTGGGTGCGAGTACCGGTGCTCGCCGTCCATGGCGACGCCGACGCCATTGCTCCGGTATCGCTCGCGCTCGATCGCTACCGGCTCCTTGGTGGTGCCGAGGTGCTGACGATTGCCGGCGGCAGACACGACGCCCTCAACGACGTCAGCCACCGCAGTGTTGCTGCGGCGATTGTGCTGTTTCTCGAGCGCCTGCGGGTGGCGGGCAGCGCGCCGGCCACCTCCGCTCTCGACGGCGAGCTGCCGCACGTGCTGAACAACGTCTCCCTTCAGACTGAGCCGGATCTCGTCCGCTAAGACGAGGCGGTTCTGTTCGGCAGAGTCGCCAGCACGGTCCTCATGCCCGGGAGGGCGGTCAGTCGAAGTACTCGCGCAGCGATCCGGTTGCTGCCCGGGCGACGAGCCGAGCGAACTCGGCAACCAGCTCGGGATTGTCGGGCAACTGGGTGATGGACATCCGGAGCAACCCCTGGGCGGGCGGGGTCACAAACGATTTGCGTCCCGAACCGACCGAAATTCCCTGAGACGCAAGAGCGACCAGCGCATCCAGCTCGTTGTCGACTTCGATCCACACCACAAGGCTTTCGTGCCCGGCGTAGGCGCGGAGCCCTTCGCTGACCAGCGCCGAAACCAGTGCTTCGCGGCGCACGGCATAACGCTGGCGGGCGACGTCGACGCTCTGGGTGGCGGCCGGACTGTCGATGAGATGCGCGAGGGCGTTCTGCAAGATGCGGCTGTTGGACCCCACGCCGTGGCTGCGTTGCTGCACACTGCGCTGCACGAGTTCCCTGCTCCCGCCAAGGATCGACGTACGAACGTCGATCCCGTACGCCTTGCAATAACTGCGGATGCGAAGCACCTGGCCGGGCAGCAACAGTCCCATGCTGGGCACGTCGCGTGCGGCGAGGGGACCGATCGAGTCGTCTTCGATCACCCATACGCGGGTGCCGTCGGACCGGGCATTGTGCTGACGGATCACCTCGGCGAGTTCCGCCACGCGGGCCACCGAGACCGTGTGGTCGATAGCGAACGGTGCCCCGGGTTGGAAGACAAATGCGACCGGATTATGGGTGAGGGCGGCGCGCAGGGAGGCGGGTGTGGGCCCGTGGGTGTCCGCGGAGACCCCCACCGCCGTGATGCCCAGGTCGTTGAGGGTGTCGAGGAATCCAGGAACAACGGGCTCGTCGACGGCGACCGTTGACCCGCGGGGCGCGGCGGCCGAAATGGCAAGCAGGAGCGCTTCGGTTCCGCCGCCGGCTGTGGCCCACGCCTCTGCGGGAAACGGCCAGTGGGTTTCGACCGCGGCCTGAAGGCGGTTCGTCATGTAGTCGCGGCCCGGAGCGTTGAGCTCGGGGGCGTCGAGGCTCGCCAACAGCGCGTCGCCGAGGGCGGGTTGCAGGGCGACATCCGCGTTGACCTGCACCAGGTCGATGTGTGCCCAGCCGGGGAAGTGCGCGGGAGCCCGCGGGGCGGGAACAAGCACACTCGACCGGTCGGCGACGGTGCTCCCGCCGCGACGCCGGGTCTCGATCAGTCCGGCGTCTCGCAGCGAGCTCCAGGCATCGGCGATGGTGCCCACGCTGATCCCGGCGACCCGGGCGAAGTCGCGGATGGTGGGCAACTGAGTACCGGCGGCGAGCTCACCGTTTTCGATCAGCGCGGTGAGGGAATTGCGCACATCCGTGGCGCCCCGACCGGTGATCTGTTCGACCAACCACGCCGAGTCGATCGCGCTGGAGATGACAACCATACGAGCAGATACCTTCCGCTGCACCGGCACCGATGCTGTTGTACAAATCATATGTGGTGCACAAACGGAGTTATGTTCAGAAGAGTTCTGCGACATGGGGAGGTCCGTGGGTCACACAGGGACGCGGAGGTGGAACCCGCGGTCCCGTGCAGCCAGAATGGGGACATGACTTCTGCCGCATTTTCTCCGGTCCTGCAGATGCGTGACGGCCACAGCATCCCACAGCTTGGCCTTGGCGTTTACAAGGTTGAGGATGACCTCGCCGCAACCCTCGTCGACGGCGCCATTGATGCCGGCTACCGCCACATCGACACGGCGTCGCTGTACGCGAACGAACGCGGTGTGGGCAACGGTGTGCGTTCGTCCGGTGTGCCCCGCGAGGAGCTGTTCATCACCACCAAGGTGTGGGATGACGACCACGGCTACGACGAGACCCTTCGCGCGTTCGACACCAGCCTCGAGCTGCTGCAGATGGACTATGTCGACCTGTACCTCATCCACTGGCCGGTGCCGAAGCACGACAAGTTCGTCGACACCTGGCGTGCACTTGAGGCGCTGCAGGCCGACGGTTGCGCCCGCTCAATCGGGGTGAGCAATTTCAAACCGCACCACATCGAGCGGCTCCGCAAAGAATCGGACGTGCTCCCCGTGCTCAACCAGGTAGAGCTGCACCCGTGGCTTCCGCAGGTCGAGACGCGACAGTACAACGATTCGCTCGGCATCCTCACCGAAGCCTGGTCGCCGCTCGCGCGCGGGCGGGTTCTCGACAACGACATCCTGCAGGGCATCGCCGACAAACACCTCAAAACACCGGCACAGGTGGTGTTGCGCTGGCACATCCAGACGGGCACCGTGGTGATCCCGAAGTCCAATTCGCTCGATCGGATCCGCGAGAACGCCCAGGTGTTTGATTTTGTGTTGGATGTCGCAGACCTGGCAGCCATCGCGAGCCTCGAGACTGGCGAGCGCACGGGAATGGATCCCGACCTGCATTGACTCCAAGCTGCACTGACTCCGCGTCAGCAGCACCGGCCCTGCGGGTTGGCGTCTTGCCGGTCGCTGTGGTCCCGCCAGAACTCGCGCTCGGTCATCGGAGCCGGCGCATCGACGATATCTCCGTCTCCACCGCTGCCGTGCACCGCCGCGTGGTGGAGGAGGTACTTCTCGTACGCGTCCTCCCCCATCACCCCGCGGACGAACCACGCCGCATGACGCGCGCCGGAGCGGATGCGGTCAAGTACCACCATCAGTGACTCGCCTTCTTGGTTTTTGTGACGGGCAGAGCATCCCATTCACCCTGCAATTTTTTCTCTGCCGGTGTCGAGATGAACCCGGCGGGAGCGAAGATGCGGGATGGCACGGCCGGATCTTCACTCGTCGCGTTGCTGCCCGTGCGGTACGCGCGCCAGGTGGCGAGCAGCGCGGTGATGATGACAATGATCGCGAGGGTGACAAACAGGATCGAGAGCACTCCCTGCACCATGGTGTTGCGCACCACGGCCTCCATGGCCTCGACGCTGGCGGCCGTGCCGAAGCTCGTTTCCCCATTGGCAAGCGCCTCGGAGAAGGCACGGTTCTGGGCGAAGTAGCCCACCGCGGGCACCGAGGAGAAGATCTTGAGGAACGACGCCGAGATAGTGACAACGGCGGCGAACCCGAGGGGCAGTGCCACGATCCAGATGTACTTGAAGAGGCCTCGTTTGGCGATGATCGCCATACAGACGGCGAGCGCGATGGCCGCGAGCAACTGGTTGGCGATGCCGAACAGTGGGAACAGGGTGTTGATTCCGCCGAGCGGATCCGTGACCCCCATGAGGAGTACGGCACCCCACGCCGCGACCATAATGGCCGTCGCGATCCAGGCGCCCACCCGCCAGGACGTGTCCTTGAACTTGGGGAGGATGTTGCCCAGGGTGTCCTGCAGCATAAAACGGGCGACGCGGGTGCCGGCGTCAACGGCGGTGAGGATAAAGAGTGCCTCGAACATAATCGCGAAGTGGTACCAGAACGACATCAGTCCGCTGCCGCCGATGAGCTGCTGCATGATGTGCGCAAGGCCTACCGCGAGGGTCGGTGCACCGCCGGTTCTCGAGACGATCGACTCCTCCCCCACGTCTTTCGCCGTCTGCAGGAGCATGTCGGGCGTGAGGTTCACTCCCGACAGCCCGAGGCTGTTCACAAACGCGACCGCCCCTTCGACCGTGCCGCCGGTGGCTGCCGCCGAGGAGTTCATGGCGAAGTAAATACCGCGGTCGATCGACAGTGCGGCGACGAGCGCCATAATCGCGACAAACGACTCCATAAGCATGCCGCCGTAGCCGATGAACCGGGTCTGGCGTTCTTTCTCCACCAGCTTGGGTGTGGTGCCGGAGGAGATGAGCGCGTGGAATCCCGAGAGGGCGCCACAGGCGATAGTGACAAAGAGGAAGGGGAAGAGGGAGCCAGCCACGACCGGGCCGGTGCCACTCGCCGCGAACTCGCTGAACGCGGGCACCGTGAGCTCCGGCCGCACAATGATGATCGCGACCGCGAGCATCACAATGGTGCCGACCTTCATAAACGTGGAGAGGTAGTCACGCGGGGCGAGCAACAGCCAGACGGGGAGAATCGCAGCGATGAACCCGTAGATGACAATCGCGATGGCGATGGTGACCTTGTCGAGGGTGAAGATCTCGGCACCCCACGTGGTCTCGGCGATGGCACCACCACCGATAATCGCGGCCATCAGCAGCACAAACCCGATGATCGATACCTCGGTCACCTTGCCGGGGCGGAGGAACCGGAGGTAGCAGCCCATAAACAGGGCGATGGGAATGGTCATCGAGACCGAGAACACACCCCAGGGGCTTTCGGCGAGGGCGTTGACGACCACCAGGGCGAGGATCGCGACGATGATGACCATAATCGTCAGCGTCGCGATGAGGGCGGCGGTTCCGCCGATCACTCCGAGTTCGTCGCGGGCCATCTGACCGAGCGAGCGCCCACCACGGCGCATGGAGAAGAAGAGGATCAAGTAGTCCTGCACGGCGCCCGCGAGCACCACACCCACAATGATCCAGACCGTGCCGGGCAGGTAGCCCATCTGTGCGGCAAGCACCGGGCCAACGAGCGGCCCAGCGCCAGCGATCGCCGCGAAGTGGTGTCCGTAGAGCACCCGTCGGTCGGTCGCGGCGTAGTCCTTGCCATCGGCCTTGTATTCCGCCGGTGTTGCGCGTCGGTCGTTGGGCCGGAGGAGGTGCTTCTCGATGAACTTCGAGTAGAAGCGGTAGGCGATGAGGTAGGTGCAGACCGAGGCGAACACAAACCAGATGGCGTTGACGGTCTCGCCACGGATGATCGCAAGAACAACCCAGCTGACCCCACCGAGCAGGGCGATGGCCGCCCAGATGGCGATCTTCAGCGGAGTCCAGTGACGGTCCTCTGCCTCGGCAATAGTCGGGTCCAGCGCCACGGGTGGCAGCGCGGGATCCTGCGTCAGAACCGAGTCATCATCTCGGTTTTTCGGTGTGCGCGATGTCGATGCCATTTTCTCCCCTTTGAGAAACTGTCATGGTGCCCAGCAATGCGGCAACCGTAACAGCTGGCAACGAATCGGTCGAGTGCTTCCTACCAGCGGGAGTGAATCTCCGCACGGAAGTACCGGTCATACAGTTCGGTGACGGCGTCGGTGAACGCCTGGTCCAGCGAATCGACGGATCCGGCCGAGGCGTTCGAGCGTGCCTGGTCGACCGAGCGTGCACCGGGGATCACGGTGCTCACACCATCGAGCTGCGCGACCCAGGCCAGTGCGGCCTGCGCGGGCGTCAGGTCGTAACTCGCGGCAAGCACCGCGAACTCTTGCGCTGCGGCGACACCGCGCTCGAAGTCCACTCCGGAGAAGGTCTCTCCCACGTCGAAGGCCTCGCCGTGACGGTTGAAGGTGCGGTGGTCGTTCGCGGCAAATGTGGTGTCCGTCGTGTACTTGCCACTGAGCAGCCCACTGGCGAGGGGCACCCGGGCGACAATTCCCACTCCGGCTTCGCGGGCGGCGGGCAGTACCCGGTCGAGGGGCTTGAGGCGGAAGGCGTTGAGGATGAGTTGCACGCTGGCGACGTTCGGGCGGGAGATGGCGGCGAGTGCCTCCTCCTCGGTCTCGACGCTGACGCCGTAGTTGGCGATTGCTCCCTCGTCGACGAGGGTGTCGAGCGCGTCGTAGACGGCATCGGTCGACAGCACCACAGTGGGTGGGCAGTGCAGCTGCACGAGGTCGAGGGTGTCGGTGCGGAGGTTGGTGCGCGAGCGGTCGGTCCACTCACGGAACTTGGGCAGGGTGAAGTTCGCCGGATCCTGGTCTTCGCGACGCCCCATTTTGGTGGCGACAAACACGTCGGCGTCCGGCCGGTCGGCGAGGTATCCACCGATGAGCTGCTCGCTGCGCCCGTCGCCGTACACGTCGGCGGTGTCGAACAGAGTGACGCCCGCCTCGACCGCGGCGTCGAGTACCGCATGAGCATCCTGTTCGCTCACGTCCCCCCAGTCGGCACCCAGCTGCCAGGTGCCCAACGCGATCACGGAAACGGTTCGACCGGTACGGCCAAGAATACGACTCTGCATTAACTGAGGCTAACTGATGACTTTGGCAACCGCCCGGGCTAGACGTTTTCTCACCAAGTGGTCAGCTGCCTCGACCCTGTGCATGGTGACGTGGCGCATCTGTTCGATGATGCGCATGGTTCCCGGGGTGATGAACTGGTCCTGAGCGCCGTAGACGACGTCGATCGAAACCTTGACGGCCGCGATGTCGCTGATGGTCGTCTGCGCCTCGATGCAGTTTTTGAGGGAGAGGATAAAGGCCGTCCAGTTGCGCTCCGAAATCTCGAAGATGTCGGAGATCTGCAGCAGCCGGCCGATGCGCGCCGCGTTGGCGATGGTGAAGTCTTTGTTCTCGCGAATGAACTCGTAGGCCTTGAGATAAGCGCCGACCTGGTTGCGCAGGCGCGGATCGCCGAGTTCCGCCGGTGCGAGGTAGACCGGCGGGCTAATCAGCACCAGCCGGGCGACGCGTTGGGGACGCATCGCGGCATACCGCGCCGAAATCAGACTGCCCAGCGAGTGGCCCACCAGAATAAACGGCGCCCGCAACCCGAGGGTGTCGATCGTTGCCGCGAGCGAGGCCACGTGTTCGTCGAGCGTAAACGTCGCCTCGGGCGGTGCGATCGACTCCCCAAACCCGAGCAGGTCGATCATGATCACCCGGTGGCGGTCGACCAACATGGGGTTCAGCCGGCGAAAGGTCACCGACGACGACGCAATGCCGTGCACAAGGATCACCACAGGGCCCTCCCCCTCATCCCCGGCGATATGGAGGATCGGGGCTCTTCCGAACCGAAGCCGACTCAACATAGACATCTGGTGATTATCGCGGGTCGAGACGAGTGAATGCCCAGAAACGTTGGGTAGAGACATTGTGTGCCGCGTAGGTACGGTGACCGCATGAGGCGAACACTTAACAGAGCAGCGGCTCCGGTTGCTGGCGTGCTCCTGCTGGCGCTGGCGCTGTCGGGATGCTCGACGGCCAGCGATTCGGGGTCAGCGGGCGACTACGGCACCGCACAGAGCGAACCCGCACCGGCCTTCGAGGGCGACAGCAGCGTCGACGGCGGCGCGGTCACCACGGACGAGATGACGACGGAACAATTCGTACCCTCCGAGATTCCCGGCGAGGTCTCCCTCAACGATTCGTCCCGCCAGGTCATCACCACGGGCTACGTCACGCTGACCGCCGACGATCCCATTGCGGCCAGCGCCAAGGCCATCCAGATTGTGGAGGGCGCGGGCGGTCGTATTGACGGCCGTACCGAGCAGGCGCCGAGCAACGGCGACAAGGGTCGGGCATCCCTGACCCTGCGTATTCCCACCGACAAGTTGTCCGCGACGCTCGAGCAGCTCAAAGAACTGGGCGACAACGCGTCGGTGCAGCTGACCGACGTGGACGTCACCACCGAGACACAAGACCTCGACGCCCGCATCACGGCGCTCTCCGCCTCCGTCGACCGCCTGGTCGCCCTGCTCGCCACCGCGACAGACACCGCGGTGCTCATCGATCTGGAGACCGCGCTCTCCGACCGCCAGGGTCAGCTCGAGAGTATGGAGTCACAGCGCCGGCTGCTCGCCGACCAGGTGGCCATGTCGTCGGTCACTCTGGAGTTGGTATCGGTCGCCGATGCGCCCACTCCGGAGCCGGATTCGTTCTGGGATGCTGTGCTCGCCGGTCTGGTGGGCTTCGGCGCCTTCTTCACGGGACTGTTCTTCGCCCTCGGGTACGCGCTCCCCTGGCTGCTGCTGGTCGTGATTGCCAGCGCGATCATCCTGCTGGCACGCCGCCGTCGCCGTCGGGCGCGCACCGCAGCAGAATCTGCCGACAGCACTCCAGCCGACGGTGGTTCGACAGAGGTGTCGGCGCCCCGAAAGAAGTAGCTGGCCGGTCTACCCCGTGCCGCAGCACACGTGCCCCGCGACGTCACGTCGCGGGGCACGTTCCGTGGAGGGGTTAGCGGCGACCCAGTCGACGCTCGCCGTTGGAACCGGTCTGGTACACGAGCGAGTAGTGCTCGAACAGGCCTGGCTCCTGGGATGCTTCAAGCTCACCATCAGTGGAGATGGAGGGCGCGTCCTTGATCAGTTTTTTGGGGAACGTCACCTTGAGGTACTTGGGTGCAACAACGGCGCCCTGCAGGGGAACAAAAACGAGCTTCTGGCCGCCGAGCATCCCGACGTGCACCGCACCGAATGTCGGAGTGTCTGTCGCGGTGTCGAAGTAAATGCTCTCGAGGCTGCCGACCTTGGCTTCGTCCGGGTCTACAACGGACAGTCCGATCCAGTCGCGCAGGTTTTCCGCTTCGAACATGTTGGTGCCTCTCCCCGGCCGGATCTGTTCCGACCTGTTTAATCCACGGTAGTCGGTGCCCACAACACCCGATTCACCCCGGGCGATTTATTCGGCACACCCACTGCTGACGACGTAAAAGTGAGCGCGATTCGCCATTCCGTCAGTTCTGCTAATCGCCTGTAAAACACTACCGATGGTTGGTGCAAATACCCCCGTATTGGGGACCTAAGGCCCAATCTGCGCGGCTATGGCGGATCTAGTTTGAAGACATAACAAGTCAAACAAATATCCACAATCCGGTACCCGGAAAAGGGGAATCATGACCATCACCGACACCACCGTTTCGTCGGTCGCCACCCATATCGACACTCTCGTTGCAGGCGGCCTTGTCGCGCTTCGCGACTACGCAGACTTCACGCAGGAGCAGATCGACCACATCGTCAAAAAGGCCTCCGTGGCCGCACTCAGCCAGCACGGCGCACTCGCCGTACTCGCGGTGGAAGAAACCGGCCGGGGCCTCTTCGAGGACAAGGCCACCAAAAACCTCTTCGCGTGCGAGCACGTGACCAACTCCATGGCCAAGCTCAAGACCGTGGGTGTCATCGGCTACGACGACATCACCGGCATCACCGAGATCGCCGAGCCCGTTGGTGTTATCTGCGGCATCACCCCCGTCACCAACCCCACGTCAACGGCGATCTTCAAGTCCCTCATCGCGCTGAAGACCCGCAACCCCATCATCTTCGGATTCCACCCGGCCGCCCAGAAGTCCTCCGTCGCCGCCGCCCGCGTTGTCCGCGACGCCGCCATCCTCGCCGGTGCTCCCGAAAACTGTATTCAGTGGGTCGAGACTCCCTCGCTCGAGGCATCCACCCTGCTGATGAACCACCCGGGTGTCGCAACCATCCTCGCCACCGGCGGTAACGCCATGGTCAAGGCCGCGTACTCCTGCGGTAAGCCCGCCCTCGGAGTCGGCGCCGGAAACGTGCCCGCCTTCATCGAAAAGAGCGCCAAGCTCAAGCGTGCCGTCAACGACGTTGTGCTCTCCAAGGCATTCGACTACGGCATGATCTGCGCGTCAGAGCAGGCCGTCATCATCGAAGAGCCCCTCTACACAGAGGCCATGGCAGAGTTCAAGATTCTCCACGCCTACCTCGCCACCCCCGCCGAGAAGGTCTTGCTCGAAGAGTTCATCTTCGGCGTCGAAGCCCACTCGGAGAACTGCGCCGGAGCCAAGCTGAACCCGACCGTTGTCGGGAAGTCGCCGGAATGGATCGCCCAGCAGGCCGGCTTCAGTGTTCCCGAAGACACCTCGATCATCCTCGTTGAGGTCGGCAGTGTCGGACCCCAGGAGCCCATGACGCGCGAGAAGCTGGCCCCCGTGCTGGCCGTGCTCCACGCCAAGGATGCAGAAGAGGGCATCTCGCTCTCCGAGCAGATGGTGGAATTTGATGGTCTCGGTCACTCGGGCTCGATCCACAGCGAAAACGAAGAGATCATTCAGGAGTTCGGCCGTCGCATCAAGGCCGTCCGCATCATCACCAACGCCCCCAGCTCGCTCGGTGGTATCGGTGACATCTACAACGCATTCATCCCCTCGCTGACACTCGGTTGTGGTTCGTACGGACACAACTCGGTCTCGAACAACGTGTCAGCCATCAACCTGATCAACGTGAAGCGCATCGGACGAAGGAACAACAACTTGCAGTGGTTCAAGGTTCCCGCAAAGACCTACTTCGAGCCGAACGCCGTGCGCTACCTGGCCGACATGCGCAACGTCGAACGCGTCACCATCGTGACCGACTCGACCATGACGCGCCTCGGCTTCGTCGACAAGATCCTCGACGTACTCAACCGCCGCGAAAACCGCGTCTCGCTGCAGATCATCGACAACGTGCTCCCCGAGCCGACCGTCTCCGCTGTGCTCAAGGGTGCGGAAGAGATGCGGGCCTTCAAGCCCGACACCATCATCGCCCTCGGTGGCGGCTCGCCCATGGACGCCGCGAAGGTGATGTGGCTGATGTACGAGCACCCCGAGATCGAGTTCGCCGACATGAAGGAGAAGTTCTTCGACGTGCGCAAGCGTGCGTTCAAGTTCCCCGACCTCGGTGAGCTCGCCAAGCTGGTCTGTATCCCGACCACCTCGGGCACCGGATCCGAAATGACCCCGTTCGCCGTCATCACCGACGACGTCACCGGCACCAAGTACCCGCTTGCGGACTACGCCCTGCTGCCGACCGTCGCCATCATCGACCCGAACCTCACCGCCATGATGCCGTCGTTCCTCGCGGCTGACTCCGGCTTCGACGCCCTGACGCACTCCACCGAGGCCTACGTCTCGGTTTACGCGAACGACTTCACCGACGGCCTGGCGCTCCACGCGATCAAGCTGATCTTCGAAAACATCGTGACCAGCGTCAACGGAACCACCAACAGCAAGGATGACGCCGTCATCAAGGCACGCGAGAAGATGCACAACGCCTCCTCGATGTCGGGAATGGCGTTCGGTAACGCATTCCTCGGCATAGTCCACGCCATGGCGCACGTCACCGGAGCCAAGCTTCACCTCGTGCACGGCCGCACCAATGCGACCTACCTGCCCCACGTGATCCGCTACAACGGCACCGTGCCGACCAAGCTGACCAGCTGGCCCAAGTACGAGCACTACATTGCTCCACAGCGCTACCAGGAAATCGCGAAGCACCTTGGACTGCCAGCATCGACCCCCGCCGAGGGCGTCGAGTCCTACGCCAAGGCCGTCGAGCTGCTCCGCGACCAGGTCGGTATCAAGCCGTCCTTCCAGGCGCAGGGTGTTGCTGAAGAAGAGTTCATCGGTCTGCTCGACACCCTCGCCATGGGTGCCTACGAAGACCAGTGCGCTCCGGCCAACCCGCGTATGCCCATGCTCAACGACATGAAAACCATCATGGAGGCCGCGTACTACGGCACCTCGTTCGCCGAGGTTCGCGCCAGCCGCGCCGCGGTTGTTGATGCAGCCGTTGTGACCGGTGCAGAGAAGACGCAGGGTGCGGTGGATGCTCCGGCAGCCACCACAACCGAGAGCAAGAAGTCGAGCCACAAGAGCTCGAAGTAACTCCTCCACCACTAGAGGCGCACAGACAGAGCGGCCCCGCACGGGTAACGTGCGGGGCCGTTCTGGCGTCCGGTGCCACAGTGCTGATACAAAAAACCAGTAATTT
>Ga0247736_10000587_pt1 | contig 12200 bp, 10 predicted proteins | sample UWRJL193509B2_FD_180935 | JGI IMG/M metagenome (GOLD analysis project Ga0247736, IMG submission 180935) | Plant litter microbial communities from Arlington Agricultural Research Station in Wisconsin, United States - UWRJ-L193-509B-2 | ecosystem: Environmental > Terrestrial > Plant litter >...
AGTTCACCGAGAAGAAGGTGCAGGATGTCGCGATCGGCCTGAAGGCGCTCGTGACGCTTCCCGAAGACGCGACGCCGGCCGACGTCGAGAAGGCTGTCTCGCAGAAGGGGTTCTCGCGCTATGTGCTCGTGAACGACGAGAACGAGCCGACCGGGTACCTGCACCTGAAAGACGTCATCGACCTCGAGGGCTACGAGTTCAGCGAACCCGTTCCGCCGAAGCGCATCCGCCAGCTCATCTCGATCTACCGCGGAACCGACCTCGAAGACGCCCTCGCGACCATGCGCCGCGCGGGAGTGCACGTCGCCCGCGCCTTCGACGAGAACGGTGCAACCCGCGGGGTGCTGTTCTTGGAGGACATCATCGAAGAGTTGGTCGGAGAGGTGCAGGACGCAACTCGACGTTCTTGATCCATCCGCCCACGCGACCGTATTTGGGGATCGTCGGCCACGTTCTACGGGCTCCGCCCGTAGAGGCCCACCACACCAATTCGCTCGCAGAACGTGGCCAACGATCGAGGTTTTTGGGTCGTGCATGGGCTACGGCGTGGTGGTTGCCGCGTTGCGTCGCGCCTCTCCTAGGGAGACCGGGCGGCTCGCTGCGCGAACCGCCCCTTCGGCGAATGACGGTAGCGGGGGTGCCAGGTGCCTTCGGGGGAGCAGTCGCGCGTATCGGGCCGTCTCGTCTATCCCGACGCTGGTCGAGTAGCTCGACCGAGCGGAGCGAGGCCGCGCGTATCGAGACCCTCGCGCGACCCGAGGTTCTATTTGCGGAGGTCCTAGCGCCAGCGGGCTCGGGTGTAGGCGGGCTCCCAGGGGACTTCGATGCCGAGCTCGTGGGCGGCACGCAGTGCGAAGTGCGGATCGCGCATCATCTCGCGACCGAGCATCACGGCATCCGCCTGGCCCGACTCGACGATCAGTTCGGCCTGGCGAGCCTCGGTGATGAGACCGACAGCGTTGACCGGAACCTGGGCAGTGCTGCCGACGAAGTCGGCGAATGGCACCTGGTAGCCGGGGCTCAGGGGAATCGTCACACCAGAGATGTTTCCCCCGGTCGAGATGTCGAAGAAGTCCGCTCCGGCCTCTTGCGCCCACTTCGCGACGGTCGCGGTCTGCTCCTGGTCCCAGCCACCTTCTGCATAGTCGGTGGCCGAGAAACGCACGAAGACGGGGATGTCGTCCCCGAGCTCGGCGCGGATGCCGCGGACGACCTCCAGTACCAGGCGAGCACGGTTCTCGAGGCTTCCGCCGTATTCGTCGGTGCGCTGGTTCGACAGCGGCGACAGAAACTGGTGCAGCAGGTAGCCGTGGGCGGCGTGCACCTCGACAAGGTCGAAGCCGGCGTCGATCGCGCGACGCCCACCGGCGACGAACTCGGCGACGATTCCGGCGATCTCGGCGGCGCTGAGCTCACGGGGTGCGTCGTAGCCGGTGAAGGCGATGGCCGATGCCGACACTGTCGGCCAGCCGCCGTCCGCAGCAGAGACCGTGCCCTGCTTCTCGTCCCAGCCGCGGTGCGTCGACGCCTTGCGTCCGGCGTGGGCGAGCTGCATACCGGCGACGGTGCCGCGTTCGTGCAGGAACGCTGTGATGCGCGACCAGGCCTCGACCTGCTCGTCGTTCCAGATGCCGGTGTCCTGGGGTGAGATCCGCCCGATCGGGCTGACTCCGGTCGCCTCGGTCATGACCAGCCCGGCACCACCGATGGCGAACGAACCGAGGTGCACGAGGTGCCAGTCGGTCGGCACCCCGTCGCGCTTCTCGACCGAGTACTGGCAGAGTGCTGGAACCCAGAGCCGGTTGCGAAAGGTCACGGAACGGATGGCGAGCGGCTCGAACAGGACAGAACTGGGCACGGTACTCCTCGGATCGGTGCGGTACCCCTAATCCAACCGTGTCTGGCTGGCGGTATTCCGAACCACGCCGTGCGGGGATGACCGCGGCCCCGCGGCGAACTATCGTGAGGGAATGACCGATGCCCCGATCGCCGTGTATTCGCCCTGGAGCCGCGCCGATGCGGCCCGGCACATCGTTGTGCCCGGCTCCCACGACGACAAGTACTCGCGTGGTGTGCTCGGGGTCATCACCGGGTCGGACCAGTATCCGGGCGCTGCCGTACTCGGCGTCGAGGCCGCGCTGCGCACCGGGGTGGGAATGGTCCGGTTTCTCGGCGGCGAACGGGTCTCGACCCTCGTGCTGCAACGACGGCCCGAAGCCGTGGCGAGCGACGGCCGCGTGCAGGCGTGGCTGATCGGTTCGGGAACCGACCACGCGAATCGTGAAGCGGATGCCGAGAAGGCCGTCGACACAGCCCTCGGCCAGTCGCTCCCGACGATCCTCGACGGGGGAGCGCTCGAGCGGGTGCGCGAGGTCTCGGGACCGACGATCATCACGCCGCACTTCCGCGAGCTGGGACGAGTGCTCGGGGTATCGCCCGACGAGATCGCCAGCGATCCCGGGAGCTGGGCGCTGCGGGCATCCGAAGAACTCCGGGTGACGGTGCTGCTCAAGGGCAACCGCACCTACGTCGCCGGTGGCGGGTTGCTGTTGTCGGCCGCGCACGCCCCGACCTGGCTCGCGACGGCCGGTGCCGGCGACGCACTCGCCGGAATCCTCGGGGCTCTCGTCGCCACCCACCACGTCGAACTTGCGTCCGAGGGCTCGCTGCTCGCGCGCCTCGGTGCGACGGCCGCGGTCATCCACGGCCTCGCGGCGGAACGCGCCGGCGGGGGAGGCCCGTTCACGATCCTCGACCTCGCCGCCGCCATCCCCGCCACGATCGCCGACCTCATCGCCCCCTGACCCCCTCGGGTTTGTGTATCTTTGCGGGTTGGAGCGCCGTCAACCCGCACATTCTGACAAACCCAGGCGTGGATTCGGGGCGCGTCGGGTCAGCCGGTGAAGCGCGACAGGAAGGTGCGGGCGCGCTCGGTGCGGGGCGCGGTGAAGAGCTGGGTCGGGGTTCCCTGCTCGGCGATCACCCCGGCGTCGAGAAAGACGACCCGGTCAGCGACATCCCGCGCGAAGGCCATCTCGTGGGTGGCCATGACGATCGTGGTCCCCTCGCCCTTCAGCTGGCGAACGAGGTCGAGAACCTCTCCGACCAGCTCGGGGTCGAGGGCACTGGTGATCTCGTCGAGAAGCAGCAGCTCGGGATTCGTCGCGATGGCGCGCGCGATCGCGACCCGCTGCTGCTGGCCGCCGGACAACCGCTCGGGGAACGACTTCGCGTGGGCGGCGAGCCCGATCCGTTCGAGCAGGTCCCGGCCGCGCGCATCCGCCTCGGATCTCGGGGTGCCGAGAACGTGGCGAAGGGCGAGAGTGACGTTGTCGAGAACGCTGAGGTGCGGGAACAGATTGAACTGCTGGAAGACGACACCGATGCGGGCACGTACCTGGTCGACCCTGATCGCGGGGTCGCTGATGTCGACACCCTGCAGCCAGACCTGCCCGTCGTCGACTCGCTCGAGCTGGTTGACGGTGCGCAGCAGGGTCGACTTGCCCGACCCGCTCGCGCCGATCAGGGCGACGACCTCGTGCGCGTGCACCTCGAGGTCGATGCCGCGCAGCACCTCGACACCGGCAAACGATTTGTGGATGTTCTCGAGGCGCAGCACGACCTCGGTATTCGCAGCGTTCACAGCAGCGGCCCCACCTGTTCTCGCGCGCGCAGCCGGGCCGAGTACCAGTCGGCGAGGCGGATGGTCGGGATGGCGAGCAGCACGAAGAGCAGTCCGGCCACCACGTAGGGAGTGAAGTTCGCCGACGTCGAGGTCTCGATCTGGGCGGCGCGCACGGCGTCGATGGCGCCGAGCACCGAGATCAGCCCGACGTCTTTCTGCATCGCGATGAAGTCGTTCATGAGCGCCGGGGTGACCTTACGCACAGCCTGCGGCAGCACGACGAGCCGCAGGGTCTTGCCGTGGCTGAGCCCGAGTGAGCGGGCCGCGAGCACCTGCGACGGGTGCACGGCCTCGATGCCAGCACGCCAGACCTCAGAGACGTAGGCCGAGTAGGTGAGCACGAGGGCGATGGTGCCGAGGGTCTCGAACGGGATCCGCTGTTCGGTCAGTCGCAGGCCGGGGATGCCGAAGCCGACGAGGTAGAGCACGATGATGAGAGGCAGCCCGCGGAACAGGTCGGTGTAGCCGGCCACGAGCGCGCGCACCGGAAAGAAGACGGCACCGCGCAGGGTGCGCAACATGGCCAGTACGAGGCTGAGAATGAGAACGCCGATGGCCGCGAAGAACAGCACGCGCAGGTTGACCAGGAAGCCGGCCGCGATCCTCGGCAGCGAGTCGAGAGCTGTCTGCGGGTCGAAGAAACTCGCCTGTACCCGCGACCAGCCGGGAGTATTGACGACGAACAGCCAGACGAGAACCGCGAAGACGACAGTGCTGACGGCACTGACGATCACCGAGCGGATGCCCTGGCGTCGCCGCACAGCGCGGCGGCCGAGCTCGACCGGGCTCGGCTGGTGCGGCGCGGTCGGTGAAGCTGCGCTGTGATCGGGTGAAGGCACTCTCAAACGCTAGTCCACGCCGGGCGGGCTGGCGCTAGCCGAGAACGACGGCGCCGGCATCCGAGCCGAGCCACTGGTCGGCCAACTCGTCGAGAGTGCCGTCTTCGCGCAGCGCGTTGACCGCGTTCGAGACGCTCGCGGTGAGCGAGCTGTCCTTGTCGAGAAGCAAGCCCCAGTCGTCGGAGATGCCATCGGATGCCGGCAGCTGCCCCACGAGCACGCCGCCCGTGAGGTCGACACCGGTCAGGTAGAAGGCCGTGGGGAGGTCGACGACCAGTGCGTCGATGGTTCCGTTCTGCAGTGCGAGCTTGGCGTCGTCGTTGGTGTTGAAGGCCTGCACGCCGCCGGACGGCGCGATGACCGACTCGGCCGTGGTGAAGCTCGTCGTGCCGGTCTGCGCGCCGACGACGACATCCTTCAGCCCGGCGATCGTGGCGACACCCTCGGCCGGGGTGCCCTCGATCGTGACAACGGCCTGGGGGGTCGAGTAGTAGGCCGGCGAGAAGTCGACAGTCGCCTCACGCTCGGGCGTGATCGAGTACTGCTGGATGTTGAAGTCGAAGGTCTTCGGGCCGGGCTGGATCGCCTCTTCGAACCCGGTGCGCACCCAGACGACGTCTTCTTTGGCGAAACCGAGCTGATCGGCCACCGCGTAGGCCACGGCCGACTCGAATCCCTCGCCGCTCTCGGGCTTGTTGTCGAGGACGTAGGGAAAGAATGCCGGGTCGCCGGTCGCGATCGTCAGCTTTCCGTCGGTGACGTAGGTCGGCGTCGCCGGAGCCGCCGATTCGCTGGCCGACGGGGTGCTGTCCGCGGGAGCGCAGGCGGCGAGCGTCGCGACGACGGCGACGATTCCGGCGGATGCGATGATTCGGCTGAGGGATCGGGCAGACATGGGTTCTCCTTGGGCGGCGGCGCGACAAAACCACGCGGTGGATCCATTTTCGCGCGTTGTCTGTTTCAGGGGTGTGTCGGGCTACGAATTGTTACCCGGGTACGCTGGTGGATCATGAGCAGCCCCGATCACGCGACGTCCCGGGCTGCCCGCATCGTCACCGCCGTGGTGTCATCCCGGTTCACCCTCTGGCTTGCTTTCGTGCTGGTCCACCTGGTGCTCGGGTTGCTCAACCTCTTCGGGCCTGGCCTGCCTCTCGGTGACGTCACCATCGTCTACAAACTGTGGAGCGACCAGGTGCTGTCGGCGCACTACTGGGTCGGAATCGACGGCCCGTTCGTGTATCCGATCCTCGCGATCTTCCCGATGCTCGCCGCGTCTGTTCTCGGTCCGACCGTCTACGCGAGCACCTGGCTGAGTCTCGTGATGGTCATCAACTGCGTCGCGTTCGCGTGGCTGACCGGATGGGGACGCACGGGGCGCAACATCGTCGCCGGCTGGTGGTGGGTCGCGTTCCTGCTTCTGCTCGGCCCGATCGCCCTCGGACGCATCGATTCGATCACCGTACCGATCGCGATAATCGGAATGCTGCTCGTGGTCGCCCGACCGGTCGCGGCGACCATAATCCTCACTATCGCGACCTGGATCAAGGTCTGGCCGGCCGCGTTGCTCGGGGCGATCGTGATCGCACACCGCCAGCGTGCGTCCGTGGTGACCTGGGCGGTCATCGTCAGTGCGGGCATTGTCGGTATCGCGCTGACCTATGGCAGTGGCGCGAACATCCTGAGCTTCGTCACCCAACAGGCCGGCCGCGGGCTGCAGGTCGAGGCTCCGGTCACCACCCCATGGCTGTGGCTGAGCGCGGTGGGTTGGCCCGACACTTTCGTCTACTACAACCAGGACATCCTGACCTACCAGGTCACCGGACCCGGCGCGGACTTCGTCAGTATGATCATGACGCCCGTGCTGGCCGTCGCTGCACTCGCGACCTGTGCCCTCGGGGTGCTCGCCGCCCGGCGTCGGCCGCCCGTGACCGAGCTGCTTCCCCTGCTCTCACTGGCCCTGGTGACCTGCCTCATCGCTTTCAACAAGGTGGGTTCACCGCAGTTCATGTCGTGGCTCGCGGTTCCGGTCCTGTTCGGTCTGGTCACGGCCCATGCGGGTGGCGGCCGGTCGTTCCGCAGCCCGGCCATCATCGCGGCCGTCATCGGCGCTCTCACCCAGGCGATCTACCCGTACCTGTACGCGGACTACCTGTCGCTCGACGGCCAGCTCCTCATCGCCGGAACCATTCGCAACATCCTGATCCTCGTGCTCTTCGGATGGGCGGTCCATGCCCTGTGGGAGCTGTGGCGCGGGGGAGACTGGCCCGAAGAAGACCGGCTCGACGAAGATGCACTTCCGGTCGCCACAACTTCGGCCGGGTCCACCGTCGACACCTGGCCGTTCGAGCGCCGGGAGCATGGCAGGCTGGACGAACACCCCTAAGACAGGACCAGCTTGACTACGCTTTCGCCCCGCCGTGTACGACTCGCACTCCTCGCCCTCGCGCTCGGCGGATTCGGGATCGGCTCGACCGAGTTCGTGGTCATGGGGTTACTGCCCAACATCGCCGCCGACCTGCTGCCTGGGCTCGCGGCATCCGACCACGAGGCGGCCCTGGCCCAGACCGGCTGGCTGATCTCGGCCTACGCCCTCGGCGTCGTGGTGGGTGCGCCGACGATCGCGGCCCTCGCTGCCCGGTTCCCGCGCAAACAACTGCTGCTGTGGCTGCTCGCCGCCTTCACCATCGCGACCATCGCCTCGGCGCTCATGCCTACCTTTCCGCTCGTGTTCGTCTCGCGATTCGTCGCCGGGCTTCCGCACGGCGCCTACTTCGGAATCGCGTCTCTCGTAGCGGCGTCGCTCATGGGAGAGGGCAAGCGTGGCCGTGGTGTCGCTTTTGTACTCTCCGGCCTCACGATCGCCAACGTGATCGGTGTGCCGCTCATCACCTTCCTCGGCCAGAACGCCGGCTGGCGGGCGGCCTACCTCGTCGTCGCGGTGATCTTCGCGCTCACCTTCCTGGCGGTCGCCCTCGTCGTGCCGCTGCAGCCGGGCGACGCGAGCGCGACGATGCGCCGTGAACTGACGATCTTCCGCCGCCCGCAGGTCTGGTTCGCCCTCGCGATCGGCTCGATCGGCTTCGGTGGGTTCTTCTCGGTCTACAGCTACATCGCCCCGGTCGTCACGCAGGTTGCCGGCCTGACCGAGTCGTTCGTGCCGATCGCGCTGGTGGCGGCCGGCATCGGCATGACCATCGGCAACCTGCTCGGCGGCAGGTTCGCCGACCACAACGTGATGGGCACGATCTTCGTCTGCTTCGCCATCTTCGCGGTATCGCTCGTCGGCTTCGCGCTGACCGCCCAGTACCCGGTCGGCCTCGTGCTGTTCTTCCTGCTCACCTGCGGCGCCGGTTCAGCTCTCTCGCCGGCGATCCAGACCAGGCTGATGGATGTCGCGGGCGACAGCCAATCGCTCGCCGCAGCCCTCAACCACTCGGCGCTGAACATCGGCAACAGCCTCGGGGCGTTCATTGGCGGAATCGTGATCGCTGCCGGGCTCGGCTACCTGTCGCCGACCTGGGCCGGCCTCGGCCTGTGCCTCGTCGGCGTGCTGTTCGCCGTCGTCAGCCTCGCACTCGGGCGACGCAACGCCACCCTCCGCACCGCCTGACCCAGCCGACCCACCGCGGGTTGGTGCTTTTTTGCGGGTTATATCGACTTCAACCCGCAAGAATGCACAAACCCGAGGGGCGGGGTGAGGCTAGAGGGGGCGGGGGAGGTCCGACTCGATGAGGATTCCGTCTTCGATGGCGCGCTTGCGCAGTGCCACCTTGGTGCCGACGTCGAACCCGGCGACGCGGTACTTCTCGCGGATGCGCTTGAGGTAGCTCTTCGCGGTCTCTTCAGAGATGCTGAGGTGGAAGGCGACGGCCTTGACCGGCTCTCCACCGCCGTACAGCGCCATGACCCGGCGCTCCTGGGCGCTGAGCTTGGGTGACCCGCCGATGACTCCGGCGTTGAGCGCCAGGTCGAGTTCGGCCGAGATGAACGACTCGCCGACTGCCGCAGCGCGGATCGCCTCGACGATCATCACGGCATCCTCGCTCTTGACGAGATAACCGAGGGCGCCGGCGGCGAGGGCCTCGCGAACCACGTTCGGCTCGGAGTACGTGCTCATGAGCACGACCTTCACACCGGTGGTCTTCAGAGTCGAGATCTTCAGCGAGATCGGGATGTTGTCTTTGAGGTCGAGGTCGAGCAGAACGACGTCGACGGGAAAACCGGCGTCGGTCAGCAGCTCGGGCCAGCTCGCGACAGCCGCAATCAGGTTGATGTCCGGGGCGGCATTCCTGATCCACTCGGTCAGGGCACCGAGCAGCATCCTGTGGTCGTCGACAATGGCCAGACGGATGCGTTCTTCGGGGGGTGTCACGGTGGTCGAACCTCTCAATTCATCGTTCGGGTCGTACGGGTAAAGCGGGGGACTGCGGCCGGCTTCGGTGCCGGCTAGATTTCTGCGGGATTGTCGACGAAGCACTCGATCGTGACTCGAAGACTGGAGTTGTGGGTGGAGTCACTGTAGCGCCCCACCCGTCTCATGGCGTCCCAGGTCGACGGATCGACCCGGTTCCTCACAACACCGGTGGTGGTCATGACTATCGGTACCGTGAGTTTACGTCCCGCGGCGGGATCCCTCTCGGCGGCGATGGGTCCGAGCTCGATCTGCACGGTGCGACCCGCGGTGCCCTTGGCGGTGTCGCTGACCAGCAGCCAGGTCGCGGCGAGCAGGCCGTCACGCTGGTTGGCGTCGAGAAGGCCGGCCAGGCCGCCCTTGTCGGTGACGGTGACCGAGCGACCGAGCATCTCCGATTCGGTGACCGCGTGGTAGAGCCAGGTCTCGCGCCGCCCCTCGATCAGGTGCAGGCGCAGCTCGGTGGCGAGGGATGCCGCGATCGACGCGGTCTTCGGACGAAGGGGCAGCGGCGTGCGACCAGATGCGACAGAGTCGAGCAGGTCTTCGGCGGCGAGGTCGAGCCGGGCGAGCTCTTCGGAGGCGAGCATGCCGACGGCGAAGCGGGGAGCCGAGACCGTGCTCTGGATGAGCACGCGGTCGAGCTCGATCTGCACCATGCGGCGGAAACCGCGGATGAGCATCACGCCGATCACCACGGGCAGCACGGCGAAGGCCAGGGAGGTGACCTGCGGGGCGATGTTGTCGACGGTGGGGGTGGTGTTGACGATCATCGCGATCGCGATCCCCAGGCCGGCACACGCCGAGGCGATGAGCAGTTCCGAGGTTCCGCGCAGGGTGAGCACGAGCAGCAGCGACATGGCGGCGGCGAGGGATGCCGTGGCGAGGCGCCCGATGTCGTGAAGCGGCCAGATGGCGACGAAGTCGAGAACCATCACCAGCGCGAGGGCGGCGAGGAACGCGACGAACATCCAGTCCGGAAGGTGGTCGCCCACCGTGCGCGCGACGATGTAGGCCGTGACGAGGATCCCGATCAGCAGGATCCAGGCGACGAGCGCGGGCACCGGGTTCGGGTAGACGTTCCACTGCCCGATGAACCAGCTGAAGCCGTAGATCGCGCGGATGCCCACAACCAGCGAGGCGCCGATGCCGATGAACGCTGTGCCGAGCGTGCCGCGACGCGGCGCGGGGTGGCGGTTAGGCAGTGCGAGGGGAGCCCGCTTGCCGCTGACGAGAACGTCGAGTGTGTTGTCGTTGCTGCGCATGAAACTCATCGGGGCACCTCGAGTACGACTGTCGTTCCTGAACCGGGCGCCGAGAACAGCCGGGCGCTGCCGCCCACCTCTTTGAGGCGACCGACCACGGATTCCTTGAAGCCGAGCCGCGCGGAGTCGACGTCATCGAGCGTGAAGCCGACCCCGGCATCCGTGATCATGGCGCGAACCGTCGTCGCGTCGTCGACGATAGTCACGTGCGCTTCGGTGACCCCGGAGTGCCGTCGCACATTCTCGAGGCACTCGGCGAGGGCGAGCAGGAAGGCGTCGAGGACGTCGCTCGGCAGCAGCACCTGACCGGTGCCATGCCAGCTGACCTCGAGGCCCATGCGCCCGAAGCGCTGTTTGACCGACTCGAGGGTCGTGCCGAGCACGGTCTCTTCGACCGGTTCGAGGTTGTATTGCCCGCTCGACTGCGGGGTGGGCGTCGCGCCGAGCCGCAGCTGGCGCAGCAGCCGGGCGTCGTCGGCTGCCTGCTGGCGCAGGGCGTCGGGGGCGACACCGACGCCGGAGTGGGCGAGAAGGGTGAGGGTCGCGAGCACGGTGTCGTGAAGAAGCCGGGCCGACTGGCGGCGCTGGGCCTCGAGCTCGCTGGCCTGGCGCTCGGCGCGGTGCGCGCGGCCGATGCTGGCGATCCGGCGGCCGGCGAGGGGCACACTCGCGGTGATCCAGATGCCGATGATCGTGGGAAGCAACCAGCCGAGCGTGATGAGGGCCGAGGTCTGCAGCGGCGACTGCCAGGTGCTCGTCGAGATGATCGTGACGGATGCCACAACGATGAAGCCGGCGACGAGGGCGATAATCCGTCGCAGGGTGTTGGTGAGCACGACGGCGAGTGCGCCGAGAGCGCCGGCACCGAGTTGCGACACGGCCGAGAACGAGGCCTGGCCGAGGCCGTCCTGGCTGGTGACGGCGACCGTCACCATGATCCCGGTGCCGCAGACGATGGCGAGCGCGATCCAGAGCGGGGAGCGGCTGATGCCGAGTCGGTAGAAGGTGAAACCGAGGATCAGGTACAGCGGGATCACGAAGGCATAGGTGACGCTGGGCACGGCGCCGGGAATTACGAGGCAGAGCAGCGAGACCGCGGTGAAGCTCAGGCCGTACAACCGCGCAGTTCGTTGCAGCAGTCGATCTCTCTCTTTGAGGATCTGGTCCATCGAGCTCCGCAGTTTTCTGGTCGTGTGACGGTCGGGGTCTTCGTCACAATCAAATCGTGGCACACTCTGGCACACTTTGGCACCAGAAATGGGGGTGCCACTCCGGTCGAAGTCACGAAGGCCAACGCATACAGTCGGTAGTACAGAGGGGCGTGCACCTGAGAGTGCAGCCATTGTGACCGGCAGTTTCGGTCCGATCCCGGGGAAATGTCGGTTTTCGACTCTCTCGGGGTGGGGCGGACCAATTGTCGTACCGGGGGGTAGCAGCGGCCGCAGGGAAACCTGCGGCCGCTGCCCGTTTAAGCCTGGTGGCCTCTAGTCCGGGCGGATCCAGCCCTCGCGCACCGCGTGCGTCTTGAGCAACAGCCGGGTACCGAGGTCGACCCCGTTGCGCTTGAACTTGAGCCTGCCGCGCTTGAGATAGGACTTCACCGTCTCGTCGGTGGTTCCCATGGCCATGCTGACCTCACGGATGGTGCGCCCACCGGCGAAGAGCACGAGGGCGCGCAGTTCCTGCTTGCCGATTCCGGCATCCGCGACACCGCGACGGGTCTCGAGGGCTTCGGCCGCCGACGGGGCCACAAAAGTCTGCCCGGCTGCTGCCGCGGTGATGGCCGCGATGAGCACGTCGGCGGGTTCGGTCTTCGGCACGAGGCCGAGGGCCCCGGAGCGCAGGGCGGCGCTCGCCGCGGCGAGGTCGAGGTGCGAGGTCAGGGCGACGACGGCCATGCCGCCGGCGGTGAGCTGCCGCAGGCGCGTCGCGATCGGGATCTTCTCGGCGGAGTGCAGGTCGAGAATCACGACGTCGACGGGAATCCCGGGGTGTGCGAC
>Ga0247736_10000589_pt1 | contig 12197 bp, 13 predicted proteins | sample UWRJL193509B2_FD_180935 | JGI IMG/M metagenome (GOLD analysis project Ga0247736, IMG submission 180935) | Plant litter microbial communities from Arlington Agricultural Research Station in Wisconsin, United States - UWRJ-L193-509B-2 | ecosystem: Environmental > Terrestrial > Plant litter >...
TGGCAAGTTAACACCCAGAGAGTTTGAAGTTTTCAGGCAATTAGCCAATGGCAATGCATTAGGTTTTATTTCAGATAGTTTAAATATCAGCTACAAAACCGTCGCCAATATTCAAACGCAAGTGAAACAAAAGCTGAATGTGAAAACCACCGCAAACCTGGTGCATTTGGCGATTCAGCTCGGCATTACGCAAAACAAATCTTAATGCATCACTTTTATACATGCCTTAACAACTTATTTACCTTTTAACAAACCATTTACATAAGGACTGCAAAATGAAACATTTCCAACTTATTTTTATCTCGATTACACTATTTTTTGCGACAACTGCATTGCAAGCAAAAGATAGCCCCGCCAAAACCACTTATAAAGAGATGGATTTCATTCAATTAGTGAATGGCAAAAGCCGGGAAGATGTCGCAAAGATACTGGGTAATCCAGTTAGAAAGACTACGCCAGTGATGCCGACCAACGCTGCGCAGATCGTACAAGAAAATGCACAAATCGATACGCCACGCAAAAAAGATTCGATTGAAATGTGGCATTACAACAATTTGGTTACCTACAATGCAAAAAAAACCTACAAGCGCACTGAATTAACATTCATCAATGATAAGTGCTCAAATATCACTTATATCAATCATTAATATAAAGAAAATTTAAGTATTAACACAATAAAATCATAAAAAAATAGCATTAACATAAACGCTGTTATCTCATCATTTTTTTAAGAAAAAATATCATTTCAATAATAATTAATTAAATTTAATTGCTAAGTTAACCGACTTTATAACTTAAATAAAATCATCCAACCACATTGTTTATGCGCGTTCGCATACAGTGTGGTTTTTTTGTAAGATGATTCTCAATCTTCAAAAGAACCAACCAAAATTGTTTGGCACAGCATTTGCTTATCTATAACAAAACAATATCAATAACCTTAGAGATAAGACGTAACAATGAACCTTAACTATGATATTTGGCTAATAGTGCTCTCGCTCATCACGAGTAGCTTTGCCATGTATATCACTTTTGGATTTATTGATCACCTTTACCGAACGAGTACTCGTTATAGAAACGTTTTATTCAGCGTGTATTCAGTGGCCGTGGGCACAGGTTTGTGGGCGATTCATTTTATCAACCTATTGATATTCCACGACAATCCATCATTTACTATCTTTTCAGTCGACATGTTAGCCGCGTGGTTAATCGCTTTAATCATCGGCTTTACTCTATGTTATGTCGCCAGCAAAAAAGTAATTGTGCTGGGCAAACTTATATCAGGCGCTGGCATTATCGGTTTGGGTAGTTATGCGATGTTTTATCTAGCGCTTAACGGCTTGAATGATATGAATAAAGTTTCTGACGGCGTTGCATTAATCACCTTTGAGCCACTGTCATTACTGTTATCTGTTTCGGTCGCTTTCGTTGCAGCAATCATTTCGTTGGCAACTACTTCCTGGATGAAAGATTATGCCGGCGACAATAAATTATTAATCAAATTTATTTTCTCATTCATCACTGGCATCACCATTTTAGCGGTTCATGCCGTATTCAATACGTCAATTAATGTGCATTCGCATGTGGTAGAAACGGGCGTATCAACCGATAAAACCATGCTAGCTTTGGTGATTACGCTGGGTTTAGTTTGCTTATTCTTGCTGGCATTCGTTGTGGCGCTGTATTACGAAAAGTTTGGTGTCAGCACTTTCCAAATCAGCATCATGGATAAAAAAATGAATCCTGATGCGGCAAATACTGGCTATAAAGATCCATTAACGCATTTGCCCAATAGACGCGCGTTTCAACGCGAATTAGAAACAGCGGTTAAACGCAGCACACGCGCCAGCAATACGATTGCTTTAGCCTATATTGATTTAGATCACTTTAAACCAATCAATGATAATTACGGCCATCATGTGGGCGATGCGGTGTTATTAATGGTTGCACAACGCTTAAATGCCGCGGTTAGAGCGTGCGACACGGTTGCGCGCATTGGTGGCGACGAGTTTGTCGCGTTGATTGATGACATCAAAACAGATGAAGATATTATTCCGATTGTCGAGCGCATCGTATTATCAGTCAAAGAGCCATTTTTAATTGATGACCAGCAAATCGAAATCTCTTGCTCCGTCGGTATTGCCGTGTATCCACAAGATGGCGATATCGACAAACTGATGGTTTGCGCCGATGCAGCCATGTATAAAGCCAAAGAAAATGGTAAAAATCAATTCAGGTTCTTTGATTCTGAAATTGAATCGGCATCTGACCAAATGTTAGAAATGCAACGCGATTTACGCTTAGCGATTGAGAACAATGAATTTAGCTTAGTGTTTCAACCAAAAGTACATTGCCAAACTCAATCACCTGTTGGCGCAGAAGCGTTAATTCGCTGGAATCACCCGACTAAAGGGGTGATTTTACCGACCACTTTCATTCCTGCAGCCGAACGTTTTGGCCTGATTAACCAAATCAACGATTGGGTTGTAGAAGAAGGTTGCCGCGCGATTCACCGTGCAAAAGAGGCAGGAATCGACTTGAATGTATCGATTAACTTAGCGCGCCAGCAATTTAGAAACCCGAATCTGGTCGAAGAGATTTTGCAATTGCGCAAACGCTATAGCATTCCTGCCGATAGTTTGATGTTTGAAATCAAAGAAACGACTGCGATTCGTAATGAAGAACAATTTAAACATTTGTTACGCCAATTTAAAGCCGCCAATATTAAAGTGGCGCTGGACGATTTTGGCTCACATCAATTTAGCTTAAGCTATTTACAACATTTGAATATCGATGAAATTAAATTAGATAAAATATTCATCGGGCAAATTAACGAAAATAAAGCATCACGTGCAGTAGTCGATGCGGTAATTCGATTAGCGCATGCGCTGGGTTTAAATGTAGTGGCCGAAGGCGTAGAAACCAAAGCGCAACGCGATGCTTTAGTAGATTTGAATTGCAATCACATGCAAGGATATTTCTTTTCCAAACCGCTTTCTGAAGAGAAATTGCTCAAATTATTCAAACAATTAAACGTCAACTTTGGATCAACAGGCCAATTTTCAATCTTAGACTATCAAACAGAAGCCGCATAAAATTCTTCAAAGCACGCTACAAGCACGGCTAAATATCATCAATAGTGCTAGCTAGATGTTAAAATAAAGCTTAATTTAATTAGGCTTTATGCAAAAACATCCTCATGAAACTTTATGGTATCCCAAACTGCAATACAGTTAAAAAAGCCCGCGATTGGCTGGCTGCACATGATATTGCAGTCGAATTTCATGATTTCAAAAAACAAGGCGTTTCTGAAGCAGATTTAAATAATTGGCTGCAACAATTATCCCACGAGAAACTGATTAATCGCGCTGGCCTTACTTGGCGCGGCTTAGACCAAGAAACCAAAAATAGCATCACAGATAACGCTTCTGCGATTGCGTTGATGCAAGCTAAAACCAGCCTGATCAAACGTCCACTATTAGTTAAAGATAATGTCATTTTGTGCGCAGGTTTTGATGAGGCGCGTTATGCCAAAATTTTTAATCTCTGAATTTAATCCTTAAATTTCGCAATTAGATCGATGGATAATCTCAATATTTATTGCAGCAAAAATAGTGTTAAGTTGTTATTAACAAAATTAAATGAAAGTTTTAAGCCATGAATAAAGCTTCTCCCACCAGCACGCTTGAGCTTGCGATTGATTTGCTCAAACGCCAATCCAACACGCCGGAAGACGCGGGTTGTCAGGAAACCATGATTGCGCGGCTTGAACCGTTGGGTTTTAAAATTGAACGCATGCGTTTTGGTGATGTGGATAATTTTTATGCGCGCCGCGGCACAGCGTCGCCTTTGCTGGTTTTTGCTGGTCATACTGACGTGGTGCCAACTGGTCCACTTGAAAAATGGCATACGCCGCCTTTTGAGCCAACGATTGTAGATGGCATGCTTTACGCACGCGGCGCGGCGGATATGAAAACTTCACTAGCCGCATTTATCACTAGCATTGAAGAGTTCGTTGCAGAAAATCCAGACCACAAAGGTTCTATTGGATTATTGATTACTTCTGACGAAGAAGGCATTGCAGTAGACGGCACGATAAAAGTAGTTGAAGCGTTAAAAAATCGTAGTGAACTGATTGATTATTGCATCGTCGGTGAGCCAACCAGTAACAAAGTCGTCGGCGATATGATCAAGAATGGCAGACGCGGTTCGCTATCCGGCAACCTAACTGTTAAAGGCGTGCAAGGGCATATTGCCTATCCGCATTTGGTTAAGAATCCCATTCATTTAGTTGCACCGGCTATTAAAGATATGGTCGAAACGGTTTGGGATAACGGTAACGAATATTTTCCACCGACTAGCTGGCAGATATCAAACATGAATGGCGGCACTGGTGCGACAAATGTCGTACCTGGCGAAGTCGAGATTCTATTTAATTTTAGATTTTGTCCTGAATTAGCTGACTCAGACGGTACAAAAAACGGCAGTACCGACGCCAATTTAAGGCAACGGGTGCACGCAATTTTAGATAAACACGCGCTCGATTATGATTTGGAATGGGAATATTCACCGCCATACATCACACCGCGCGGCAATTTAGTTGAGGCGATATCTGAGGCGATTGTGGAAAGTTACGGCGTTTCGCCTGAATTATCCACTACTGGCGGCACGTCTGACGGACGTTTTATCGCCGACATTTGCAAACAAGTGATCGAATTTGGCCCTTTGAATAAAACCATTCACAAATTGAATGAATGTGTTGGTGTGGCAGATATCGAGCCGCTAAAACAAACGTACAAGCTGACACTTGAAAAATTGATTAAATAATCACGTTAACTTACATAATTACGCTGCACAAAATATTTACAGAAAAGATTGAATATGCACTTCCCCAAACTAGCAGAAGAACTATTCACCATTCGCGACTGGCTGCGTTTTACCGTCAGCCAATTTGAAGCGTCGGATATTTTCTTTGGCCACGGCACGGATAATAGTTATGACGAAGCGGTTTGGCTGGTGATGAGCGCATTGCATTTGCCGCACGATACGCTGAACAATTTTTTAGATGCTGTCATTACCGAACAAGAACGCAAACACTTAGCGCATTTAATCGAGCAACGCATTACCAAACGCACGCCAACTGCTTATTTGGTGCGCGAAGCTTGGCTGCGCGGCTTTAAATTCTATGTCGATGAACGCGTGATTGTGCCGCGTTCATTTATTGCAGAACTTTTAGAGCCCACTGAATCACCGTGGGCTTTGCAAGAATGGATTGAATATCCGGAGTTGATTCACTCTGCCGCGGATATTTGCACAGGCAGCGGCTGTTTAGGCATATTGCTGGCCAATGCTTTCCCTGATGCAGAAATTGACGTTGTAGATATTTCGCCAGACGCAATTGCCGTCGCCAATATCAATATCGATAATTACGGTTTAAATGAGCAGATTACCGCCATTCAATCGGATATGTTTACGGCACTAAAAGGTAAAACTTACGATTTAATCATCAGTAATCCGCCATACGTGGATGCGCCAAGCATGGTAGCGTTACCACTTGAATATCAGAATGAACCGCAATTGGCTTTAGGTAGCGGCTCAGATGGCTTAGACCATACGCACACGATTTTGCGTGAAGCAGCAAATTTTTTAAATGATGACGGTATATTAATCGTTGAAATCGGCCACAATCGCGATGCTTTGCTGGATGCTTATCCTGACTTAGCGTTTACTTGGCTGACCGTTGAATCTGGTAATCAATATGTGTTTTTACTCACTAAAGAGCAGTTAACTATTATATGAAAAACTTGCGCCATATTGTTGCAATAGCATTATCAACCACTCTATTCGTTTGCGTAAAATCCATTCCAACACAGCCAATCGCTGACGACAAACAAGTAATGTGCACGCAAGATGCCAAGCAATGCCCAGATGGTAGCTGGGTCGGAAGAACAGGGAATACGTGCGCATTTGTTTGCCCAGCACAAAAGTAACTAGGCCTACTGATTAAAATTGCACTTACTGCAATCCGTAAACATTCAAACCGATTGAATAGAAATTATGATCTGGGTCTACTGCTAAATCTCTGCCGCCAGTAATATTCAGATTGAGCTTATTAGGAATCAGCGAAATATTAAAACCCGTATGGATGATGGGCCGCACAACATCATCGCCAAACGCTTCTGCAAAAACTGAAACACGATTGACCAAACTGTACTCGGTACCCAAGCCCCAAGTTGTGCGATTAAAGCCAGCCGCACGATTGTCGTTTGAAGCGCGATTTTTAATCCAGCCTAGGTTGGCATTCACAATCAATGCATCATCAGCAAAAGATAAGCTATACGGTAAATAGATAAAATCCGCACCCGCAGCGCCGTGTCTTGGACGGATGATGCCGAACGCTAAACCTACTCCCCAACTATTGGTTTCGAGTTCACGAAATAATGTTTTACCTTGCAGGAAATAACTATCTACTTTGTTATTTAGATTGTTATTTTGGTGAGTTTGTAACTGATTAAAGCCAACAGTAAATTCAAAATTGCCTGTGGGATTACAAGCAGGCAACGCCCATAACTCGCGATCATGATTTGCATTTAGCTGGAACCATGTTTCAATTTGACAAGTTTCAGCTATAGTTAACGCTGCATCATCGGTAAAAAACGGGCGGCCGGCCCAAACAGTATGAGGGATTAAACACAATAAACAGGCTATCAACCGCATCAAATAAATTGCCATGATGATGGATGAAAGCCTGAGTTAATTTCTAATTAACGTGGGGATTTTTTCGTTGCTGCCTGTGGAATATCGCTAGTCTGGCGAACGCGTCTATTAGCCGTTCTTCTTGGCGCTGGTTTTTTGGTGTTTGTATCTTTAGCCACATGCCCACGATAAACAGGTTTACCATCTTCGCCAACTTCACGCACAGGCCTATCAAGCGCGCTCACTCTTTGTTTGCGTACTTTTGGTACAAACACGGCGGTAGCCTTATCTTTCTCGCGCTGATTCAATTGTTTTAAAGGCGCTCTTGGCACTTCTAATCCAGCCCATTCTAACAATTCCACTACGGTTTTTTGTTCCAGTTTTAACATGGTGCCGCGTTTTACCCTTGGCGGTAGATTCACTGGGCCAAAGCGTACGCGCATCAAACGGCTAACTGGTAACTGAAATGCCTCAAACAAACGACGCACTTCGCGGTTTCTGCCTTCGCGCAGAATCACTTGATACCAATGATTGGCGCCTTCGCCACCTTGCGCGCTGATGCTATCAAAGTTCGCAGGGCCGTCTTCTAGCTCAATACCTTGCGTGAGCATCGTCATTTGCTCATCAGTTAACTCACCAAAAATTCGCACTGCATATTCGCGTTCTACTTCATAACGTGGATGCATAAAACGGTTAGCCAAATCGCCCGAGTTTGTGAATATCAACAAACCGCTGGTATTCATATCCAGCCGCCCAATCGCGATCCATTTACCTTGTTTGATTTTTGGCAACTTATCAAAAACGGTTGCGCGCCCTTCCGGATCGTCTTGACTGACGATTTCGCCTTCTGGCTTGTGGTAGATCAAAACTTGTGGCAATTCAGCTTCAAATGATAGGCGTACAGGACGGCTATCAATGCGCACCACATCATACTGGGTAACGCCCGCGCCCACTTTGGCTACTTCGCCATTTATGGTCACGCGTCCGCTGGCTATTAACTCTTCCATATCGCGGCGCGAGCCTAATCCTTGCGTGGCCAACAATTTATGTAAGCGCTGCGTTGGCTCTGGTGCGGCATTAGGATCGTTTTCTAATTTGGTGAAATTAGTTTTAGGACGGCGAATTTGCGCTTGCGGGTCGCGTTGTTGCTTGAAAGGACGTGCCATGATGAGCTTACTTTTATTTGCTAAGCCATGATTTTACAGTAGTTACTGCGAAAATCAGCATAAATTATGTGAAGAGTGACAGGATGACTAAACCCCATATTTCGGACAAATTTTAGTGTTAAGTATTCAAGTTGAGATAACGGATTAATTCTCTAACGGAATTTCGCTTTGTGCAAAATCTTCAAATGGCGGCAACTCACTTAAAGAACGTAAATTCAAGTCATCTAAAAAGTGTTTGGTGGTTGCATAAAGTGATGGACGACCAGGCACTTCGCGTTGCCCTACCACATCAATCCAATCTCGCTCTTGTAATTGACGCATCACGTTTGGATTAACCGCCACGCCGCGAATCTGCTCAATATCGCCACGCGTAACTGGCTGTTTATAGGCGATGATGGCCAATGTTTCCATCACAGCGCGCGAATATTTTGGCTGTTTTTCAGGGTTAAGGCGTGCGATAAATTCGCTATATTGTGGCTTAGCTTGAAAGCGATAACCGGTTGCCACTTGTACTAAATCCAGCGTTTTAGCTGTATTTTCCTGCGCCCAATCTTGTTTTAACTCATCTAGCAACATGCGCAAAGTGGTCCGTTCCATGCGCCCTAAAAACAATTTCAGCAAATCATCCAGACTTAACGGCTGCCCGGCGGTTAGCAATGCGGCTTCTAACACTTGCTTCATTTCAATAACATTTTCAGGTTCTTTCAATTGCGTTTCCCCCTAAAAATTCGTCATTCCCGCACAGGCGAGAATCTAGGTAAGTTTCAAACTGATTGAATTTACCCAACATGCTCTACGCACCAACTAAACTGGATTCCCACCTGCACGAGAATGATGGTTGAGCAACTAATCATTGGCAGCACCATTCGCCTGCAAATAAATTGGCGAAAACGCTTCTTGTTGTGTGATGCGAATCAAGCCTTCTTTCGCCAACTCTAAAATCGCTAAAAAATGTACCACCAACTTGGCTAAACCTTCTAACGCCGTATCAAATAGTGTAGAAAATTCCACCATGCCATCGGCTTTTAAACGCCGTAAAATAATACTCATATGCTCACGCACTGATAACTCAGACTTGCCCACTTGATGATGCGTAGTCAATTTGGCGCGTTTTAGTACATTGCGCCATGCATCGACCAGTTCATCCAAACTGACTTCTGGCGGTTTAATATCGGCAATATGTTGATAATAAGCCGCTGCAACGCTAATATCCACGCCCACTTGCGGCATCGCATCCAAACGCTGCGCTGCGAGTTTTATGGCTTCATACTCCATTAAACGCCGTACTAATTCTGCACGCGGATCATCTTCCTCTGCCACTTCTTCAGGTTTTGGCAGCAACATGCGTGACTTAATTTCAATTAACATCGCAGACATCAGCAAATAATCCGCCGCCAACTCCAGCTTGATCACCCTCATTTTTTCCACATAAACCATATATTGCGCGGTCAATTGCGCCATCGGAATATCCAGAATATCCAGATTATGTTTGCGAATCAGGTAAAGCAATAAATCCAACGGACCTTCGAACGCTTCTAAATATACTTCCAGCGCGTCTGGCGGAATGTATAAATCTTGCGGTAACTCAGCTAGTTTTTCACCGTGAACACGTATGTTTAAAGTGAGCTGTGTTTGCATTTTCTAATCAATGCCCGACAGATTTCGAGAATAGGTTAATCACGATAACGCCCGAAATAATCAGCGCCATACCGATAATGGAAGGTAAATCTAGCGCCTGTTTATACACCAGCCAACCAATAATTGAGACCAGCACAATGCCCATGCCAGACCAAATCGCATACATAATGCCGACTGGCAGCACGCGCATGCTGATTGCCATAAAATAAAATGGGTTCCCGTAGCCAATCACCACAATAATAGATGGCACCAAACGCGTAAATTCATTTGACGCTTTTAGAGCAGTCGTCGCGGTTACTTCACCACATATTGCGATTGCTAGGGCTACCCAATGATTCAAACATTACCCCAATAAAAATTCATCACGCTCGCGAAAACCGCAATCCGTTTTTACTTTGATGTTGAAATGCTTTTGAATTAAATTCAAAAATGAGTATTGCAACTAATGACTCACATATTCAAAAGACGGAGTTCCGCGTAATAACCCTTCAGTACTCAAGTCCTCATCTAATGCTTCCCAATGAATACCATAACCTGCAGCGCATGTTTCCCATTTTTGTCGTTCAGCCACACTCGCTTTTAGCAAACGTGGAAACCAAACCAATGGTGCACTAATGGTGCGGCCATCCATTAAGCTGACAGAAATGACATCATCTGTCACTTCCACATTTTTAACACGTTCATCCGCGTTTGGTGCCAAAATACCCATGCCATGCCTCCGTTAATTTCACTTGATGCGTTTCAATCAACAACCTAATTTCTTTTAACTCTTTAGCAGTAAACCCTATATTTCTTGCCAATTCAATTGGGCTTAGCCAAAATTTAGCTGTATTACCTGCCTTGTCAACATGAATATGCGCAGGTTCATTTGGCTCATGGCTAAAAAAGTAAAATTTAAAGCCATTAATTTCCAGTATTTTAGGCATTAAAGGTTAACCGTAATTCAAGCCCATTACATCCCGAACATCACGCATCGTTTCCCTCGCCAATTTGCGCGCTTTTTCACAGCCTTCTGCAACGATATTTTTGACCAAAGTTAAATCTTCGGCATATTCTGCAGCGCGTTCTTGAATGGGTTTAAGCTCTTCCAGCACGCTTTCTATCACAGGTGTTTTGCATTCTATGCAACCAATACCTGCCGTTCTGCAGCCATTTTGTACCCATTCTTGGGTAGGTTTATCCGAATAAATTTCATGTAATTGCCAGACTGGGCATTTAGCGGGATCGCCTGGATCGGTGCGACGAATACGCGCTGGATCGGTTGGCATGGTTTTGATTTTTTTGGCAACAACGTCTTTATCTTCGCGCAATGAAATCGTGTTGTTATAAGATTTAGACATTTTCTGGCCATCTAAACCTGGCATTTTAGAAGCGGGCATCAGCTTGTAATCTGGCTCTAGCAAAATCATTTTTCCGCCGCCTTCTAAATAACCAAGCAAGCGCTCTTTGTCGCCCATGCTCATACCTTGTTGCTCTTCAATCAAGGCGCGTGCGGATTCCAGCGCTTCTTCATCGCCAGCTTGCTGGTAGGCATTACGCATTTCTTCGTACAAAGCACTTCTTTTACTGCCTAATTTTTTAATCGCAGCTTTAGCTTTTTCTTCGAAACCCGTCTCTTTGCCATAAATATGGTTAAAACGGCGTGCGATTTCACGCGTGAATTCAATATGCGGAATTTGATCTTCGCCAACAGGCACTTGAGTGGCTTTATAAATCAGAATATCTGCACTTTGCAGTAATGGATAACCCAGAAAGCCGTATGTCGATAAATCTTTACTGGCTAATTTTTCTTGCTGGTCTTTGTAAGTGGGCACGCGTTCTAACCAACTTAACGGTGTAATCATGCTCAATAATGTATGCAATTCGGCGTGTTCTGGCACGCGCGATTGGATAAATATAGTCGCATTTGCTGGGTCAACACCCGCAGCCAGCCAATCGATGACCATTTCCCAAACGGATTCTTCGATGATTTCTGGCGTATCGTAATGCGTGGTTAATGCGTGCCAATCGGCCACAAAAAATAAGCATTCGTGCTCATGCTGTAATTTAATCCAATTTTTAAGCACACCGTTATAGTGACCTAAATGCAAGTTGCCTGTTGGGCGCATGCCCGATAAAACGCGTTCTAACGCCATAGTTAACCCTGTAAATTACTTATTATATTTATTCAAATACTTATTAAACTTAGTATTATTCAAACTAGAAAAACACCGCTGAAATACCCTGCAAAGTTAACATCACAAACGGCCACATAATTTTATCAAGAATATGCGTCACTAATAAAACTATTAAAATAATAAAACCGTAGCGCTCAACCTGCGCATATTTCATAGCTAAATTATTCGGCAATAAACTCACCGCAATGCGCCCGCCATCCAACGGCGGTATAGGTAACAAATTAAGCACCATTAAAATCGTGTTGACCAATATGCCAGCTACGCCCATTAAGGCAAATGGCAATGCCGCATATTCTGGTAGAAAATGCGCGAACTGGATTGCAATCGCCCACAGAAACGCCATCGCCAAATTAGCGCCTGGCCCAGCAGCAGCTACCCATAACATATCGCGTTTAGGATGACGCAATTTCATAAAATTAACCGGCACAGGTTTGGCCCAGCCAAAGAAGATACCACCAACCAGCATGGTGATACTTGGCACGATAATGGTACCGACCAAATCGATATGACGAACGGGATT
>Ga0247736_10000590_pt1 | contig 12190 bp, 13 predicted proteins | sample UWRJL193509B2_FD_180935 | JGI IMG/M metagenome (GOLD analysis project Ga0247736, IMG submission 180935) | Plant litter microbial communities from Arlington Agricultural Research Station in Wisconsin, United States - UWRJ-L193-509B-2 | ecosystem: Environmental > Terrestrial > Plant litter >...
GAAGAAGTGTGACGAAATGACCTCGTCTCCCTTGCTGAGTGACGTCGAGCCGTCGAGGCGGCGGCCGCCGAAATCGGCAGCGAGAAGGTTCTCGCAGTAGGCCATCTGGCCTGCGCGGCAGCGACGGCAGTGACCACAGTATGCCGCAGCAAGAACGACGTGGTCGCCCACGACGACCGATGTAACCGAGTCGCCGATCGCGTCAACAACGCCTGCTCCCTCGTGGCCGAGAACGGCGGGGTGCGGCGTGGGGTAGATCCCGTCGCGCACGAGGGCGTCGGTGTGGCAGATGCCCGTGGCAACAAGCCGTACCCGCACTTCGTTGTGACGCAGCCCGTCGAGTTCGAGCTCTTCGATGGTGAATTCCCCACCGATTTCGCGCGTTACCGCAGCTGTTATTTTCATTCTGTTCTCCATTTTTCAGTCCGCGACGATGCGTGCGGAAATCATGCTTCGGCTAGCGACGGGAGGTCGCTGCCCGCATTTTTGTGTGGGCCATAAGAAGCCGTGGAACTGCGAAATACACCGCAACCGGCACGACGATCGCCGTCAGCACTAGCGCCTTGAGGTAGGCAGGCCATGTGGGCGCAACGAAACCGAGCAGTGTCATGCCGACGGTCACCATCGGAAAGATGGCGAGCCAGGTGACGAGCGCGCGGATGTGCACAGAGGCCACTGCCGGGTCCCGGTGATGTTTATCGTCAAACTCGTCGGCCGCGAGGGCTTTTCCTTCATGCTCCACAAAAACTCCAAATAAACATTTGGAATTTACTCTATGCGGTAGATGCCGCAACTACAAACGTTTCTTTGGAGTTATGCTGACCCCGTGGCATGGGATACCGAAAAGACAAAATCGCTGCTGCTTGACGCCGCCACCGAAGAATTTGGCGAACACGGTTTTGCGGGCTCACGAATCGAGCGAATTGGCGCTCGTGCCGGGGTGAGCAACGAACGCATCTACAGCTACTTCGGCAACAAGATGGGCCTCTTCGAAGAGACTCTTACCTGCCAACTCGTGAGAGGTCTCGACGAGGTTCAGGTCGTCGGCTCCGGGCCCGACGCTGTCGCGAGCTTCGCGGGCAACTATTTTGACGCCTCCCTTCGCAATCCTGGACTCGCTCGACTGACCGCATGGGAAGGTCTTGAGCGCACCGCTCCCATTGGCCTCGAACAACGCGTTGCGCGCGCCTCCACCAAGGTTGCCGACATTCAAAATGCGCTTGCCCACATCAACGCCCGCGCCGCTGAAGACCTGCTGCTCACGATCGTCGCTCTCACACACACTTGGACCACGGGCAGAAATCTCGGGCACATTATCGCCGGAGATCCCGACGACAATGCGCGCCGGCGCGAACACATCGTGGCCAGCGTTCGCGCCATCGCGAGCATTGGGGCCTAGCTCGTCGGATACGATAGACGGGTTCAGGATTGCTACCGCGCACGCGGGCAAGACCTGGGTCAGCGTCGCTTCAGCGACTCGACCCGGGTCTTTTTTTGTGCCTGCGCAGAAAGAGAGAAATACATGGCCGAGCGAACAGTAACCATTGGCACGAGCACCGGGCTCCACTCGCGACCCGCGAGCGTATTTGTGAGTGCGGCAGCAAAGACGGGAATCCCCGTGACCATCGCGGTCGGCGACGGTGCGCCGGTAAACGCCGCGAGCATCCTGTCGATCCTCGGGCTAGGCGTTAAGTTCGGCGACTCGGTGACCGTTGCCGCAGAGGGAGCGCAGGCCGACGAGGTCGTGGCAGCGCTTGGCGACCTGCTCGCTTCAGACCTCGACGCGACCGACAGCTAGAAAACCGGCGCGTAGGGCCACGCTCTGCGCGCCAGGCAGGTCAGATCAGACCATGCCGACGGAATGCGTTCCACACACCGTCGTCGAGTACCGACGTCGTGACTTCGTCTGCGTGAGCCTTGACCGCATCATCAGCGTTGCCCATGGCAATACCTACGCCGCAAACGTCGAGCATCTCGAGATCGTTGTAGCTGTCGCCAATGCCAATCGACGACGAGATGTCAATGTCGAGTCGCTCGAGCAATTGAATGATCGTCGAGCCCTTGTTGACGCCCGCGAGCGTCACCTCACCGCTGCCGCGACCCAGGTGCGGGATCGTGCCCGTAATCACGGTGAACTCCCCCGCCAGTTCAGCAGACACCTTGTCGAAGGCCTCGAGGTCTGCCGCGGCAAATACTGATTTCGCGACGCCGTTTAGCGTCATGGGTTTTACGTCGGCGAAAGCGCGCAGCGCGGGGTGAACCCCGTCGCCAACAACCGACTCCGCGCTCGAATTCTCGCCCCCGCTGCGCTCGCGATCCGCCGCGAGCGCAGCCGCGAACCGCTCATACAGGCCGACGCTCGGATACACCGTTCCGTGCGTCTGCAGGTAAAAGTCGTATCCCACACGCTCGAAGTAGGCGATCATCCTGGCAACGGATTGCTCAGGCATCGTGCGCGATATAACGAGCTCGTCACCAATCTCGGCAAAGCCGCCGCCCGCGCTGATCGCTCCGTCGAATCCAATACCCCTGATCGAAGGATAAATTTCGGATGTCGCGCGGCCCGTGCACAGGTAGACCAGATGCCCGTTCGCTCGCGCGGTCTGCACCGCTTCGATTGTGGACGGCGCTATGAACTCCCCCGCATCGATGAGGGTTCCGTCGACATCAAGGAAAGCGATCCGTTGGGCGCTCGTCGACTTGGCGTTGCTCATTTGGTCAGGGATGCACCGTTGGTACGGATGACTTCTGCGTACCAATCGAACGACTTCTTCGGGTACCGCTCGAAGCTTCCGCTTCCGTCGTCATTGCGGTCGACGTAGATGAAGCCATAGCGCTTGCTGAGCTGAGCTGTACTCGCGCTCACGATGTCGATGCAACCCCAGCTCGTGTAGCCGAGCACGTCGACGCCGTCCTGAAGGGCTTCTCCCACTTGAACGAGGTGGTCGTTTGTGTACGAAATGCGATAGTCATCGATGACCGTCTTCTTGCCGTCGACCTCAACGAGTTCGTCTTTCGCGCCGATGCCGTTCTCGACGATGAACAGCGGCTTCTGCCAGCGGTCCCAGAACTGGTTGAGAACGATGCGCAGGCCAACGGGGTCGATGGCCCAGCCCCACTCGCTCGTCTCGAGAGTCGGGTTCGGCACACCGCCCATGATGTTGCCGGGGCCCTTGATTTGCAGGGCGGGATCTGCTGTCTCAGCGACGCTCATGTAGTAGCTGAACGAGACAAAGTCGACGGTATTCGTCAGCAACTCCCGGTCAGCATCGGTGATATCGAGTTCGATGCCCTTTTCCCGAAGGGTACGCAAGAAGTAGCCGGGGTACTCACCGCGAACGTGCACGTCACCAAAGACGAGGTTGCCTTGGTCGGCCTTGAGAACCGTCAGCATGTCAGCGGGCGCAGGTGACAGCGGGTAGATCGGCAGCGAGAGCACCATGCAACCGATGAGAGCATCGGGGGCAATCTCGCGCGCGACCTTTGTCGCGAGAGCGCTGGCGACGAGTTCGTGGTGCACGGCCTGGTAGAGGTCGCGTTCGCTCAGCTCGCTCCTCGGCGTCGCAATACCGCCACTCATAAACGGCTCGTGCAGCACCGAGTTGATCTCGTTGAAAGTGAGCCAGTACTTTACGCGCGAGCCGAACCGCTCGAAGAGCACGCGCACATAGCGCTCGTAGATGCCGATGAGATCGCGGCTGACCCACCCGTTGTACTTCTCGGCGAGTGCCAGCGGGGTCTCGTAGTGCGAGATCGTGACGAGAGGCTGGATGCCGTGCTTGTCGAGCTCGTCGAGCACACGCTCGTAGAACGCCAACCCCTCTTCGTTGGGCTCAGCATCGTCACCGTTGGGAAAAATGCGGCTCCAGGCGATGGAAAAGCGGTAGACCGAGAAACCCATTTTCGCGAAGAGCGCGATGTCTTCGACGTACCGGTGGTAGAAATCCACGGCCTCGAGCTTGAGATTGTCGGGCGTCGCCGTTGCGACGCGAGGCGCCGCTATGCCACCCGGCATAACGTCTTGAATAGAGAGACCTTTGCCGCCCTCCGCGTAACCGCCTTCGACCTGATTGGCAGCGGTCGCCCCTCCCCAGAGGAACGTCGAGGGGAATGGTGTCGTGCTGTCGATCGTCATGCGTTTACTCCTGGTGTTTCTTCGAACAATCGGGGGTACGGCAGGTGCCGCACCCCCGATCACTCATGTACTTACTTTACGGAAGCAGCCTCAGCAGCAACCGCGAGGAACAGCGGGTCTCCGTGGCTCACCGGTCCGTTTGCAACAATCCCCGTGACAGCGAAGCCCTCGCCCGTGATCACAATCGGCGTGGTGAGGTCATAGCCCTCAGCGATGATCGCGTCGCGGTCGAACTCAGCGAGAACGTCGCCCGCTCGCACGGTCTGCCCCTTCTCGACCTTGACGGTGAAGTGCTTGCCGCCGAGTTTCACCGTGTCGATGCCAATGTGGATAAGAGCCTCAGCACCGGTTGCTGTGCGCAAACCAATTGCGTGCCCGGTCGGGAAGACGGCCGCAACGACCGCGTCAAAGGGGGCAAAGAGCGTACGTCCGGTCGGAATGACCGCGACACCCTTGCCCAGCGCGCCACCGGCGAACGCCGGGTCAGCAACCTTTTCGAGGGCCACAACCGTGCCATCAAGTGGGCTGCGCACGTCAACATCGGGCGAATCGTCAACGACCGAGGCGTCCGCAACGGGATCCTTGAATCCGACCACCAGCGTGAGCACAAACGGAACAATGATCGCGACCGCGAGGCCGATGATGAGCAGTGCCGTGTTGCCACTACCGAACAGAGCTGGCAACGACAGACCCGAGGCAAGCGCGAAAGCGTTGGATGCGACGCCGCCCGCTGAAATCAGCGCACCACCGATCGCGCCACCGACAATACCGAACGCGAAGGGCGTCTTGAGGGGCAGGTTGATGCCGTAGATAGCCGGCTCGGTGACGCCGGCCAGGAATCCAGACAACGTGGCCGGCGCTGCGAGAGAACGCAGCTTCGGGTCACGCGAACGAACCCACACGCCTGCGACCGCCGCGGCCTGCGCGAGCACTGCCGCGAAGACGGGCGCGAGAAGAAGGATCTGGCCGGTGTTGCCGATCTCGAGTGCAAACAGCGGGATGAAGCCCCAGTGCAGCCCGAAGATCACGAATACCTGCCACAGGCCACCCATAAGCGCTCCACCGGCCCACGGTGCAACGTCGAAGAGCCAGCCAATGCCGCCGGCAAGTCCGCTCGAGATCAGGTTCGAGAGCGGTCCGATTACCAGGAAGACGAGCGGGACGAGAACCAGAACGAGAATCATCGGCGTGACGAAACGACGAATAGCCGCGGGAAGAACTCGATACAGGAAGCGCTCGGCGTGACTCTGCAACCAGACGACGATGATGATCGGAATGACGCTCGACACGTAGCTCACCATGGTGACCGGGATGCCGAAGAACGTGATGTCCGGTGCGCCGTTGAGGGCGACGATCGACGGATAGACAAGAGCGCCTGCGATCGCGAGCGACGTGAATTCCTGCGCACCAAAATATTTCGCCGCCGTGATCGCGAGAGCGAGTGGAAGGAAGTTGATGAAGCCGTCGGCCAGCGCATTCAGGATCGTGTAGGTCGTGGTCGTCGCATCGATCCAGCCGAAGGTTGCGGCTGCCGCCAGGAACGCCTTGAGGAGGCCCGTGCCCGCGAGTGCCCAGAGTAGCGGCGTGAAGATCGCGGAGATCATTGCGATGAAGCGACCGAACACGTTGCCCGACGGAGCCTTGGCGCGCGCGGCGCCCTCAGACACGGTCGAGCCACCGAGCTTCGAGACCTTTCCGATAGCTGCAAAGACTTCCGGGACTTCGTTGCCGATAACGACCTGGAACTGTCCGCCAGACTCGGCGACCGTGATCACGCCGGGCACCTTGCCCGCGGCTGCGCGGTCTGCCTTCGCGTCATCTTTGAGTACAAATCGAAGTCGAGTCGCGCAGTGAACGAGAGACTGAACATTCTCTTCGCCACCGACGGCGCGAAGAACGCCGTCTGCGGTCTTGTCGTAATCCATCTGTGATTACCTGCCTTTCGCCGCACCGATGCGGCTCGCTGTTAGCAATGCCGCCAGACTGTTTTTGGGCAATAAAAAAACCTGAGTTCGAATCTTCGCTAATGACGAAGATGAACTCAGGTTTTGCCTGCTGCCGCAGTAACAATCCAAAGGCATCGGCGGAACAACCGTGTTCCGCGACGATGACTCTAGCACGGCGCTCACTGCCGCGACGAGTCAGTTGTCGAGTTGCTGCGTGAGCCGTTCAATGTGGACTATCAAGTAGAGCACTTCTTCGTTCGTCAGATGTGAACCTGTCGCCGACTCGATGTACGCGCCGACGAGCTCTGCACACTCAAAGGCACGGGGGTACTTCTGTACGGCGAAGTCATAGAACGAGGTATCCGCGTTGCTGAGCATCGACTCGGTAACGAGCCTCTGCACAAGGAACTTAACGTGCAAAACAAATCGCGCGAACGGCGGCCCGGTCTTGTCGAGGTCAATGCCGTAGAAGGTTTCGACGGTCGTGACAACGTGCTGCACCCGACGAAAAAGCAGGGCAGCGGAGCCACTCGGCTCTTCGCGGGTCGCGTTGAGCAGGTGAGTCGCGAGAAACACCGATTCCTCCGGCGGCAACTCAACCTGGAGTCGCTCACCGATGAACCGTGCCATCGCGGTGGCCACTTCAAACTCGTCGGGATAGAGCACACCGAGCTCGGGCATGGGCGCCGTGGGGATGCGGATGCCGTTAGCGAGTCGCTCCAAAACGAACACGATGTGGTCCATGATCGCGACGGCGACGGATCGACCCAGATCACGCCCGAGAGCGCGCTCCGCTTCTTCAATTCCGGCTGTGACGGCTTCGATCACGTTATAGGGCGTATTTGCGAAGATCTCACGCGCATACGAGGTATCGCCGTCGAGGATGAAGGTTTTTTCGACCTTCTGAAGATCGATTTCATCAGACGGCTTGAGCTGAAAACCGATTCCGCGCCCCATCAGCACGCGTTCGCGACCCTGGGCGTCGACCGTGATGACCACGTTGTTGTTCAGCACTTTGTGCGCTGTGCCATCGGTGAGGCGCGCGCCTGAGGCTGCCGACATGCCGCTCATTGTAGCTCGCTCGCGCTGCGCGGCACCGCCGGTCACCCGCCCGGAACGGGCGGCAGTTGAACGACCTCGCCCAGGGTTGTGTATCGCGGGCCCGCAAGACGGCCAAGGGGCCGAAGGAGCTCAGTGTCGATGCGACCGCTCTCCATCACGTCTTCTCGCACATGCCATCCCACGACTCGACCGACAACGAATTGTCCGCCGGTCGGGCTGAATTCGATTGTGCGCTCGAAGACACACTCCATGCTGATCGGAGCTGCTGCCAGCCGAGGAACCGAAATCGCCACTGAGGGCGCCACGACGAGCCCAAGCGCTTCCGCTTCACTTGTGTCAGGCGACATCCATTCTGAGGACGCATGAAGCGTCTCGAGCATCGATTCGTCGGCAATGTTTACGACGTATTCGCCGTCTTCTTCGATGTTGCGCACCGTGTCTTTGCGAGAATCGGCCCTGCGGTTGACGGTCATTCCGAGCATTGCCGGGTACTGGCTGACCCACGTGAACGAGCTGAACGGCGCGAGATTGAGAGGCTTTGGCGGCCTGCCCGAGGTCACCCAGGCAATCGGGCGCGGCACAACGGACCCAACGAGAAGGCGATAGGTGGATGTCGCGTCCAGGCCGTCCGCGTCGATATAGACGTTCACGTCAGCTCGTTTCAACGACCGCGGGCGCGGCATCCGTGAGAACCACGGCGAGCAATCTGCGCAGCTCGTCTCGTTCCTCTGGAGTGAGGGCGTCAGTAAGAATGTGTTCGACCTGTTCTACGTGTGGTCGCAGACGTTCAAGTTCTGCACGACCGTGAGCACTCAGGTGCAGCTCATAACGCCGGCGATCGATACCGTGTCTCTCACGCTCGACAATTCCTCGCCGTTCAAGGCGGGCGACAAGATCGGCGATTGTGGAGCGATCGAGATCGAGTTCGTCTCCCAACTCGCGCTGGCTCGCGCCGGGCATTCGTGCCAGCACGGAAATGACACCGTACTGAACGCTAGAGAGCTCGGTTGAGACCTCGCGCTGCCACGCCGCAACGTGGCGCTGCTGGGCGCGGCGAATCATAAAGCCGGTGTAGTTGAGAGGTTCGTCCATCATCGCCTTTGATTGCTTGTATCGGTCACAGCCAGTCGGGAGCTGGGGGCGGCACGTCACCTTCAACGGTGAGCACACCCCTGGCGGACCTCCCGATTCCCCAGCCAACGAGATCCACAGCGCTGCCTCGCACGACGATCCCGTCGCCCGTGCCGAGAATACTGTAGGTCGCTTGTCGATCAGTCGGTATAAGCGTGATGTCAGGGGCGTCAGCACCTCGTTTGCGACGCCAGACCCGCACGAGGTCGTCGAGCAGGAGGTCGACTAACTCTGCGGGGAAGTCGTCGACTGACGCACCGTTACGAAGGTCCACGGCGTGTATCCACACCTCGCGCGTTCGCATCCACACTGTCTCAGACACGGGCACATGACGCCCTTGCGCGGTGCGCACCTCGTTGCTCCAGGAGCCCTCAGCAAGATCGCGCCACTCGACGTTGAGGTGAACTGCCGCGTGCGCGCAGAGGTTGCGCAACGCTTCGGTTGGCAGAGTCGCCCCAAAGGCGATCTCATCGGCGCGCTGCGAATCTGACTCGTACATCGGCGTCTCGACGCCCGTGCGCGCCCATTCGACGAGACGGGCATTGGCACGCGCGTTGAAACCGACGTGAGCGATGAGGTGGCGTCGCGTCCAGCCAGGCAGAAGCGAAGGCTCGTCGAAATCTTCATCACGCAGTTCATTGAGCTTTCTTGCCCAAAAGGCCTGACCGCGCCGCATCAATAGGAGCGAGCCAGCAAGAACGGGATCGGTGACGTTGTCTGTGCGGGCGCCCATTGTTACTCCTCGGCCACTATGCGATTGCGCAGAACGCCGATTCCTGAGACCTCGGTCTCAAGCTCGTTACCGTCAGCGAGATAGCGGGGTGGCTTTCGCGCGTGGCCGACCCCACCGGGCGTGCCGGTGGCGATTACGTCACCGGGCGCAAGGCTCACAATGCTCGAGATGTAGGCGATAAGCGCCGCAGGCCCGAAAACGAGGTCGTTCACGACCGTCGTTTGCATGGTCTGCCCGTCGATGCGGCAACTCAGAGTGCTTGACTCGTCGAATTCGTCGGCAGTGACCAGCACGGGGCCGAAAGGCGACGTCGCTTCGAAAGTCTTGCCCTGAAACCATTCGGGTGTGCGGTACTGGAAGTCGCGCATCGTCACATCATTGATGACCGAGTAGCCGGCGATCGCGGCGGCGGCCTCCTCCTCGTTTGCGCGATACACCGGCGCTCCGACGATCACGGCGAGTTCGGCTTCCCAATCCACCGCTGACGCGGCGTGCTCGGGAAGAACAATCGGATCGAAGGGGCCGACAAGCGCCTCGGGGTACTTCGCAAACAGCGTCGGGAACTCGGGGAGCTCCCGCCCCATCTCGAGGATGTGCGTGCGGTAGTTGAGACCGACGCACACGATCTTGCTGGGACGAGGAACGACCGGCGCCCATTCCTCGTCGGAGATCGCGGTGAGATTGCGTCTTTCGCCTTGTGCGGCGAGCGCACGTGCACGCCAATTGGGGTCGAGCAGCAGAGAACCAACGTCGGTGGCACCGGTGATTTCGGTCGCCGTTTCGCTCTCGACGAGCACGGCGACGGTCGAGCCATCTTTTCTCAGGGTCGCAATGCGCATCAGATGGCGTCCTTTCCCGGCATAAAAGTTCGCGCGAAACCCAGTCGCTCGATGATCGGTGCGTCGCTAAAGCGAAACAAATCGAAGTCCGTCTCCGCTTTGAGAGACCAAGACACCCAACTGGGCACCACAAACAAATCGCCTCGAGCGACTCTGTGTTCTATCCCACCCAGTTCGACGACTCCTTCGCCTTCGAATACCTGCCACACCGACGAGCCCACTTCATGCCTGAGCGCAGTCTCGACGCCGGCGCGAACGCGATGAAACTCGCAGCGGATCGTGGGCATCACGTCGCCGCCGGTCGTCGGGTTCGAGTAACGGATCGCCGCATGACCGAGCTCGACGGTCGCGGGATAGCCCTCATCCTCGAGGGCAAGCTGCTCGCGCAAGGCGGCATCCGTGAACTCCCAGCGGTAAGCAGAGAGCGGCGAGCTGATTTTGTTGTCGAGATCGGAAAGCGGCCGCAGTGCGGGGTGTGCCCACAGCCGCTCCGCCCGTGAAACATCTGGTGACGCCTCATCGGTCACGCGCTCGGAGCCGAATTCGAAGAATCCCACGTCGGTGTAGTTCGAGAAAGGGATATCGAGTCCGTCAATCCATGCCATCGGGTGTTCGGTGTCGTTGTGATGCCCGTGAAAATTCCATCCCGGCGTCAGCAGCAGGTCACCGCGCCGCATTGCAACCGGGTCGCCGTTCACAACTGTCCACACGCCTTCCCCTTCGACGACAAACCGGAAAGCATTCTGGCTGTGCCTGTGCTCCGGTGCAGTCTCGAAACCGCCGAGGTACTGGATAGCGCACCAGAGAGTTGGCGTTGCGTGCGCCGTGCCCGGAAGTCCGGGGTTGGCTAGTCCGATTGCGCGTCGCTCCCCGCCTCTACCGACGGGAACAAGCTCCCCGGATCGTTCTGCGATGTCGAATAGTGTCTTCCATCGCCAGACGTGAGGAACGGCTGCCGGGCTCGGCACCATAGGCATCAGGTCATCACGCTGCGTCCACAACGGCGCCATGTTGTTCGCGGCGAAGTCACGGTAGAGCTGTTCGAGCTCCGGCGAGTCTGCGGTTCCGTCCATCTGTTGCATTCGAGACCTCCTTGTCACGGTATTGCTCAGTACACCAACGGTATAGTGTGTACCCCAACAATCGCAATGATGCATTCAGGACGGCTTATGGGCACGCGACTATTACGAGCATGGGCACCCGCCCTGTGGCTCGGGCCGAGCACGGTTGGCGTTGTGCTCTTCTTTATCGGTCCATTGCTTGTTGTCGTATGGCTCACGACCCAATCGTGGAACCTCCTCTCCGACCCCGCTTGGGCAGGCGCGGCAAATCTCGGTGCGCTCGCCGACCCCCGATTCGCCCGATCACTTGTCACGACGTTCACCATCGGCGCAAGCGCGGTTGTCATCGAGATTGTTGTTGGCTTTGTTCTTGCGCAGGCACTCGCCCGAAACTCGGCAAGTAACCGCGCAACGATGGTGATGCTCCTCCTGCCGTGGATGATGGCTCCCCTGGCGCTCGGGGTCGTCGCGCGCTGGTTCTTGTCACCCTCGAACGGCCTCATCGCGTCGGTAATCGGCACACGATTCACAGCGCTCGACGAACCGATGACAGCGGTCATAGCCGTCGTCCTCGTCGTCGCCTGGCAGGCGACGGGGTTCGCGGCGCTCGTGTACTCGGCCTCACTACGGGCGATCCCGCGCGAGGTGCACGCAGCCGCCGCACTCGATGGGCTCGGCTCCTGGGGTCGGTGGTGGAGGATCGACTGGCCACTCGTCGCTCCGACCAGCGGCTTTCTCCTCATTGCCGGGGTGCCACAGGCACTCGGGCTCTACGACCTCGTCGTTGCTCTCACCGGTGGGGGCCCCGGCTTTGCTACCGAAACGGTAGCCATGCGAGTGGTGCAGACGGCGTGGAACTCATTCGACGTCGGGCCTGCCGCTGTTCTCGCAGTCGCACTGAGCGTGATCGGTACGAGCCTCGCGGCGACGGTTGTTGTGTGGTTGAGACGCAGAACATGAATAGTCGCGCTAGGCGAACTCGGATCACCGGTTGGGCGCTGGCCGCGCTGACGGCGATCGTTGTGCTCGGCCCACTCGCAGCCGCCGCGGCCGCCGCGTTCAGCAGCCCGGCGGATTTTGCGCAACAACGGGTGCGCCAACTCAGCTTTGACAACTTCGCGGCGCTCTTTTCACAGCCCGAAACACTGCTCTACCCGATCATCACAACCTTGGCGGTCACGCTCATCGTTACTGCAGCTCAAACCGCGACATCCATTCTCGCGTGTTACGCGTTTTGCTTCTTCCGGTTTCGTGGACGACGGCTGCTGCTCGCCGTCTACCTT
>Ga0247736_10000591_pt1 | contig 12178 bp, 8 predicted proteins | sample UWRJL193509B2_FD_180935 | JGI IMG/M metagenome (GOLD analysis project Ga0247736, IMG submission 180935) | Plant litter microbial communities from Arlington Agricultural Research Station in Wisconsin, United States - UWRJ-L193-509B-2 | ecosystem: Environmental > Terrestrial > Plant litter >...
CTGCGACTCCGGGATCAGTCGACCGAGCATGAGGATCGCTTCCTCCTCAGTCAGGGGGCCGAGGCTCACCCGGCGAACGCCCTCGAGCCCGGCCAGACTGCGGCGGGAGGTCACCACGACCCGGCTACGGAAGTCGAGCGTCAACACCGGGCGAACCTGGGACTCGTGGGCGGCATTGTCGAGAAGGACGAGGTAGGCGGATGCTTTGGTCTCGAGCTTCCACCGTCGCACTGCGTCATCGAGCGTGATCGGCGCGCCCTCTCCGTTACGGGGAACTTGCCGGAGCAACGCCCGCAATACCTCGAGCGGTGTTAAGGGCTCAGAGCTGAATCCTCCGAGGTCGACGAAGAGGGTGCGGCTCGGGGGCGCGTCCGCGCGGGCCGCCAGTTCTAAGGCGATTGTCGTCTTGCCGATACCTGCCGGCCCTGAGATCAACACCACCTGGGCCGTCTCATCGTCCGAATCGGCGAGCATAGCGACCATCGCGGACAGTTCGCGGTTTCGTCCGCTGAAATCAGCGGTTCGGTGAGGCGCCACGGCGGTGGAACGGTTTTCATCAACCGCTTTGGATCGCGGCCGGGCGCGCGCCGCGCGCAACATTCCGTCGCGGGCCCCAGAGTCCAGCCCGAGCGCATCGGTCAACGCGAGGACCGTGCGGCTTTGAGGTGACGTGCTCACGCCGCGCTCGATGTCGCTGATAGTGCGAGCGCTGATGCCGGAGTTCTCGGCGAGCGCATCGAGAGTGAGATGAGCCGCGATCCGCAGCGACCTCACGTGCGCGGCGAGGGGAAGCCCGGGTTTCATGACGGCAACTGTCGATCGGTCGACAGACGAAGGAACACGTTCATCGGGTGAGATGGCGGATGTCGAGAAATGTGCACGTCCATGGGTTTCCATTCGGGTTCAATGGGTAAGAGTTAGAGGGTTACGTTACAGTGGTGAGTTGTAACGTATCTCGTACAGTAGCCTGAGGTCAATCCCGATTCCGACAACTTCCTCAGCACCTCACACGGGCGCTGCTCACCAGCACCACCTCATACGCCCAGCGGAAGCGAACACGCTATGACACTTGAGAACCCTCCCTCTACAGAGCCCCACGGTGCCGCCCTTCCGGTGACAGTGTCCTCGGTTGTCGACCCTCGTCCCGTCGGCCTCATTCACGTCGTGGTGCTCGTCTTGTGCGGCTTTGTAATGTTCCTCGACGGCTTCGATACCCAGGCACTGAGTTTCGCTGCACCAGTGCTGGCGAAAGAATGGGGCCTCGCCCCCGCAGAGGTCGGAACGCTGCTGTCGGCGGCGATCTTCGGTCTCATGGTCGGGTATCTCGCTCTTTCTCCTCTCGCCAACAGGGTGGGCCACCGCCGAGTGATCATTTTCACCACAGCGGCATTTGGAATCATGACCCTGTTGTGCTCGCTTGCCACGGGGCCGACAGAACTGATCGTGCTGCGATTCCTCACCGGCATGGGACTCGGCGCGGCAATTCCCAGCCTGGTGGCACTGACCAGCGAGTTCGCTCCCCGGCGTCGGCGCTCGACCTTTGTGTTGTTCATCTATTGCTGGCTCGCGCTGGGGTTCGTTGCCGCCGGCCTCGTCTCGGGGTTTGTCATCCCGCAATTCGGTTGGCGAGCCATGTTCGTGGTCGGGGGCGTTCTGCCTCTGGTTCTGGTCGTCGTGATCATCGCTTTTCTTCCCGATTCGCCGCGATACCTCCTCGCGCGGCCGGCCTCGGCTCAGCGCCTGCGCGCCCTGCTGCTTCGAATCGATCCCTCGCTACCCGTTACAACGGTGGTCGGCCCCGACGCGGAAGACTCAAACGCGCCAAGTCGGGCGGGATCGATGGTCGTCGAACTGTTTCGCCGCCGCTGGCTCGCCAGCACACTTCTCCTCTGGGTCGCCTTCATCGCCAACCTTGCTGCCTTCTACTCGATTCAGAGTTGGATGCCGAGTATCGTTGGCTCGTTCGGTCAGGAGCCGTCGGTGATCATCGCGGCCACCGTGTTGACGAGCGTCGGCGGCATCGTGGCCGCGACAGCCATCGGTCCGACCATGGACCGGTTCAACCCGTTCCTGATCCTCGGTTCCGTGTACATCCTCGGCTCTGTGTTCGTCGTTATCCTCGGCCTGTCGCTGGACGGCGATGCGTGGGTTTTGTTGATTGCAGCGTTCGTGGCGGGAACGTGCGTGACGGGCGGGCAGATGAGCATCGTCGCGGTCGCATCGCTGATCTACCCGGTTCGGTTGCGTTCGACTGGAGTCGGCTGGGCCCTGGGTATCGGCCGATCCGGGGGGATCATCGGCCCGATTCTTGTCGGGGCGGCTCTGGGCGGCGGCGTTGCGCCTGCGGCAGTCTTCCTGGCGATCTCGCTTCTGCTCGTCGCAGCCGGCATATGCATGTTCATGCTCACCAGTCGAGCACGATCGACGCCGGTGGCACTCTAGGCGTCGTCCGACGCTCGAATGCTGGGCCACACGACAGCGACAACCCGATTGGCGATGTCTTCCCTTCCCGTGAATCCTCCGAGGAGGTAGGCGGCGAGATAGCTTCCGTAACAGAGGGTGGCGACCGCGTGGGTGTCCACATCAAGGCGCACTTCACCGCGGTCTTTAAGGGCCTCGATCACCTGGTTGATGAGCGCCACTCGGGGCTCGAGCGCGTGCTTTCTCACAACGTCGAGCAGTTCCGGAGTCCGATACGCCTCGCCGATGAAGTTTCCCATCAGCACGATTGCATCGGGGTTGAAGTACCTCTGGTCGAGCCGTCGGACAGCCTCGGTCAGTGCTTCGATGGCAGAAAGGCCCTCCCAAGGCTCGACCGGATAGCTAGCTCGCTGGGCGCGAAATCCGAAGTCCAGGGCAGCGACGACGAGCTCTAATTTTCCCGGCCAACGGCGGTAAAGCGTGGGACGGGTGACGCCGGCGTCCTTCGCGATATCACCCATCGTCATGTTGGAGTAACCATCGCTCACCAGACGGCGTCGGGTGGCCAGGATGATTGCGGTGTCAACGGCAGGATCCCGTGGGCGACCGCCGCGCACGGCGGCATCAGTTGATGGCTTACGGGGATCGCCTGAAACGGAGGGATCAACCATGACGCCGCACCTATCTTTCATCGTAGGTTTGAAACTCAAAGCAGACGGGGACGTAACACTAACCCGCGCGGGTTGCGTTACAGTGCCTCCTTGTATTCTATCGTTGGTCCGGCGGGTTCTTGTCGCTTCGTGTCACGCTTGCGCCAGGGTCGACCGGGCGTGGCTTCTCCGTGGCGGCACGGATGCGTGACGCGGCTTGTGACGGTGGACTTGGTTGACCCGAAATCTGGAGCCCGCCTTGTCGCTTGTTGTCACCGTCACGCTATTCACCACCTTCCTCATCATGCTCGTCGTTCCGGGTCAGGATTTCGTCATGATCGCGCGGATATCGGTGGCGCGGTCACGGAGGGCCGGCATCGCAGCCGCCGCGGGGGTCTCGACCGGGCTATTGTTCTGGCTCCTGGCGTCCATCCTCGGTGTTTCCGCACTCCTCGACGACAACGCTGATCTCAGCCGCCTACTGCGGCTCGGCGGAGCGAGCCTGCTCGCCGCGTTCGGCATCTTCTCCGTCGCAGCCGCGCTTCGGTCGGGACGGAAGGCCCCGTCCGAACCGTCGCTTGTGCCAGAAGAGACGACGGCCAGTCCGTTGCTCCGTGGCTGGGCAGCGGGGCTGTTCAGCAATCTCTCGAACGTGAAACTGCTCGTATTTTTCGGCAGCATCTTCTCCGGCGTTCTTCCGGAGGGCCTCACCCCCGTCGAAACCGCGCTGATCGCCCTAGAGTTGGGCGCACTCTCTTTCGGCTGGTTCAGTCTCGTCGCCATCCTCGGATCGCACCCCCGTGTGGCTCGGGCCTACCAGCGCGCCAGCCGCGGCATGGACGTTGTCTTCGGGCTTGTCTTCATAGCCATCGGCACAGTTCTGTTCGTCGGCGGCCTATGAATGCGGCCGGAGTCAGCTCAGGGCCACACGGCACCCTTTTCGGCCAGGGGGACCATGGCTATTCCGCGAGCAGCTGTGCCGCTCGCTCGGCGATTGCGAACACCGTGGCATTGGTATTCGCCGAGACCGGCGTCGGCATGATGGAGGCGTCGGCAACCCGGAGGCGGGAGATGCCGCGCACGCGCAGTCTCGGGTCGACGACCGCGAGGTTGTCCGTGCCCACCCGGCAGGTTCCCGCGTAGTGGAAGTACGCCACCAGGCTCTCGCGGAGGTAGTCGAGCATGGCGTCCTCACTCTGCAGCGTGCGCCCTGGCTGGGCCTCAGCCCCGCGCCAGACGGCGAGGGCCTCGGCGGCCCCGATTTCGCGAGCGATGCGCAGCCCGGCCAGCATCACCCGCCGGTCGCGTTCGTCGGCGAGATAGTTCGGATCGATGAGAGGGCCTGCTGTGTAGTCGGAGCTGGCGAGACGCACGGTGCCGCGGCTGTGCGGGAGCATCGCCGAGAAGGCGATCGCGAATCCGCCGTCGCGGTCGGGGCCGGGCAGTGTCTGGGACCGGTAGGGCCGGCCGATCAGCAGCAGCTGCAGGTCTGGGCCGTCGCTCGCGTATTCTGTCGACACGAGTCCGACGCCTTGGCCGTTGATGATGTGCGGGTCGCTGTGCTGCGGTTGGGCATGGGCGAACACGACCGTCGACATGGGGTGGTCGTGCAGGTTGGCGCCGACGCCGGGAAGATCCAGCTCGACCTCAATGCCGAGTTCGGCGAGGTGGTCGGCGGGACCGACGCCCGAGAGCATCAGCAGCTTGGCGGATCCGATCGCGCCGGCCGTGAGGATGACCTCACGGTTCGCGGTGGCGATAGTGGCGGCTGCGCCGGTGCCGTACTCGACGCCCGTGCAGACGCCGTCGTGAATGGTGAGGCGCCGCACTAGGGTGTCTGTGGCGATATGGAGGTTCGCGCGGTGCAAGACGGGGCGGAGGTACGCATCCGACGCGCTGAGGCGGCGGCCGTCGACGACGTTGGCGTCGGAGAGCCCGAAGCCCGTCTCGTCACCCGAGGAGATGTCGTCGGCGACGCGGTACCCGAGTTCGGCCGCGGCGGCGAGGGCTCCGACGATCACGGGGCTGGGCTCGGTCATCGGTCCGACGACCATGGGGCCGTCAGTACCGCGGAGGGCCTCGTCGCGGCCGACGGTGGTCTCGCTGCGGCGGAAGAAAGGCAGGAGGTCGTCAAATCCCCAACCGGTTGCACCCGCCTCCACCCAAGTGTCGTAGCTCGAGCGGTGTCCGCGCAGGAAGTTAAGGCCGTTGATGCTCGACGATCCGCCGAGCGCGCGGCCACGGGGCGCGGCGAGCGTCGCGCCGTTGAAGGACTGTGGCACGGTCACGTCGCCCCAGTTCGCGGCGGAGGCGAGCAGGAGAGGCCAGACGGCCGGCAACTCCATATCGGGAAGGGCGGACGCCGCCCCTGCCTCGACCAGCAGTACGCGCACGTCGGCTTTTTCGCTGAGGCGAGCGGCGATCACACTGCCAGCCGTGCCGCCCCCGACGATGATGTAGTCATATGAGAGGGCGGTCGGCTGCGGCTCCAATCCGTGGAAGCCGTTGCGCGGGGTGTCCATGTGCATCAGGAGTCTGCTTTCTGTGGCCACGCATCGAGGCATCGGTGATTGAGAAGGGAGCGTGCGGCCGGTTACGGCCGCACGCTCCCCGGAGTAGAAGTCGCTACTTGGAGAAAGCCGCGGCCTCTCCGATTACACGCGCAACAGTCTCGGGCTCAGCAGCCATCGAGAGGTGTCCCGAATCGACGATGATCAGAGTCGATCCTGCGCGCTCAGCCATCCATTTCTGCGTGTCGAATGGGATGCTGTGGTCTTCCGTGCCGGCGACGTACCAGGACGGCAGGGACTTCCAGGCCTGATCGGCGCGGGCTGGTTCGGAGAGCGCCTGATAGGTAATCGGGCGCTGTTTGGCGAAGAACGTCGCGGCGAGTTCGTCGGGCAGTCCGTTGACGAAGCCGCCGGCGAAGGCGCCGGGCTGCAGGTAGAGGTCGACATTGTGCTCGCCGGGGAATGGCGCCATATCGAACAGAGCCCCAGCGTCGACGGGGCCAGCGCGGCCAGCAAGGTCGAGGATCGTCTCGCCCTCCTCGGGGACGAAGGCGTTGAGGTAGACGAGAGCCTGCACATCGGGGTGGATCAGCGCTGCGCCGCCGATGACCGCTCCGCCGTAGGAGTGTCCCACGAGAACGACGGGGCCCGTGGTGCGGGTACCGAGGAACGCGGCGAGGTAGTCGGTGTCGTTGTCGAGTGACCGCAACGGGTTGGCAAAGTGGGTGACGGTGTAGCCGTCGGCGGCGAGCAAGGCGTCGACCGCAGCGAAGGGGCTGGAGTCGCTCCACGCTCCGTGGACGACGACGATGGTGGGCTGGACGGTGTTCATGACGGGTCCTTTTCTGAGGGTGCTGGGTGGGGGAGGGAAGGTTGGGTGTTACTTGATGGCGGCGGCATCTTTGATGACGTCGACGGTGGCGTCGGCGTCGGCGACCATGGAGAGGTGTCCTGCTTTGACCTCGGTCAGGGTCGAGCCGGCGCGGTCGGCCATGAAGCGCTGGGTGGAGATGTCGATGCTGTGGTCTTCGGTGCCTGCGATGTACCACGACGGCAGCGTCTTCCAGGCCGGGTTCGCGCCGGCGGGCTCGCTGAGGGCCTGGTAGGTGATGGGGCGCTGGCTGGCGAAGTACTTGGCGGTCTGCTCGTCGGTCAGGCCGTTGGAGAACCCGCCGGCGAAGGCGTCCTTCTTCAGGTAGAGGTCGACGTTGTGGTCGCCGGGGAACGCGGCCATGTCGAACAGGGCCTCGGCGTCGACGGGGCCGGCCTTGCTGGAGAGGTCGAGAATGGTCTCGCCCTCGTCGGGGACGAAACCGTTGACGTACACCAGCGAGGTGACGTCGGGGTCACTGAGGGCGGCGCCGCTGATGAGCGCTCCGCCGTAAGAGTGGCCGACCAGGACGACGGGGCCTTCGGTGCGGGTCTCGAGGAACGACGCGAGGTAGGTGGTGTCGGTGGTGAGCGACCGCAACGGATTGGCGAAGTTCACGACCGTGTAGCCGTCGTCGGAGAGCTGCTTTTCGACTGCCGCGAACGGGCTGGCATCGCTCCACGCGCCGTGGACGAAGACGACAGTCGGCTTCGGATCGATGGTGGCCGCGGCCGCAGCGTCATTGTTCGCGGCGGGAGTCGCGGCTGCGGCGCACCCGGTGAGGGCCGCGACGGCGACGAACGAAGCCGCGGCGAGCCCGGCCGATTTGCGGACGACGGTGCGGCGGGAGAAGGAGAACGCGTTCATGATGACTGCTTTCGATGGGAGGGAGTGGTGGGGTGGTAACGAGACAAGAATGTTCGTCGCGCGATCGTGTGGGGGAGAGTCATTTGACTCAGTTCATCTAGATGGGTACCGCGACATCGGTGGGGAGGTCGGATGCACTGAGAATGCACTTTCTCTACCCAGCCCTGATGTTGCATAGGCGATACGACGAAGGGAACAGAAATGACACTCACGCAGCTGTCTTCGGTTGAGCGCCACGATTGGCGCCAATCGGATGGCACCCACGAGTCCTCTGGGCGCATAGCGCCGTGGGACGAGCGCCCATCGGTTCCGGCATCTCGCACGTGGGCCCAGGTTCTTCACGGCGAAGGATTCTCCGCCGTCGACGACGTCGACCGGACCGGCACCGGCGCCGAGTCCGCTGCCGTGCTCGCCCTGTCTGCCGGACTGAGAGGTACGCCCAGCCTCGCGCGTCAGTCCGCAGCGCGAGCCGAGCGTTTCACTGGCGAGAGGTCACGAACGATAGTCGGGATCCAACTCGCCCGCACGTTGGCCTGGATGTGGGACGCCGATATGGCTGCGGCATATCAGTCGGTCTCAATGTTGTTCATCGGTGACCGCACCCACGGAAGAGACGGCTCCGCTGCCGCGATCGGTATCTTCGCGGAGGTGGCTCTGCGATGTGGGCAGGGAGACACAGCACGTCTGGCACTCGCCCACTTTGATGACTCTCCGCGCGACGACAGTGCAGAGGCGCAAGAAATCGCGCTCGCCGCCGCGATTCTGGGAGGCGACACCAGCCTGGAGCGCGCCGTAAGTACTAGCGCTCCGAAGTCGGCTTTGGTCATCGCCCGACTCAACCTCGCGTGGGGACTACGCCTGCGCAGGACAGGTCGCGCACGAGAGGCGCGAGCACCCTTACAGGCCGCGCTGGAGCTCTTCGATGAGCTGGACTCCGGCACCTGGCAGCGAATTGCGGCTCGCGAGCTTCGCGGGGCAGGACACGGCGGCGGCGCCGCAACGATCTCGCCCCTGTCCACCCAAGAGATGGCGGTCGCACACGCCATCTCGCTGGGACTGAGTAATCGGGAGGCAGCAGATCTCCTGTACCTCTCTCCGCGGACAGTCAGCAACCATCTCTATTCGATATACCCAAAGCTGGGGGTGCGGTCACGCACGCAGCTTGCACGCTGGTACGAGGGACAGCTCGACAGCTCACAGTCCGGCAGCCTCGATTAGCGCTCGCACCTCTTCGACTTGGAGTTCCTGCTCGTAGTCATAGACAACACCACTGAAATCTTCCCTGTAGGACGACGCGGCTTGGTCATAAATACTCAGGGACGTTGACGCCTTCGTCCAATCGCCAATCCCTGCCCACGCCTTCGTGACAATTCCGGTGAACATCAGCGTCACAGTGGGGTCGGCGTTCTGATCGATTCCCTCGATCTCTTCGAGAGCTGCCTGATACTTGCCCATCGCAATGTGAGCGAGAGCCAGGTAGCACTGCGCATACGGGCGAAGGTACTGGAGGCCGGAGTCGTCGATCATGCCGAGAGCCTCGGTTGCGGCATCCGCCTTCTCTTGTGCCGAATCTGACGCCGCGAATGCGCCGGCAAGAATCACGAGTGCGTTCGCCAGCGTGCCCTGATCCTCCGACTCTCGGGCAACCTCTACCGCTCGTCGCGCATACTCGAGTAGTTTCGGTCCTCTGCCGCTCGCTATGGCCATGTTTCTCCACGTGTTGGACTCTCCGATGAGGTCTCCTAGCGCGCGATATGCCGACAGTACAGTTTCGAATTCGATAATCGATTGCTGCTTGTCGCCGATGGATCCGAGTTGGCCGGCGAGATCCCGGCGCAATTCGACTTCCAGGCGGGGCTCATTGATGCGTACCGCAGCGGCTGTCGCCAACTTCGCCAAGGGCAGAATGGTCGCAGCACCCTCAACAGTTTGAATCATGGGTCGCCAGTCCACAGCCAGGAAGGCCGCTTCACGGTCGAGTCCTTCGGCAATCGCCCAGTGAAAAACTCCGCTCAATGCCTGACGCTCCGCGACAAACCAGGCGATGGATTGCTCGGGGGAGCTGAAGTGCTCGATCTGTTGACTGGGCCCGACATCGGCAAGATCCAGCACCGGCGGGCGTCCGAAGGAAAGGTACGCCTGCCGCATCGAATGTAGGTAGTAGAGGAGTAGTCGCTTCTGCGCTTCCGCCACCTGCGCGCCGTCAGACACCCGCTCTCTCGCGTAGATCCGGAGTAGATCGTGCATGACGTATCGGTCTTGCGTGACCCGGATGAGCAGATTTGCCGAGAACAGCTCGGACACGGCACGCCCAGCGCGTCCCATCTCAAGACCGGACACGGCGGCAAGTGCTTTGAGCGATAGCTGCGACCCAGGATGAGCTGAGGAAAGTCCGAATACCAGGGCGGCGTCATGAGACACGACCTCGAGCGACCATTCGAATGTCGAACGGAGGTCGTTCGATCCTTCGACGGAAAGTACATCGAGTGCGGTTGCGGTTGCGGCGAGGCGGTCGGCGACGTCACCCACGTGAGAATGCGAGTCCATCGCCGATGCTGCGGCGGCAAGCGCGAGTGCGAGCGGCAATCCGCCGCAGGAAGCGATGATCGATTCCACCGCGTCACCAGCGGTGTCGAGTCGCTCCGAGCCCAAGCGCCGGGCGAGAAGCTCCCTTGACGCAATCGCATCCCACCGTTGAAGCGGCACTGGAACAGCGCCTTCGCGGACCACCAACCCACTCAGCTGTCTCCTGCTTGTCACGATGACCAGAGATTCCGGGGAGTCCGGCAAGAGCGCTCGCACCTGATCCACATCGCCAGCGTTATCCAGGATGACGACCATCCTTCTGTTACTCATGAGCCCCAGATAGACATCGCGGCGCGCGGCCTCATCCGGACGGACGCCCGCCAGGTTGACACCAAGACCCTCCAAGATCCGTCCCAATCCTGCCGACGTCGACAAGCTGCCCGGTGACCCGTCGAAGCCCCTCAGGTCGACCAGAATTTGTCCGTCGGGAAAGTTCGGAGCGACCGAATGCCCCCACGCAAGGGCCAGCGTGGTTTTGCCTATCCCCGCCATCCCGCTGATAACTACGAGGGCAGAGTTTCGGGCGAGAGCACTGGCTGTGGCCTCCTCGAGAACGGAATCGAACTGGGACCGCACGACAATCGCCCGAGGCAGACCCGGCAGCCGACTGCGAGGACCGGGCGGAGGTTCGGTGTCCATCAACAACACGAGGTGCATCGCTGAGAGCAACTCGGCGCTGGGGAGCAGGTCCAGCTCCAAGGACAAGGCCGTTTTGGTCGCTTCAAAGACGTGGACTGCTTCCGCTCGTCGCCCCGTTCTGGCCAGAAGCGCAATAAGCCGTGACTGAAGGCGTTCGTCGAGGGGGGCGTCAGCCGCGATTACTTCAATCGAACTCAGTGTCGTCGGGTTCCCACCCGCTCTGAGGGCAAAGTCGGCAGCATCGATTGCCAGCGAGATTCTGTCACGCCGGATTGCTGCAAACTCCGGTCGTTCGCGCATCGACCAAGGTAAATCCGGAAGTGGAGGTTCAACGACAAGTGACAGGGCATCATCGTAGAGCTGCGCCGCAATTGCGGGACTGGCTGCGCGGGCCGCTCTCCACAGTTCGAGGGCATCGCCCAAGTCCGACGAGCACAGCGACATGTTTAGTCGGTAGGCATCGCCGACCGCCTGGACGTAGTTGCCGATGGCACGCGGCGGGAGCATCGGCTCCAGGAGACGGCGAAGTTCACCGATATGCCTCTGGATCTGGTTCACTGCAGTCGTCGGTGGGTTGTCATTCCACAGTGCATCGACGAGTTCGCTCGCGGACACTGGTGTTCCCTGAGCTGCGACCAGTCGGGCGAGAATGAGCCGTTCGCGAGGTGGCCTCGGGGACAGATCGATGCTCGGACGAAGTAGTTTTAAGCCACCAAAGACAGTGACGTGAACGTCCGACTGCGCTGAAGATGCCATGCTGACCCATCGCTAGGGAGGGAGAAACCCCGACTGGTGAAAAGCCACATCTGCAGCTCGCGAACTTGGCACCTGTTTGTGTGCCTATAGTGTGCCCTATTCCGGACGGCGGGTGGCAGTTTCATCTCTCGCACTCGTGCCCGCGGTGTGCAGTGAATCTGTCGGTCACCGGAGGGAGCGCGCATTGTGCACATTGATGTAATCGCCGGACCAGACGTCGATCACCTCGTCCACGCGACGTGGGCGACAATTCAACACATGTGTGCGGAAAATACGCGTAGCATGTTCGAATGGCTTTGACATCGCATTCCGCCAGGGCCACCGACCCGCGGCCGGCACGAACCCGGGCTGCGATCCTTCGTGCCGTGGAGGGGCTCGCTCTCGCCGGCTCTGACGTATCCGTCAACGCCATCGCCCGCTCCGCCGGGGTGAGCCGTAGCGCGTTCTACGCCCAGTTCGCCGACCTTGACGATCTCGCGCTCTCGATTCTCATGGCGCAGTTCGAGTTGATCGGAGCCGATGATGTCGTGCTGCGCGGCCAGCCCGCGGCAGACGAACGGGCAATCGCGCGGCGCGCGGCCACGCGACTGGTCGCCCACATCGACCAGAGACGCTCGCTATACCGGGCGGCGCTGGACTGGCACGTTAGCGCGCAGGTTCACGATGCGCTTGCGCGCGCGTTCGCTGAGCGCATTGAAGAGTCGATGTCGGCCATGGGAGACCGGGTGCCGGCCGCCCACAGACACAGCTACACCGCTCGCTATATCGGGGGAGGCGCTCTTGCGCTCATCACCGACTGGCTTCGCGATGAAACCCCCATCGCACCGGCTGATATGGCACGGCGACTGCTCGCTGCCATGCCCGATTGGCTAGTCGGC
>Ga0247736_10000592_pt1 | contig 12148 bp, 12 predicted proteins | sample UWRJL193509B2_FD_180935 | JGI IMG/M metagenome (GOLD analysis project Ga0247736, IMG submission 180935) | Plant litter microbial communities from Arlington Agricultural Research Station in Wisconsin, United States - UWRJ-L193-509B-2 | ecosystem: Environmental > Terrestrial > Plant litter >...
GGCATTGGCGATATCGTGCCAGTTTCAAATGCGGCACGTGCCATTAGCTCTATTCAAATGTTTACAGGTTTAATGTATATCGCTGTGGTGATATCGCATCTAGTTGGTTTAGCTGCGAGTAAAAGAGCCAATAATCCATAATTAGTATCCGTAATCAAGTCAGCTTAAATTAATTTATTCTTAATTTATAGACCAAAACTGCATCACCCTGCTTGTAACCGAAAATTGAATTGCCGCCGCTGGCGACTGCGATATATTGCACGCCATCTATAGTATAAGTAATAGGCGGTGCGTTTACGCCAAAATCAGAGTGCGTTTGCCAGAGTAATTCGCCGTTTTGGCTGTTGTAAGCATTAAAGTTGCCATTGCCTTCACCCGTAAACAGTACGCCGCCAGCAGTCGCCAATACACCTCCAATCAATGGTTGCGCGGTTTTATTCTGCCATGCTATTTTTCCACTACTTAAATCGATTGCTGACAATAATCCCCAGCGCGGGTCTTTTGTCGGCTCACTTGCAGCATAGCGAATCGCTGGCTTGCCATCTTTGGCCGGCGTTTCATGCAAGGTATAGTTAATCGGCGCATGAATTCCCGCAACGAACACGCGCTGATTGGCTTCATCCACACTCACTGGTGACCAGTTAGAGCCGCCCAAAATACCCGGATAAACGACAATGCCCTCTTCTGTGGCTTTTTTAAATAAATTATGTTGCGGCACAAACGCTTCTGATTTTTTCAGCAACTTGCCAGTCGCCCTGTCATGCACATAAAACCATCCCGTTTTGCTGGCTTGCCCAACTGCTGCAACCATTTTTCCATTCAAATTATAGTTAAATAATGCAGGCGGACTGGCTAAATCGTAACCCCACAAATCATGCGGCACTTGCTGATAATGCCATTTCAATTTGCCAGTGTTGGTATCTAAAGCGACTAATGAAACGGTATAAAGATTATCACCTGGGCGCGAAATATCATTCATTTGCGGGCTAGGATTACCAGTGCCAAAATATAAAGTATCGGTTGCGGTGTCGATAGCAGGCGTGCTCCAAGCTGAACCGCCGCCAAAACGCGCTGAATCAGGATATTTAGCTAAATCGGCTTTCTCTTGCGCAATATCACGGTTAAAAGTCACGCCATCATCCGTCGTTTGCGCAAAACTGCCCTCCCAACCATTTGCTGGAATCGTGTCGAATTGCCATACACGCTTGCCGTTGTTCACATCATAAGCGGCTAAAAATCCAGGGCGCCCAAAACGCCCAGTCACGCCAATTACTGCGCCCAACGGCGCATCTGCGGTTGGATTATCAATATGCAAACCATAGCCGACACCAGTGATCCCTACAATCACTTTACCTTTATTGACAACTGGCGCCATCGCGATGCCAATGCCCGTGCCGCCTGTTACTTTGCGTGCGCTGTTTGGATCTTCTTTATTTAAAGAATCTTGTCCTTCCGTGACAATCGCAGAATCGACGACATCAATATCCCACTCTTTTGCGCCGGTTTTGGCATTTAAGGCAATCAAACGCGCATCCACCGTGCCGATGAATACTTTTCCATCGGCGACTGCAACGCCTCTATTCGCAGGGCCACAGCACATTTGCCAATCTGCGCGCCTGTCGTGTTTATAACGCCATAATTCTTGCCCTGTTTTAGCGTTAAGTGCAACGACATGATTGTAAGGAAGTGACAGATACATAATGCCATTTTGCACGATTGGGGTAGTTTGAAAGCTACCGACAACGCCACTTTTGAATTGCCAGGCTTGTACCAGATCTTTCACATTTTTCTGGTTAATCTGTGTGTTGGGTGAAAAGCGCTGGCTGGTGAAATCGCGCCCAAAACTTGGCCAATCTTGTGTGTTAACTTGTGCTGAATTAACTTGTGGCGAAGCCGTATTTTTATTAGCAACACATCCTTGTAATGTACATAACATCAATATGCAAAATGCACTTGAAAGAACTGTTTTTATATTTGCGCTTGTATTCGCGTTTAAATTAACTGGTGCGATTGTTTCTAAAGTCATTTTCATCATGCATCACATTTATTGATTAAAGTATACCGATTAGTATACATCATGATAATTTACCTGCAACTAGGAATAGTTCATGAGATATGCCGTAAATAAAAAATACCGAAATGTTGAATCTAAAAAATAATTTACACGTATAAATTGTCATGGGCGCATTACATCACAGGCAAATTAGATTTAAGGTAGTATCAAGTTTTAAACAACAGATTAAATATCATGAGCAAAACAAAAACATCTGAAGAATTGTTTCATTTAATCGCATTAAGCGGACAAGGCGACAAAGCGGCGTTTCAAGCCTTATATGAAGCCACTTCTGCTAAATTATTCGGGCTATCTTTACGTATATTGAATCGACGTGATTTAGCTGAAGAAGCGTTGCAAGATGCGTTTATTAATATCTGGCATCACGCACAAAATTACCGCCCTGAAAAAGCCGCGGTAATGACTTGGATGACAACAATTGTGCGCAATAAATGTTTCGATTTACTACGTGCAATGCCGCAAGAAGCACAATTATTGGATGAGTCCAGTCTGGATGATTGGGCTTCTGATGATTTAGGCCCATTAGAACAAGCGACCGAAAAAAGTGAATCTAAAGCGCTGTTAAATTGCATGAACACATTAGCGCCTTTGCAACGGCAGGCCATCGTGCTGAGTTATTTTCATGGCATGGCACATGAGCAGTTAGCAAAACATCTAGTACAACCGTTGGGCACGATAAAAACCTGGATCAGACGCGGGTTAACTGCGCTCAAAAGTTGTTTGCAAGGAGAAAAAGCATGAGGTACGACAACGAAAAATTAATCGATATGCTTTCAGTTGAATACATATTAGGCACACTAAAAGGCACGGCGCGCACGCGTTTTGAGCAATTGTTAAAACAACGCGCTAATTGGGCGCAAACATTTAGTTGGTGGGAATCACATATTCATTTACTGGCTGACACTATTCCTGCCGTAAATCCGCCAAAACGCGTTTGGAAAACCATCGAAATGCGCTTATTTAATAAAAATGCAGCGCTTTCAAGTAGCTGGTGGAAAAGCTTTGCATTTTTATCGACGGCTTTGGCGGCATCTTTAGCAACTATTCTGGTATTGCAATCTCCAAAACCTGCTGACGAAATCACACCAGCGGCAGTTGCATTACTTTCTACTGAAAATGCCCAGCATGGCTGGCTATTAAGTGAAAAGAAAAATGCCAACAACGAAGTAGAAATGGAAGCAATCTCGTTGGCGAGCTTAGAAACAAAGCCTGATAACGCGTTTGAATTATGGTTGTTGCCAGCCGATAAATCGAAACCGATTTCATTGGGTTTATTGCCGCAACAAGGGGTTGCTAAAATGAAAATCCCTGCACAGCTTGTCCCGTTAATGGCACCTGGCAGTTTAGCCGTTACTCTGGAACCCGTTGGCGGCTCACCGACCGGCAATCCTACTGGCGCAGTGGTGTACCAAGGCAAATTGGCAAAAACTTAACATGCTTTTTTAAATATATTTTGTAGAAAGAATATTCAATGGGTTTAGCCATTAAGTTAGCGGAATCGGGTAGTTTGCCCGATTCTATCGTGCGCCAAGGTATCAGGCAGTTAGTCAAACAGCGTTTGACAGAAATCTCTGCCAATAACTGTGAAATCGGTATGGCGCAATTGTGCCAATTTGTTGCCGATATGGATGCTTCGGCAATCGCACCGGTGCCAGAGTTGGCAAACGCGCAACATTACGAAGTGCCTGCGGCATTCTTTCATTATTGTTTAGGCAATCATCGTAAATACAGCAGCTGTTTTTGGATGCCAGATACAGAAACACTAGATGGAGCGGAAAGATTAGCGTTAATACAAACCTGTGACCATGCCGATCTGCAAGACGGCCAAGCGATTTTGGAGCTAGGTTGCGGCTGGGGTTCCTTATCACTTTGGATGGCAGCGCAATATCCAAAATCGACTATTACAGGGGTTTCAAACTCAAATTCGCAACGCGAATATATTATGAATACAGCGAAATCGCGCGGCCTGACTAATCTGAAAATCATCACCGCCGATATGAATGTGTTTGAAGCACCAGAAAAATACGACCGCGTAGTTTCGGTGGAAATGTTTGAGCATATGCGTAATTACCAAGTGCTGTATGGAAAAGTCGCTAGCTGGCTAAACACTGGTGGTAAGTTCTTTAAGCATATTTTCGTGCATCGCAATACGCCTTATGCGTTTGATGTTAAGGCTGATGACGACTGGATGAGTCAGTTCTTCTTTAGTGGCGGCATTATGCCCAGTGATGATTTACCACTGCATTTTCAGGATGATTTAAAATTAATCCAACGCTGGCGCTGGGATGGCACGCATTACGAAAAAACTGCCAACGCCTGGTTAGTGAATATGGATAAAAATACCAAAGCTATCACGCCAATTCTAGCTGCTACTTATGGCGATAAAGACGTGGAAATGTGGCGTAATCGCTGGCGGATGTTTTATATGGCCTGCGCGGAATTGTTTGGCTATAACAATGGGCAAGAATGGTGGGTTACGCACTATTTATTTGAGAAAAGATCAGGTTAATCACCATGCAACGTAGCGTTGTTGTAAATTTTATTTTGTATCAAATCGGCTGGTTTGCTTGCGTAATTGGCGCAGCTAATCAAATGCCGTGGCTAGGCGTCGCAGTGGTTTTCGTAGTTGTCATTTGGCACTTAATACAAGCCGATCAGCCAAAGCGCGAATTGGCTTTGTTATTAATTGTGATGGTAATTGGTGGAACTTTCGATCAGATTTTACTGAATCATCAATTGATTAGCTATGAATCGCATGGCTGGATGAATAGCGCCCAAATGAATCATCCAGAAATGAATCTTATAGTACCTGTTTGGATATTAGCTTTATGGGCAGAATTTGTGACGATACTGAATGTGAGTTTGCGCTGGATGCGTGACCGCTGGCTGATTGCCGTATTATTCGGCGCAATTGGCGGGCCATTAGCTTATATGGGCGCAGCTAAACTAGGTGCAGTCACGCTCAATATGATGCCAGCCAGCTATATCGCGCTCAGCGTCGGTTGGGCAATATTAACGCCGTTAATACTACGATTATCAGCAAAATTCGATGGATTTAATTTGATGGATGCAAACTTGAAAGCTGAAAATTAACATGTTCAATTTTTCCATTTATCTGTACAGCTTGGTTGCCATTGGACTATTTGCGCTATTAGGCTGGATGATGAGCCTAGTGCGCGATAACGTTACCCACGTTGATAGCATGTGGAGCTTGTTTTTCGTATTAGCCGCTTTTACCAGCGCATTGTTTGTGTATGAAGGCAGCGCGCGCGTTTACCTGGTTTTAACACTTGTCACCATATGGGCAGTCCGCTTGTGCGCATACCTTACCTGGCGCAATTGGGGTCCGCATGAAGACCATCGTTACGCTGAGATTCGCAAAAATAATGAGCCATTTTTTTGGCTGAAAAGTGCATACATCATATTTGGTTTGCAAGCGGTTCTGGCTTGGATAATCTCCATTTCACTTTACGGCGCAATTGATTCAAATAGCGAAATTAACGTGTTGGATTATTTAGGTGTATTGCTATTTTTGGTTGGATTTACCTGGGAAAGTATTGGCGATTGGCAATTAACGCAGTTTACAAGCAACCTTGCAAATAAAGGCAAAGTGTTAGATACAGGCTTATGGCGCTACAGTCGCCATCCCAATTATTTTGGTGAATGCTGTGTGTGGTGGGCATTTTATCTGTTTGCTTTGGCAGGTGGCGCTTGGTGGGCAATCATCTCGCCGATTTTGATGACGCTGCTATTGCTAAAAGTTAGCGGTGTCAGCTTGTTAGAAAAAAATATTTCAGAGCGTCGCCCTGCTTATGTTGAATACATTAAAAATACCAATAGTTTTATTCCAGGTTTACCTAAAAATGACCATTAGCCGCGCCATAGTTAACACTCAAAAAGTGCCAATATTTTCTTTATCTGTATTGCGCTCGTTCATGGTTTTGTTAATGATGGCTTTATTTGCAACGCCCGCAATGGCTGAAGAATGGGCGTTCGACGTGTTTTTAGATAAAAGTAAAATCGGTAAGCACACGTTTACTTTAGACCAAAATCGCGTGTTAACCAGCCGCGCTAAATTCAACGTCAAAGTGCTGTTCATCGAAGCTTACAACTACGATCACACCGCTAAAGAACAATGGAAAGATGATTGTCTGGCGACTTTAGAAGCCAACACTACGGAAAATAAATTAGTTAGTAATATTAAAGGTATTAAAAAAGACGCAAGTTTTGAAGTGGCTGACGGCAAAACCACCCAAACTTTGCCAGCTTGCTCCATGACGTTTGCTTACTGGAATCCCAAAATATTAAGCCAGTCAAAATTGTTAAATCCACAGAATGCTGAATACCTAGATACCAAATTTGAGAAAATAGGCCAAGAGACTATTACGGTTAAAGGTCAGCCAGTTGAAGCAATGCATTACAAACTTAAAGGTAGTTTGAACGGTAAAAATAAGCTGAATATTGAGCTTTGGTATAACGCAAAAAATGAATGGGTGGCTTTGAAATCAATTACTCCAGAAGGATATATAATTAACTATAAGTTAATATAATCAATATGTTAAACATCAAATTTAAAGTATTACTTTCAATAATTTTTAGCTGCTTAATTGTCGGCTGTGCAGGCACAAAAATGGATACGATACCAGTTGTTAAGCAAGTCGATCTACCGCGATTTATGGGCGATTGGTATGTGATCGGCGTGATTCCAACGCCGATTGAAACCAAGGCCTACAACGCGATTGAACATTATGCATTAGATAGCGATGGCACAATTGCGACTACTTTTACTTTCTATAAAGATGCGTTCGATGGCCCGCTTAAAACCTATAAACCGCGCGGCTTTGTAGTGGAAGGTACGGGCAACGCCTTGTGGGGAATGCAATTTATCTGGCCAATCAAGGCAGAATATCGCATCGCTTATTTAGATAAGGATTATCAATACACAGTGATTGCCCGCAATGCTCGCGATTATGTGTGGATTATGGCGCGCACGCCGCAAATTCCTGATGCGAAATATGCAGAACTAACTGAATTTGTTGCAAAACTAGGCTACGACACCGCAAAAATTCGCAAAGTGCCACAAAACTGGGCTGGCAATCCTAGACAAACCAGCACTTCTAAAGAAAACAACCCAGTTAAAACGCTTGAAAAAATTGAGTAACAAATGTTAGATAAAAACTCACTTAATAAAAACTCGCTTGCTTACAAAAAGCCCATTTTAAGCACATTAACTAGCTGGCTGGATAATGATGCTATAGTTGAAAATATCGATGCAGAGCAAGATAAACAAAGCATCGATTACTGGCGCGTTATTCCATTCGTTGCATTGCATTTGGCCTGTTTTGCTTTATTCTGGGTCGGCTACAGCACGTTTGCGCTATTTTTTGCCATTGCTTTATATGCGATAAGGATGTTTGCAATCACTGGTTTTTATCATCGTTATTTTTCGCATAAGGCCTTTCAAACCAGCCGCGCGGGCCAATTTGTGTTTGCTGTTCTAGGTGCAACTGCAGTGCAACGCGGCCCGTTGTGGTGGGCAGCGCACCATCGCCATCATCATGGCCATTCGGATGAAGAAAGTGATGCGCATTCTCCCGTTCAGCATGGTTTTTTATGGAGTCACATCGGCTGGTTCTTATCACGCAGTAATTTTCATACGCAATTAGAGCGCGTGAAAGAACTGGCAAAATTCCCTGAATTACGTTTTTTAGACCGTTTTGATATATTAATTCCCACTATTTTTGCGTTAAGTATTTTTGGATTGGGCATGCTGTTAGAAAAATATGCACCTAGCTTAGATACCAATGGTTGGCAGCTATTGGTTTGGGGCTTTGTACTTTCTACCGTTGTGCTTTATCACGCCACATTCAGCGTCAATTCACTTTCCCACACTTGGGGCAAACGCCGTTACGCCACGCGCGACCAAAGCCGCAACAACTTTTTAATCGCCATTTTCACGCTGGGGGAAGGCTGGCACAATAACCATCACCACTTTCCAGGCTCTGCCAGCCAAGGCTTTTACTGGTGGGAAGTCGATTTCACTTATTACGGATTACGCTTAATGTCCTCGTTAGGCTTAATTTGGAACTTACGCAAAGTGCCGATCGCCATCCGCGAGGCCAAGCAATACAAAAACCATCAACTTAATCAATAGAATACTAAATAGATGAAAATAATTTCTACAAACATAGATTTTTGGGATGCAGTACAAGGCGCGTGGATCGGAGAAACCGGAATGTACAGGTAGTAAATGAGGATTTCGAGTACCACGCAACGCAGTAATGCGCCCAAAAAATATGTTTTAGAGATTATTTATGAAGATCGCAATCATTGGCAGTGGCATCGCTGGCAACACCATCGCACATCATTTACACCCCGAGCATGACATCACCGTGTTTGAAACCAATAGTCATATTGGCGGTCATACGCACACGCATGATATTGAATTATTTGGCAAAAAATATGCAATAGATACTGGTTTTATTGTATTTAACGACCGCACCTATCCCAACTTTATCGGGTTGCTCGACAAGTTAAACGTCGCTTGGCAACCAAGCCAGATGAGCTTTAGCGTACATAATGAAGTGACAGGTTTGGAATACAACGGTACGACTTTAAATAGCTTATTCGCGCAACGGCGCAATTTTTTTAAACCCAGTTTTTACGGCATGATTCGCGATATTTTGCGCTTTAACAAACAATCGCTGGCTTTATTAGAAAGCGGCAATGAGATTAAACTGGGCGATTATTTGACGCAGAATCATTACAAACCTGCGTTTATCAATAACTATATCCTGCCGATGGGCGCGGCGATTTGGTCGACCGATGCCGCGCAGATGCTGGACTTCCCTGCCCGTTTTTTGGTGCGATTTTTTCATCATCACGGCATGTTAACGGTGAATAATCGGCCGCAATGGCGCACGATTACTGGTGGTTCCGCCAGGTATGTCGAAAAACTCACTGAAGATTTTAAATACAAAATCTGGCTGAATACGCCCATTGCTAATGTGGAACGCTTAAAAGACTCTGTCAAAATCAAGCCTGTCGATAGCGAAGAACAAACTTTTGATTACGTATTTTTTGCCTGCCACAGCGATCAAGCATTAAAAATACTAGGCGCGAGTGCAACTGCGCAAGAACACGAAATTTTAAGCGCGATTCCTTATCAGGAAAATACGGTTTATTTGCATCACGATATTAGCCTGCTGCCAAAACGCAAATTAGCGTGGGCGGCTTGGAATTATCATGTGACGGCGAAGGCTACAGATAAAGTACAGGTAACTTACAACATGAATATTTTGCAAAATATCCAATCGCCTGAGCCAATTTTAGTCACGCTGAACCATACCGATTTTATTAATCCGGCAAAAGTGATTAAACGCCTTAAATACACGCATCCCGTTTATACCATTGCTGGCGTAGCTGCACAGGCCAGACATGCGGAAATCAGCGGCCAGAATATGACTGGATTTGCAGGCGCTTATTGGCTAAATGGTTTTCATGAAGATGGCGTTGCCAGCGCCTTAACCGCAGTTGAGCATTTTAAGCAGTTTGTAAAGACGCCGAAAAAAGATTAAATGTGAACAGCGCCATCTACAAAGGCTGGGTCGCACATCAACGCCATTCGCCTAAACCACACGGTTTTCGCTATCGCGTTTTTATGATGTATTTAGATTTAGATGAGTTGCCGCAGCTTTTTAGCCAATCACGTTTTTGGTCGGCAGGTAAATCTAACATTGCTTACTTTAATCGCGCGGACTATTACGGCAATCCCGCTAAATCACTCAAATCAGAAATCAGCGAACTCATTACAGTTGTGACCGATCACGCGCCACGCGGATCTATCTGCATGCTCACTAACATGCGTTATTTTGGTCACTGTTTTAACCCGGTGACGTTTTATTATTGTTTTGAGGTGGATGGGGAAACGTTGCAAGCCATCGTCACTCACATCACCAATACGCCTTGGGGTGAGGATTATGCTTATGTGCACGACTTTACTAATGATCAAGACTTAACGAGCAAAAATCCATCAGAAAAAGTGATTAAGTCGACCAAAAATGGCGAGATAACGGTGTTTAAACTACACAAAGATTTTCATGTATCACCTTTTATGCCGATGGATATTGAGTACGATTGGGCATTTAAAATAGCGGATAAACAGCTATTCGTGCATATGAAAAACCTGCAGAATAATCTGACGATATTTTATGCAACCCTGGCTTTGCAACGTCACGAAATAACAGAGTCGGCCTTGAATTGGTTGTTAATCCAATATCCATTGATGACCATCAAAGTTGTTTTAGCCATTTACTGGAACGCGCTTAAATTGTGGCTGAAACGTTTGCCGTTTTACTCGCATCCTGCGCAGTGAATATCCCAATCAAAAATAAGATACTTAACTGAACAAATAGCATTTTTAGTCATTGATTTGATGAATGTTGAATCCGAATAACAACTTACGGCGTATAAATAATCATGACGACAATAATCAGTAAAAACTTACCGCAACAGACATTGCAAATTGATTCTTTATCTAAAGAAAATTTATTTAAAGAAACGTTAACCACATCACTTAAACAAAAAAGCCGCTCTAAATGGGTGGCGAATTTTGCTAAAGTGCAGATTCTAAAACGCCTTAGCCATCTAAAAATAGGCTCTCTCACGATCATTGATGGCACGAATTTAGATAATCAGCAGAAACATATTTTTGGACATTCTAATGAAATTACCGCCACCATCAATGTGCACGATGCGCGTTTCTATGGCGAAATCGCTTTTGGCGGCAGTATTGGCGCGGGTGAAGCTTATATGCTGGGTTATTGGACTGCGGATAATTTAACCAATGTCATTCGACTCATGTGCGTGAATCAATCGGTGATGGATACGCTGGAAGGCGGCTACCAATGGGCGACCAAGCCGTTGTTTAAACTATTGCATTTGTTAAATAGCAACACGACTGAAGGTAGCCGCAAAAATATCGCCGCGCATTATGATTTGGGCAATGATTTTTTCAAGTTATGGTTAGACCCAACCATGATGTATTCATCTGGAATTTTTGAACATGCAACTATTGATAATCCCAGCAGTAGTTTAGAAGCAGCTTCGCTCAAAAAATTAAAAGTCATCTGCGATAAATTGGATTTAAAAACGACAGATCATTTAGTGGAAATCGGTACTGGTTGGGGTGGTTTTGCGATTTATGCAGCAAAACATTATGGCTGTAAAGTCACCACAACAACTATTTCCAAACAGCAATATGCGCTGGCAGTTGAGCGTGTCAAAGCCGCCAATTTAGATTCACAAATAACCATTTTATTAAATGATTACAGAGACTTAGAAGGAAATTTTGATAAACTGGTTTCAATTGAAATGGTTGAAGCAGTTGGACACCAATACTACGATACGTATTTTGCTAAAGTAGGCAAATTGCTCAAGCCGAACGGCTTAGCATTGATACAAGCCATCACCATTGCCGACAAACGTTTTGAAGCGGCAAAGAATAGTGTCGATTTTATCCAACGTTATATTTTCCCTGGTTCATGCATTCCATCCAACACCGCCATGTTAAATAGCATCACTAAAACCAGCGATTTACGCTTATTCGATTGTGAAGATATCGGCCCGCATTACGCAAACACTTTGGCTGCGTGGCGCGAAAACTTTTTTGCGCAAGTCGATGCGGTGCGCAGGCTTGGTTATTCAGAAGAATTTATCAAGATGTGGGAATTTTATTTGTGCTATTGCGAAGGCGGCTTTGCCGAACGTGCTTTAGGCGATGTGCATTTGCTATTAGCTAAACCTGAGAATCGTCGATCTGCCTTGATTTAAAATATTTGTCTGGGGTTAAATGCTGGCTTTGATTTTTTGAGGTAAATTGAAGGTTAAGTATTTGTTTGGCGTTTGCCCCACAGCTTTTACTGGTTTGCTTTAAAATGAGCTGTGTTCAAGTTAACGATCTTAAACCATGCAAAATCCGAACAATAGCGTTATCGAATGGCGCAGTCATCAGAACTTACCCAATCAAAACGCTCAACTTCAGCCCTATTCCATACTGTTTCAAGATGTTTACTA
>Ga0247736_10000598_pt1 | contig 12083 bp, 3 predicted proteins | sample UWRJL193509B2_FD_180935 | JGI IMG/M metagenome (GOLD analysis project Ga0247736, IMG submission 180935) | Plant litter microbial communities from Arlington Agricultural Research Station in Wisconsin, United States - UWRJ-L193-509B-2 | ecosystem: Environmental > Terrestrial > Plant litter >...
GTCAAGTGCACGGTCGCATTGCGCAGGCCCTCGTAGGCGGCGCAGGCCGCGGCGGCCTCCGGCGAGTTGAAGTCGAGTCCCACCGTCGCGAGCGCATCGATCACCGCGCCTGCCGTGAGAAAGTCCTCGACGGCGAAGCCGCCCGCATCCGTTCCCGCGGCGACGACCGCGACGATCGCGCGATCCCCCAGCCGCTCCTGCAGCGCCAGGATCCACTGCGCGGTAGCGCCGGCGCTGCCGGTCGATCCCGCCAGGATCGCGCCGTCGAACGACGGGATGCTGTGCCCGGTCGGCAGCGCATCGCACCACACGAGAACATGGGCCGCGGTCACGACCGGGGAGTCCGCGCCCCACCCGAATCGCACCTGAAACTTGGACTGGCTGCGTGGGTCACTCACAGTTCGAGGGTACAGACTGCGGGCATGCGTGTTCTCCTCAAGATCGAGCTCGACTGCACTCCCGATGCCGCGTGGACGGCCATCCGCAGCCCCGCGGTGCTCGAGAAGGTGTCGTTTCCGCTGACCGCCTTCACCTCGCTCGAGGCCGATGGCTTTCCCGAGATCTGGCAGGAAGGCGACCACCACGTGCTCGTGCGCGCCTTCGGCGTCGCGGATGTCGGAACCCAGAACATCGGAATCTCCTTTCCGACACCCCGCAACGGCGCTCGCATCATGCGGGACTCCGGCCCGCCCCTCTCTGGACCGCTCGCCCTTCTCACCCGGTGGCAGCACCAGCTCGCGGTGAGCCCCCTGCCCGACGGTCGCACCCTCTACCGCGACCAGCTGAAGTTCAGCGCAGGAGCCGCGACACTGCTCGTCTGGCCCATGCTCTGGGCCTTCTGGCAGTGGCGCGGCTTCCGTATCCGCAGGCTCGCGCCTAGCTGGTAGCTCTCGTGCGCACCCGCTCGCGGCGGCGCCCGACGATCACGAGGCACACACCCGCGAGCAGCGAGATGAGGGCGCCGATGATCCAGACGTCGGCGTCGCTACCGGTGCTCGCAAGCAGGAACAGGTTGGCCAGCTGCACATCCATGTCGCCCGGGTCCACGGTGATGGTGGATCCGATGATCGGCACGGCCGCGACCGAGTAGACACCCATGTCGGCGCCACCATTGTCGAGCTCGTCGAAGGTGCACTCCGCGGGAACCGGCAGCTCGTCGAACTTGGTGACCTCGCCCGCCTTGATGATGCGAACCTCGCCGTCCTTGATCGGCTCGATCTTGGTCATGGTGCCGTTGACGTCCTGCCAGCACTCGACGGTGACCTGGAAGGAGTTGCCAGCGTGCCGTGCGGCGAAGAGGCCCATCGACTCCTTGCCGAGCGCCAGGGTGCCGAGCTGGAAGTCATTGAGAACATCGATCGACACGAGAGGGGCAGCGGTGCCGTTGGCCAGGATGGTGACCGGAGCTCCCACCGTCGAGGTGGCGGCGAAGCCCTTCTGCGTCTCGGTGACCTCGCAGACCGCGCCAACCGGAAGGTTGACGAAGTCGTGCGTCCAGCCGTTGCCCGCACCGAAGGTGAAGGTGGGGTCAGGCACGGTCACCGGGGTCATCACGCCGTCGACCTCGCGCTCGCACGACACGAGAACCGAGAATCCGACGTTGTCGTAGAGCGGGGATCCGTCACCGTAGAGGAACGAGTCGCCGGTGATGGTCTTGTTGACCGTCATGCCACCGACCTCGAAGTCGTTCGCGACGTAGACATCGGATGTCGCACCGGTGGTTACCAGGTCGAAGGAGGTGCCCGCGGTGGGAGCGCCCGTCGCACCGAGACGAATCTCGGTGCTGTTGGCGCCGCCGGTCTTGGTCTCGTCGATGGTGCACTCCGCGCCGACGGGCAGGTCGTCGAACTTCGTGTAGTACAGGTTGCCGGCGTTCAGCTCACGGGTGAGCCCGTCGGGAACATCGGCGTCGGTGATCGCCGCACCCTGGAAGTCACAGCTGAGGGTGACCTCGTAGGGGCCGTCGCCGTAGAGCGTTCGGCCGTCTCCGGTGCGCTCCTTGAAGACCTCGATGGCGGTGTAGTCGAAGGTGTTCTTGACGATGACCTCGGTGGGGTCGGTGTCGTTGGTGACGGTGACAGTGACCGACGTGCCCGCGGTCGCGGCGCCGTCCACAGTGACCTCGGTGGAGGTGGCTGTCGCGTCATCCGTCTCGGTGATCACACACTGGGCACCCGTGGGCAGGTGGTCGATTGCCACCGGGCCGAGACCGAGGTCGTTGCTGAAGGTGAAGTTCTTGTCGAAGACGTCACCACGCGGCGTGACGGCGTCGGTCGGGTCGGCGAGCGTGCAGGTGACGTTGACGGTGAACTCCGCGTCACCCCACGTGTCTTTGGCGGTGCCGAGGATCTGCTTCGAGAGCTCGATGCTGCCCTCGTCGTAGAAGTTCGTGAACGTGACCGAGTTGGTCGTGTTCAGCGCACCGAGAACGAGTGAGGTGGTGGGAACGGATGCGGGCGTCTGGTCGAAGCTCGACGTCGTCGCGGTGCCGGATGCCGCCACCGTCGTCACGCTCGTCGAGACCGCGCCCATGACGTCGCCCTCTGACACGTCGCAGTCAGCGCCGGTGGGCAGGCCCTCGATCAGCCACGGGGTTCCGGCGACGACCGCGTCATTCACCATCGGTGAGGAGGTGTAGCCGGTGCCGTAGACCGCAGACCCGTTGAAGTCGCAGCTGACCGAGACCGAGAAGGGTCCGTAGCCGAGCGGGTTGCCATCGGCATCCAGCGCTGCGCTGTCGATCTGCTTCGTGATGCTCAGCGCCGCCTGCGTGAAGGTGTTGGTGACCGAGATCGCCGGCTGCACCTGGTCGAGCGAGCTGTGCACGATCGTCGAGGTGTCAACGGTGAAGGTGATGCCGGTGGCCGCGACCGAGCTGGTGCTCGTTCCGTTGGTGATGGTCGTCGACGAGGCGTCGCCGTCATCCGTCTCCCGCAGGGTGCAGGTGGCACCCGTCGGCAGGTCGGTGAAGGTCTGCGTCATGGTGGACGGCGTCGCCGGGTCCATGGTGCGGGTGACGGTTGTGCTCACCGTCGACGCGGGGCCGGTGATCGCACGCTCGCAGGTGAGCTCGATCTCGAACGGTCCGGCTCCGAAGCCGAAGCCCGCCGTCTCGTCGACGGTCTTCGTGACCGTGACCGAGCCCGTGTAGTACCAGTTCGAGATCGTCACGACGGGGTTGGCGCCCATGACGTCAACGCCGGCGCCGTCGGTCGTGTCGCCGTAGCTGTCGGTGTAGACGACAGCATCGGGCGCAGAGCGGCCATAGCCGGTCTCCTCGGCCGAGCAGACGGATCCGGTGAGCAGGTTGGTGATCGTCTCACTGAGGTGGGTGGGCGTCAGCGTGATGTCGCCCTCGTAGCTGACAGTGCTGTCGACCATGCACTCCACGTGAATGGTGAACGGTCCGAGACCGAAGGCCGTCGAGGCGTCGCCGCGCAGCAGCTTGGTGACGGTGAAGGTTCCGACGCCGTAGGTGTTGGTGACGGTTGCCGTGTTGGTGACCGTACCGCCGGCGCCGTTGGCACTGAGCGCGGTGATCAGCGCGGAGGGTGCAGCCGGGTCGGTCGAGTCCTTGGTGCCGTTGGCGGTGCCGTTCGACCAGTTGATGCGCACGCTCGTCGCGTTGGCCGGGAACGCGGACTCGGTCACCCGGCAGGCGGCACCGGCAGGAAGACCGGTGATGTTCTTCGTCGCGGTCTTGGTTGCGCCAAGGTCAGCTGCCGTGAAGACAAGCGACATCGGAGTGGTGGACGAGTACCCGGTTCCGTAGACGCTGCTGCCCTGGAAGGTGCAGGCGACCGTGATCGTGTACGGGGCGTCCGGCAGGTTGCCTGCGTTGGCCGCGTCGGTCTCGACCGTCTTCGTCACCGCGAGGGATGCCTCGTCGAAGTAGTTGGTGATGTTGCGCACCTGCGTGGTGGAGCCAATGGTGGCCGTCGTCGCGGTGACTCCCGTGGTGTCGGTGATCGCGACGCGGGTCGCGCCAGCCGTTGCCGTCTCCGAGATGGTGCAGAGCGATCCCTGCGCGATGTTGTTGATCGTGTGCGTGAGCGAGGTCGCGGCGCTGAGGCTGACGTTGCCGCTGAAGGTTGTCTCCAGGCCCGCGGTGTTGTTCAGCTGGCGGGTGCAGTCGACGTGCACGGTGAAGACGCCGGTGGTGTGCGCCGGAGTCGCCGCACTGTTCGCCCAGTCGCCGTCGATGACCTTGTTGAGCGTCAGGCTGCCGACGCCGTAGGTGTCGGTGAAGGCGACAGAGTTGCCGGTGTCGTCGACAGTGAAGGTTGCCGCAGAGCTCGCCGTCGCGGTACCAGCGACGCCGCCGACAGTGACGGTGCGCGTCGTGGTCTGAGCTCCCCGCGACTGCGTCTCGGTGACGACGCAGACGGAGCCGACCGGAATGGCGGGCGAGGTGTAGGTCGCCGTTCCACTGCCCGGATCGAGGTCGATAACGTTCGCCGCATTGCGGTTGAGCACGTTGACCGTGGTCGACCCGTTGTTGAACGTGCAGATCGCCGTGAAGTAGATGTCGTTCGGGTAGACGGCCGTGCCGCCGGTCTCCGCGTTCACCGCTCCGTTGACATCCAGCGTCTTGGTCAGCGTGAAGGTCGTGGTCGGGTAGTCGTTGGTGACCGTCGAGCGCTCGACCGCAGGACGCGCGGTGCTGTAGACCGGGTTCGGGTCGAAGATCGCCTCGGTGCCCGCCGTCTGCGGCGCCTGCGCGATGACCGTCGACGGGGTGATCGAGCTGGTGTTCGGGTTCTGGTTGTAGGTCGAGGCCTCGCTGATCTCGCACGAGGCGTAGAGCGGCAGGCCGTGCACGACAACGGTCGTGTCCTTCGGCACCGCGACAGCGCGAACCGGGATGCTGACCCCCGCAGACGTGCACGTCGCGTTGACAGCGAACGAGGCCTGCGACCGCGAGGCGGCGGCTCCCGTCACCGCCTTGCGGATCTCGATCGACCCGGTCGCCATGGCGACACCGACCTTGCGGGGCTCGGTGACGAAGCGGTTGGGAACGGTCGCGTTGGCGTTCGGGTCGAAGCCGGCGGCCGCAGCAGCGATCGAGTTGTAGGCGACCGACTGGTTGTCAACGGCGGCCCCGGTCTCGGCGACCTCGATGAAGGGGGCGGTGCGCGACTGGTAGACGATCGACAGCTTGCTGCCAGGGGTGAGAGGGTTCGCGTTCGTCATGGTGACGACGAACTTCATCGCGACGACGCTGGCGAGCGTGGTGGCGTCCGCGGTCGGCGAGAGGACCTGCCAGGCGGCATTGCGGCTCTGCACGGAGTCGACCGGGGCGGTCGTCGTGTAGCAGGTCTGGTATCCGCTGGTCATCGGCGGGTTGGTCGCTGGCGTCATGCCGAGGGTCGCCTGGATGTCGGCGCCGTTGCACCGCTGCGAGGCGATCGCGCGGTCGGTGACGTAGTACACCGTGTAGGTGGCGTTAGTCGGCAGGTTGACCAGTGTCGGGTAGGTCGTGAGCGTGGGCGTCCACTTGGTACCACGCGACTCGTTGACGATGACACCCTTGTCGTTCGGGGTCGGCAGCACGTCAATGGCGACGATCTTGGTCAGGCCGATGTTGCCGCCGTTGGTGAAGGTGCTTGCCCACTCCTCGGTGCCGCCCGGTCGGGTGATCGGCACACAGGGGTAGCGGTAGTACTCGGCGACAACGCCGGTGGCAACGTTCGGGGTGTTGCAGTTGACGCTGCTGGCCGGGACGGTCTTGAGGATTCCGAGATCGTCGTAGGGCTGCACTCCAGCGGTGCCCGCATCCGAGTCGATCGGGTTGCCGGAGGCATCGAGCGGACCGGCGCCGACGCCTCGCACACCCTTCACGATGGTGACGGGGGCGCTCGCGAGCGGGTAGACGGTCGTTGACGAGTAGCAGTCGTTCACGTGGTCGCGGGGCGTCTGGGCGACGGTGCCGTTGTCGACGTACCACTGGCAGGTCTCGAAGGGCTGGTCGGCCGTGACGGTCGCGGTGTTGACGACCTGGGTTCCGGCCTCGAGTGCGGGCGGGAACTGCAGGTTGACGGTGATGGTGATGCTCGCACCGCGGGGCAGAACCCACGCGTCATCGAAGTCGAAGACGATGTCCTGGTGGTTGCCGGTGATGGCGCCGAGCGTGGCGGTGAACGCCGGGGTCGCCAGCGTCGCGTTGCTGGAGCTCGCCACGCGAACGGTCGTGACGTCGGTCACGGTCTGGGCAAGGCCATCAGCGTCGTTGGGCACGACGAGCATGGTGGCGTTGGGCAGCACCGTGGTGTCCACCGGAAGCGAGTCGGTCACGATGACGTTGCCGAGCGGTCGGTCGAGCGTTCCACCGGTGTTGGTGACGGTGATCTTGTAGGGGATGTTCGTGTTGAGCGACTGCGCTCCCACCGGCGACTTCTTGATCATCACGCGAGCGGGCAGGTGCTGGTAGCGGATCTGCGACTTCGCATCAGCGGATGCGGACCACAGTGCCGTCGCGCCCGCGCTCGGGCGAGCACTCGCCGTCGCCGTCACCATGTTGGTGAAGATGCCCTGCGTGGTCTCGCCGGGGGTGGGTCCGGGGTAGGTGTAGAGCGTCGACGGCACGGCGGTTGCGGTGTTCGACACCAGCGTGGTGCGGCGGTCGACCGAGAACTTGGCCGTCATCGGCGGGTTGAACGGGCGCTCCCACGCGGAGCCGTCGGCGTTCGTGTAGGTGAAGCGCAGACCACGGATGTCGGAGGTCTGGCTGCCCGCCGGCATGGTCGGCAGGGTCGGCGTCAGGCTCGGCGTGCCGGTGACCCAGCAGCCGGGGTGGGATCCGTCGTCGGTGCAGGTGGCGGTCAGACCCGAGGTCTCGTCGTAGCTGACCCCGTAGCCCCAGGAGCCGCTGCCCATGAGCACGTCGACCTGCACACGCTTGCGCGTGTCGGTGAGCGGGGTGGCGTCGATGGAGACGAAGTTGTAGACGTTCCAGAAGGTGGGGGCCGTGTCCTCGAGAACGAGGTCGGTCGTGCGCACGTTTCCGGTGGGCTGTCCACTGACCGTGACGACGGCGCGCTTGCTGATGGTCTCGCCGTTGTCGTACTGGATCGCGGCGGTCTGCGGCAGCCCGTGCACCTCGGGGGTGAGCCCATCGGTGGACTGCGACGAGCCGGTCGTCGAGGTCGACGCGTTGCTGCCGAACTCGGCCGTCGACGTCGAGATGCTCTTGTTTACGGTGACGCCGTACGACCAGGCCTCGATGTCGATGCTGGCGGTGGCGGTGTCGGTCACGACGTTGTTGGGCGCGGTGGAGGGCGACGGAGTAGCCGTTCCGCCCGGGTCGGTGACAGTCGCGGTGACCTCGTTCTGCACGGTCATGGGCGTCGTGCGCACGGTCGCGCTGCCGCGAACGAACTCGCGCAGCTGGGTGTGCAGCTGCAGGCCGATGATCTCGTTGGGGGCGATCGGACCGGCCTTGGTCATGGTGAGGCCGATGACATCCTGCAGCTGGGTCGCCGTCATGGTGACCAGCGCGTTGATGCCGATCGACGCCGAGTCGGTGCCGTCCGCATAGTGCAGCACCACCTGCGAGGTCGTGTCGGTCGCACCCGTCAGCTTGTCGATCTTCACGATGGTGAGGTACTGGAACGGCGTCGTGCCGCCCGTCGGCTCGTCGAGCTTGAGCTCGTTCACCGGCACGACAGAGCCGTTCTGAGCGGTCACGGTCGTCAGGGCGATCGGGAAGAGGCTCTGCGCCGTGCCCACCGGCGGAACGCCGAGCGGTCCGTCGACCCACGTCTTCGTCGCGTTGACGTTGAGCGACGAGTCGATGATGAGGATCTCGTCGCTGTCGGTCTCGCTCCAGAGGATCGCGTTGGTCGCGTCCCGGCCTTCGATCCCGGCGCCGTTGCTGACCTGGCCGGCGCTCGACGTGTTGTAGAGCTGCCCACGCGTGGAGCCGAGAACTGCCGTCGTCGCGTCGGAACGCAGCACGGTGCGCACCTGGAAGGTCAGGTTGATGTGGCGGTTGAGCGTGGTGGTGGCGGCAACTCCCGAGCCCTTGATCGGCGCGGTCGCCGTGGCGGGGGTCGCGCTGCGGTTCGGGTTCTCGACGAAGACGAGGCGCACGCCGATCGCATCCGCGCGCTCGGCGGTCGAGAGGGTGTAACCGGGGAAGGCGCCGTTGCAGTTGCCGAGGGTGCAGAGGGTGGCGTTCGTGTCGTTGAGCGGCTCCCACTGGTTGGTGGTGCGGCTGAAGTACTGCACGGCCGAGACGGAGTCGTAGGCGATGAGCGGGTCGCTGGTCGAGGTGATCGGCGCAATCGAGACAAGGTCGAAGGAGTCGTAGACGGTTGAGCTCACCGTCGACATGCTCGGGTCGCCGACGGCGGTGCTCGAGTCGTCGGGGGTGTCGCTGATGACGACGGAGTTGTACTCCTGGCCGCCGGTGCCCCATGAGATGACCGTGGTGGCGTTCTGCGAGGAGCGGGCCTGCACCTCGTCCTCGATCCACGCCTTCTCGATGAGGTCGTAGCCGGGGCCGCCGTCGGCGGGTGTGGGCTGCACGGTGGCGGGAGCGCTGTCGGTCGCGTCGTCCGACTGGCCGGTGTTGGTGTTCTCGACGAAGGAGGTCGCCGTGTTGTTCTCGACGCGGGCGACGGTTGCACCCGGAGCGAAGATCGGGTCGCCCGAGATGCGCTCCGTCGTGCGCAGGCGCACCTTGATGTTCGGCTGCACGTTGAAGCCCGGCTGCAGCAGCGTGTTTGCGACGGTCGGCGTGTAGGTGAAGCGCAGCGCGTTGATCGTCGTGACAAGTCCGCCGGGGATCGTGACGTTGGCCGTGGCGGGCCCCGGGGTCGAGGAGAAGAGCGTGCCGGTGTAGCTGGCACCGCCGTCGGTCGAGTACTCGATGACGAGGGTCGAGCCGCTCGGAATCTCCGTGGCGATGATGTTGGTCGGGTTGAAGACGTCCCAGAAGTCGGCGTCGTTGTCTTCGATGACGAACTTCGTCGCGCCGATCGTCGAGCCGGTCGTGTCGGTCAGGCTCGTCGGGCGCGGGTCGATCTGCGAGCGCAGCGAGAGCAGCAGCGGGGATCCGGCGGAGGCGAAGATCGACGACGGCGAGATGACCTTGTCGATGGAGGTGCTGATGCGGGTGCTGCGACGGAGAAGAACGTCGGATGCGGTGGCCGAGGCGGTCTGGCCTGCTGCGGTGCGCGCATCCACCTGAATCGTGTTCGTGGTGGACGTGTCGTTGATCGGTGCGAGCGTGTGCACGGTGAACGGCACGGTCGCGTACTCGCCGGGCGCCATGCTGCCCTTGAAGTTGGCCGTGAAGCCGATGACGGTGCGGCCGGCGTCGGGGGTCGGCAGGGTGTTGCGCGGCGTCGTCCAGGTGATGGTCGGGTTGCCGAGCGCGTCGTCGTAGACGTAGGTGACGTCAACCGAGCTCGCGCCGGTCGGCCAGAAGACCTGGCCCTGGTTGATCGCGACGAACTCGAAACCCTGGTCGGCAAACGAGGTCGTGGCCGTCTGCGGCTCGACGATGGCGAGCTCTGACATGGTGAAGTCGCCGCCGTTGCTCGCGCCGAGGGTCGCAGTGATGTTTTCGCCGCCGAGCACATCGTGCTGGCTGAAGGTCTTGGTCGCAAGCGGGCGCAGCGCTGCGGGGGTGATGGTGAATGGCGCGTTCGCCGAGACGATGGTGCCGAGCGTGGTGCCACGCACCACCTGCGAGCTGGCGATGTTGAGACCGCTGAACGGGGCGGTGAGGGTGGCCGCGGCCGCGTTGGTCTTGGTGTTGATCGTCACAGAGCCGGTGGCGCCCTTGGCGATGTCGACGGCCGTGTTGGAGTTCGAGAAGGTGAAGCGCAGGCCCTTGATGACGCCGGCCGGCAGCGTCGCGGTCGCCGAGGCCGTGCCGTTCACCCAGGCGGTGCCGGTGTAGCGGTCGACGCGGATGCGGTTGGCGCCCGTCGGGAAGACAACGTTGCTCAGTCCGGTGACCGTCAGGTAGTCATAGGCGTTCGTCGGCAGCGATGCCTGCGCGGGATCGCTGATCTCGAGGGTGTCGACGGTGGCGTTCGAGGTGTTCGTCGCGCTGAGCGCGAAGTTCACCGGGACGTCCTGGAAGCCGACCAAGGTGTTCGGGGTGACCGTCTTGGAGATCGTCGACGACACGACGAGCGGGGCGACGATTCCGACCGGAGCCGAGGACTGGTTGTTGCTGTCGGGGTTGTCGACGGTGGCGTATGCGGTGTTGATGACCGTCGTGCCGTCGTACGACGCATCCACGTCTGCGACCACGTGGCCGATGGCCTGGAACGAGACTGTCTCACCGGCAACGAGGCCGACGCCGCCCTCATCGAGCGCGTTGGTGAAGGTGAGCGTGAAGCCGTTGGCGGCCGTGCCGATCGTGTAGTTCGCGTTCGTGTTGACGGAGTCGAAGACCAGCGGCGCGGGGAAGGAGTCGGTCAGGGTGAGGTTGACGCAGTCCGACTGGGTCGAGGAACAGGTGATCGTGAAGTCGAAGGTGACCGACTCGTTGGCACCGGCCGTGCCGTCGACGGGAGCAGAGGTGGTCTTGGCGAGGTCGATGACAACGGGAACGAGCTCGGCGGCCATGGCGGGCACGACGGAGAAGAAGGGGGAGACGAGGATGAGGGCGACACCGGCGGCGACGAGCGCGCGGGCGCGCTTGGTCGCTTCGAATACGCCACCGGATTTGGGTGACGTGCGGGCGGCACGGCGCAGCGAAAACATACAGGTCCTCGGGTGTGACTTCGCGAGCCGGGTTTTTTGGCTATCCGAGGCTGTAGGGGAGCCCAAGGCGAAGATATTTCATTCACTATAAGCAGGGCACTCCATGCAGGTGAATGGGCCTGATTACCCCAGTGGAGGGGCGCACTGATCTGTATACCCCCAAGCAGGTGGGCCTATTCTTGGCGCATGTCCGCCCTCGATATTGCCGACTGGCGTCGCCAGGTTTTCGCCCTCTACACGGCCGTTCGTGAGGCATCCGATCTGTATGCCGCGCACGACCTGTGGCGCCGTGGGCGCGATCGGCTGTTCGCGTCGCATCCGTCGACGCCGCTGCTGCCCGCCGATCTCGCCGAGTTCACGGGTCTGCCCGTGCGGCCCTACGACCCGGACTGGCGGTTCACCGCTGCCGTCGAACCCGCGCCGCCCGCCCGCATCGAGGTCGAGACCGGCACCGATGGCGTGGTGCCGTTCGAGCGGATCGGTCTTGTCAGCATCCCCTCGATGGGAACGCTGGATGTCTGGAGGCTCGCCAGCTACGGCGGCGGCCTGTTCATCCCGGTGAAGGATGCTCTGGCTGGCAAGCCCGGCGGAACCTACGGCGGCGGGCGATACCTGCTGGACACCGTCAAGGGGGCGGATCTCGGAGGGACAGCCACGTCGCTGACCCTCGACTTCAACTTCGCCTACAACCCCTCGTGCGCGTACGACCCGGCGTGGGCGTGCCCGCTCGCACCGGCAGGCAACGTCGTGGAGGTCGAGATTCCCGTCGGCGAGCGGTACAGCGGGACGCACTGACTCGCGCCTTCGTGAACGTCGCGGAGTGCAAGGGCGCTGAGGTGCCGTCTGCTAGGGTTGAACCACTTGCAGCCCACGTCTGGTCTGCCTGCGTCGTTGAACGCTTCCTCTTCTCGCCCGCTGTGCTTACCAAACACGGCACAGGGCTCGTAGATACTTTCGCGGCGATCGATTGCGACCACTGTCGCTCTCGCCACTCACACCCGAATAGCACCGGGTGCATTAAGCATGAAAGAAACACCCATGTCTGAAATCTCCACCACCTTTGGCGCGCTCGGCGTGCCCGCCCCGCTTGTCGCTGTGCTCGATGCACAGGGCAAGTCAGAGGCGTTCCCGATCCAGGTCGACACCCTGCCCGACACCATGAACGGGCGCGACGTGCTCGGCCGTGGAAAGACCGGCTCCGGCAAGACCCTCGCCTTCTCCATTCCCATGGTTGCGCGCCTCGGCGGCAAGCTCGCCGGTGGCCAGCGCCGCGCCGGTCGTCCGCTCGCTCTCGTGCTCGCCCCGACCCGCGAGCTCGCCACCCAGATCACCGCCGTCATCGACCCGCTGGCATCTGC
>Ga0247736_10000599_pt1 | contig 12073 bp, 11 predicted proteins | sample UWRJL193509B2_FD_180935 | JGI IMG/M metagenome (GOLD analysis project Ga0247736, IMG submission 180935) | Plant litter microbial communities from Arlington Agricultural Research Station in Wisconsin, United States - UWRJ-L193-509B-2 | ecosystem: Environmental > Terrestrial > Plant litter >...
GTCAGTACGGTCTGTCCCGGAGGATAGCCGAGGTCCCGCGAGTAGGCCTCGAGCTCCGCCGGCACGTGCAGCTCGTACACGAAGCGTTTGCCCTGCGTCTCGGCGGCGGTGAGTCCGAGCATCCGCGCGGCACCGGGATTCCAGACATCGATGAGCCCGGTCATCCCGGTGCCGATCACGGACTGCTCGGTGACCGCGTCGAGCACGCTGCGGGTCAGCTGGTCCGCGGCGCGCAGGCGGTCCTCGTTCTCCCGCAACCGCTCCGTGTAGTCGAACGCTCCGAGCAGCATCGCCTCGCGTTCCGTCGCCAGGGTCTGCATCACCTTGAGCTGCTTGCGCCGGATCCGGGCCATCTCATTGATGACCGCGGCCCCGATGGCGAAGATCAGCGGCGAGACGACACCGCGAAGCCAGTCGGCCGTGGTGGAGATCGTGTTGTAGCCGAGCAGGTAGGGCATCATCAGGGCGGCCGCGACGCCCACGCCCGCGACGAGAATGTAGCGGCGCCCCTCCTCCGCGGCGATCCAGATCACCGGCAGGAGGATCAACGAGGCGAACAGTGAGGTCGTGCCCCCGGTACCCGCCCGGAACGCTCCGATCGCCAGCAGGTCGATGCACGGGATGATCACGGCCAGGTGTCGCAGGGACGGCACCCAGCTGAGGAACGCGGCGAAGGCGGTCGATAGCGCCATGGCCCACATGCCGGCGAGTGCCGCGGGAATCGAACTGAACTCGAGGTCCGGCACGGTGATGACGACGATGATCGCCGCGACGAAGACGACGACGGTCGGCAGGTGGCGGACCGACGGCGACGGGGATCCGCCACCGAGCAGCTTGCGCATGCGCACGAGCAGCCTCACGGGGACGGGATCCACCGCGGTACCGTGTCGCGCAGCACCCGTCGCACATCCTCGCCGGTGACCGGCTTGGGCAGGGTCGCGTCGGCGTCGGGGTAATTCTCGGCGTCGAGCACCGACGTGATCGCCACGGCGCAGCCGGGCTTCTCGGCGCGGATCTGTTTCGCGAGCGACCAGCCGTCCATTCCCGGCAGCACCAGGTCGATGACGACCAGGTCGGGGTGAATCCGCCCGAGCGCCTCGATCGCTCCCTCGCCGGAGGTCGCGGTCTCCACAACGCACCCCGCGCGCTCGAAGTAGAGCCGGAGCAGCAGTCGCTGGTCGGCGCTGTCCTCGACGACGAGGACCGACACGGGTAGCTCTGTTGACTCGCCCATCAGACGAAGAACAGCTCTCGAACGACCACGAGGACGGCGACGAAGAGCAGCGCGAGCCCGGCCTTGCCGATCAGCCGGAACTCGTCGCGGCGGTTGCGCTCGAGTTCGTCGTTCAGGTAATCGTCGCCGGGATCACGGCGATCGGCGGGCGCGGGCGCATCCCGGAAGTCGACTCTCCTGTGCTGCGAACCCGTCATGACGCCACCCGTCCCGTCTTCTCCGTCTTGTCCCACTTCGCCTCGGCGCCGCGGATCTCCTTGATGTACGAGTCGAAGGTGATCGCGCACAGCAGCGACCCGTATCCGACCAGGTAGATGAGCGCAGGCGACAGGAAGCGCCCGATCCAGGTCTTCTCGATCCTGCGCGCGAGCCAGGCGCCGAGCATGGACAGCGAGATCCAGGCGTAGAGGAAGATGCGGAAGATGAACTCGCCCGTCTCGGTGAGGTGCATGCCGAACAGGCTCGGCACCCAGACCTCCACGACGCCGGGGAAGAACGCCGACGCGATCACGAGCATCGAGACCAGGCCGGGGAAGGTGATGACCTCCCGCCACGCTCGACTGGTGAGCGGCACATCCAGTTGGACCGCGAAGGCGAGGGTGAAGGCGAAGGTGACCGCCGCCGCGATCCAGAGGCTGTTGAAGATCGCGGTGGCGAGCGCGCTGTGCAGCAGGAGCAGGCCGACCAGACCGATCGACGAGAGGATCATGGCGATCGGCAGCAGCCACAGGCTGAACCAGACCAGGCCGAAGGAGATCGACCCGAGGTTGTGCACCTTCGAGGGGCGGAACCAGATCTTGCTGTAACGCGCGGTGACCGAGACGTTGCCCCGTGCCCAGCGCAGGCGCTGCTTCCACAGGGCGTCGATGCTGCCCGGTTCCTCGGCGAGCACAACGGCGAGCGGCTCGAACACGACCTCGCGACCGTGCAGCTGGGTCTCGAACGTGGTGATGGTGTCCTCGGCCAGGGAGCTCGTGTCGATGCGACCGCCGATCGCCAGCAGGTTCTCGCGCGTGTGCAACTGGGCGCCGCCCGCGAGGCAGGCCTGGGCACCGAGCACGTTCTGCGCACGGCGGGCCGCGGGCTGCGAGAGCACGTACTCGAGTCCGATGAACCGGGTCAGGTAGTTCTTGTCGGCGCTGCCCTCGCGGATGTACGCGGACACCGCACCCACCTTGGGGTCGGCGAGGTGGCGCGTCATCCGCCGCAGGGAATCGGGCTGGTAGATGACGTCGGCGTCCATGACCAGCAGCGCCTCCATCCACTCGTCCTCGAGGATCACCGCGATGCCGTGGTTCAGCGTGTGCGCCTTGCCCTCACCGCCGGTCTGGCGGCGCAGGTGCACGACGTTGCCCGGGTACTGCGCCACCTTCGCGCGCACCACGTCGGGGGTGTCGTCGGTGCTGGCGTCGTCGACCACGAATACCCGGAGACGATCGAGCGGGTAGTCGAGCGACATGAGGCGGTCGACGGATGCCGCGATCACCGCGCCCTCATTCCACGCGGGTATCACGATCGCAACACGGGGGGTGAACGGCGCGGCCTTGCCGTAGTGGTTCTTGAAGGCGTGAAAGGGAATCGCGGCGAACGAGAGCGCACCGGCGATGACCGGAATGGCTCCGGTCGCGACCAGCAGCAGGAGGAAGATCTCGAGGGCGAGTTGCCAGCCGTTCATGTCAGTCCCTTGGTTGAGGCGGTGTCGATGCGCAGCACACCCTCGTAGCGACCGACGTCGCCCGCGGTATGCGCGTCCGATGCCGCGACGACGATCGCACCGGCGGCCCGCGCCGCGGCGATGGAGCGAGGTTCGGGACAGCTCCACTTCTCGTTGATCTCGATGAGGGTTCCGGTCTCCGCGGCCGCGGTCGCCCAGCGCTCAAGCTGCTCTTCGCTCAACTGGCTCTCGCTCAGGCCGACCTTGGGGAGGATCGAGAAGCAGTGGGCGAGCTGCCCGGCTCCGGGGAACCAGTCGAAGGCGACGGCACGCATCGCCGCGACCAGCGCGTCGATGAGCAGGTCGAGGGCGTCTTCCGGCGACAGGCCCGCTGCGATGCGCTCACGCGTCTCGGTGGGCGACCAGGGACCGTCCGGTCCGGGGAACTGGTGGTCGGCGAGCACGATCGCGTCGACTCCCCCTGCGCCGACGATGAGGTCGGCGGGCAGGTCGAGCGATCCTCGCCCGTCGAGGATCTTGGTCTCCACGCCGGTGAGGATCTCGAGACCCTCGGGAACCGGCTCTGCGGCGACGGCCGTCACGAAACTCGGGACCCAGTCGGTGGAGGCCCGCACGTGATCGATGAGTCGAAGCGTCTGCAGCCCCCGAGCCGAGGCAGCGGCGATGTTCTCGCCGACCGTGGAGACGGCGTCGTCCGAGAACGTGGAGTGCACGTGGAAGTCGCCCCGCAGCAGTTCCATCAGTCGTCCAGCTCGCCGTGCGCCGCGTGTTCGGAGTGCAGGATCTCGTCGACGCCCACGAAGACGTCCTCGAGATAGCGCACGTTCGCAATCTCGCGGAAACCGACGCTGGAGGGCACGGGGCGACCGAGGGCGAGGTCGAGGGCGAGGGACGGCATGTCGACCCCGGCCGCGATGGTGAGGGGCATGGCTCCCGGGAAGCGCGGGTTGACCTCGAGCAGTGCAGGAACACCCGCCGTGTCGTAGCGCAGCTGCACGTTGGCGACACCGGTGAGCCCGATCGCCACGGCCACCGCAGCCGCCGTGCGCTCCAGCTCGGCGTTGAGCACCGTGCGCCCCGCGATCGAGACGCCGGAGTCGACCCGCGTGCGCGTGCGCGGAACGGCGGCGACGACGTGGCCGGAGGCGTCCGCGAGAACGTCGACGCTGAACTCGTCCCCGGGGAGGTGCTCCTGGATGAGCAGGGCGTCATCCCGTGCGATCGATTCGAGCTGCGCGCGGTCGGCGACCAGCCGCACACCCCGCGAGCCGGCGCCCCGGCGGGGCTTGACGATGACCGGGAACTCCCAGTGCTCGGCGACACCGGCGTCGTCGAGCAGGCGGGTGGTCGGCACCCGAAGAGCGTCGGCGCAGGCCTCGGCGAGAAGGAACTTGTCGAGGCACACCTCGAGGGTGTCGAGCGACGGGGCGGCGAGGGCGGTGCCCGCGGCGAGCAGCTCATCCCGGCGTCTCGCGAGGGCGGGCAGCTCCACATCGACCGTGGAGAACACCACGTCGATCGCGTCCGCGGCGCAGGTCGCCATCAGCTCGTCGACGAACGGCTCGGAGGCACCCGGCTGCACCAGCCGGCGACGTTCGGCGGGCACGAGGTACAGGCCGCTCGCCCAGCCGTCCATATCGGCGGCGAAGACCTCGACGTCCTCACGTGCGAGCAGGGACCGGATGACGGCAACGCCCGCCGGGCCTCCCGCACCCGTCACGAGTACACGGATCACTGGGTCAGCCCTTCGGGTGTTGCGCTGGTCGTCGAACTCGCACGGAACGGCGTCGACAGGTCGGAGGTCTCGCGGATGACCTCGAGCGGCTCGACGCTCGTCGCGTTGCCGTACCGGCCCCAGTAGCGGGCGGTGGCGAGCACCAGCTCGGGTTCGAGGTAGTCGCGGATTCCCGCCTGCGACCGGAAGCACGCGAGCAGGTCGAGCTTCGCATCGGTGAAACCGTCGATCGGCACGAAGCGCGACGGGCGGAAGTCCACGGTCGACGACGGGCTCTGGAAACAGGCGACGGTGCGCACGGCTCGGGTAGCCACGACGGTCGCCTCGTGGACGGCGCGATGGTCCTGGTGCCGGTCGTGCGCGCTGTGCGTGTACACGATGGTCGGCTCGACTTCACGCACGACCCGCTCGATGATGGCCACGGTAGAGCCGCCGTTGGGGATCTCGGTGTCGGTGAGGTCTTCGAGGAATAAGCGGGCGCCCAGCAGTTCCGCCGAGGCCATCGCCTCTCCCTGGCGGTCCCCCGGCTCCCCGCCCTTTGCCCCGCGGGACAGCGTGAGGATCACTACCGTGTCACCGGCGGCACGGTGTGCGGCGAGGATCCCGCCGACTCCGAGCTCGACATCGTCGGGGTGCGCACCGACCGCGAGCACGAACTCGCGGGGGCGCGCCGCAGCACGATTGGCGCGGCCGTCGGCGGCGAGACGCGTGACGGCGGCGACCAGGTCCGCCGCGGCGATGGGCTTGATGAGGAACTCGTCCGCCTGGGCGCGCAGGGCACCGACCGCGTACTCGACCGAGACGTGGGCGGTCATCACGACGACCGGCAGGTCGGGTGTGTCGAGGCGGAGGCGACGCATGAGCTCGAGCCCGGTCATCCCGGGCATTTCGATGTCGGTGACGACCACATCGGGATTGAACGTGATGACCTGCTCGCGGGCGAGGAAGGGGTCGGCGATCCAGACGACGACACAGCCGCCGCGCTTCTCGAGCACGGTGCGCGTGTAGAGCGCGACGTCGGGGTCGTCCTCGATGACCAGAACACGATAAGGATCAGGCACAGGGTTCCCTCCCACCGCCGGTAGGCCTAGCTTACGTGCTGGGCTGGATCGGGACGATACCGAACCGTCTGTGCGCGAGCGACGGGTTGACGGTGCGCACCTGCGCGATGCGTTCGGCGGTCGGCCAGGCGACGGCGATATCCGTCTGTTCGCCCACGGTGACCAGCTCCACCCCCATCGGATCGACGATCATGCTGTTGCCCACACCGACCGGCGGGGCGTGGTCTGCCGCGGCGACGTAGATCGTGTTCTCGAGGGCTCGAGCGGTGACAAGGGTGCGCCAGTGGTGCTCCTTGAGCGGGCCGCGCACCCACTCGCTCGGCACCAGCACCACGTCCGCACCGGCGTCGACGATGCGACGCGTGACTTCGGGAAAGCGCAGGTCGTAACAGGTCTGCAGGCCGACGGTGAGGTCGCCCCACACAAAGGTCTGCGGATCCTCGATGGCGCCCGGCTTCACCCAGTCGCTCTCGCGGCCGCCGAACGCGTCGTAGAGGTGCAGCTTGCTGTAGGTCGCGACGACCGTACCGTCCGGGTCGATGGCGACCAGGGTGTTCGAGATGCGCGCCGGGTCGTCCGTGCGCTCGATGAAGCCCGCGACGATGTGGATGCCCAGCCGCACGCCCAGCGCGGCGACGCCGGCCACGAACTCGCCGTCCAGGTCCTGCGCGGCATCCAGCCACCGCTGGTCCATGTCGGGGGTGAACCACGAGGAGTACTCAGGGAAGACCACGAGGCTCGCGCCGCGGGAGACCGCGAGCTCGGCGAGCCCGGTCATCGTCGCCAGGTTCGTGGCGACATCCGCGACCGGAGCGAACTGCGCCACTGCTAGGCCCCAGCTATTCGTCATGAGTACAGCGTAGAGGGGCGCACTTATCCGCCCGGGGTGACCGACACACGAAACGCCGGGACGCCTACGTGTGCTCGGCACCCCAGCGACCGAGCTCGACGATGGTCGCCCGCAGGGCCAGCCCGCGATCGGTCAGGGCATACGCCCGGGTGTTGTGCCGGAGAGGCAGCCGGTAGAGCACGCCGGCAGCCTCCAGCTCGCGCAGGCGAGTCGCGAGCATGTTGGTGCCCATTCCGAGTTCGCGCTGCAGGTCGCCGTATCGCTGCGGCCCGTCGAGGAGTCGCTCGACGATGAGCAGTGCCCAGCGCGCCCCGACGACCTCGATGGCCGCGGCGAGGTCGCTCACGCGGTCGGATCGGTGTCCGGCTTCATCCAGAACGGCGAGTAGTGGTAGCCGTCAGGATCGTCGAACTGCCGCTGGTACATAAACGGATAGTCGTCGATGTCACCGACGCGCCCGCCCGCGGCAGCGGCGCGCTCCACGAGCTCGTCGACCGCCTCACGGCTCTCGAGGTCGAATGACACGGTCACCTTCGAGGGGGTGTCCGGCCCGCCGATCAGCTCCTCGGTCGCGCCGACGCTCTCGTACATCTCGCGACTGCCGAGCATGAGGTACTGCTCGGGAGCGATCGCGAAGCACGACACGTTGTGATCGGACATCTCGGCGTTGATCGTCCAACCGAGGGCCGTGTAGAAGGCGGTCGAGCGTTCGACGCTGGCGACCGGGCAGGTGATGAAGAGGCTCATAGGGGTAACACTTCCAAAATGAAAGTGCCCTGTCAAGGCTTTAAGTACCCGTCACGACTCTTCCGGGAACAACAAAAGGCCCGGAACCTTGCGGTTCCGGGCCTTCATCTGTTGCGGGGACAGGATTTGAACCTGCGACCTCTGGGTTATGAGCCCAGCGAGCTACCGAACTGCTCCACCCCGCGGCACAAGAATCAACACTAGCACAGCGCGCGAGTCGGGGTCACCAGCGCTCAGGATGTGGTCAGGCGGAGCGCGTTGCCGCGAGCGACAGGGCGAGCGGCAGCCACTTCTTGTCCGGCCACGCGAACATGCGATCCGCCGTAGGTTCGAGCGCGGAGAACATGCGGTACGGCACCTCGTAGTGCTCGTGGAAGAAGTCGAGGGTGAGCCCGGCGGCCATGAGGGCGCCGAGGGTTTCGCTGAGCGGGTGCATCCACTCGAAGGTCGTCGTCGCAGCCGTCTCGCCCGACGCACCATAGGTGCTCGCGCTCTCGACCACGTCCGCCTCGCCGTTGTTGTCGTACGGGTAGGTCATGACCAGGTCGTCGTCGAAGACCCAGCCGGTGGGATGACTGTCGGCGAAGTAGAGCTTGCCGCCGGGCTTCAGGTACCAGGCGATGATGCGCGCCCACTCGGCCACGTCGGGCAGCCAGCCGATGGTGCCCCACGTCGTGTAGACCACGTCGAAGGACTCCGGCTCCGGCAGGATGTGCCGGGCGTCGTACACATTGGCGTGGATGAACCGTGCCCCGAGCCCCAGCTCGGCCGCGAGCCCGCGCGCCGCCGTGATGGCCGGTTTCGAGAAGTCGACGCCCACGACGCTGGCACCGCGCTGCGCGAGCACCAACGAGTCGGCGCCGAAGTGGCACTGCAGGTGCAGCACCCTCTTGCCCTCGAGCCCCTCGGGGAACACCTCGGCCAGTTCCCGCTCCTCGACCGGGTACAGCCTCGCCTCGCCGGCCCGCAGCGCATCGACGTTGTAGAACTCGCTGGCCAGGTGCAGTGGGACTCTCTCGTCCCACTGCGCCCGGTTGGCGTCGAGCCACTCCCCCGAGGTGAGGTCGACCATGGCTCGTTCTAGTTGCTCGCGGCGATGGCGCGGGTGAGCGCCTCGGTCAGTCGCACATCTGCCTCGGCCGCCTTGACCAGGTCGTTCTCGGCGTAGGCCGCATTGCGGTCATCGAGGGCTTCCTTGGCGTCGGCGAGTGCAGCGGTGAGTGCCGCGTTGCCGCCGGTGGAGGGTTCGTCCGTTCCGGGATCCGGCTCCTCGGTGCCGGGATCCGGCTCCTCGGTTCCCGGATCGACGTCGCCGTCACCGGCCGCCGCACCCGAGTCTCCGTCGAAGAGGGAGTCGAGCGCTTCATCGAGGGTGTCCTCGAACGCGATCTTGTCGCCGAAGCCGACGAGCACCTTGCGCAGCAGCGGGTAGCTGGTGTCACCGGTCGCCTGCACGTAGACGGGCTGCACGTAGAGCAGTCCGCCACCCACGGGCAGGGTGAGCAGGTTGCCCAGCAGCACATCGGTGTCACCGCGCTTGATGATGGCGAGCTGGTTGGCCACGGTCGTGTCCGAACTGAACGAGTTCTGCACCTGGCCCGGGCCGGGCACGGTGTTCTTGCGCGGCAGGGTCAGCAGGGTCAGTTTTCCGTAGTCCTCGCCGTCATCCGCGTTGACCGCGAGGTAGCCGGTCAGGTTGTTGCTGGATGACGTTCCACTCGCCTTCGGAATGAAGCTGGAGTAGAGCGAGAACGCGGGGCTGTCGGTGCCGGGTACCTGCATGGTCAGGTAGTACGGCGGCTGCAGCGTCGGGTTCGACTTGGGCGACGTGGGGTCGTTCGGGGTGACCCACTGGTCGTTGCCCGAGTAGAACGAGTTCGTGTCGGTGACGTGGAACGATCCGAGGATCGAGCGCTGCACCTTGAACAGGTCGGCCGGGTACCGCACGTGGGCGCGCAGTTCCTTGCTCATGTCGTCCTTGGACTTCACGGTGGTCGGGAAGATCTTGCTCCACGTCTTGAGCACCGGGTCGGCCTCGTCCCACGCGTACAGCGTGACCTCACCCGAATAGGCGTCGACCGTGGCCTTCACCGAGTTGCGGATGTAGTTGAGGTTGTCCACCGCGTACAGCGGCGCCTTCGTGTTGGTGTCCGCGATCGCGGTGCTGAGCTGCTCCACCTTGGAGTACGGGTAGTTCGAGCTCGTGGTGTACGCGTCGACGATCCAGACGATCTTCTCGTCCACAACGGCCGGGTAGGCGTCGCTGTCGGTCGTGAGGTACGGAGCGACCTTCTGCACGCGGGTGATCGGGTTGCGGTCGTACAGGATCTGCGAGTCGTCGGTCACGGCCGAGGATAGGAAGATGTCGGTCGACTGGTACTTGATCGAGTAGATGAGCTTGGCGAAGATGCTGTCGAGCTTCGGTCCGCCGTTGCCCTGGAAGGTCGTCGACGTTCCCGATGCGCTGACCTCTTCTTCATCGTCGTCACCCGAGGGGTAGTCGTGCTCGATCGGCTCGGAGTCCTTCGATCCGCCGACGATCGAGTAGGCGGGCGAGTTCTCGCCGAAGTAGATGCGCGGCTCGAACTTGCCGAGATCGCCAGAGCTCGGGATGCCCGACTCGAGGAACACGGGCTGGCCGTCGGTCGTGCGCTGGTTGCCGTAGGCAGCCACAACGCCGTAACCGTGCGTGTAGACGACGGTGTTGTTGTACCAGCTCTGGGCGTCGCCGAGACCGTCCTGGTCCAGCTCGCGAACAGCGATAACGGTGTCCTGCTTCTTGCCGTCGATCTCGTAGCGGTCCACGTCGAGGTGCGGCGAGAACTTGTAGTACTGCTTGAAACGCTCGAGCTGGGCGAACGAGTCCGAGACCAGCGCGGGGTCGATGATGCGGATGTTGGCCGTGGTCTCGGCGTCCTCGCGCAGGGCACCGGCCGCGGCGTCGGTCTGCGCGTCATAGGTCTGCTCGACCACGTCGGCGACACCGTAGGCGTCACGCGTCGCGTCGATACTCCGCTCGATGTAGTCGGCCTCGAGCGTGCGGGCGTTCGGGTCGACCTGGAAGCGCTGCACGATCCACGGGTAGACGGATCCGACCAGGAGCGAGCTCACGATCAGCAGTGCGGTGCCGATGACCGGCAGTCGCCAGCGTCCGACGATCGCGGTGAAGATGAACAGCAGTGCGACGAGCGCGGCGATGCCGGCCAGGATCGCCTTGCTCGGGATGACCGAGTTGACCTCGGTGTATCCGGCACCGTTGCCGAGGAATCCGGCGCTCGTACCCGCGAGGGTGAGGTACTGGTCGAGCCAGAGGCTCACCGCCTGAATGGCGAGGAACAGCGCCGCAGTGACCGAGAGCTGGATGCGCGCGGAACGCGAGATGCGCACCTCGCGGCCGAGCACGCGGAAGGCGCCGTAGAGGTAGCTCGTCGCGAATGCGGCGAGGAAGGAGATGAGCACGATCGCCGAGGCGTAGCCGACGACGCCGTGGTAGAACGGCAGCTCGAAGAAGTAGAACCCGAGGTCGAGGTTGAACTGGGGGTCGGTCTGGCCGAAGGGCGTGCGGTTGAGGTACTGCAGCACGGTCTGCCAGCGGGCCGCCGTCGAGACACCGGCGAAGACACCGAGCACGGCCGGGATGCCGAACATGGCGAGACGACGCAGCGGCTCGATGACCTGCTGGTAGCGGTCGAGCTGGGAGTTGAGCTTCGCGTACACCGGGCGCGCGCGGAAGGCTATCTCGATGCTCACCCAGACCGGAACGGCCATGGCGACGAAGCCGACGAGGAACATGACCACGGTGGCGACCCACTGCGTGGTGAGCACTTCGAGGAACCCGAGCTGGTCGAACCAGAGGACATCGGCGTAGAGGCCGGCGAAGAGGAAGAAGACCACCACGATGATGGCGAGAATCGCCGCTGTGATGGTGAGGGTGACCCTCGTTCGGCTGGCTGGCGGCGTTGCTGTGGACGTCACGTGGACTGCTCCTGGTGTCTAGATTGCGGTCTTCGTCATCTTATTGGTGCGAAGCCCGGCCTTGCCTGACAGTTACTCGGTGGGGCAGGCGGGAAGCCCCGCGGTCTCTCCCGAGGCGATGCCGGCGAGCGCCGCCATGGAATCGTCGAGGTCGTCCACGGCGAAGACGGAGAGGCCGTCGGGAATGTGCCCGGTGACCTCGTCGCAGTTCTCCACGGGCGCGAGGAAGTAGCTGGCGCCTGCGTTCAGGGCGCCGTACATCTTCTGCCTGATGCCGCCGATGGGGCCGACGTCGCCCTCGCCGGTGATGGTCCCGGTGCCGGCGACATCCTCACCGCCATTGAGGTCGCCCTTGGTCAGTTTGTCGATTATGCCGAGCGCGAACATCTGGCCGGCGCTCGGTCCGCCGACGTTCTCGAGCTGGATGGTGACGTCGAAGGGGAAGTCGTAGGCGTTGCTGATGAGCACGCCGAGAACGGGCACGCGCTCGGCCGTTCCGTTCTCGGGGCTGAGTTCGGGTGTGATCTCGAATGTCTTCTCGACGCCCTCACGCTCGACGACCAGGGTCATCGGCTTGTCGACGCCGTTCGCGGCGATCGCCTCACGCATCTGGGAGACGTAGAGGTAGCTCGTGTCGTTGAGGCTCACGATGACGTCGCCCTCCTCGATCTGCCCATCGGACGGGCTGCCCTCGGTGAGCCCGGCAATGGTCAGGGTGCTCGTGAAGTCGTAGCCGAGCCGGTCGAGGGCTGCGGCGATCGCCTCCTGTTGGGACACCTCCATCTGCACGCGGCTC
>Ga0247736_10000600_pt1 | contig 12071 bp, 9 predicted proteins | sample UWRJL193509B2_FD_180935 | JGI IMG/M metagenome (GOLD analysis project Ga0247736, IMG submission 180935) | Plant litter microbial communities from Arlington Agricultural Research Station in Wisconsin, United States - UWRJ-L193-509B-2 | ecosystem: Environmental > Terrestrial > Plant litter >...
GGGCGCACGACTCGCCGCAATCTCGACCGGCGCCTTCACCCTCGCCGCGACCGGGCTACTCGACGGCAAGCGAGCAACCACACACTGGCACTACACGAAGGCCCTGGCCCGGCAGCACCCGCTGGTGCAGGTCGACGAAAACGTGCTGTTCGTCGACGAGGGGTCCGTGCTCACGTCGGCCGGGGCGGCATCCGGGATCGACCTCTGCCTGCACCTCGTGCGGCGCGACCACGGCGTCGGCCTTTCGAACCACGTCGCCCGGCGGCTGGTCGCCGCGCCGTACCGCAGCGGCGGGCAGGCGCAGTATGTTCCGCGCAGCATGCCCGAGCCGCTCGGTGAGGTGTTCGCCGAGACCCGCGAGTGGGCACTCGCTCACCTGTCTGAACCGCTCTCGCTCGCGACGCTCGCGCGCAACGCACGCGTTTCAGAGCGCACTTTCTCGCGGCGGTTCGCCGACGACACCGGATACACGCCGATGCAGTGGGTGCTGCGGGCCCGCGTCGACCTGGCTCGCGAGCTGCTCGAGCGAACCGAGCTCGGCGTAGAGCAGATCGCCGACCGTGCCGGTCTCGGCACCGGGGCTAACCTGCGACTGCACTTCCAGCGGATCCTCGACACGTCGCCGACCGAATACCGGCACACCTTCTCGGCCTGACCCCCTGGCGGGATCCTCGCGGCTCGTGGCGAGGAGACTGGCGTGATGCTTGCTCACATCGGCGTTAGAGCCACTGTCACGGCGTCGTCCGCCTTCCTAACGTTGACGATGAAACGAAAGGAATCACCCATGACCCGCATCGCCATCAACGGTTTCGGCCGCATCGGACGCGCATCGCTGCGCGCCCTGCTCGAGCGAGAGAGCACCCTCGAGGTCGTCGCCATCAACGATCTTTCCGACCCCGAATCCCTCGCTCAGCTACTGCGCTTCGACAGCACCCTCGGCCGCTTCGGCCAGCCCGTCACAGTCGACGGCAGCACCCTGGTCATCGGTGGCCAGCGCATCGCGGTGCTCGCCGAACGTGACCCCGAGAACCTGCCGTGGGCATCCCTCGGCGTCGACATCGTTCTCGAGTCCACCGGGCGCTTCACCTCGGCCGAGGCCGCGCGCGCCCACGTGCGGGCCGGCGCCCGCCGCGTGCTCGTGAGTGCGCCCTCCGACGGGGCCGACGTCACACTCGCCTATGGCGTGAATTCGGATGCGTATGACCCAGCCAGCCACGTGATCGTCTCGAACGCGTCGTGCACGACCAATGCGCTCGCACCGCTCGCGAAGGTTCTCGACGACCTCGCCGGCATCGAGCACGGCTTCATGACGACGGTGCACGCGTACACCCAGGAGCAGAACCTGCAGGACGGGCCGCACCGCGACCCGCGCCGGGCCCGCGCCGCCGGGATCAACATCGTTCCCACCACGACGGGTGCAGCCAAGGCGATCGGGCTCGTTCTGCCCCAGCTGGCGGGCAAACTGTCCGGCGACTCGATCCGGGTTCCCGTGCCGGTCGGATCGATCGTCGAGCTGAACACCACTGTCGCGCGCGACGTCAGCCTCGAGCAGGTGCTGGAGGCCTATCGCTCGGCCGCCGCCGGGGCCATCGCGGGGGTTCTCGAATTCAGCGCAGACCCGCTGGTCTCGAGTGACATCACCGGGCAGTCGGCATCCGCGATCTTCGATTCAGCGCTGACCCGCGTCGAGGGACGCCACATCAAGGTCGTCGCCTGGTACGACAACGAATGGGGCTTCTCGAACCGCGTGGTCGACACCCTCGAGCTGCTCGCGGCCTAGGCGCGCTCCGGGTCGCCCCAGCCCGGCTCGGCCATGACCTGGCGCAGGTGAGCGAGTGTGTCGTGCAGCAGCTCCGGCAGTGGCACGGCACCCCGCTCGCGCATCCATCTCGTGATCGCGATCCCGAAGATCGTCGTCGTCACCTGCGCGGTGAGCGAAGCGGTCAGATCGTCGACGCCGCGTGACAGGAACCCCTGGTGCAGTGCATCCGACAGCGCAGCCATCTTGCGCATCTCCCGCTCACGCAGCCCGTCATCGGCATAGACCACCGACTGCCGGGCGACGAAGTGCTCCGCACCCTCGGCGAACTGGGCGGCGACCACCTGCTCGAACCCGTCGACGATGATCTGCATCGGCGACAGTTCGGGCGGCGCTTCGGCGATCATTTTCGCGGCGAGCGCGGGCAGCTCTGTCTCGTTGGCGAATAGCACCTCGCGTTTGTCACTGAAATAGCGGAAGAACGTGCGGGTGGTGACGCCCGCACGTTCCGTGATCTGGGGCACCGTGGTGTCGGCAAATCCCTTCTCGACAAACAGCTCGAGGGCGGCCTGTTCGAGGCGTTCGCGCGTGCCCGGCTGCCATCTGCTCATGGGATCAGCATAGTCATGACACGACGTGTCATTGGTGTGTTAGCGTGATGGCACGTCATGTCATCACTCTGGGAGAAGCCACTCATGCCTCACAACTCCGCCGCCGTTCTCACCGGTCCATTCGAGAAACTCACCGTCCGGGACGCCGCCTACACAGCACCCGGCGCCGGCGAGATAGTGATCCGCAACCGCGCCATTGCCGTGAACCCCCTCGATTCCATCAAGCAGTCCACCGGCGACATGATGTACCGCTGGCTGCCCTACCCCGCTGTGCTCGGCGAAGACGTTGCGGGCGAGGTCGTCGAGGTGGGCAGCGACGTCCCCCGCTTTCAGCCAGGCGACCGCGTCGTCGCGTATGCGGTGGGACTCGAGAAGAAGCGCAACCACGCGGCCGAGGGCGGCTTCCAGCTCTATACCGTGGTGCGTTCGTCGCTCGCGTCGCCGCTTCCCTCCTCGATCGCCTTTGCGGATGCTGTGGTGCTGCCGCTCGGGATCTCGACAGCAGCGTCGGCGCTGTTCCAACAAGACCAGCTCGACCTGCAGCATCCGGGACTGCCGTCGACGGGCGAAGCGGTCGTGGTCTGGGGCGGATCGACGAGCGTGGGAAGCAACGCCATCCAGCTAGCCGTAGCCGCCGGCTACCTGGTCGTTACCACCGCCTCACCTCACAACCACGAGCGGATGCGTGCTCTCGGCGCCACCTACGTCTTCGACTACGCCAGCGCCACGGTGGTCGCCGACGTCGCCACGGCACTGGCCGGCAGGACCGTCGCGGGCGTTTTCGCCGTTGGCACCGGCTCGGCCGAACCTGCAGTCGCGATCGCTGCAGCCACCGGCGCGAAGCGGGTAGCACTGGCCAGCCCGTCTGTCGCCCTCGACTCCGTTCCCCAGCGGAAGGGCCTCAACCTGGGGCTGGCCAAGGTCGGCCTGCAGCTGGTCGCGGGGAATGTCGCCCTGCAGGCGCGGTGTGCGAGACACGGGATCCGCGCCCGTTTCGTCTGGGGAAGCACCCTGATGGACAACGAAGTGGGGCCGATGCTGTGGGAAGGCTTCCTGCCCGCCGCCCTCGCCGAGGGGCGCTACCTGCTCGCCCCCACCGCCGAGATAGTCGGCTCGGGGCTCGAGAGCGTGCAGCCGGCGCTCGACACTCTGCGCGAGGGTGTTTCCGCACGCAAGCTGGTTGTCACCCTGTGACCTGCCGCTCGGGCGACAGCGTGAGATAGTCGGTCGATGGATTACGACAGCGTGAAACGTGCCGAGGTCGAACTGCACGACTCGTCGAGCAGGCGCGATCGGGCGCGCGTGGACGCGCTGTTGCATCCGGACTTCGTCGAGATCGGGCGGTCGGGAAGACTCTGGTCACGCGCGGCAATGATCGAAGCGATGCTCGCCGAAGAGTCGCGCCCGACGCCGCAGGCCGACGAGTGGCAGTTCAGCGAGGTCTCACCCGGGCTCGTTCTCGTCACCTACCGGCTGTCGCGCGACGGTGCGCCCAGTCGGCACTCCTCCCTCTGGGACACCACGACCACCCCGCCGCGGGTGCGATTCCACCAGGGCACCAGAATCGGCTGAAGCCAATTCGGCGCACGTGCATCATTTCGGGGCCGCGCTGACGTCATAGTCATGATCGTTCGAACCCGCATGACGCGAAAGAAGTGGTGCAGGACGTGCCGACCTCGGGTTTCTCGTCTACGAAGAGAAAAAGCAAACTCGAGGGAACGCCGGTGGTCGGCGCGCTCGAGAACATGAACGTCTACCTCGACGACACGGGCGTTCCGGGCGGCCGCCTGCAGTCGCAATGTTCCGACTGATTTTCTCGCCGCCGGTGCATCACTTTTCGATGCGCCCAACGTCATAGCTATGAGAGATGTTCGAGAGACACACTTGAGCAGGCCGGGTCGGAGGGAGTGACATGTCGAAGCGAATCGTGGATGCCGCAGGGCCCAACGCACCGGACGCCCGCGTGCGCCCCCGGGAGCTCGCCGCGGAACTCGCATCATTCATCGCGGGCCTCGTGGTGCTGTTCGCGGCCGTCGGCATCCACGGTGCCTGGTTCTCGCCCGCTCCGGTCGTTCCCGAGACCCCGGCTACATCTACCTCGGTGACGACCGACACCTCGTCGGCCGACCTGCGCATCGATACCCTCGTCTGGACCGTCTTCACCGGCCCGGAGTGGCCCGGGGCCGGCACGACACGCTAGCGGCGCCGCAGCATCCGCGACACGCCCACCCCTCCCCTCGGGTCTGTCGATTCTTGCGGGTTACAGCGCCGCCAACCCGCAAAACTGCACAAATCCGTGGAGGGGCGGGCGCGTCGTAGGCTGGGGTGGTGCGACGGGGGCTGACGTGAAACGGGTGTCGTTGTTTTTGCGGCGAGAGAGAGTTCGCGGCGACCGGTCGCTGCTGCTCGAAGCGATCGTGCGGGCGAGCGGATGCGACGAGGCCGACGTGCGGATCGACTACAGCTGCCGGGTGTGCGGCAGCGCCGAACACGGCAAACCGCGAGTCGTGTCGCCGGCCGGCTGGTACGTCTCGCTCAGTCGCGCAGAAACCATGGTCGCCGTGGCTGTCACGAGATCGGCGGATGTCGGTGTCGACATCACCAGCGTGCACGCTGTCACGCGGGCTGACGTGAACCCCGTGCTTCGGCATCCGGCCGATGACGCCGTGACCGGGCACGACATCGCCGAGTCGTGGGCAGCCAAAGAGGCAGTGCTCAAGGCGACCGGCTGGGGACTGCACGTCGAGCCCTCGACGGTGGCGATCGCGGAACACGAGGTGCAGTTCTGGCCGGAGGAGTTGGGGCTCGTCGACGCCCCGACACTGTCGTTCTTCGAGGTCGACGAGCTCGTGGGCGTCGTCGCCGTTCTCGGCCAGCCCGGCACCATCCGGCTTGCAATGCAGTCGATGGGCCGCTGACCCGGCGAACTGGCCAGCCCGCGGCAGTCGGCTACTTGTTTTTGGTGGTGCGGGGCAGCTTGGGCAACGGCAAGGCAAAAAGCCACAACCGCAGCAGCTCTTCGACCGGGCGCTCCGAGTACGACGCCGCGTGGGCGATGAACTGCTCGGTTTCGACCGTGCGGTGGCTGTTGTCTGACGTCCAGTCGCGAAGCATGCCGAAGAAGACAGTGTCGCCGAGCAGCAGGCGCAGAGAATGCAGCGTGAGGGCACCGCGCTTGTACACGCGGTCGTCGAACATCAGTTGCGAGCCGGGATCGCCGAGAACGACGTCTTGGTCGAGACCGTGCAGTTGCAGCCAGTAGTGCTCCGCGAGCTGCTGGGCAGTGCGCCCGCCCGAGTTCTCTGACCACAGCCACTCGGCATAGCAGGCGAAACCCTCGTGCAGCCAGATGTGCTGCCAGGATTCGACTGTCAGGCTGTTGCCGAACCAGGAATGCGCGAGTTCGTGGGCGATGAGCCGGTTCGACCCGTCGCTGCCGTCCACGTGATTGCGGCCGAAAATGCTCATGCCCTGGGCTTCGAGCGGGATCTCGAGTTCGTCATCCGTCACGACAACTGTGTACTCGTCGAACGGATACGGCCCGAACAGCCGCTCGAAGGTCTCGATCATCGCGGTCTGGCCAGCGAAGTCGTGGTCGAAGTTCTCGGTGAGGTCATCGGGAAGAAACGCGCGCTGCAGCACCGGTCGCGCCGGCATCTCGATTCCCTTGTAGTAGCCGAGCTGCAGGGTAGCGAGGTAGGTCGCCATCGGCTGCTCGCTCTCAAACACCCACTTCGTGCGGCTCGCCTTGACCGTGTGCGACACGAGCCGGCCATTCGCGATCACACGATACGGCGAATCGGTGAGGATCGCGATGCGGAATGTCGCCTTGTTCGCCGGGTGGTCGTTGCAGGGGAACCAGGTGCTCGCACCATTGGGCTGGCTCGCCACGAGAACACCCTCGGTGAGCTCTTCGAAGCCGATCTCGCCCCACGCGCCGCGCAGCGGGCCGGGCGAGCCGACGTAGCGAACGGTGACCGTGAACTCGGCACCGGCAGCGATCGGTGTCGCCGGAACGACCCGCAGCTTGCGGTGGTGCTGCGAGAACTTCGCCCGCTCGCGCCCGATGCTCACCTTGTCGGCCGAGAGGCCGGTCAGGTCGAGACTGAAGCGCTCAAGCCTCTCGAGAGCCGTCGCGGTGATCGTCGCCGTGCCGGCAAGTCGGTTGCTTGCGACCCGGTAGTCCAGGTCGAGGTCGTACCGGATGACGGAGTATCCGCCGTTCCCGCTGGTCGGGACATAGGAATCACCGGCTGTTTCCGCTGCCTTGTTTCCGGTCTGTCCCGCGCTCTTCACCTCGCCACTGTAAGCCATTCGCGGCAGGCTCAGGTGCCGCTAGAGACGGGCCCGATGGGATTGCCAGCCCAGCGGCTGGACTCCGGCACGAACTCGCCACGCATGACGAGCGAGACCGGGCCGACGGAGGCATCCGCACCGATGTAAGCCGAGGGCAGGATGACGCTGTGCGGCCCGAGGGTGGCTCCCTCGCCCAGTCGCACCTCGTCGAGTTGCATGACCCGGTCGTGGAACAAGTGGGTCTGCACGACGCATCCGCGGTTCACGGTCGCACCGTTGCCGAGCCGCACCAAGTCGGCCTCGGGCAGCCAGTACGACTCGCACCAGACGCCGGAACCGATGTTCGCGCCGAGAGTGCGCAGCCACCAGGCCAGCATCGGGGTTCCGGTCGCCGTGATCGCGAACCAGGGAGCCGCGACCATCTCGACAAACGTGTCGGAGACCTCGTTGCGCCAGACGAACGACGACCAGAGCGGGTCTTCACGCACCCGGATGCGCCCGACCAGCGTCCACTTGACCACCGTCGTGATGCCCGCCGCGAGCACGGCGGAGATGAGCAAAATGACCGGCGACACGGCGATGGCCCAGCCGAGGCCCCACTCGCTTAGTGCGAACTCGAGCGAGATGAGCACGCCGAGGGCGATCGCGGCGCTGACGACGACGGGAACGAACCGGCCGAGCTCCCAGGCCAGGCGCGCGAAACGCAGGCGGGTGAGCGGCTCGAAGGTGCGGGTCTCGTCGAACTCGGCGACGGCACGGCGCAGGCGCACCGGCGGGTTGCCGAGCCAGGACGACCCGGACTTCGCCTTGCGCGGCGTCGCCGACAGAACGGCCACGAGCCCGTTCTTGGGCACCGTGCGCCCGGGCGCGGTCATGCCGGAGTTGCCGAGGAACGCGCGCTTACCGATCTTCGCGACCCCGACGCGCAGCCAGCCGTGGCCGAGCTCGTAGGACCCGACCATGGTGTCGTCGGCGAGGAAGGCATCGTCGCCGATGGTTGTGAGGCGCGGCAGCAGCAGAACGGTCGATGCCTCGACGTTGCGCCCGACCTTCGCCCCGAGCAGGCGCAGCCAGACCGGGGTGAACAGCGACGCATAGAACGGGAACAGAACGGTGCGGGCCGAGTCGAGAAGGCGCTCGGTCGCCCAGACCTGCCAGCCGATGCGGCTGCGAACCGGGTAGTTGCCGGGGCGGATGCCGATGCTGAGCAGCCGCACCGCCACGATCACGAGGGCGGCGAAGACGATGCCGGCCACCAGCACCGCGAGCGGGAGGGCCGCGAAAGAGCGGGCGGCGGCATCCGCCAGCGACGCTGCCCCGTGGAGCGCGGCACCGACGACGAGAGCGCCCGCGACGATGGCGATGACGGGCAGTGCAGAGAGCGCCACCGAGCCCGCTCCATAGGCGACGAGCCACGCAGGTGCGGCGGGCGGACGCTCGTCGGGCCAGTCGTTCTTGGCCTTGCCGGTGCGGGTCGCCGGGGATCCGGACCAGAGCTGGCCGGCCGGGATCTGGCCGTGCACGGCGGATCCGGCGGCGACCTCGGCCGCGCGGCCGATGCGGGTTCCGGGAAGCAGCGTGCTGCGTGAGCCGACGGTCGCCTCCGCGCCGATGTGCACGGTGCCGAGGCGCAGCATGTCACCGTCGATCCAGTAGCCGGCGAGGTCGACCTCTGGCTCGATCGACGCACCGGCACCGATCTTGAGCATGCCGGTGATCGGGGGCAGCGAGTGCAGGTCGACGCCGGGGCCGATCTTCGCGCCGAGGGCGCGCGCGTAGTAGCTGATCCACGGCGCACCGGCGAGGTTGGTCGCGCCGGTGAGGTGGGCGACCTGCTCGGCGAACCACAACCTCAGGTGCACGCTTCCGCCGCGAGGATAGTTGCCCGGGCGAACGCCGGCGAGCAAGATGCGGGCGAACAGCACCGAGATTGCCATGCGCCCGAGCGGGGTGATGAACAGGATGAACCCGCCGACGATCACCCACCACGACACTTCGACGGTCCAGCTGAAAGCGCCGGTCAGGGCGAGCAGGTTGTTGACGACGAGCACGTAGAGCACCCAGCGCACCCCGGCGAGAACGTGTAGCGGGATGCCGAGGAACGTCTGCAGCACCTGGCTGCTGACCGGTGTCGGCAAGACGGTGCGGCGCTCGCGCTCTTCGTGCGGCGCACGGGAGTCGAGTTCGGTGGCCAGCGCACCGATGCGCGGGTGGTCGTAGATGTCGCTGACGCGCGCCTCGGGGAAGCGGGTGCGCACTGCAGAGACGAGTTGCGCCGCGGTGAGCGAGCCTCCCCCGTGGGCGAAGAAGTCGTCGTCGGGGCCGCCGACCGGGGTTCCGAGAATGGCCGTCCAGTGCTCGGCGAGCCAGCTTGCCGTGGGGCTCAGGCCCTCGGCACTGTCGCCCGAGACCTCGAGCGGCCACGGAAGAGCTGCACGGTCGACCTTGCCCGAACTGCGGGTGGGCAGTGCGTCCACCACCGCGAGCAACGGCACCAGCGCCGCGGGCAGGGCTTCGCGCAGGTGCAGCATGGCGGCATCCGTGTCGAATTTCTCGGACGGGTCGACCGGGGCGATGTAGCCGACCAGCACCTGGTTGCCCGCGGGCGTGCGCTGCACAACGGCGGCGCCCGCGGCGATACCGGGCAGGGCGCCGAGCGCGGCGTCGATTTCGCCGAGTTCGATGCGGCGCCCACCGAGCTTGATCTGGTCGTCGGCGCGCCCCTGGAACATGAGACCGCTTGGCTCGTAACGCACGAGGTCGCCCGAGCGGTAGGCGCGCTCCCAGCCGAGAGACGGCATCGGTGCATACTTCTCGGCATCCTTCGCCGGGTCGAGGTAGCGGGCGAGGCCGACACCACCGATGATGAGCTCGCCGACTTCGCCCTCGGCGACCGGGGTGCCCTCGGCGTCGACGACGGCGAGGTCCCAGCCATCGAGCGGAAGCCCGATGCTGACCGGCGTGCCGGCCTTCATCAGGGCGCCACAGGCGACGACCGTGGCCTCGGTCGGGCCGTAGGTGTTCCAGACCTCGCGCCCGTCGACGGCAAGACGCTCGACGAGTTCGGGCGGGCACGCCTCGCCACCGAAGATGAGCAGGCGCACCGGTTCGAGCGACTCGGCCGGCCACAGTGCGGCGAGCGTGGGAACCGTCGAGACGATGGTGATGCCGTGGGTGATCAGCCACGGACCGAGGTCGACACCGGAACGCACGAGCGAGCGCGGGGCGGGCACGAGGCAGGCACCGTGGCGCCAGGCGAGCCACATCTCTTCACACGACGCGTCGAACCCGACCGAGAGGCCGGCGAGCACGTTGTCCCCCGGGCCGATCGGGGCCTTTTGCAGGAACATCCGCGCCTCGGCGTCGACAAACGCGGCGGCCGAGCGGTGACTGACCGCGACACCCTTGGGAACACCGGTCGACCCGGAGGTGAAGATCACCCAGGCGTCGTCGGTGGGCTCGGGCGAGTCGATGAGCTGGATGCTGCCGGTCGTGGTCTCGCTGATGGCTGAGGTTGTGGCCTGCTTGTGAAACTCAGGAGAGTCGGAGAACACCGCCTGGGGAACGCCGGAATCCCGGGGGCCGGATTCGGCATCCGCAGATCTCTCCTGGGCTTTCCAGGGCTGCAGCAGGCCGTCGGCACCAATGACCCCGACCACCTTCGCCTCGCCGAAGACCAGCTCGGCGCGCTCGTCGGGGTCGTCGGCATCGACGGGAACGTAGCTTGCACCGGCGAACATCACCGCGAGGATCGAGATGTAGAGGGTGCGTCCGCCCGACGGGATCCGGATGCCGACCCGGTCGCCACGCACGACTCCCGCCTCGACGAGCTTCGCGGCCGACGCGTTCACGGCACGAAGCAGCTCACGGTAACTGAGCGAGCCGGCACCGTCGGCGAGGGCGCTCGACTGCGGATTCGCGGCCGCGGTCGCACGGAGGATGTCGACCAGGGTGCGCGGCTCGGGGGCCTTCTCGCTGGAGAGCAACTGGCCGGCTCGGGCATCCACGTTCACAAAATCTCCTCCGCGGGCGTCTGGCCCGGTTTATCCACGCTAGAGGTGCCGGGTGTACTGGCGGTAAACGGGCGCGCGAACAGCGACATATTCGGGCGGCGGACAGCCACCCACAACCGACCATCCACTGTGAGATGTGGGCTGGCGCTCCGGTCGGCGTAGCGTTTTGGCTAGAGTTGAATTCCACCCAGCCTTCGAGGAAGCCCCATGGCCGACGACCAGCGCAGCGCTTCAGGCGCCGCCACGCGGTCGATCGACGACCGCATTCTCGCCTCAGCCCTCGACATCCTCAAAGAACGCGGCCCGCTGGCGGTCAACATCGAGAGCGTGTCAGCGGATGCCGGCATCGCCAAGACCACGATCTACCGTCGCTACGACGACCGCGAGGCGCTGCTCAAGGCAGCCATCAATTCCGCGAAGATCGAAGTCGATATTCCGGACAACCTCTCGACGTACGACACCTTCCGCTGGCTGCTCCACGAGGCGAGCGAACTCGCCGACAATGTCGTCGGGCGCGGCACGGCAGCCGCAATGCTCATCATCGAAGATCCGGAGTCGGTCGCGCTGCTGCGCGAGATGATCAAGGTGCGGGCCAGCCGCCTCAGTGCCCTCGTGCGCTCCCGCGTCGACGCCGGCGACCTGCGCGCCGACCTCGACCTCGGCCTCGTCGCCACCATTCTTCTCGGAGCCGTGCTCGGCCAGATTATCCGCGGCGGTCCCGTCGACGACGACTGGGCGGATGCCGTGCTCGAGCTGCTCTGGCCGGCGTTCGCCGCACCGTCGTTCACCTCCCCCGCTTCCGCCCAGCCGTCGGATCCGACGGTCCTCGGGTTGTAGCTCGTGTCCGACTCGGGTCGCACCGCCCCCAGGCGGACTGCGGCGATCATCTACAACCCCGTGCGCCTCGGCCCGGAGCGGCTGGCGGATGTCGTGGCGGCAGGCGAGCTCGCCGGCGGGTATGCGGCGTCGATCTGGATTCCGACGACGGAAGACGGCCCGGTCGACGAACTCGTGCAGCAGGCTCTCGGCGGTGGGGCATCCGTGATCATCGCCGCGGGCGGCGACGGCACCGTGCGCGCTGTCGGATCGGCCGTGCGCGGCAGCGGGGTACCGTTCGGCATCATCCCGAGCGGCACGGCGAACCTGCTCGCGCGCAACCTCGGACTTCCGCTGAACGACCTCGCGACCGCGACGGTCATCGCGTTCACCGGCGACGACCGGCCGATCGACGTCGGAATTCTCGAGTACACCCTCGAGGGCGGAAACTCGGGCGAACTCCCCTATCTGGTGATGGCGGGCTTCGGGATCGACGCCGACATGGTAGCCGGCGCGAACCCGGAGTCGAAGCGGCGATTCGGCTGGGGTGCCTACGTCGGCCCGATCATCTGGGCA
>Ga0247736_10000602_pt1 | contig 12065 bp, 10 predicted proteins | sample UWRJL193509B2_FD_180935 | JGI IMG/M metagenome (GOLD analysis project Ga0247736, IMG submission 180935) | Plant litter microbial communities from Arlington Agricultural Research Station in Wisconsin, United States - UWRJ-L193-509B-2 | ecosystem: Environmental > Terrestrial > Plant litter >...
AAGATAGCGGCCAAAATTGGAAATTGCATCCGCGAAATTGCATTAAATTTATCACGTAATTCATTCAACAATCAAGCTTTTTTGCAAAAATGGAACTTTTTATAAAGGCAGTTGTTGATATATGGCAACACTTTTAACATTTAACGATTATGGCACTACTAAATATACTCAACTACCCAGATCCACGCTTGCATACGGTGGCAAAACCCATCAAAGAAGTGACTGCTGAAATTCGTCAATTAATTGATGATATGGCAGAAACGATGTATGACGCACCAGGCGTAGGATTAGCCGCGACACAGGTGGATCAGCATATTCAGTTAATTGTGGTAGATACCAGCAAAGAACAAAACCAGCTGCAGGTATTCATTAACCCTAAAATTGTGGCAAAAAGTGGTTTGCAGGATTATGAAGAAGGCTGCTTGTCTGTGCCTGGCGTGTATGAAAGCGTGACGCGGGCAGAAAAGATCACCGTTGAAGCATTAGATGCGCAAGGAAAGCGTTTTAAATTGCAGGCTGAAGGCTTGTTAAGCGTGTGCATTCAACATGAAATGGATCACTTATTAGGCAAGGTATTTGTTGAATATCTATCGCCGCTTAAGCGCAATCGCATTAAAACCAAAATGGTTAAATTGCAGCGCGATCGATAACTTATTTTCAGCCTATTTAAGCATTAGCTTACTTTAAAAACTTTAAAATCTATGAACATTATTTTTGCAGGTACGCCTGAATTCGCAGTGCCCGCACTTGCCGCTTTAATTGAGGCTGGACATCAAATCGTCATGGTGCTCACACAACCAGACAGGCCCGCTGGACGTGGCATGCACCTAAAAGCCAGCCCAGTAAAGCAATTAGCGTTACAACATCATCTAGCTGTTTTTCAGCCAACCTCTCTTAAGCCTGCTGAAGTACAAGCGCAAATTGCACAAAGCAATGCTGATGTGATGATAGTCGCCGCTTACGGCTTGATAATCCCAACAACTGTTTTGAATATGCCCAAGCTTGGTTGCTATAACATTCACGCCTCAATCTTGCCACGCTGGCGCGGTGCAGCACCTATTCATCGCGCATTATTAGCGGGAGATGCTGAAACTGGCGTCACCATTATGGAGGTAGTGCCCGCTTTAGACGCAGGCGCGATGGTGAGTAAAGGCATCGTGCCGATTACCGACAATGACACAACGCAAAGTTTACATGACAAACTAGCCATCATCGGCGCCGATTTAATGGTGCAAGCCATGCAAGATTTGACTAAAAATTGCAGCTTACCCAGTGAAATGCAAGATGAAAGTTTAGTCACTTACGCGCATAAATTAGAAAAAGCCGAAGCGGCTATTGATTGGCAGAAAAGTGCGGCTGAAATATCGCGCCAAGTACGCGGTTTTAATCCGTTCCCTGTCGCTACTGCGCAATTCAAAGGTGAAACTTGTCGCATCTGGTTTGCTAAAGCGATTGGAAACGACAACAATCAAAGCATTAAATTAAATACTAATAAAGTGAATACAAATAATGCTGGTGAAATAATTAGCCTAGAAAATGGCATTTATATCGCTTGTGGCGATGGCATCTTGCAGATTACTGAACTACAAATGCCTGGCGCAAAACGTCAGACAGCGCAGCAATTTGCGCAAGGTCAGCATATAAAAGTCGGCGATATTTTTGCTTAATATTCTTTTTTGTTCATTCACTTTTACCTAATAAATATTAGTTAACTATTCAAATGAAAAGATAAATTTTTTCCTCAACTAATATAGCCACGTTGTATGCAACGACCTTGAATTTTAGGTAACTCGACAGCATATTAATCATCATAATTCAGCATAAATATTTAAATACATTTGTAATCGTTAGGAGATTCATATGTTTGGCAATTGGTTAAAGACTTCTATTTTAATGGCAGCCATCGTTGCGCTGTTTGGTACAGTCGGCGCGGCGTTGGGTGGCGGAACAGGTATGCTAATCGCGCTATTATTTGCTGCGGGCATGAACATTTACGCCTATTGGTTTTCGGACAAAGCCGTGCTTAAAATGTATGGCGCCCAAGAAGTCTCACCAGATAACAATTACGGCGATGGTCAATTTCGCAACTACTACAATATGGTAAAAGAATTAGCGCAAAACGCTGAATTGCCGATGCCAAAAGTGTATGTAATGAACGAGAGTCAACCCAACGCTTTTGCCACAGGTCGCAACCCAGAAAATGCAGCAGTTGCAGCAACTGTTGGCATTATGCAAACGCTAAATGAACGCGAGTTACGCGGTGTAATGGCGCACGAATTAGCGCATATCAAACATCGCGATACGCTGATTTCAACTATATCCGCCACCATGGCGGGTGCAATCGCGTCTATCGCGCAGTTTGGCATGTTCTTTGGCGGCGGTAATAGAGATGGCGAACGCGGTAGTCCGATTATCGCCATCTTAATGATGTTTTTAGCGCCATTAGCTGCCAGCTTGATTCAAATGGCCATTTCACGCGGGCGCGAATTTGAAGCCGATAGAATGGGTGCGCAAATCAGCAAAGACCCAAAAGCCTTAGCTAGCGCGCTAGAAAAAATCCACAACTACGCGCATCAAATTCCAAATCAAACCGCTGAGGCCCATCCAGAAACGGGGCAAATGATGATCATCAATCCTCTTTCAGGCGTTTCGTTTGACAGCTTATTCAGCACGCATCCTAAAACTGAAGAGCGCGTGCGCAGATTGACGGCAATGGCTAATCAGTATTAATACAAGCTTGGCTTAGCCTTGCTGACAAAAAATTGCTATGAATCGCGCCTCTATGCCAGGATATTTTCGTCTTATATGCGATGCGACAATCATGCCTACCTTATTGAAACTCCAGTAGAATCTACGCATTACAATCAGATGTAATTATTAAGAAAGCCATTTTGTATATTTCCCAACAAATCGCTGCGATTGCAGTCTCTCAAGTGTTATCTGGCCGCAACCTCACTTTGGCGTTGCCAGATGCACTTTCCAGTTATGCAAGCGCAACGCCACAACAACGTGGTGCGGCGGCAGATTTCAGTTATGGCACGCTGCGTTTTTATGGTGAAGTAAACGCTTACTTGGTGAAATTGCTTGAAAAACCGTTGAGTAACGAACATATTACGGCGCTTTTATTGGTGGCGATTTATCAGTTATTACATGATAAAGCCGATGATTTTACGGTGGTAAATCAAGCAGTTGAAGCAGCCAGTTATGCAAAACCGCGTTGGGCAAAAAGTTTGGTCAATGGTGTTTTGCGTAATTTTTTACGTCAAAAAAATGTGTTAAGTCAGCAGATTCAGGCCGATACAAAAAACAATGAAGTCGCGATTTACTCTTACCAAAGCTGGTGGATCAATAAGCTTAAAAACCAATATCCACAAATTTGGCAAAGTATTTTAACCACCGGAAATACGCATCCGCCGATGACTTTGCGCGTGAATGCCAAAAAGACTAGCGCTAAAGAATATGTGCAATTGTTGGCGCGACAAGATATTGCGGCTACTCAAGTAGGCGAATTTGCGGTCATTTTAGAACAGCCGATTCCCGTTGAAAAAATTCCAGGTTTTATAGATGGCGTTGTTTCTGTACAAGATTATGGCGCACAACTGGCAGCAGGTTTATTAGATTTAAAAAGCGGCATGACTGTATTGGATGCATGTTGCGCGCCAGGCGGGAAAACTGGTCATATTTTAGAGTTAAGTGATGTTAAGTTAACCGCGCTAGATAACGATGCTAGCCGTTTGAATCGGGTAGAAAGTAATTTAAACCGATTGAATCTAGAGGCTGATTTAAAACTAGGCGATGCCGCTACCTGGCAAGCTAGCCAACCTTTTGAGCGCATTTTGGCCGATGTGCCTTGTACGGCTTCTGGCATTGTGCGACGCCATGTAGATATAAAATGGTTGCGTAGAGAACGCGATATTGTGACATTTACGCAACAACAGTCGCTAATTTTGGCTAATTTGTGGCAATTGTTAGCAAAAGGCGGTAAATTACTTTATGTTACATGTTCGATTTTTAATGAAGAAAATCAACAACAAATTGACCAATTTTTATTGAAAAATCATGATGCAACTCAATTGCCTTTAACGCTGTGCCCTGTAAATAATGAAAAATCTCAGGAATCCCATCAAAACATTCAGCTTGAGCACGGCCAACTTATTCCAAACCATCAACACGATGGTCTTTTTTACGCGCTTCTTCAAAAAACTTAATCTTAAAAAACCTGACTTTAAAGAAACCAGCTTTAAAAAACTTGGCCATTTCATACGGTTAAGTATTGCTTTTTTATTGTTAAACAGCGTTTCGCACGCATTTGCCGCCAGCAGCATCATTATCAATCAAGCTGAGTTACAGCCTGTAGATAATTTTTACGCGCTGAATGCTGATGTGGATATTGATTTTGATGATGAGATTGAAGAAGCCGTGAATAAAGGTGTAGCTTTACATTTTTTAATCGAGTTTCAAGTGGTTAAGCCTTGGAAATATTGGTTTGATGATGAAATCGTAACGACTAGCAATAACGTCAGTTTGAGTTATCACGCCTTAAGCCGGCAATATTTAGTGAATCACGGCTTGCATCAAAAATCGTTTGAAACGCTGTATGAAGCCAAAGATGCATTGCTGGAAATCAGCAACTGGAAAGTGTTGGATAAATCGCTGATTGAAAAAGGTGAGGTTTACAACGCGGCTTTGCTGATTCGCTTAGATCAAACAAAATTGCCAAAAGCGATTCAAGTAGATGCGATTGGCTCTGACAAATGGAACTTAACTTCACAAAAATATGAATGGTCTTTGAAAGACTTAACGAATAAAGAACCGAATAATAAAGAGCAAAGTATTAAAGAGCCGAACGCCAAAGACTTTAATATGAAAGATTTATACAATAAAGACTCAAATAACAAAGACTTGAGTAATAAAGAGCTAAATCTTAAAGATTTAAACCTTAAGGATCTGAATCTTAAAGATCTCAATGTTAAAGAACAGTACAACGTTAAAGAGCCGAGTGGTAAATAGCTCAAATAAGATATTGCAGATTAGCTGATGAGATATATTGTTTTTGTAAGTGTAGCGCTGGGTGTTGTACTACTGTATTTACTTTCATTAGCCAGCGCTAATACCACGGTTTCAAACGATTATTACAAAATCCTTCTGTACCTTAACGTTGCATTAGCGGGCGTTTTAATCGTACTTATCGTCATTCAACTGTGGCATTTGTACAAAAAAATCAGAAGTGGCGTGATGGGCAGCCGCTTAACGTTGCGCCTTTTAGGCACATTTGCCTTGATGGCGATTATTCCTGGCATGATCGTCTACTTAGTGAGCGTTAACTTTTTGACGCGTTCTATCGAATCTTGGTTTAACGTTAAAGTAGAATCTGCATTAGATGGCGGCTTAAGTTTAGGCCAGCGCGCGCTGGATATTATGCTGAAAGATGTAGAAGAAAAAGCTGAAAATATGGCGCTGACTTTGGCGTTTCAGCCATCGCGTACGCACTATAGTTTACTCAATGATTTGCGCGAAAAATCTGGTATTCAAGACGCTGCATTATTAACGCCGCAAGGGCGAATCATCTCAGTTTCAAGCAGTGACCCAAGCAGCTTTCTGCCCGAACTACCTAGTATTCCACAGCTACGCCAAGCGCAAACACGCGTGTACGGCAAAATCGAACCTATTCCCAACAAAGGCTTATATTTACGCGTTTTAGCGCCAGTGAATGTACAAGAGCTATCGGGCCAAATACGCATCTTGCAATTATTGCAGCCTGTACCTAAATCACTATCGAATACTGCCGAAGCCGTGCAGGAAGTCTATCGCGATTATCAAGAGCTGTCTTACAGCCGCAATTCGCTTAAAGATGTTTTTGCGCTAACCTTAACATTGGTACTGATGTTGGCGATGTTATCTGCATTGGCGATTGCGTTCGTGTTAAGCCGCCGCATCACGCAGCCGCTTACCGTATTAGCAGAAGGCACGCGCGCCATTGCCAGCGGCGATTACAGCACCATGCTGCCAGAACATGGCAAAGATGAACTCGGCGTTTTAGTGAAATCATTCAACAGCATGACGCGCCAACTAGATGACGCAACCAAAGCTACTGAGCGCAATCGCGCCCGCGTTGAAGCTGCGCGCAGTTATTTAGCCACTATTCTGGCGCATCTTTCTTCTGGCGTATTGGCCATTAACGAACAAGGCGAACTGCGTACTTTCAACCTAACTGCCAGCACAATTTTAGGGCTAAATCTCGCCCTATTTGAAAACCAACAGTTTACTAAAATTAGCGAAAGCCATCTTTTTTTAGCTGAATTCATTAGCTTGGTAAAGTCGCATTTCGAGCTAACCAAATCAGTTGAGCTAGCTAAAACTGAGCTGACGCGCCAAATTGAAATCGTCAAACCGCAAGGCAAACAATTGCTTTTAGTGCGTGCTACTCGCCTGCCGAACGACACTAGTACAGGCAGTAATGACAACGGATTTGTTGTTGTGTTTGATGACGTGACGACAATGGTGCAAGCGCAGCGCGATGCCGCTTGGGGAGAAGTTGCGCGCAGGCTGGCGCATGAGATTAAAAACCCACTCACGCCGATTCAATTGTCTGCCGAACGTTTACAACATAAACTGAGCAGCAAATTAAATGCCGATGATGCCAGCATGCTGCAGCGTGCCACGGATACAATTGTTAATCAAGTTAGCGCCATGAAAACCATGGTCAACGAATTTAGCGAATATGCGCGCGCGCCATCGGCAAATTTAAGCAAGCTCAATATTAATGCGCTGATTAAAGATGTATCGATGCTGTATGAAAATGGTCGCGATGAAGCCACAAATGAGCATTCTAGCGTTAAAATTACGTATGACTTAATGCCCAATATGCCGGATATCTTAGGCGATGCGACCATGTTGCGTCAGGTGCTACACAATTTAATGCAAAATGCGCAAGATGCACTTATGCCTACTGAAGCATCTTCTGATAAGCCCGCCGAAGAAAATCGGATTATTAGTCATCCTGAAATTTTGGTTCAAACCAGTTTTAATGAATCTACGATTAAACTGATGGTCAGAGATAATGGACAGGGATTTCCTACAGCGTTAATTTCACACGCTTACGAGCCATATGTCACCACCAAAGCGCACGGCACTGGCTTAGGTTTGGCGATTGTAAAAAAAATGGTGGATGAACATGCAGGCCAAATTAAAATCGAGAACAACACTTCTGGCGGTGCTTGTGTGACAATTTTATTGCCGATTATTCATGAAGCAAAAAGAAAACAGTAGATGCAACGACTAGAAAAATATGAGTAAAATAAGCAAAATGAACGAAAGCAATAGTAAAAAACTGGTTAGGAAAAACAAAGCATGACATCGCGGCATATTTTAGTGGTGGATGACGAAATAGGCATTCGCGAATTATTAAGAGATATTTTAGAGGACGAAGGTCATCATATTACGCTGGCAGAAAATGCACAGGCAGCCAGAGATGCGCGCTTAAAACAGCGTCCTGACTTAGTGTTATTAGATATTTGGATGCCGGATTGTGATGGCATCAGCCTGTTAAAAGAATGGGGCAACGCTGGGTTATTAACCATGCCTGTTGTGATGATGTCTGGCCACGGCACAATTGATACAGCCGTGGAAGCTACGCGCATTGGCGCATTTGATTTCTTAGAGAAACCAATCGCGCTACAAAAATTACTCAAAACCGTATTAGCGGCCTTAAAGCACGCTGAAAATTCACCAAAAACTGAGATGAATTTAGCCAGCTTTGGTAAAAGTTTAGTAATAAACGAGCTAAAGCAGCGTTTAGAGCAAATATCTCGCACTAAAAATGCCTTGTTACTCATAGGCAAAAAAGGCGGTAGTGTAGAACTCTGTGCGCGCTTTTTACATACGGTTGGCACGCCTTGGTTAAGCCTGACAGAATATGAAAAATTAGCCAGTGCGCCTTTAGAGATTTTAGAATCAACGCGCGATGGCGTTTTATATGTGGATGAAGTTGCCGCGCTGAACAAAACCGAGCAAAAAGGCCTGCAATTGCTATTAAGTAAAGCAGAAAAGTACCAAGTGCGTGTTGTATGTGCCAGTGCATTTAGCTTGCCGCAATTGGCTGATAACGCACAATTTGATTACAGCCTAATGCAAACCTTATCGCAAAGTACCTTAAAAGTACCCGCGTTGAATGACCACAAAGAAGACATTCCTGACTTGGCGACTGCCATGGCAAGCTTGCTGGTAGAAACCTCTGGCGCGGATTACAAAAGCTTTGATGTTGCCGCATTAAATGCGTTAAGAAATGCGGAATGGCCAGGCGATTTAGCTGAATTAGAAGCCGTTGTGCAAAACGCCATGTTAAGCAGTTTAACTGAGAAAATCACGCTGAGTGACGTGACACGCGTGTTAGAGCAATTTAGCGCAAATGAAGTGCCGCAAGCCAGCATTTCCCCCGCTTTACCAATCGAATTGGTTCAACCTTTACGCGAAGCACGCGATGATTTTGAGCGTTTTTATTTTCAATACCATATGAAACTCATCAATAACAATATGAGCAAACTGGCTGAAATTTCTGGCCTGGAACGCACACATCTTTATCGAAAACTTAAGCAGCTTGGCATTAAAATTAAGGGTTAACCAATAATTTAGTAAAAGTGGCTAACTTTTAGAGCTAATTTAGATAACTGACTTTAACCTAACGTTAAAACCACAGGCGTATGATCCGATGGACGCTCTAATTTGCGCGGCGTTTTATCGATTACACAAGTTTGGCAAAGCGGTTTTAGTGCGTCGCTGACTAAAATATGATCGATGCGCATACCAAAATTGCGCCTAAAACCCATCATGCGATAATCCCACCAAGTAAAACTTTTTTCAGGCTGTTCAAACAATCTAAAGCTATCGTGCAGACCAAGACTAATCATGCGTTGAAACGCTTCGCGCTCGCGTGGGCTGACTAGAATCTGCCCTATCCATGCAGCTGGATCATGACAATCACAGTCTTCAGGCGCGATATTGTAATCACCTAGTACAACCAATTTAGGGTATTTTTTTAACTCTTGCGCGAGCCAAATAGTTAATGCATCTAGCCAACGCATTTTGTACATATATTTCTCAGAATCCACTGCTTGACCATTGACGATATAGACACAAACAACGCGAATGCCATGGATCGTCGCGCTAATCACACGCTGTTGCGTATCTTCAAAATCGAAAATTCCATGCTCAACATCGATCATTTCATGACGACTTATAATCGCCACGCCGTTGTAAGTTTTTTGCCCTGCATGCACCGATTGATAACCTGCAGCGCCTAACTCAGCATACGGGAATTTGCTATCTTCTTGCTTTGTTTCCTGAATACACAATACATCGACAGGATTATCGCGCAACCAATCCAACACATGCGGCAAACGCACATTCAGAGAATTGACATTCCATGTAGCAAGCTTGAAATTGTCTAGTTTAAAGTTGGCTGATTCCACAGATTGATCTCAATATGAATAACAAGGTTTATTTTATCACGCGTTAAAAATTGACTGTTTTTTCATGTTAACTAATTTAAAAACCCAGTTAGCGAATGTGTTAAAGTTTTGGCTTTTTTGGGCATTACAATAGTGATTAAAGCTGCAATATTTGATATGGATGGGCTACTAATTGACTCGGAACGCATCATCATGCAAGCGTGTATTTATGCCGCTAAAGAAATAGGTATCACTTATACACATGCGGAATATACTCAACTGATTGGCCGTGCAGGGCCAGATTCCACACGCAGAATGATTGGACAATTAAATGGCGTTGAAAATTTTAACCGCGTGATGGAAGGCTTAGACGCCCGATTGGCAGAACGCAACCACAGCTTTCCGCTAAAGCCTGGGGCGCTGGATCTGATTCAATATTATCAGACCAACAATATTGTTTGTAGCGTAGCGTCTTCGTCGCCCACACAACATATTAATCACCGCTTAAGCCAAGTCGATATACTGGATTTTTTTAGCCATGTCACCAGCGGGCAAGAAGTCACACATGGCAAACCTAACCCGGATATTTACCTGCTTGCCGTTAAAAAATTGGGCTTAAAAGCATCAGAATGTATTGCATTTGAAGATAGTGAAACAGGCGCCCGTGCTGCCATTGCCGCAGGCTTAAAAGTAGTGGTCGTGCCAGATTTACAACAACCAAGCGAATTTGTGACAGAACATTGCCATCAAGTAGTTATTAGCTTAAATGATTGGTTAACTCGCGTTAACAGCTGAATTTTTCAGCTTAAGTAACCATACATGCTCAGTGGCTGGACACTTACCTTTTAAACCGCCTTCTACTTTTTCACTCGCTAAAAGCGTTATGTCATAGCTTGCATAATAATGCGCGTTTACTTCATCCGCGCCCACAGAAAACGGTGGCCCTGCATGCAAGCTTTCATCATATGCAAAGCTAATCAGTAAGTGCGGCGCGGGGGTTTCTATATGCTGAGTCAGCGTAATTAAATGGGCTGAATACTTTTTACGCATTTCAACTGGCAAAGCCACCAACGCCGCCCTGTCATAAATCGCATCTACTTTGCCTAATATTTCAGGCGTCACATCAAAAATATCCCCAACAAATATATCAATATTAGGCGCGCTGTAATGCGTGATTGAATTTTTTTGAGTAATTTTAGGGGTTAAGTCCAGGCGACGAAATAAATCGTCAATCGCAATCGCGCTTAACTCAGCGCCTGCTATTTGATAACCAAGTGCTAATAACCATGCAATATCCAAACTCTTACCGCACAAAGGTAAAAAAATGCGCGAGCCTTGTGTAAGTTTAAGTGCGGAAAAATATTTAACCAGCAGAGGATTCGCTTCTGGCAGATGAAAACCAATCTGGTTTTCCTCCCATTTGTTGTGCCAGAAACTTGCTTGCATAGTAGACTTTCGTTGGTCAATTGCTTAACCAGCTAAAAATTAGGCACTCATTCCGTTATGACGCAACAACGCATCCAAACTCGGCTCTCTACCTCTAAACGCTACAAATGACTCCATTGCTGGCCTGCTGCCGCCTTTGGCTAATACTTCATTTTTAAAGCGGCTGCCAGCTTCTGCTGATAATGTGCCCATTTCTTCAAACAAGCTGTAAGCATCGGCAGATAATACTTCTGCCCATTTGTAGCTGTAATAGCCTGCCGCGTAACCGCCTGCGAAAATATGGCTAAAGCTATTGGGAAAGCGATTCCATTTTGGTGGTCTTACAACGGCTACTTCGTCACGTATTTGTTCTATTAAATCTAATGCGGTTTGCTTTCCATTCGGATCGAATTCGCCATGCAAGCGCATATCAAATAATGAGAACTCAATCTGGCGCATGGTTTGCATACCTGCCTGGAAGTTTTTGGCGGCGACCATTTTATCGAATAATTCGCGTGGTAATTGCGCGCCAGTTTCTACATGAGCAGTCATATGGCGTAGCACTTCCCATTCCCAGCAGAAATTTTCCATAAATTGGCTCGGCAATTCCACTGCATCCCATTCCACGCCTTTAATGCCAGAAACGCTGTAATCGTCTACTTGCGTGAGCATGTGGTGCAAGCCGTGACCGAATTCGTGGAACATGGTGTTCACTTCATCGTGCGTGAATAAGGCTGGCTTTCCGCCGACTGGTGGTGAGAAGTTGCAAGTTAAAAAGGCTACTGGCAATTCAATGCCATTGACTGTTTTACGACGCGTGATGCATTCGTCCATCCATGCGCCACCGCGTTTATTATTTCGCGCGTATAAATCTAAATAAAAGTAGGCGATTGGTTTATTTTGGTTATCCGATATTTCATAAAATGCTGCATCCGTATGCCAAACTCGCGCTTCGGCTTTACGCACTTGCACGCCAAAAATCGTTTCGGTCACCTTAAATAAACCTGCTAATACCTTGCTTTCAGGGAAATATTGTTTTACTTCCTGGTCGGAGAATGCATATTTGTCTTCACATAGTTTTTCGCTTACGTAACCAACATCCCAAGCTTGTACCTCATTAATGCCTAATTTTTTTGCATAGGCCAAAAGCTCTTGCATGTCTTTTTGTGCGTAAGGTTTGGCGCGTTTGGCAAG
>Ga0247736_10000604_pt1 | contig 12056 bp, 14 predicted proteins | sample UWRJL193509B2_FD_180935 | JGI IMG/M metagenome (GOLD analysis project Ga0247736, IMG submission 180935) | Plant litter microbial communities from Arlington Agricultural Research Station in Wisconsin, United States - UWRJ-L193-509B-2 | ecosystem: Environmental > Terrestrial > Plant litter >...
GACCGCCCTGCTGCTGCCCGAGGGCAAGCTGCGCATCGTCCGCAGCGGCGTCATCCCCGACGATGAGATCCGCAGGATCGTGGGGGAGGAGCGGTGCGCATAGTCTTCTACGTGCTCGTCGCCGGCATCGCGGCCGTCGTCACGTTCGCTCTCGCCTGGCTCGTGCTCAAGCTCAGCCACCGGTACCGGCTGTACCCCAAGATCCGCGAGCGGGACATGCACTCGCGCCCCACGCCACGCCTCGGCGGCATCGCGATGTACCTGGGCTTCCTCGCCGCCCTCGCCGTCGCCTCGCAGCTTCCGCAGTTGAGCCTCATCTTCTCCGAGCCGATGAAGATCTGGGGCATCCTCGGTGCCTCGCTCATCATCGTGCTCATCGGCGTCGCCGACGACATCTGGGACCTCGACTGGATGACGAAACTCGCCGGCCAGATCATCGCCGGCTGGGTGCTCGCCTCCTCGGGCATCCAGATCTTCACCCTGCCCGTGGGCGGGGTGATCATCCTCTCGCCGACCATCTCCCTCATCGTCACGGTGCTCACCGTTGTGCTCGTGATGAACGCCATCAACTTCATCGACGGGCTCGACGGCCTCGTGGCCGGTGTCGCCCTCATTGCGAACGGCGTGTTCTTCATCTACAGCTGGAAGCTCGCCCTCGAGGCCGGCCAGTCGCAGTACTTTAACCTCGCCTCGCTCATCACGGCACTGCTCATCGGCGCGTGTATCGGCTTCCTTCCCCTGAACTTCCATCCCGCGAAGATGTTCATGGGGGATGCGGGGGCGCTGCTCGTCGGCCTGCTCATGGCCGTCTCGGCCATCTCGGTCACGGGTGACGTCGACCCCGCGTTCCTGGACCGCCCCGACGTCTTCAGCGCCTCCCTGCTGCCCGCGTTCATCCCGATCCTCCTGCCGTTCGCGGTGCTCGTCGTGCCCCTGCTCGATTTCGGCCTGGCCGTGATCCGGCGCCTGCGCGCGGGCAAGTCGCCCTTCGCCGCCGATCGGCTGCACCTGCACCACCGCCTGATGGACATGGGCCACAGCCACCTGCAGTCGGTGCTCATCTTCTACGGCTGGACCGCGGTGGTCTCGCTCGGCTGCCTGTCGTTCATGTTCGTGCCCGCCATCTGGGCGATCACCCTCACCCTCGTCGGCGTGCTCGCCTGCACGATTGTCACCTTCGGACCGCTGCGCCGCGGCGGACGCCCGCGGCCGATCGACGGACTCACCGACGAGGCGATCACCGAACTCGCCGAGGAGAAGTCGGCGACCGCCGAGCTCGCCGACGAGCAGGCCTCCCTGGACAGCTCAACCACCCCCGCCCCGAAAGGCACAGCACCATGACGTCGTCCCCCGTCCTCTCTCGCGCGCTCAAGTACGGCGCCGTGCTGACTCTGTTCATCGCACTTGCCGGATCCCTCGTCGGCTCGCTCGTGGCCGGCACGCCCGGACTGGTCAGCGCCCTGGTCGGCGCCGGCCTCACCGCTCTCTTTATGGGCCTGACCGCCGCGAGCATCCTGCTCGCCGGACGCGTCGCGAAGATCGACGACTCCAGCGCGCTGTTCTTCGGCGTGGTGCTGGGGGTGTGGCTGCTCAAGTTCGTGGTGTTCATCACCATCCTCGTGCTGCTGCGCAACCAGCCGTTCATCGACCCGATCGTGATGTTCGTCTCCATCCTGGCTGCGGTTATCGGCAGCCTGACGGTCGATGTTCTGGCCTTCGTGCGCGCTCGTGAGCCGTATGTCGGCGAAATCACCCTCCCCGGGCCGCAATCCAGCCGCTCGGACCACCCCTGAGGTTCGTAGGTCGCCCTAACTCTTGATAGGGTTGACGAGCACAACACCCCCAGTTTTCATCGCCGCGTGTATCCCACGCCCCGATCTTGGAGATCGCGCTGCTACACCACGCTTTCGGCCTGCTTCTCCCTTTCGCCACTGACGACGAGTCCGGCGAAGGGGGTTTCCACGGTCCCTCACTAGAAGAATTCACACCCCCGTCGCTGTTCGGAATTCTCGAAGGAACACCGCTCGAGATCAACCGCCTCATGCTGATCAGGTTCCTGGTCGTCGTCGTGATGGTGGTGCTGTTCTGGCTGGCCACGCGCAACATGCGGGTCGTCCCGGGCCGCGGCCAGTCCATCCTCGAGATGGCGGTCGACTTCGTTCGGGTCAACGTGGTCGAGCAGGCTCTCGGCAAGAAGGATGGCGCCCGCTACGCGGGACTGCTCATCAGCATGTTCTTCTTCATCACGTTCATGAATATCACCGGCATCATCCCCGGCCTGAACCTGGCCGGGACTTCGGTGATCGGCATGCCGATCGTGCTCGCGCTCACCTCGTACGTGGCATTCCTCTACGCGGGAATCAAGAAGCACCCGGGCACCTTCTTCAAGGCCTCCCTCTTCCCGCCGAACGTGCCGTGGTACCTGTACTTCATCGTCACGCCGATCGAGTTCCTCTCGACCTTCATCCTCCGCCCGGTCACGCTCGCCATTCGTCTTCTGATGAACATGGTCGCGGGCCACATGCTGCTGGTGCTCTGCTTCTCGGCGACGTCGTTCTTCCTGTTCACCGCCGGAGGCCTGTTCGGACTGTTCAGCATCGGAACCCTCGCCTTCGGCTTCGCGTTCACGATCTTCGAGATCCTCGTCGCAGTGCTTCAGGCATACGTCTTCACATTTCTCACCGCAACCTACATCCAGCTCGCGCTGGCTGAAGAGCACTAATCCGACTCGGCACCCGCCAGTCGATCATCACGGAAGGAACCCACACGTGGACCCCATTACGACAGTTGCTGAACTCTCCGGCAACATCGCACCCCTCGCATTCGGCGTCGCCACCATCGGCCCCGCCATCGGCGTTGGCCTGGTCGTCGGCAAGACCGTCGAGTCGGTCGCCCGCCAGCCCGAGCTGCAGGGTCGCCTCACCGGCCTGATGTTCCTCGGTATTGCATTCACCGAGGCGCTGGCGTTCATCGCGATCGCCGTCGCATTCATCCCGTTCCCGTAAGCACCCCACAGAAATTAGGAGGCAGGAATGCTTAACGCAATCCTGATCGCCGCTGCGGAGACCGAAGCGGTTAACCCGCTGCTCCCTGCCAGCTACGACATCCTGTGGTCGGCGGTGTGCTTCATCGTCATCGTCGGATTCTTCATCTGGAAGGTGCTTCCGAACGTCAACAAGACGCTCGACGCTCGCGCCGACCTGATCGAGGGTGGCATCAAGAAGGCCGAGAACGCGCAGGCCGAGGCCGATGCAGCGCTCGAGGAGTACAAGAAGCAGCTCGCCGATGCGCGTGCCGAGGCCGCGAAGATTCGCGAGCAGGCACGACTCGACGGCACGGCGATCCTCAACGAGCTCAAGGAGCAGGCCACGGTCGACTCCGCTCGCATCGTCGCGAACGCCCAGGCCCAGATCGAGGCCGAGCGCCAGGCTGCGGTCGTCTCACTGCGTGCAGAGGTCGGATCGCTCGCGATCGACCTCGCCTCCGGTGTCATCGGGGAGAGCCTCTCCGACGACAAGAAGGCTGCGGGCATCGTGGACAGGTTCCTCGCGGAGCTCGAAGCGGACGAGAAGGCTAAGGCGGCCAAGTAGTGGGATCGGCAACGAGAGAAGCACTCTCCGCATCGCGCTCGGCTCTTGCCTCGCTCGGTTCGAAGGGCGGACTGGCCGTCGGCCAGGAGCTGTTGGCCGCGGGTCGCGTTATCGGCGACTCCGCGCCGCTGCGCGCTGCTCTCGCCGACCCGTCCGCACCCGCGGACGCCAAGAAGTCGATCATCAGCAACGTCTTCTCGACGCTCAGCACCGGTGCACGTGACCTGCTGTCCACCGTCGCGGAGAACCGCTGGTCGAACGACGACGACCTGCTCGCCGGAATCGAGGAGCTCGGATTCCGCGTTCTCTCGGCATCCGACAGCACGGCGCCGATCGAGGCCGAGCTGTTCACCTTCGGCACCGCGGTGAGCTCGGACCCCGAGCTCGAACTCGCCGTGAGCAGCAAGCTCGGCTCGAACGCCGCGAAGCTCGCGCTCGTCGAGAAGCTGCTCGGCTCGAAGGCCAGCGCACAGACCGTCGCGATCGTCGGTCACCTCGTGCAGCAGCCCCGCGGTCGGCGCATCGCCGAGCTGCTGAGCTCGGCCGCATCCACCGTCGCCGACGAATCGGGACTCAGCATCGCCACCGTCACCACGGCGACGAAGCTCGACGCCGCCCAGCTCGACCGTCTCAGCAAGGGGCTCGCCAAGAGCTACGGACGCGAACTGCGCATCAACCAGGTCGTCGACCCCGCCCTGCTCGGTGGTGTGCGTGTGCAGATCGGTGACGACGTCATCGACGGCAGCGTCGCCTCGCGCCTCAAAGAACTTCGACTTCAGCTCGCTGGCTAGCGCGCGAAGTCCTTACCAGCAGACTTTCCACGGAAGAGGAACAAATGGCAGAACTCACCATCAGCCCCGCTGAGATCAGCGCGGCGCTGAAAGACTTCGTCAAGGCTTACGAGCCCGGCAAGGCTTCGAAGACCGAGGTCGGTTACGTGACGGATGCCGCCGACGGCATCGCCCACGTCGAGGGACTCCCCGGCGTTATGGCCAACGAGCTGATCAAGTTCGCCGACGGCACCCTCGGACTCGCACAGAACCTCGACGAGAACGAGATCGGTGTCGTCGTCCTCGGCGAGTTCAGCGGAATCGTCGCCGGTATGGAGGTCACCCGCACGGGCGAGGTCCTCTCCGTTCCCGTGGGCGACGCCTACCTCGGTCGCGTCGTCGACCCGCTGGGCAACCCGATCGACGGACTCGGCGACATCGCCTCAGAGGGTCGCCGCGCCCTCGAGCTCCAGGCTCCCGGCGTTATGTCGCGCAAGTCGGTGCACGAGCCCATGCAGACCGGCATCAAGGCCATCGACGCCATGATCCCGATCGGCCGTGGCCAGCGCCAGCTGATCATCGGTGACCGCCAGACGGGCAAGACCGCCATCGCGATCGACACGATCATCAACCAGAAGGCCAACTGGGACTCGGGCGACGTCAACAAGCAGGTTCGCTGCATCTACGTCGCCATCGGCCAGAAGGGCTCCACGATCGCCGCCGTCAAGGGCGCGCTCGAAGACGCCGGAGCACTCGAGTACACGACCATCGTCGCGTCCCCGGCCTCCGACCCCGCAGGCTTCAAGTACCTCGCCCCCTACACCGGCTCGGCCATCGGCCAGCACTGGATGTACGGCGGCAAGCACGTGCTGATCATCTTCGATGACCTGTCGAAGCAGGCAGAGGCCTACCGCGCCGTGTCCCTCCTCCTGCGCCGTCCGCCGGGACGTGAGGCATACCCCGGTGACGTCTTCTACCTGCACTCGCGTCTGCTCGAGCGTTGCGCGAAGCTGTCCGACGAGCTGGGCGCCGGCTCGATGACGGGTCTCCCGATCATCGAGACCAAGGCGAACGACGTCTCGGCGTACATCCCGACCAACGTGATCTCGATCACCGACGGCCAGATCTTCCTCCAGTCCGACCTCTTCAACGCCAACCAGCGTCCCGCGGTCGACGTGGGTATCTCGGTCTCGCGTGTCGGTGGTGACGCCCAGGTGAAGTCGATCAAGAAGGTCTCCGGAACCCTGAAGCTCGAACTGGCCCAGTACCGTTCGCTCGAGGCCTTCGCGATGTTCGCATCCGACCTCGACGCGACCAGCCGCCGCCAGCTCGCCCGTGGCGCACGCCTCACCGAGCTGCTGCGCCAGCCGCAGTACTCGCCGATGCCCGTCGAGAAGCAGGTCGTCTCGATCTGGGCCGGTACCAACGGCAAGCTCGACGAGGTTCCGGTGCAGGATGTGCTGCGGTTCGAGACCGAGCTGCACGACTACCTCGCCCGCAACACCGAGGTGCTGAACACCCTGCGCGACACCAATGTGCTGGATGACGACACCGCGAAGGCACTGGATGCCGGAGTCGAGAAGTTCAAGCTCGAGTTCCAGACCGGTGAGGGCAAGCCGCTGGCGTCCGTCGGATCCGAGCAGTTCGAGGAACTGCCCGCCGAAGACGTCAACCAGGAGAAGATCGTCAAGGGCAAGCGCTAAGCGCCCCTGACTGATCCCGACAAGCTCGATCACCGTACACAACCAAGGAAGACGTAAGACATGGGAGCGCAACTTCGGGTCTACCGGCAGAAGATCAAGGCTGCCCAGACGACCAAGAAGATCACTCGGGCCATGGAGCTCATCTCCGCTTCGCGCATCCAGAAGGCGCAGCAGAGGGTGGCGGCTTCAGGGCCGTACTCGCGCGCTGTGACGCGCGCGGTCTCGGCCGTGGCGACGTTCTCGAACGTCGACCACATCCTCACCACCGAGCCGGAGAAGGTCGAACGCGCAGCGATCGTCATCTTCACCTCCGACCGTGGTCTCGCGGGTGCCTTCAGCAGCAACGTGCTCAAGGAGTCCAACGAGCTCGCGGCCCTGCTGAAGAGCCAGGGCAAGGACGTCGTCTACTACATCATCGGTCGCAAGGCAGCTGCCTTCTTCTCCTTCCGCAAGCGCGAGGCGGAGCAGGTCTGGACCGGCGAGACGGAGCGGCCGGAGTTCGAGCGCGCCCAGGCGATCGGTGAGGCGGTTGTGGCCAAGTTCCTGCAGCCGGCGAGCGAGGGCGGCGTGGACGAGATCCACATCGTCTACAACCGCTTCGTCAGCGCGGTGACCCAGGTTCCCGAGGTCGTCCGCCTGCTGCCCCTCGAGGTGGTTGAGGGCGTCGACGCTCCCGAGGACAACGAGATCCTGCCGCTCTACGAGTTCGAGCCGGAGGTCGGGGACGTTCTCGACGCACTCCTGCCCGTCTACATCGAGAGCCGCATCTTCAACGCGATGCTGCAGTCCGCTGCATCAGAGCACGCGGCGCGCCAGAAGGCGATGAAGTCGGCAAGCGACAACGCCGACAAGCTCATCAAGGACTACACCCGACTCGCGAACAACGCTCGCCAGTCGGAGATCACCCAGCAGATTTCCGAGATCGTGGGCGGCGCAGACGCCCTGAGCTCGGCTAAGTAACACGGACAGGAAGAGAAACATGGCTACCGCAACGAAGAAGGCACCCGCTAAGACGGCGGCTGTCGCCGGAGTCGGCCGCATCGCCCGGGTTACCGGTCCCGTTGTCGACATCGAGTTCCCGCACGAGTCGATCCCCTCGATCTACAACGCGCTCAAGACGACGATCACCATCGACGGTGAGTCGAACGAGATCACCCTCGAGGTCGCACAGCACCTCGGCGACGACCTCGTCCGCGCCATCGCGCTCAAGCCCACCGACGGACTCGTCCGCGGCCAGGAGGTGCGCGACACCGGCGAGGCGATCTCCGTGCCCGTCGGCGACGTCACCAAGGGCAAGGTCTTCAACGTCATCGGCGAGATCCTCAACGCCGACGCCGACGGGACCATCAACGGCGAGAAGATCGAGATCACCGAGCGCTGGCCCATCCACCGCACGCCCCCGCCCTTCGACCAGCTCGAGTCGAAGACCGAGCTCTTCGAGACCGGCATCAAGGTCATCGACCTCCTCACCCCGTACGTACAGGGTGGAAAAATCGGACTGTTCGGTGGTGCCGGTGTCGGTAAGACCGTGCTCATCCAGGAGATGATCCAGCGCGTTGCGCAGGACCACGGTGGAGTGTCCGTGTTCGCCGGTGTCGGTGAGCGCACCCGTGAGGGCAACGACCTCATCGCCGAGATGGACGAGGCCGGCGTCTTCGACAAGACCGCCCTTGTCTTCGGCCAGATGGACGAGCCGCCGGGAACGCGTCTCCGCGTCGCCCTCTCCGCCCTCACCATGGCCGAGTACTTCCGCGACGTGCAGAAGCAGGACGTCCTGCTCTTCATCGACAACATCTTCCGCTTCACGCAGGCCGGTTCCGAGGTGTCGACCCTTCTGGGCCGCATGCCTTCCGCCGTGGGCTACCAGCCCAACCTCGCGGACGAGATGGGCATCCTGCAGGAGCGCATCACCTCGACCCGTGGTCACTCGATCACGTCGCTCCAGGCGATCTACGTTCCCGCCGACGACTACACCGACCCCGCGCCGGCCACGACGTTCGCCCACCTCGACGCCACGACCGAGCTCTCCCGTGAGATCGCGTCGAAGGGCCTCTACCCGGCTGTCGACCCGCTGACCTCGACCTCGCGTATCCTCGACCCCCGCTACCTGGGTGCCGACCACTACCGCGTCGCCACGAGCGTCAAGGCGATCCTCCAGAAGAACAAGGAACTCCAGGAGATCATCGCGATCCTCGGTGTCGACGAGCTCTCCGAAGAGGACAAGATCACCGTCTCGCGCGCACGTCGCATCCAGCAGTTCCTGTCGCAGAACACCTACATGGCGAAGAAGTTCACCGGTGTTGAGGGCTCGACGGTTCCGCTCAAGGAGACCATCGAGTCGTTCGACGCGATCGTCAAGGGTGAGTTCGACCACGTCGCCGAGCAGGCCTTCTTCAACGTCGGTGGCATCTCCGACGTCGAAGAGCAGTGGGCACGCATCCAGAAGGAGAACGGCTAACCATGGCCGACGCTTCAGCGCTTACGGTGAGCGTCGTCTCGGCCGACCACGAGGTGTGGTCCGGCCAGGCGAAGCAGATCATCGCGCGTACGACGGAGGGCGAGATCGGCATCCTGCCCGGTCACGAGCCGATCCTCGCCATTCTCGGCGCGGGTGAAGTTCGGGTCACGGGTACGGATGGCGTTGTCATCACCGCGAACGCCACCGACGGTTTCCTCTCGGTCGAGCACGACACGGTTACGATCGTGGCGCGCAACGCAGAACTGGTCTAGGCGCAATGCTCGTCGCGATGGCGGGTCTTCCCGGCACCGGGAAGAGCACGATCGCCGAACTCGTGGGCGCCCGGCTGCACAAGCCGGTCGTCTCGGTCGACCCGATCGAGTCGTCGATCCTGCGCGCGGGCATCGACGGTGACCAGCCGACCGGGCTTGCCGCGTACCTGGTCGCCGAGACACTCGCCGAGTCGATCATCCGCTCGGGACGCGGACTCATCGTCGACGCCGTCAACGCCGTGCTGCCCGCCCGCGAGCAGTGGGTGAACCTGGCGAACTCGCTCGACGAGCCGCTCAAGTTCATCGAGGTCATCTGCTCCGACGTCGAGTTGCACAAGTCCCGTCTCTCGGCGCGCTACCGCGACCTGCCGCTTATGTCGGAGCCGACCTGGCACGCCGTGGAGCAGAGCCTCGACGAGTACGCGGAGTGGACCGGCCCGAGCGCGCTGGTTCCGCGCCTCGTGCTGGACTCGGTCGAGCCGCTCGGCGTGAACGTCGAGCAGGCGCTCGCGTTCCTCGCCGAGTAGCCGCCGCTTCGCGTGCTGGTACTGCTGCCGCCCTCCGAGACCAAGCGTGACGGAGGGGACGAGGGTTCGACCCTCGACCTCGCCACGCTCTCCTTTCCGCAGCTCACTTCTGCGCGCAAGCCGGTGCTGCGCGCGGTCAGGTCCCTGTCACGCAACATCGCCGACTCCTCGGCCGCGCTGGGCCTGAGCGCCGCGCAGCGCTTCGAGGTCGACCGCAACCGCACGATCACGCGTTCGCCGACCATGCCGGTGATGGACAGGTTCACCGGTGTGCTCTTCGACGGGCTCGCCGCCGCCGAACTCGACCCGCCCGCCCGCTCCTGGCTCGAGCAGCACGTCGTGGTGCACTCGGCGCTGTTCGGGCTGCTGCGGGCGGGGGACCGCATCCCGGCCTACCGGCTCTCGCACGACTCCCGCCTCGCCGGCCTGCCGCTCAAGAAGCACTGGTCGCGAACGATCGCCGGCGTGCTCGCCGAGCAGGAGGGCCTCATCCTCGACCTGCGCTCGGAGTCGTACTCGAGCCTCGGCCCGGCACCGGTGCGTGAGAACAGCGTCTACCTGCGCGTGGTGACCGAGGGGCCGGACGGCACCAAGCGAGCGCTCAACCACTTCAACAAGAAGGGCAAGGGCGAGTTCGTGCGCGACCTCGCCCTGTCGGGCCTCATTCACGAGGATGTCCCGTCCCTGCTGCACTGGGCGGTCGCCCAGGGCATCCGGCTCGCGCCGGGCGCGCCGGGCGAACTCGAACTCACCGTCTAACCGCATAGCCCTCCATCCACGCAGAACCCACAGAACGGACACTGCCATGAACGACTATGACTCCAGCTACGACCCGGACTACTCGGGGGAGATCGCGGCCGTCACCCTGATCTTCGTGATCACGTTCCTCGTCACGTTCGCCGTGACCTTCCTGATCGCCTACGTGCTCACCGGGATCAGCCTGAGCGCGCTGTTCCGCAAGACCGGCGTCGAGCAGTGGAAGGCCTGGGTGCCGGTGTACAGCACGCACGAGTGGCTGCGCCTCGGCGGCCAGAACGGCAACTGGGCCTGGTTGTCGCTCATCGGGCTCGGCATCGTGCCGTCGATCTTCGTGTACATCGGGATGCACGCGACCGGCAAGGCGTTCCGCAAGGACACCGGCTTCCTCATCCTGGGCATCCTGCTGCCGATCGTCTGGGTCTGCATCCTCGGCTTCGGCAAGGACCGCTACGAGCCCGAGCTCATCGCGCAGGCCGGGCTCCGCCCGCCGTTCATCGGTCACGGCGCCGTGCCCGAATCGGCATACGCCCAGCCCGCGTACGCCCAGCAGCCCGCCTCCGCCCAGCCGCAGCAGCCCGAGCAGCCCGAGCAGCCGTCGGCACCGCAGCCGCCCGCGACTCCGCCTACAACCCCGCCCACAACCCCGCCCGCGCAGCCCTAGCCGGTCGCGGCGAGCTCCCAGGGCGGCGGCTTCCAGCATCCGGCCGCGTGATCGTCGACCATGCCCGCGGACTGCATGAGCGCGTAGAGCGTTGTCGGCCCGACGAAGCGGAAGCCGAGCGCCCGCAGCGCGGTGCTCATCGCCGTCGATTCCTCGGTGACGGCCGGCGCCTGCGTGTAGCTCGCGGGACGGGCGGGACGCCCGGTCGGCGCAAAGCTCCAGAGCAGGTCGTCGAGGGCTCCGGGACGCTCGCGCACGAGGTCGAGCGTGAGTGCCGCGTTGGCGATCGTGGCGAGGATCTTCGCGCGGTTGCGGATGATGCCGGTGTCGAGCATAAGCCGGTCGACGTCATCCGGAGTCATGGCCGCGACCGCCGCCAGGTCAAAGCCGTGGAATGCCGCGCGGAAGCCGGGTCGTCGCCTCAGGATCGTGATCCACGAGAGTCCCGACTGGAACCCCTCGAGGGACAGCTTCTCGAACAACGGCCGGTCGCCGTGCAGTGGAGTGCCCCACTCCTCATCGTGGTAGCGCAGGTATTCGGGGTCGCTGCCGCCGGCCCACGCGCAGCGCACACGGCCGTCGGCGCCGGTCACGACCCCTGGTGAGCTCTGGGCGGGAGGGCTGTCGATGACCATCGGCTAGGCCCCGTGCCGATCAGACACGGTGCTCGATGCCCTCGTGCTCGAGCAGCCACACCTTTGTCGGGATGCCGTTGCCGCCGCTGTACCCGGTGATGCGATTGTTCGAGGCGAGGATGCGGTGGCACGGCACGATGATCGGGATCGGATTCGCCCCCACCGCGCCACCCACGGCGCGACCCGCGGTCGGCCGCCCCGTCGCGAACCCGACGCTGCCGTAGGAGGCGACCTCGCCGAACTCGAGCTCGCGCAGCTGTTCCCACACCGCCTGTTGGAAGGCGGTGCCGGTGAGCGTGATAGGCAGGTCGAAGTCGTGCCGTTCGCCGGCGAAGTACTCGCGAAGCTGCTCTGCGGCGGTCTCGAGCACGGCGTTGGGGGACTCGTCGAGCTCGTCGTGGGGGAGGGTGCCGTCGCGCTCGATGGAGAGCGAGATGATCGAGGTCTCGTCGGCGAGAACCTCGATGCGCCCGATGGGACTCTGCACCCGGATGAGGTGAGCCGGCTCTGCTGTGGTGATGGTGCGTGTGGACATGGAACGACTGTAGCCGCCACCGCCGACCGCCCTCTGGCACTTTTCGGACATCGGGGAGAGCGGTCGGAGCGCGGCGAATGTGGAGGACAAGACGGCATACGATCGAGGCATGACGATCGAATACCGCAACCTCGGCCGCTCCGGAC